>ERZ779669.758-NODE-758-length-17891-cov-8.659565_pt1 | contig 17891 bp, 11 predicted proteins | sample MGYA00511372_ERZ779669 | MGnify/ENA primary metagenome ERZ779669 (study PRJEB29588, sample SAMEA1967891) | human gut metagenome | biome: human gut; feature: human-associated habitat; material: faeces | place: Denmark | collected 2008/2010 ... | reverse complement strand
TTTTTTACACATGTCGCTAAATAAATTGTGTCAACTTATTTAGTACACTACACCTACAGAAAATCTTCTTATTTCTTCATATCTCTTCAAAAAATCAACCACATTTTGTAGTTTTTGTCTGAAAAAGTATGAAAATCAGATTTTATTTCTTTAATTTGTGAGAGTCTTTTTAAAAACACACATACCAATAATAGAATTATACTCTTTAAAATCTATATACGATGGAAGTAAATGAAACCAACCGCCCATTAACCGAAGCACCGATGGAAAAACCCGTTGAAGCTGTGGTTCCTACTGTGGAAGAAACCGAAAAGGAAACGTACACCCCGAAACAGACATTGGAAGAAGTGGTGCAACGCCTCAAGGAAATCAACGAAAAAAACGATTTGACCGACAAACAGGAAATTGACGTACTCAAACAAACATTCTATAAACTACAAAAGGCCAAATTAGAAGCGGCACGGAAAGCTTTCATCGATAAAGGAGGAAAGGCAGAAGAATTTACCCCGGAAACAGAACCTGCGGAAGAGGAATTCAAGACAATCATGAACGCCATCAAAGAGAAAAGAAATGCTTTGGCAGCCGCCCAGGAAAAAGAAAAAGAAGAAAACCTGACCAAAAAACTGGGTATTCTGGAAAGAATGAAATTCCTGACTGAATCACAGGAAGATACCAATAAGATTTACGACGATTTCAAGAAACTCCAGCAAGAATGGAACGAAATCGGACAGATACCTGCGGCCAAAGTGAACGAACTCTGGAAAACGTATCAGCTTTACACCGAGAAATTCTATGACATGGTGAAGCTGAACAACGAATTCCGTGAATACGACTTCAAAAAGAATCTGGAGCAGAAGACCCGTCTCTGCGAAGCGGCAGAAAAACTGGCCGACGAACCCGATGTCATTTCGGCTTTCCACCAGCTTCAGAAGCTCCATCAGGAATTCCGAGCCATCGGACCGGTAGCCAAAGATTTGCGCGAAGCCATCTGGACCCGTTTCAAAGCAGCTTCTACGGTGGTCAACAAGCGCCATCAGCAGCATTTTGAAGAACTGAAGGAGAAAGAGCAGAACAATCTGGACCAGAAAACCGTGATTTGCGAGATTGTGGAAGGAATGGAATACGACACCTTTACCACTTTCGCCGACTGGGAAGACAAGACCAAGGAAATCCTGGCCTTGCAAGCCAAATGGAAAACCATCGGCTATGCACCGCAGAAAATGAACGTCAAGATTTTTGAACGCTTCCGTGCGGCATGCGACGAATTCTTCCGCCGGAAAGCAGCGTTCTTCAAGTCGGTGAAGGAAACCATGGCCGCCAACCTGGAAAAGAAAAAGGCGCTCTGTGAGAAGGCCGAAGCCTTGAAAGACAGTACCGACTGGAAAGAAACGGCGGAAATTCTGACAAAACTCCAGAAAGAATGGAAAACCATCGGACCGGTAGCCAAGAAACATTCGGATGCCGTATGGAAACGTTTCATCGGAGCATGCGACTATTTCTTCGAACAGAAAAACAAGGCGACTTCTTCACAACACACGGAAGAAGTGGAAAATCAGGCCAAAAAAGAAGATGTCATCAAGCGGATGGCTGCCCTGGAGGCTTCCGGAGCGGCCGATGAAGCCACGGCAGAACAGGTACGTGCCCTGATGAAAGAATGGAACTCCATCGGCTTTGTTCCCTTCAAGGAAAAAGACCGCCTGTACAAGGAATTCCACGGTCTGGTGGACAAACTGTTCGACCGCCTGCACTTGTCGGCCACAGAGAAACGGTTGAGTAACGTACGTACCAACGGCAATAAAGAAAGCAATCTTTATCGTGACCGCGAACGTCTGGTCCGTACTTACGAAGGGTTGAAAAATGATATTCAGACTTACGAAAACAACCTTGGTTTCCTGAATTCGTCTTCGAAAAAGGGAAGTACACTGGTAGCGGATATCACCCGCAAAATCGAACGCCTGAAAAAGGACATGGAACTGGTGCTTGGCAAAATCAAGGCCATTGACGAAAGCCTGAAAGAAAAAGAATAAAAACAGAAAACATTTATACCATCCTGAGAGGTATCCGCAGACTTACGGATACCTCTTTTTTTATGTTCTTTGGAAATTTCATGAAGTTTTCATTTGAATGTAAAAATTCTAAGCAATCCACTCCAATATCACACATCCTTTGAAAATAATTAGCTTAAATATTTTTCTATTTCAGAAAAATAGACTAAATTAAAGCCAAAATTCAAAAACAAATATAATCACAACACATGAATCATAAATAAAATATCAGCAAAACATAATTCCGAATGAGTAAAAAACATAAAATAAACTATTCTTAATATGAAAATGAAATCATTATTAGGGATTATGCTTTCCCTGAGTATTTTACAGTCATGCCAGAACGATGAAACAGGCATCATCCAGAACGAAGTGAACAAACAGGGTATCACCTTCTCTTCGATAATAGATGATGCGCCTAACTCACGAGCTTACGATACGTCATGGGAAAAGAATGACGTCATCGGATTATTCATGTATGCGTCAAATGCCAAGACCAATCTACTGGCCACCAATATTCCTTATGTGACTTCAAATGGAGACGGCTATTTCGTAAGCCAGCACACTCCCCTACAGTATCCGGAAGACAATACTCCCGTTGATTTCATTGCATATTATCCGTATAATGAAAATATAAATGACTACAACAGCTATTCTATCGATTTAAGTGACCAGACCCAGCAAAGCGCTCTCGATTTGATGACGGCTGTCAACCTGACGAACCGCAACCAGACTTTGCCACAAGGAAACCTCCAATTCAAGCATTTGCTTGCCAAACTGGTATTGAACCTGAAATCTACCTCAGGAAATTCCCTGAAAGGTATCAAGGCCTCCATCAGCGGACTGCAGGTGAAAGGTACGGCCAACCTGGGTGAAGGAACAATTACTCCTTCCGGTGAAGCAACCACTTTCTCCTTATATATAGATGAGGAAGCCACAAAGGCTGAAGCCATTCTCTTGCCTCAAGCCCTGACCGGGAACCTAAAAATCAAGCTGGAACTGAACGGGCAGAGCAAGGAAATCACCACACAAATTGCTGGAAGCATCGAGCAGGGCAACAAATACATCTGCAATGTAAACATTAGCAGTAAGGGGGGAGAAATTACGACTGACCCCCAAGCCAAATACATCCGATGGGCAGAAACCCCATTGATTACTGAGTCACAGTTGGCCCAATCAAATATAAAATATATTACCCACTACACAGGAGAAAACTATCCAGACAATACGAACCTCAACGGGATTAAAATCCGCAATTACAGCATGTTGTATGACACGAACTTAAAGATAGCATACTGGGTAGCCTATCCTTTGTGCAACTGGTATATAAATGGAAGTGGAGAACGTACAGATGCCTGGGACTATGATCCCCAAGTAGCTGAATCACTGCAAGCCAACCTGTCAAGTTCATATCCTGCCACAGATTACGACCGGGGACACCAACTTCCAAGCGGTGACCGCTTACGGTCAAACGCCATAAATGCCCAAACATTTTACTACACTAACATGACTCCCCAAACAGGCAAAAAACTGAATCAGACTATTTGGGCGGATTTAGAAGATGCTGTCAGAGGATGGAGCAGCGGCACAGATACATTGTATGTCGTGACAGGAGCCATGCCTACAACCTCCACCGACCGGACCATCCAATATACCAACGACCGTGACGGGAAAAAAATAGCCATACCCAAATATTATTTTAAGGTACTTGCCCGAAAAGTGAGCGGACAATATCAGACTGTAGGCTATAAGCTGGACAACACATCATACAGTAACAGAAATTATAACATAGGACTTGTATCTGTCAAGGAACTGGAAGAGATGACCGGATTTACATTCTTCCCCGATGTGCCGGAAATCACCGAAAGCGTCAAGAGCCAGAAAACGGCTTGGTAATAAAATGTGAACACATCCTCAAAAATAAAGTAGTATGAAAATCTCGAATTTATTTTACGTGGGGGCATTATCAACCCTAGCTCTAATGAGCTGTAAGAACAACGACGACAACAGCGAATGGTACGGAAGTGAAGGCATCGTATTTACCTCAGCCATCCAGTCAAGAGTTTCAGGCAACACATGGAACGCAAACGACGAAGTAGGTATCTACATGATGAACTCTGGTAGCGGAATTGAGGCTGCAACCGCACAAAACAAGAAGTACATTGCGCAAACCAACGGTACACTGACGGCGGCTTCGGGCAATGGCATCTATCTTCCTGAAAGCGGAAGTGTGGACTTTATCGCATACTATCCTTACACCACCAGTGTAAGTGGAAACAAGATTGCGGTCAATGTGTCCGACCAAAGCAATCCGGCTGCCATCGATTTGATTTATTCAAACGGCACCAAAGGTATTGAAGCGACTTCTGCCACTACAGTGAGCCTGGCATTTACTCATCAGTTGACGAAAATCACCTTGAACGTGACAAAAGACGCCACGGTTGAGACACTCAGCGGCCTGACTGTAAACATGAAGGGCATCAGCACGGAAGGTGAATTCAACCTGGCCGACGGCACACTGGCCGCTACAGCCGGCACCAATAATAAAGATGTAGCGATGTATATGGATGTTCAAGGCACTACAGCCACAGCTACCGCCATCATTATCCCGACGGCTTCGGCTAGTGAACAGACTGCCATCAATCTGACTTTCAACCTTAGCGGTCAGTCATTCACCTACACCATTGACAACACGTCTATCTTCGAAAAAGGAACGAACGTAACGTTCAATGCCAACCTGTCCATCAACAATGGCAAGCCGGTAGTGACTGTAGGTAACGCCACAATCACTGCTTGGACAGAAAAAGCAGGCGGCGACATTGATGTAAACTTTGACGGAGAAACCCAGCCTCAACCGGGAGAAGAAGCTGTAGTATTGAATGAAACATTTGCTACGGACCAAGGAGCTTTCACGATTGATGACAAGACTCTTCCTGAAGGAGGTTCTTATGTTTGGAAACATGATGCAGGAACTAGCACAGGAGGAAAACCTTATTACTATATGAAAGCCAGTGCATTTATTAACAAAACAAATCAGGCATCAGAAAGCTGGTTGGTTTCTCCAGAAGTAGACTTGTCTACCGCTACAACTGCGACTCTGACCTTCATGCATATCATTAATCATGCAGGCGACATGCAAACCCAGCAGACTTTATGGGTGACTGAAACATCTGCTGAAAACTGGCAACAAGTAACAATTCCAAACTATCCGGCCGGAAACAACTGGACTGAAGTTTCTTCAGGGAATATTGATTTATCTACTTATGCTGGTAAAAAAATCAAGTTTGCCTTCAAATATGTAAGTACCACAGAAGCTGCAGCAACATGGGAAATCTATGATGTGAAAGTAGTTGCCAACGGAGAAGGTGGTGGCACAGTGGCACCGGATCCAGAACCGGAACCTGATCCGGAACCGGGAACAACAGAAACTATATTCCTAGAAACATGTGGCCAAACTAACGTTGGAGATACGAAATATAAAATTAATGAGTACACTGGATGGGATAACAATGGGGTACTTACCTTCAGTGACGAATTTGCAGGACAATACCAGAACGCAGATGTCAGAGCAACCTCAACCCTAGATAACAATGTATGGTTTCCAGCCTCTACTTCTACTACAGAAAAGCTATCTGGTCTTAAAATTTCAGGATTCAATGTTGCAAATTACACTAATTTATCATTGGAATATGGTATTGCGACTAACAAAACTCCAGCAAATCAAAATATAATTAAAGTAAGAACTGATAAAGGAGATGTAGCTATTGAAAGCAAAGAATTTACAGCAACGAATAAATACGAAACTGTAAATGTAAGTTTACCTGACAATATTACTTACATCGAATTTGTTTCAGATGCAAATAATACTATGGGATTCAGAGTGGATAACATCAAATTAACAGGAACAAAAAAATAACTAATATCCAAAGTTAAAACGAATAAAGAGAACATGGAAAAGCTCTATAAAACTTTTTCATGTTCTCTTTCAACCCTTATAAATAACACTAAACTAACAATTAATTTTTTATGAAACACAAATTACTGTTCTTCATGGCATTCTTCCTTCCTTACTTTGCCTTTGCACAAGACAATGTAAGCGTGAAAGGAAGTGTGATCGGAGCAGTAAGCAATGACCCTATTCCAGGAGTGATTGTGACGGTGACAGAGCTGAACCGCCAAGTCAGAACCGACGCGGACGGAATCTTCACCATCCGAAACATCCAGCCGGGAAAATACGTCATTCAGCTTAACTCCGTAATGATTACGCCCAAGAGTGTGTCCATTGAAGTAAAAGACCTAGGCGTAACTGAACTAAAACCAATCCGAGTAACTGAACTGAACGCAAACGAAGACGTGTCCATGATTGGCATTATCGATGCCGGCATGGTGGACGATGATGTGGAGACTTCCGGACAGGACGTCAGCTCTACCGTCATCCTGTCTAACGACATTTTCCTGAACAAGGCTGCCTATCAGCTTTCGCCGGCACGTTTCTCTCCGCGTGGTTACAACAGCACGCAGGAAGTGAAATACATCAATGGCGTGGAATTCAACGACCAGAACCGAGGCGTGTTCAACTACGCTTCCGTAGGAGCCTTGAACGACATGACCCGCAACGGAGATGTCACCAACTTCACCGCACCCTCTTCCTTCACCTTTGGCGAATTGGGAGGAACTGAGAATATCAATATGCGGGCCAGTACCTATACTCCTGGAGGAAAGTTAACCTTAAGTTATACAAACCGAAACTATTACCTCCGTGGTATGTTTACCTACTCCACCGGATTGAAAGACAACGGATGGGCATTCACCGCTTCCGTGGGCGGACGCTACTCCAATGAAGGTAACATCGACGGAACTTTCTACAAAAACGTATCTTTTGCCTTCTCGGCTGAAAAACAATGGTTGGGAGGCAAGCACAGCCTGTCAATGGTGGCTTTCCTATCACCCGTACAGCGCGGACAGCAGGGAAGTTCGTACCGCGAAGTATATGAGCTGACAGGTAACTATCTTTACAACCCGAACTGGGGATACCAGAACGGTAAGAAAAGAAATGCAAAAGTGGTGACAGCCTTCGACCCGACGGCCATCATCTCTCACATCTGGAAAATCAACGACAACATGACGCTGACCACGGGTGTAGGAGCACATTATGCCCGCTACGGAAATACGGCCCTGAACTGGTATAACGCACCCGACCCGCGTCCGGATTACTACCGCTACCTGCCGTCGTATTTTGACAATGAGGCCACTCAGCTACGCTACAAGGAACTATGGCGTACAAATCAGACGGATTTTACGCAAATCAACTGGAATGACCTTTACCTGGCCAATGCCAACCATATCCGCAACGGAAATGGAGCTGCTGTCTACATGGTGGAAGAACGCCGCAGTGATTTGTTGGAAACGTCTTTCAACTCTACCCTGAATGCCCGCATGAGCCGTCATTTCGACATCACAGCCGGAGTCGGTGCCCGATATACCCAGTCGCGCCAGTTTAAAACAGTAGCCGACCTGTTAGGTGCCGAATATGTGCTGGATATTGATAAATTTGCAGAACAGGATTTTTCCGGCGACCCGGACAAAATACAGAATGACTTGAACCGCCCGCAAAGAAAGGTATATGAAGATGGTATTTTCGGGTACAACTATAATCTGAACATCTATTCCTTGAATGCATGGGTTGTCAACCAGTACCATTCACGTTACTGGGATTACTACTATGGCATGAAGCTGACCTATACCAGCTTCCAGCGTGACGGTAAGATGCGTAACGGACGTTATCCGGACAGTTCCTTCGGAAGAGGAGCCCGTCACCAGTTTACCGACCTGATGGTGAAGGGTGGAGTGACTTACAAGTTCAACGGACGCCATATAATCAATGCGAACATCAGCTACGGAAGTGATGCTCCGCTGCCCAACGAAGCGTACGTATCCCCCCGTATCACCGACCGTACCATCGATGACATGAAGAGCGGACGTATCCTTTCGGCCGATATCAACTACATCTTCTCTACTCCTCACCTGGCCGGACGTATCGGGGTCTTCCAGACTAATTTCTACGACCAGATGGAACGTAGCAGTTATTACGATGGAATTGAAGGTACCTTCATCAATCACGTACTCTATGGTGTGAACCGTATCCACAGAGGATTTGAACTGGGAGCCACCTACAAACTGGATGACCACTGGAGCTTCGACCTGGCGGGAACTGTAGGCGAATACTACTACAGCAACAACCCAGATGGAATCAAAAACTCCGAAAACGGAAAAATCGTGGAGAAAGAGAAAGTGTACATGAAAGACGTTTATGTGGGTGGAGTACCGCAAATAGCCGGTACATTCGGTATCCGCTACTTTATCAATTACTGGTTCCTGGGAGCCAATCTGAACGGATTTGCCCGTAACTACATCGACGCAGCTCCTTTACGCCGCTTGGCTTCAAGCTATACGCAAGTAACACCGTACAACCAATATTACGATGCGTTCAAGCAACTGACCACACAGGAACGTTTTCCGGCAGCCTACACACTGGATTTGTCGGTAGGAAAGATTTTCTATCTGCCCGGACGACAGTCCATCAATTTCAATCTTTCTCTGAACAACGTGCTGAATAAGAAAGATATCTGCACCGGAGGTTACGAACAAGGCCGGTTCGACCTTGAACATCCGGAACGATTCGGAGGAAAATATTATTACATGCAGGGAATCAACTGCTTCTTGAATGTCAGCTATCGTTTTTAATCATTAACCTACATAAAACTCAGAATATATGAAACTTTTAAGAAATATCAGTCTGCCACTCATTGCCTCACTCGCTCTCTTTGCGTGTGAACGAGACTATGATGCTCCTCTCCTGACAGAACCTTCCTACACAGGTCCGGCAGCCAATATCACGATTTCAGAACTGCGCACACAGAATGCAGCAGCTACCGAAGACGCGCCCATCATCATCACCCAAGACCAAGTACTGAAAGCCGTCATTACAGGTAACGATGAATCTGGAAACATCTTCAAGAAAATCTACTTGCAGGATGAAACGGGTGCCATTGAAATGGAAGTAGACCAAAGCAGTGTGTACAACTATTATCCGGTAGGTCAGACAGTATATGTAGACTTGAACGGATTGAGTATCTCCGTATATGGCGACGAACAGCAGTTAGGACATCCGCAAGGCTATCTGTACCGTACCCCATGGGAGGATTTCGAAAAGCATGTCAGCAAAGACGGATGGGCAAACCCGGAAAATGCGAAACCTCTTGTCATTGAGGACATCAGTACCATCAATGCGGCTCCCGACAATTATAAATTTAAACTTGTGCAATTTACCGGAGTAACCTTCCAGAACGGTGGAAAAGGTATCTTCGCTCCTGAAAGTGGCTATGGGGAAGAAAACATCACCGACAGCCATGGAAATACAATCATGATTCGTACCAGCAACTATGCCAGCTTTGCAGGTGACAAACTCCCGGCAGGAAAAGGCAACGTAACGGGTATTCTGGGACGATTCAGAGGTACTTGGCAGCTTACTCTGCGCACCGCCAGTGATGTAAGTGACTTTACTGGAAGCAATGAAGGAAGTGGAAATGAAGGTACAGAAACACCCAGCGGTGAAACTAAAACTATTTTTGAAGAAACGTTTGCCACTAATCAAGGAGCTTTTACGATTGACAATAAAGTTCTTCCAGAAGGAAGCGACCATGTATGGCAATTTGAAACATACAACAATCAAGGTTACATGAAAGCAAGCGCCTTTGTTGGAGGAGGAGCAAAGGCCTCTGAATCATGGCTAATTTCTCCCGCAATCGATTTAAGCAACACCACAAATGCCACTTTGACATTTGAACATACCCACAAATTTGCCGGAACTCCCTCTAATGAACTAACACTTTGGGTTACTGAAACAAGTGCAGAAAATTGGAAGCAACTTACCATTGATAAGTATGGCACCAACAACGACTATAACTTTGTTACTCCGAGCATTGACTTATCAACTTATGCAGGAAAAACCATCAAGTTCGCATTCAAATATGTAAGTAGCACTACAGCTGCCGGTACTTGGGAAATAAAGAATGTAAAAGTTACTGCCACTACAGGGAGCAGCACTACTGGAGGAAACGAAGGAACCAGCATCGAACCCACCCCCAACAATTAATGCAAAACGACTGAAGTTATGAATAAACGATTACTTATTTTTACCTTGTTCATTACTTGTGTATATGCCTTCCGTCTGTCAGCACAAGACAGACTGGGGGTATATGCAGCTGCCTTCTATAACCTGGAAAACCTCTGGGATACGGTAGACGATCCTAATAACTCAGGGGATGACGACTTCACCCCTACGGGAAAGTACGAATGGACCCAGACCAAGTATGAGCAGAAACTACAGAATATTGCCAAAGTAATTTCACAGTTAGGAAGAGACTATTGCCCGGCAGGTCCTGCCGTCATTGGAATCGCAGAAGTGGAAAACCGGAAAGTGCTGGAAGACCTTACCCAAACAGCTCCTATCAAGGGAATGGGGTATGAAATCGTACATTTTGAGTCACCCGACCACAGAGGCATCGACGTAGCGGCCTTGTACAATCCGAAACTGTTCAAACTGATTGAGGCAAAAACTTACCCTTTCAACAAGCCGGATATGCCGCACTACAAGACACGCGACATCCTGTTGGTAAGTGGCATTTTGGCGGGAGAACCTTTCCACTTGATAGTCAACCACTGGCCTTCACGCTATGGGGGCTCAGCCTCTTCTCCGCTAAGAGAATTTGCAGCCAGCATCGTGAAGCATATCGGCGATTCCATCCATGCCCAAAATCCGGAAGCCAAGGTGCTGATTGTAGGCGACTTGAACGATGATCCTTTCAACAAGAGTTGCAGCGAGGTATTGGGGGCCAAAAAGAACATCAAAGACGTAAAACCTGACGGATATTACAATGCCACCTGGAAACTGTACGATCAAGGTATCGGCTCGCTCTGCTATCAGAACCAGTGGAACTTGTTCGACCAGCAGATTATATCGGGCAATCTTATCGGCAAAGACCGCAGTACCTTGAAGTTCTGGAAAAGTGAAGTGTTCAACCGTCCCTTCCTGCTTCAGAAAGAAGGAAAATACAAAGGCTATCCACTTCGAACCTTCTCGGGAACCACTTTCCAGAATGGTTTCAGCGACCACTTGCCTACCCTGACTTACTTTGTCAAAATAATGAAATAGAAGGTCTATATTTTTCACCAGAAAAGCCGTCCCGACACACCTCGGAACGGCTTTCTTCTTTTATACAGAAATCTTTTAGAGTTTTCTCAAAGTATGACGGACATCATCCCCCTTACTTGCGGTTACGAAACTGCAGCAAGTGGAAACCTATCCTTTACCTTATAGCTGAATCTCCTCCAAATCATCCGGCACATATACTGTTCCGCCGAACTGGGAAGCAGCTTCTGCTGTATAACGGACCTTCCGGGTTGACAGTGTCTTGTCCTCCGTGTGATACAACAACAAGTTCTTTACGCCAAGCTGGGCAGCCAGCCGTCCGGCATCGAGCGCCGTGCTGTGATGCTTTTCGTAGGGCTTGAAACGCTCCCGGTCTTCATACAGGCAGAAAGCCTCACACAGCAGCCAGTCGGCTCCTTCCACATAGTGACGGTTACATTCATTGTAGGGTTCATCGCCCAAGCAGACCAATGATTGTCCGTCGGGCAGCGTAGTCCGGAAGCCAAACTGTTTCTCCTTAGTAGAAGCAATGTCAAAACATTCCACTTCCAAGCCAATGGCTTGAAATTTTCCTCCATTCTCTACTTCACACAACAGGATATCTTCTCCCAAACGGGCCACAATCTTTTTGGGCAATGTCATCCGGCAAATCCAATCGAGTACTTTTACCACCTTTTCATGGCCGTACACCCGCAACGTTCCCTCATACTCTCCTTTTTGAATGGCCTGTGCCACCACACGAATCATCCAAACCACTCCCAGAATATGGTCGGTATGGGCATGGGTCACAAAAATCTCATGAATTCCCGTCAAAGGGATATGCGCTTTCTGCAATTGCTGCAAAATACCGTTTCCTCCTCCGGCATCCACCAGAAAAAATTTTTCACCTCGACAAAGTGCGAAGCACGTATTGTAACAGTTCACTACGGCAGCATTGCCCGTGCCCAACATGATTAATTTCATTGAATTCTCCATAATTATTTCCTCTAAAAAACCGATGCAAAGGTACATTTTTTTCTCTTTTAGATTTTTAACATATAAAGAAAATTACCATTATCCCCCACTATCTACCCAACAGCAGCCCTATAAAATCCCTAAGATGTAAAATACAATAAGTGAACAATACTCATCACTTCATCCGCACGACTTAAATCCTTGAATATTCGCCACTTCAATTCTACCATGACTTTAAAAAAAATCCAAAAGGAAAATCACCCCGAATACATATTGTATGAGATACAAAAACAGCAAATCATGATATTGTATGAAAGAAGATATTTATTTCATTGAACAATAAGCTTTTATAATTAAATTTTCCCTATTGCACAATTCAATTAAAAAGACGTTCTTTGCAGAGTAGACAGAAAAATGCTTATGGAATACACAAGACAATTAGCCAACAATCACATCTCGGTCGACTGCGTAGTAATCGGATTTGATGGAGAAAAACTGAAAGTATTACTCGTCAAACGTATGGGAGAAGAAAGTGGGGAAATTTTTCACGATATGAAGCTTCCGGGAAGCCTCATCTATATGGATGAGGACTTGGACGATGCAGCCAAACGGGTCCTTCATGACTTGACAGGCCTTAAAAACGTCAATCTGATGCAGTTTAAGTCCTTTGGTTCAAAGGACCGTACCAAAAACCCCAAAGACATACACTGGCTGGAGAGGGCAGAAAAGGCCAAAGTGGAACGGATTGTTACAATTGCCTACCTTGCCCTTGTCAAAATAGACAAGACACTCAATAAGAATCTGGATGAATACAAGGCCGAATGGGTTGCCCTCGAAGAGATAAAGGATTTGGCTTTCGACCACAACTTGATTATCGCCGAGGCCATGCGCTTTATCCGTCAGCATATTGAATTTAATCCGTCGTGTATTTTCGAACTGCTTCCACGCAAGTTCACGGCCTTACAACTCCGCATGCTCTATGAGGTAGTATATGGAAAACAACTTGATGTACGCAATTTTCACAAAAAGATTTCCATGATGGAATACATTGTACCCTTGGAAGAATACGAGCAAGGCGTTTCCCATCGTGCTGCACGTTACTACCGCTTCGACCGGAAAATCTACAACAAAACAAGAAGATAATTAAAAACAATATAAAAATATGTATTTATTAGGTTATGACATAGGAAGCTCGTCAGTCAAGGCGAGTCTGGTCAATGTAGAGACCGGAAAGTGCGCAGCATCCGCCTTTTTCCCGAAGACAGAAGCTGCCATCATTGCAATAAAACAAGGGTGGGCCGAACAAGACCCGCAAAACTGGTGGGAAAACCTAAAACTGGCTACCCAAGCCGTATTGGCAAATTCAGGAGCCAAAGCAGAAGAAATCAAAGCCATTGGTATTTCATATCAAATGCACGGGCTGGTATGCGTAGACAAGAATCAGCAGGTACTCCGTCCCTCCATTATATGGTGTGATTCCAGAGCCGTACCCTACGGGCAAAAGGCCTTTCAGGAGTTAGGAGAAGCACAGTGCCTTTCCCATCTGCTCAACTCACCGGGTAATTTCACAGCTTCCAAACTGGCATGGGTAAAAGAAAATGAACCGGACATCTATGCCCAAATTTATAAAGTGATGCTTCCGGGCGACTACATCGCCATGCGCCTGACCGGAGAAATCTGTACCACTGTATCCGGATTGTCCGAAGGAATGTTTTGGGATTTCAAGGAAAACAAAGTAGCCGACTTCCTGCTGAATTATTACGGTCTTGACGCTTCCCTTTTGGCCGATGTCCGCCCCACTTTCTCCGAACAGGGGAAACTGACTGAAAAGGTAGCGGCCGAATTGGGATTGAAAGCAGGTACTCCAGTAACCTACCGCGCCGGCGACCAGCCCAACAACGCACTCTCATTGAACGTATTCAATCCAGGCGAGATTGCTTCTACCGCCGGTACATCCGGAGTAGTATATGGCGTGAACGGCAGTGTGAACTATGACCCACAGTCACGTGTCAATACCTTTGCACATGTCAATCATACCGCTTCACAAACCCGTTTGGGCGTCCTGCTCTGCATCAACGGCACAGGTATCCTGAATTCCTGGATGAAGCGTACACTCGCTTCCGACCTAAATTATGCAGAAATGAACGAAGTGGCAGCCCAAGCTCCAATCGGTGCGGACGGCATCAGTATTCTCCCGTTTGGTAATGGCGCGGAGCGTATGTTGCAAAATCAGGAAACAGGCTGTTCCATCCAAGGTATCAACTTCAATCTTCACAACCGCAGTCATCTGTTGCGTGCCGCACAGGAAGGAATTGTATTTTCTTTCCGCTATGGCATCGACATCATGAAAGGCATGGGGATGGAAGTCAAGAAAATCCATGCCGGACACGCCAACATGTTCCTGAGTCCGCTTTTCCGTGACACTCTGGCCGGAGTAACCGGAGCGACAATTGAACTGTATGACACCGACGGCTCTGTAGGCGCCGCAAAAGGAGCCGGAATGGGAGCCGGTATCTACCACGACCACGTAGAAGCGTTTGCCACACTCGACAAACTGGCTGTCATCGAGCCGAAAACATCCGATGAGACCGCCTACGCCGACGCATACGCACGTTGGAAAGAATATCTCGAAAAATCTACAAGAAAATAAATTATTCATTAACTTCTAAAACAAAATATTATGGCAACAAAAGAGTACTTTCCGGGTATCGGAAAAATCAAATTCGAAGGTGTAGAAAGCAAAAACCCGATGGCTTTCCGTTATTACGACGCAAACAAAATCATCATGGGCAAGCCGATGAAAGAATGGTTGAAGTTTGCAATGGCTTGGTGGCATACATTGTGTGCTGAAGGCGGCGACCAGTTCGGCGGTGGAACCAAGACTTTCCCTTGGAAAGGAAATCCGGACAAAGTACAGGCTGCAAAAGACAAGGCAGATGCAGGCTTTGAGTTCATGCAGAAAATCGGTATTGAATACTACTGCTTCCACGATGTAGACTTGTGCGACGAAGCAGCAACCATCGAAGAATACGAAGCCAACCTGAAGGAAATCGTAGCTTATCTCAAGAAGAAACAAGAAGAAACAGGCATCAAACTGTTGTGGGGTACGGCCAACGTATTCGGCCATGCACGCTATATGAACGGTGCAGCTACCAATCCTGATTTCGATGTAGTGGCCCGTGCTGCGGTACAAATCAAGAATGCCATCGACGCAACCATCGAACTGGGGGGAACAAACTATGTATTCTGGGGTGGACGTGAAGGTTACATGTCACTGCTGAACACCGACCAGAAACGTGAAAAAGAACACTTGGCACAGATGTTGACTATTGCTCGTGACTATGCTCGTGCAAAAGGCTTTACTGGTACATTCCTGATCGAACCGAAACCGATGGAACCGACAAAACATCAGTATGACGTAGATACTGAAACTGTTATCGGCTTCCTGAAAGCACACGGTCTGGACAAAGACTTCAAAGTAAACATCGAAGTAAACCACGCCACACTGGCCGGCCATACCTTTGAACACGAACTGGCTGTCGCTGTCGACAACGGCATGCTGGGCTCTATCGATGCCAACCGCGGTGACTATCAGAACGGATGGGATACCGACCAGTTCCCTATCGACAATTATGAACTGATTCAGGCCATGATGCAGATTATCCGTGGCGGTGGCCTGGGCAACGGTACCAACTTCGATGCCAAGACACGCCGTAACTCCACCGATTTGGAAGACATCTTTATCGCACACATCGCCGGAATGGATGCCATGGCACGTGCATTGGAAAATGCAGCCCGTCTGCTCGAAGAATCTCCTTACAAGAAGATGCTGGCCGACCGCTACGCTTCATTTGACAGCGGAAAAGGAAAAGACTTTGAAGAAGGCAAGCTGACTCTGGAAGATGTTGTAGCATACGCAAAGACCGCAGGCGAACCGAAACAGACCAGCGGAAAACAAGAATTGTACGAAGCTATTGTAAACATGTATTGCTAATGCGTTAAGAATGCAGCGCTCAGCCGGCATGCCCGTCGGTGAAGTTTATCTTCCCCGGCCGGGTATGCCGGTTTTCTTTTCCTCTAAAACTTTTTATTATGGATTACACAAAAAAAGGAAGCAGAGTCTATCTGTTCTCCATCGTACTTGTCGCTGTCCTCGGGGGATTGCTGTTCGGTTATGATACAGCCGTCATTTCAGGTGCCGAAAAGGGTCTACAAGCTTTCTTCATGGGGGCAGATGATTTCATTTATACAGACAGCTGGCACGGAATCACCTCTTCAAGCGCTCTTTTAGGCTGTATCATCGGTAGTGCCCTTTCCGGATTCTTTGCTTCCCGTTTTGGGAGAAAGTTCTCTTTGTTGTTTGCAGGCATTATGTTTTTCCTCTCCGCTCTTGGGTCATACTATCCGGAATTTCTCTTCTTCCCACACGGAGCCCCTTCCTATTCTCTTCTGCTGGCATTTAATTTTTACCGGGTAATTGGAGGCATAGGCGTAGGACTGGCTTCGGCCATCTGTCCGATGTATATTGCAGAAATCGCTCCGAGCAATATCCGAGGAACTTTAGTCTCCTGGAACCAGTTTGCCATCATTTTCGGACAGCTGGTAGTGTATTTTGTCAACTTCCTCATCTTGGGTGATCACCTGAATCCTGTCGTGGAAATCGTGGACGGGGTGAACCGCATCATGAATCCGGAAGAAGCAGCCTGGACCATTGAAAGCGGATGGCGTCTGATGTTTGTCAGCGAAGCAGTACCTGCCGGACTGTTTACCCTTTTGGTACTGTTTGTCCCTGAAACGCCCCGTTATCTGGCCATGACCGGACGTGATGAAAAAGCCTTGTTCGTGTTGAGTCGAATCAACGGACTGACACAAGCCCAAACTATCCTAAGCGAAATCAAAGCCACAGCGAACGAAAAAACCGAAAAGCTGTTCACTTACGGCTGGATGGTTATCTTCATCGGCATCATGCTGAGTGTCTTCCAACAAGCCGTTGGTATCAATGCCGTACTCTATTTCGCCCCTCGTATCTTTGAAAGCATGGGCATGGGCAATCCGATGGTACAGACCGTATTCATGGGTATCGTCAACATCCTGTTTACTTTACTGGCCGTCTTCACAGTAGAAAAATGGGGACGCAAACCACTGCTGATTTACGGCTCTGCCGGTATGGCTATCGGCGCACTCGGAGTGGCTTTCAGCAATGCCGTTGCAGGACTCTCCCCCATGATACCAGTCATCAGCATCATGGTCTACAGTGCCTCGTTCATGTTCAGCTGGGGCCCCATCTGTTGGGTTCTCATTGCCGAAATTTTCCCCAACACCATTCGCGGGGCTGCCGTAGCCATCGCCGTAGCCTTCCAATGGATATTCAACTTCATTGTTTCCTCTACCTTCCTGCCTATGTATAACATGAGCGCCGGAGATATGGGGGATAAGTTCGGCCACATGTTCGTGTATGGACTCTACGGAGTAATCTGTATCCTTGCAGCCCTCTTTGTATGGCGGCTGGTCCCGGAAACCAAGGGCAAAACACTGGAAGACATGACACGTTTATGGAAAGAAAGGAAGAAATGACCCCTTGCATACCTACAAAAAAAGACATTCAGATAATTTCTGAATGTCTTTTTTTGTAGCGGGACCCGGGATTGAACCGGGGACCTCATGATTATGAATCATGCGCT
>ERZ779669.756-NODE-756-length-17919-cov-11.575403_pt1 | contig 17919 bp, 16 predicted proteins | sample MGYA00511372_ERZ779669 | MGnify/ENA primary metagenome ERZ779669 (study PRJEB29588, sample SAMEA1967891) | human gut metagenome | biome: human gut; feature: human-associated habitat; material: faeces | place: Denmark | collected 2008/2010 ... | reverse complement strand
GCTGAAATGGCTGTTTAAGGACGAAGTGCGCCGCGTAGGCTACGAGCTTGGCATGCCCGAGCGCCTCATCAAGCGTCATCCGTTCCCCGGACCGGGTCTTGCAGTTCGTATTCTCGGCGACATCACACGCGAGAAGGTGCGCATACTTCAGGATGCCGACGACATCTATATCCGCGGTTTGCGCGATTACAAGGTGAAGCTTAGCGGTGAAGACGCACGCCGTGTACTTGCAGCCGGTGTTCCTGCCGATATGCACGACGGTGAGATTGAGGTTTCGCTCTACGATCAGATTTGGCAGGCTGGTACAGTATTGCTCTCTACCGTACGTTCTGTAGGCGTTATGGGCGACGAGCGCACATACGAGCATCCAGTTGCTCTGCGTGCCGTTACATCTACCGACGCTATGACAGCCGACTGGGCTCATCTGCCATACGACTTCATGGCTAAGGTGAGCAACGAGATAATAAACAAGGTACGTGGTGTAAACCGCGTATGCTACGACATCTCGTCAAAGCCACCATCAACAATCGAGTGGGAGTAAAATCAATCCCAACTGATACATAAAAGAGGGGTATCAAAACGGAATCAATTTCTGTTTTGATACCCCTCTTCTTTTTGTGGAGTCTTTGTGAGGTAATGGAGTCTTTGTTGTATAGACGTATTTAGTTTATAAACATATTGCGTTTTGGCATTTTGCTTCCAAAGCGCTTGCGTAGTTTTTCGAACAGCGCCATTGTGTCTTGCGAGAACTTGTGTCCCTTCCATGTACTTGTGTTGGTGATGAACACCCAGCACTCGCCGTCGGGATAGCGCAATACAAGCGCTGATGTGCCTACAAGCGAACCGGTACGTATCCACGGACGGTTGCGCGGCGTGAAGTTCCATCCGAGCGAGAACTGATGGTCGGGCATTTCCTGCGTCATCAGTTTCACGGCTTGGGGCGATATCACGTCGGGCACGATACGGTCGCCGTCGATTGATGCTACCAGTCGGCACAGTTCGGCAGCCGATGCCACCCATGCACCTGCGCCAAGAGCCGTCGTTATGTCGTTCTCGCCATAGCAGCGCACTACCATTCTGCCGGAGTTGTTGAATTCGGGTACCGGTACCGAACTTGAGTGCATATAGTACACCGTCTCGTTCGGGCGGCGATCCTTCAGATAGTTACCCGCTATGTGGAAGTCGTAGCATCCTGCAGGATAGAGCACGTAGCGCTGCATGAAGTTCTCGTAGCTCATGCCAGTACGCTTCTCTATAATAAGCGACAGCAGCGTATAGCCAATATTGCAGTAGCGTTGTGCAGTTCCGGGCGTGTAGCCAAGATGTCGGCGCAGTACGATGCGCAACAGAGTGCGATGGTCGGGTGGGGTGGTGAGGTGGTTCTGCTGCATTATGTAGCGAGTCGAGAATATGGCATCGCCTGCATAATTGGTAAATCCTGCCTTGTGTCGCAACAGCTGTTCGATGGTGATGTCGAAGTATCGTTTGTCGCGTATTGAGTTGACGTAGAACGTGTCGTTAAGTATTCCCTTCGGTCCGAACACCTTGTCGCTAAGGCGTATCTTGCCCATGTCGCGCAGCTTCATTATGCCCGTAGCAGTAACCAGTTTCGACACCGAAGCCATGCGCATGATGTACGACGGCTCCATTGGTATCTTGCGGTCCTTGTCGGCATAGCCGAATCCGCGGGCATATAGCAGCGAGTCGTGGCGCGATATTGCCAGCTGTGCACCGTGTATCTCCCAACGCTTCAGATAGCGCTGCATGATAGAGTCCATGGCGTGCAGTTCGGGTTGTGCCGAGAGGGCATTGGTGAGCGTGTCGTTGAGATGCTTGCGGTTGCTTGATTCGTATATCGAGTCTTTCTCTTGGCTTTTGTAGCTTGAGCACGACGAGCATGTGCATCGGCAGATGCTCGATATGATGACAACGATAAAGGTGAGGCATCCCAAGCAGGACAGCCTCACCTTTGTACGATATTGTTTCTTTATTCTATATCCGAACATTTCTGAACATTGGGTATTATGACAATCCTTCGATTTGACCGTTGACGATGTCCATGTTCATGGCAGCTGGAACCTTGGGCAGTCCGGGCATGCGCATGATATTGCCAGCAATGACAACAATCATCTCTGCACCGGCGTTGATGACAATGTCGCGAACGTTAACGTCAAATCCTGATGCTACGCAATACTGCTTGGCATCGGTAGAGAATGAGAACTGTGTCTTGGCGATACATATCGGGAAGTTCTCATAGCCGAGGTCGCGTATCATCTGTAACTTCTTCTTGGCAGGAGCGGCAAACGAGATGCTTGCAGCACCGTAGATGTTCTTGCAGACCTTCTCTATCTTAGTCTCGATTGTGTCTTCGTCGTCGTATACGAGGTTCAATGGCTGCGACGGCTTCTGCTCGATAGTGTCTACTACAAGACGTGCCAGATCGGCTGCACCCTCACCACCTTTGGCGTAAGCATCGTTGATGGCAAATCCTACACCGATGCTCTCGCAGTAATCGCGTACGATGTTCTGCTCCTCTTCCACGTCGCCGGCATAGTGATTGAATGCTACGATGACGGTCTGTCCGAACGACTGCATGTTCTTGATATGCTTGTCGAGGTTGGCAAGTCCCTTCTTGAGTCCTTCGCTGTTAGGCTTCTTGATGTCCTCAACTGGTACACCGCCGTGCATCTTCAGGCCCTGAGCCGTTGCCACAACGATAGTGAGCTTAGGCTGCAGTCCGCTCTTGCGGCACTTGATGTCGAAGAACTTCTCGGCTCCAAGGTCGGCACCGAATCCTGCCTCAGTGATGACATATTCACCGAATGTCATAGCCATCTTAGTTGCGAGTATTGAGTTGCATCCGTGTGCAATGTTGGCAAACGGACCGCCGTGTACGAATGCAGCGGTATTCTCTGTGGTCTGAACGAGGTTAGGAGCCAGAGCGTCGCGCAGAAGGATGGTTATGGCTGCAGCCACGCCTAAATCCTTAACGGTGAAAGGCTTGCCCTCAACGGTGTAGCCCAAGAGGATGTTCTCAATGCGACGACGCAGGTCGTCCTCGTCCTTAGCAAGACAGAGAATAGCCATAATCTCTGATGCAGGAGTGATGTCAAATCCCGACTCGCGTACAATGCCGTTGGCTTTGCCGCCCATACCGGTTACGATGTCGCGCAGTCCGCGGTCGTTAACGTCGAGTACGCGGTTCCACAATACCTCGCGTAGAGCGAAACCGTTGTCACGGTTCTGGTACATGTAGTTGTCGAGCAGTGCTGTGATAGTGTTGTGAGCCGAAGTGATAGCGTGGAAGTCGCCTGTGAAGTGCAGGTTAATCTTGTCCATCGGCAATACCTGGGTGTAACCGCCGCCACATGCACCGCCCTTCATTCCGAATACCGGACCGAGCGAAGGCTCACGCAGGGCGCAGATAGCGTTCTTGCCGATGTGGTGCATACCAAGTGCCAGACCTATGGTAACGGTAGTCTTGCCGATACCAGCCTTTGTCGGTGTAATGGCTGTAACGAGTATGAGGTTGCTGTTCTTCACACGCTCCTCGTCAATAAGGCGTGTAGGAACCTTAGCCATATAGTGGCCGTAGTGTTCAAGTTCTTTTGCAGGGATGCCATACTTAGAGGCTACTACCTCTATCTCCTCGAGCTTCGTGCTGCGAGCTATTTCGATGTCTGTCATTGTATGTAAAAATTTTGTAGCGTTTCGTGTATAAATTGAGTTGTTTACGAAATATGTAGTATGGAGTGTGAGTGCAAAGGTACGACTAAATAATCAATAATCTGTCATTATTCTCTTGTTTTTGCTCGTTTTTGCTTCGAAACGTCAGGTGAGAGTCCGATGTTATATCAAAATTTTTACATATTCTTTCGTTAGTGCCACGAAACTTAAGTTGTATATATATAAGTGTATTCTCAACTCTCAACCTTTTTTATCCAGCCATAGAGCACCACATTGTCACTACGAACGGCACGGTGAAGTCGGTCACGAATCCGTGGTAGATGCTTAGTGCTACGTAGCGCTGGCCTACAGTCTGTGTGATGATAGGTAGGGTGGTGTCCATTGTCGTTGCGCCACCCGAAGATATAGGAGCCAGCGGACCGAACCGCTTTGCTATCAGCGGAGTAAGCAAGAGGGTTGTCATCTCGCGTATGATGTTGGCAAGCAAGGCTATTGTGCCCAGTTCGGCACCGCGGTATTCGGTTATGAAGATGCTCGACAACGAATAATAGGCAAAGCCGCTGTCGATGGCAAGGCAGTCGGTAAGCTGTCGATGGTGCAACACGGAGCAAACGTCGCTACACATTATTATATATGCCACCATTGCTCCGAGCCATGAACCTAAGATGGTGGCTACGGGCAACAGTGCCAGACGAGGGTTGAGACTCTTGATGTCGTTCTTCATATCTGGATTCATTCCTATGCCTAAGCCTACGAAGAGCAACAGGCCGCACAGCGCTACGAAGCTGATGTTGCTGTCCATAGCCCATGATGGCAGACCGCCGCTACGTCCTGCCAATACTCCGAGGATGAAGAATCCTACTACTATCAGACTTCCTTTCATCGCTCCTTGCCTCCTTTCGCTGTCTTCCACAATGCCCATGCCAAAGCACAGCTGCCCAATGTGGCAAATCCTGACAATACCAAAGCCTCCACACCAAGTGTAGTCAAGGCAGAGATAATCTGGTCGTTGCTTCCCACTTCGATGCCAAGCATAAACAGAAGCAGCCATATCAGTCCGGTCGTGGCGCGTCCTGCCCACGTGCCAATCGTACTCTTGCGAGTAGCTGATTTAATCCTTGTGCGTACGTTGTAGCCTACAAGTATGCCAAGGAATATAAACAAAATTACTATAAACATTTATTTTATTGGTTGTTTTTTTACATGAATCCTCCTGCAAAATAGCTTCGCGCTATGAAGTATGAAGGCTCGTAATAAGCCGAACAGTTGTAATTGTCGAGTGTTTCACAAATGTCGTCGTTGTAGACGCGTATTATGCCCTTGGCATAGTCTTCCGCATCAAGACGGGTCTGAAGAATAAGCCGTGTGTAAACCTTGCCCATGTCAAGTGGGGTGGGAATATTGGTGCAAAGTTCTTTGTCAACGTCGGTAATGTCGAAGTTGCCATTCTCAAGCTGGTATTCGTCAATCCAGTCGTCTACTACTTGCCGTGGATTCTCGGAGTGAAGAGTGTCGGCAATTGACAGCTGGCGCAACAGGTTGTCGTAGCCAATACGATTGACTACATATTTGTTGCGTTGCTTGATGTGACGCGCCACACGTTCTATCATGCTACATACAAAGAACAGGTCGTTCTCGGTAATGTCCTCATCGGGGAAATATATATTCTTCATGTTGGGTCGGTTTTGGGGAAGATACGTATGTCGGGATGTTCGACAATGACGTTGCTTCCATGAAATAATTTGTCCATAATGTTTTTTCTATTTCTGCAAACTTAACAATAATTTCTCGCACATACAAATATTTAAGCTTAAAACACGCCGCAAAAGCGCCTCTTTATGCGGCTCGCATCATTCGGTGCGAGCCCTCGTTTCATCCGACGTACAAGCTCATTCCATCCGGAGCGAGCACTCGTGCCATCCGAAGTACGCCCGCAATTGCGCCATTCTTGCAGGGCAATTGCGCCATTCTTGCAGGGAGATTTGCACAATTCCTACGTGACAATAATCAGCGATTAAGAAAAAATGTGTAACTTTGCATTTGGTCTTTCGGCTGATTGCCGGCAATGAGTTGCCCGGCGCCAATCGGCTGATTGGCCCGGTTATAATAAGAAAGACGTTTGCTAACGTGTTCTTCTGATCTTTCGAAACGTAGGAAATTTCAAAAGATACTCAGATGAAGACTACGGTGGGCGTCTACCCATCGTGTATATATACACAGCCCATGGTGCGCCCTCCCCATTCGCGGAGAGGGTGTGCTGTGTGCTATCGTCATATATATATCCAATTGGCGTAGGCATCTGTTGCTTCTTTTTTCTTGATAATCTGCTGAGTTGACGTAATGTATTGATTATCAGCACTTGTAAAATTGAAAATTGGCAAAAGAAACAAATGGAATACAAAAAAAATCGAAAATCCCTAAATAGCAATATATGCTTAACATATCTTAACGCAGTAAAAATCGGAAAATTTCATTTTCTGTTATTTTGTTATAAGACTTTTTCGGAACAACAGATAAAGACCTTGGCACTGCGAAATGTAATATCAGTTTTTTCCATATTATTCCACCTTATTCCATTTTCTTGAAGTTTTATATTCAAAAACTGATAAGGTTCTGACTCTATTCGGAGATTTTTTATTATCTTTGCTAAAAAAGTCAAGACAACTAAAAACAATATGCGGTTTGAGAATAAAATAAAGGAACTTCGTATTCAACTACAAATGCCGCAACGCAAACTTGCTGCTGCACTTGATATAGATACGGCAACTTACTGCAAGATTGAGAAAGGTGAACGCAGGGCTCGAAGAGAACAGGTTGCAATCCTTTCTCAAATATTAAACATAGATGAAAATTCTCTGCTGACACTTTGGTTGGCAGATAAGGTTACTGACATGGTAGCATCCGAACATGAGGTAGCCCCAAGTGCTTTATCTATTGCAGCAGAAACAATAAAGAAAAGTGTATAATGGCAAGAAATAAAAAATATTCATACATAGAGTTCCCCTCGGAGATTGTAGCAGAAAGTAAGTCTCCTTATGGTCTGAGAACATATGTGAGCCTGTTCAGCAGTGCTGGCGTTGGATGTTATGGTTTTAAGGAAGAGGGATTCTATTGCATTGCAACAGTAGAACTACTTGAAAGGCGTCTTAATGTGCAGAAATGCAACAATAAGTGCATCTACCAGAGCGGCTACATTTGTGGAGACATGACTCTGCAGAGTACGAAAGATAAAATTTTCCATGAGCTTGACTTATGGAAACAGGGATTTGGTGTGGAAGATTTGGATGTGTTGGTTGCAACACCTCCTTGTCAAGGTATGTCTGTAGCCAATCACAAAAAGAAAGATGAATTAAAACGAAATTCTTTGGTGGTTGAGTCAATATCAATGGTGAAATCAGTCGCTCCTAAGTTCTTTATCTTTGAGAATGTGAGGGCTTTCCTTACTTCTGTTTGTACTGACTTAGACGATAAAGACAAGTCCATTAAAGAGGCAATTGAAACAAACCTGTCAGGACTATACAATATCTCTTATAACGTTTTGAACTTTAAGGATTATGGCAATCCTTCAAGTCGAACAAGAACTTTGGTTATAGGTGTTCGTAAGGACATCAAAGAGATAACTCCATACGATATTTTTCCTGATAAGCAACCAGAGCAAACACTTCGACAAATTATCGGAGATTTACCTTCTTTGAAGACCATGGGCGAAATATGCCCTGACGACATATATCACAACTTCAGGAGGTATGCACCCCATATGGAATCATGGATTTCAGAAATAAAAGAAGGTCAGTCTGCATTTGACAATACTGATATTGAGCGCATTCCACATACTTTGAAAGACGGTGTCATTGTGTACAATGCGCAAAAGAATGGTGACAAATACACTCGTCAATACTGGGATAAAGTTGCACCTTGTATTCACACGCGTAATGACATCATGGCGAGTCAGAATACTGTACACCCTGTTGACAACAGGGTGTTTAGCATTCGTGAGGTTATGCGTATGATGTCTGTACCTTCTACATTCAAGTGGTCAGAGAAGAGTCTTGAAGAATTGAACGCACTCACTCTAAAGGAAAAGGAAGCATACCTCAAGAAAGAGGAGATAAATATTCGTCAGACTTTAGGTGAAGCTGTCCCAACAATCATCTTCAAACAAATAGCACACAAGGTTAGAAAGGTTTTGTGTCGCAATGCTCTTTCGGAGCAAGACATCAAGAGCCTTATAGAAAAAAGGAATCTTGTAGACACAGCTAAATTGATAGAGTTCATCAAGAGGTCAACTATTCATACATTTGCAGAGTTGTCAAAAATAGCAGAACTAGCTAATGCCCAACGAGACAACAATGCGGCATACTATACTCGTCAAGATTTGTGTTTTGCCATAGTAAACTCTCTGCCAACTCCAAAAGGCCAGGCTGTTGTCAACATTTTGGAGCCATCAATTGGTGTGGGTAATTTTTTGCCTACATTAATACGAAAGTATGAATCTGCATCAGAGGTTAACATCGATGTTGTAGACATTGATGCCAATAGCATTGCTATCTTAAAAGAACTTGTTCAAAAGATACATATGCCATCTAATGTACATATTACATACATAAACGATGACTTTCTCTTGCACCAGTTCGACAAGAAATATGACATAATTGTTGGGAATCCTCCATATATGAAGCTCACCAAAGACAAGAAATTGTTGGCCATGTATAAGGAGAATGCCTACAATAAAAATACCAACAACATTTTCGCATTCTTCATAGAGAAAGCTATGGAGATTGGTAAATTTGTGTCTTTAATCGTTCCTAAAAGTCTGATTAATGCGCCTGAGTTCAACGAAACAAGAGAACTTGTTGGAAAGAATGCAATCCGCAGGATTATAGACTTTGGAGAGAAAGGATTTAAGGGAGTTAAGATTGAAACCATATGTTTGCAAGTCGACACCGTATCTAAGCCAGTAGATACAGTGGTTGAATCTTATATTACAGGAGAAGTTGAGTGTCATCCACAAAGCTACTTGACTTCTGCGGATTTTCCTTATTGGCTCATCTATAGGAATGAAGATTTTGACAAAGTTGCAGAGACAATGACATTCAACGTGTTCAAGTCTTATAGAGACAGAACCATAACAAAGGCAATAACTAAGTCTTCTGGAAAAATTAGAGTCTTGAAATCACGTAACATAGGCGATAATGCGATTGTGGATATAGCTGATTATGACAGCTACATCGATGACATATCAAGTCTTGATGTCGCAAAATATCTTAATCAGACAGGATGTGTGTTAGTTCCCAACCTAACATACAATCCTCGCGCATGTTTCTTGCCAAAGAATTGTATAGCTGATGGCTCTGTAGCGATACTAACACCAAACGAAAACGAAACAATAACAGAACAGGATTTGGCGTTCTATGCTACAGAAAAATTCTCTAAATTCTACGCTATAGCTCGCAATAGAGGAACAAGATCGCTAAACATTGACAACAACTCTGTATTTTTCTTCGGAAAGCAAAATGTAATATAAAAATGAGAGACGTAATAAATAACTACCTGAGTGCTTTTGACTTGGATATAAGAAAATCTCACGATGCAAGATTTGTTGACCAAAAATGCACACCAGATATCGTGTGTTTTATGGCCGACTGTGTACTGAATATGATTGCGACAAAAACATTGTTCGTAATAAACGATATATGGGAAACGCAGTATTTTATACAAAACTCACGTGTTATCTTCAACAAGCCCTGGGCAAACGATAAAAAGGCTTACAATGAATATAACAAGGTGCTATCACAGCCATTAAAACTGTTAGCTTACGCTCATGTTCTGAGTGTACAGACTATTGACGGCTTACTTACTTTTTCTGTAGAGAACGAGGATTTGCTTGATTATATCGCTCGTAAGGATAGAAATGCTTATAACTTCTTGTATTGCTACTTTATGAAAGTGATGGACGATAGTGGATTTACTAAGTACTTCGAGGAATATAAAGTCAATTCTGCCACCAATCCGAGAGCTGCCAAAACCGAAATATACGAAAGGTATTACAGGTTGATAAACGGTAACACACCATCGCATTCAAGATTTGATATTACACGTATGTTCCACAAAGTGTTCAACATCTATGCGGCTGAAAATGGATTGGTTGGTAGTAGTGGCAAGCCTATGTATTATTCTGATTTAATGTACAATAGGAAGAATTGGCGTGATTTGGAAAAGAACAAAACACAAACCAGACAAGAGGTCGCAACAGACACTTATCAGATGGATACCCAACATGCCATCAACTCATACTATGTGCAGAAAGCTATTGCCTTGATAAGAAAGATACAGACCGAATCTGAGGTTAAGGATAGTTGGGGCAATGGTGTAGCAACTCAGGTACACCACATTTTCCCAAAATCACAATTTCCACAGATTGCTCACTATGTAGAGAACCTAATACTGCTGACCGCAACACAGCATTTCACAAAGGCGCATCCAAATAACCGCACTCAGGAAATTAATCGAGATTATCAGTTAGTTTGCTTGTTAGCAAAAGCTGACACGATAGAAAAATCTCTGCGAACAGTTGGTGAACGATATTACAGGAAAGAATCATTTATCTATGTCGTAAATACAGGCTTAGATTCGGAACTGACAACAAAGCTCAGTTTTGAAGACATTAAGACTGAGATTGTTAGGCTTTATAATTGTGCATAAACAACTTGTCCGTAAATCATAATAGAATGAAGATATATCATTACACATCTATAGAAACTTTGGCTTTAATTCTGAAAAGTAAAAGCATACGATTCAATAGATTAGATAACGTGGATGATTTGGAAGAATCCATGTATGGCTCTGGCCCTAAGAACCAAAACCTAAGTAAGTACATTTTTGTGTCGTGCTGGACAAAATCTGAAGAAGAGAACCTCGCATTGTGGAAAATGTACGCAGGGTACAACGGTATAAGGATTGGTTTAGATGAAAATTTGTTTGTATCTTATCCTAACACGCCATTTGATACAATAGAGTCATTTTATAAGGATATTTTTCACTTCGGTCCAGACTACTGTGCTGCGCAACAGAACAACCTTACCAAGCTTGAAGAAGTCAAATATATCGATTCTCCACGCTTTGCTGTAAATGACCTTGTTAGCATTTCTGGAAATACCTTATCAATCAAGACTTCAAACTGGGGACTTGTTAAAAGTAAGGAATGGGCTATTCAACAGGAAAGTCGTTTTAGAATACAAACTCTTCCCTTAAACTATGCCTATGTTAAAAGCTATTCTGCTGAAATTCTCAACACAATGGATAGGATGGTATTAACTAAGGCTATTATTGAGGTGATTCCTGCAATTGTAAGGTCTATTGAAGAAGATTACAAGCCACAAACATCAGAATTGTTTATGCCTATTAAAGATGATGCATTAAATAACATGGAGATTATGATGGGGCCGCAAACTTCTGATGCACAAAGACTAATTGTGGAGGCATTGGTACAAGACTTATCTAATATCACATTAACTGATAGTAAGTTTAAGGGAAAAGTAAGAGGAAAATTTAGTTGCATATAGTGCTATGAACCTTATCGACACCTTTCTGTTCCAGGAGGGTGCCGATTTTTCTATCATCGCCTTGTTGGCAGGGTTGCCACTGAGTATATATCTAACAACCTCTGTTCGCTTCATCTCGGACAACAGCCTTTGGATACACTTTGTCTGACGATGAAAACATTTCGTATGAAAAGACTATTAACAAAAATAACTATGATACTTTGTTTTATCAAGTTCCCTATATGGAGAAAGCCGATACTTTGGTTTTACAAGAGAAAGTACGTAATGATTTGTTAAGCAAATATATAAAGGCTGAATTGAAAAAATCCGTCATAAGAAATAACGAAGGAATTTCAAAATGTAGCAATAAAAATATTTCTACAGACCCTACGTAAGGGTGTTGTAGCAAATGGTTATGCCATTACGGAGACAAACGAAGAAGTGCAGTATCGATTCTTTAATGCTGAAGATGTGAAGAATGAAGACAAAGTTACGGGTTACATATATGTGCTCCGTTCGCTTTCGGAGAATCCAGAGATAAACAATATAAAGAATCTATATAAGATAGGTTTCTCAACCAATAGGGTGGAGAATCGTGTAGCTAATGCCGAGCATGAGCCTACATATTTAATGGCTCCTGTGGAAATCGTAAGCACATATATGATTGTGAATATGCACTCGCAGAAGTTTGAAGACTTGGTGCATAAAGTCTTGCACGAGGTGAACTTCCGTTTCAAGGTGGCTGACGACAAGGGAGAAATGCACGAGGCAACGGAATGGTATCAAGTGCCGTTGGAAATAATAGACAGCATCATTCAGAAAATAATGAATGGCACCATTGTCTTTTTCTCGTATAACAAGGAGCAGATGTGCTTGGAGCAAAGAATAGAAAAGAAGCAGTCAAAGTTGGATTTGTCTGGTTTGAACGTACTTAAGCTCGTCATAAAGAAAAAGGATTTTGAACAGATAGTTTCTGGTGAAAAGACGGAAGAATATCGTGAATTGAAGCAGACGACGCTTAATAAATATACATATATTGACGAGTCTGACGGAAAACGATACCTAAAGCGATATGATGTATTGAGACTCTGTGTTGGACATAATTCTGATATGGATAGTGCCGTGGTAGAAGTGGCTGATACAACATATGATGGCGGTATTGTGACCTTTAGTTTGGGTAAGGTATTGTAAGTGATAAGAGGATGAAGTTGGGTTGGAATATAGAAATTCCTACATTGTATATTGATGAAGAAAAAGCCAATTTATAAAAACGTCCCCTTGCTCGATTCCGCGGAGCAAGGGGACGCTGTGTCCCCCCCCATCATACTCATCCTAGCACTGTTCTATGAGGTCTTTGGCGCTGCTTGCGTGGTACCAAATATTTTTTTGATTATATGTTTTTATTTCGTAATTTTGCAATTGCGGACAATCCAAATAGGTTACCGTAAGATTATAGGTATAAGGAAAAAAGAGATGAAACAACTTAAGGAAAATGAAGGCGTAGAGCGTAGCTTGTTACTTGCAATGGCTGTTATAGCAGGATTGACCGTGGCAAATTGCTATTACAACCAACCTCTTCTGGAGATGATACGTCACGACATAGGAGTGAGCCAACATGAGGCAAACCTAATAACCGTTGTCACTCAAATTGGCTATGCGCTTGGTTTGTGCTTCCTTATCCCTATGGGCGACCTCTACTCGCGCCGACGCATAATAATAGTGAATATGACGGTGGCAGCCGTTATGGCCGTCGTCATTGCCGTAGCCCACAATGTGTGGATGATTTGGGGATCCTCTCTGCTATTGGGAGCCTGCTCCGTAATTCCGCAGTTTTTCATACCTATAGCAGGACAATATTCCGAGAAGGAGAATAAAAGCAGGAATATGGGCGTCGTTCTGTCGGGGCTGCTGACGGGCATACTTGCCTCAAGAGTGGTTAGCGGTTATGTAGGCGAATGGTTGGGCTGGCGCGAAATGTTTTTAATAGCGGCTCTTGTGATGGTGCTGTGCATGGCCATTACGCTCAAGATTATGCCACAGATAAAGAGCAACTATGTCGGCACATACGGTGGCTTGATGGCCAGCGTATTTAATATTGTGAAGAGTAATGGGCGCATACGTCTTTATGCCGTACGTGCCGCCTTCAGCTTTGGCAGCATGATGGCCATTTGGGCGTGCCTCGCTTTTCGGTTGGCACAGGCTCCGTTCTATTCAGGTAGCGAGATGGTGGGAACATTAGGATTGTGTGGCATAGCCGGGGCTATAGCGGCAAGCGGTGTGGGCAAGCTTGTTAACCGCTTGGGCATAAGAAATATGAGCGTTTATGGAGCTTGCTTGCAGCTTGTGGCGTGGGCAACGGCTTGGCTGTTTGGTGACACTTTCATGGGGCTTGTTGTGGCTATCATATTGGTAGACGTAGGTTTGCAATGTCTGCAACTAAGCAATCAAAGCGGCTGTATACAGGAGATGCCTCAAGCTTCCAACAGGGCCAATACCATATTTATGACTACTTATTTTATAGGCGGCTCCTTTGGCACTTATTGTGCCGGATTGGCTTGGGCCCATAAGGGATGGATTGGCGTGTGTGCGGTTGGGGCAATCTTGGCTGCAATCTCGCTCTGCATAACCTGTTTTAATGGGAAGAGAATTTAAATAATTGCATTATATGATTTCATTTCAAAGTGACTACAACAACGGTATGCTGCCGGAGATATTAGAGGCTCTTGGTAGGACAAACGATGACAAGACTCCTGGTTATGGCTACGACCATTATACAGAGTCGGCAAAACAGAAGATTCGCAAGGCTGTAGATAACGAGGAGGCTGACGTGTTCTTCCTTGTGGGAGGTACGCAGACCAACACAACGGTCATCGACTCTGTGCTGCTGGGATGTGAGGGCGTTGTTTGTGTGGAGACAGGACATATTGAGGTGCATGAGTCTGGTGCCGTGGAGGCATTCGGACATAAGGTTATCACTCTTCCCTCCGTCGACAGCAAGCTGACTCCTGACACTCTGTCTGCATACATGGACAGATTCTTGGCTGACGAGACGCATCCGCACATGGTGCAACCAGGAATGGTGTATATCTCAATGCCTACTGAGTTTGGAATGGTATACACAAGGACTGAGCTTGAGAATCTGTACGCCACATGCCGGAAATATGATCTGTGTCTGTTTATCGATGGAGCACGACTGGGCTATGGACTGATGTCGGAGGCTTGCGACTATGACTTGCCCTTCCTCGCCAAGCATTGCGATGTGTTCTATATCGGTGGCACTAAGGTTGGAGCGATGATTGGTGAGGCAGTGGTGTTTACAGGTATGAAGGCTCCCAAGTATTTCTTCACCATCGTGAAACGTCACGGAGCTTTGCTCGCCAAAGGCAGAATGCTTGGCATCCAGTTTGACACGCTATTCACTGACAATCTGTATTTTAAGGTTTCGCAACATGCCATCAATATGGCTGTCCGCATCTGCGATATATTCAAAAAGCATGGCATAGCGATAGCCTACGACTCGCCAACTAACCAACAATTTGTTGTTCTGCCCAAAAAACTTTACGAGGCACTTTCACAGAAGGTGGCTTTTGAGATATGGGAGAGAAAGAGTGATGAGGAGATTGTCTGCCGTTTCGTCACCAGTTGGGCGACAAAGGAAGAGGAGCTGGACGGATTGGACCGAATATTGACAGCTTTATGCGGAGCTTGCCGAGATGAAGACTGATTGTGGCAGTTTTTATTATATATGCCACCATTGCCCGAGCCATAAACATAAGATTGTGGCTACGGGCAACATTTGCGTTTTTTTGTTTGATAAATTTGTTGGCATTTTCTTTCATTCTTATTAGGATTTTTTCTTAAAAATCCACAACATTCCAATATTTATTGCTAACTTTGCAAACTGAAAATTGCAATTCGGATACTTATAAAGTATTCTACGTAGAGAAAACAAATTGTTTTAATAATTTTATGGATTTTATTTTATTAATCACAGTCATCTTGACGGCTGTTGTATTGGTGGTAGGTGCATACGTAGTTGCAAAGCTCGTAGGTCCTCGTTCGTACAACCCAGTTAAGGGTCAGCCTTTTGAGTGTGGTATTCCTACGCGTGGAACCTCTTGGATTCCTGTGCACGTGGGCTACTACCTCTTTGCTATCCTTTTCCTGATGTTCGACATTGAGACACTCTTCCTCTACCCCTGGGCAGTGGTTGTCAAGCAGTTTGGAGCCATGGCGCTTGCGAGCGTAGGCTTCTTTATGCTGGTATTGGTATTTGGCCTTGCTTATGCATGGCGGAAAGGAGCATTGGAATGGAAGTAAGAAAACCTGTCATCAAGAGTATCCCTTACGATGAGTTCAAGGACAATGAGGGCCTTGAGAAAATCGTAGACGAACTCCATGAAGGAGGCGTCAACGTAGTGGTTGGCTCGCTCGACCAGGCTATCAACTGGGGCCGTTCCAACTCTTTGTGGTCATTAACATTCGGTACTTCGTGCTGCGGTATTGAGTTCATGGCAGTGGGCTGCGCCCGCTACGACTTCTCACGCTTCGGCTTCGAGGTAACACGTAACTCTCCACGTCAGGCCGACCTCATCATGTGTGCCGGTACCATCACAAACAAGATGGCTCCTGTCTTCAAGCGTCTCTACGACGAGATGGCTGAGCCTAAGTATGTTGTAGCTGTGGGCGGTTGCGCCATCTCGGGCGGTCCGTTCAAAAACTCGTACAACGTGGTGCGTGGCATCTCGGAGATTGTTCCGGTAGACGTTTACGTTCCGGGCTGTCCTCCACGTCCAGAGGCTATCCTCTATGGCATGATGCAGCTTCAGCGTAAGGTGAAGGTAGAGAAGTTCTTCGGTGGTGCCAACCACAAGATGAACAGCGAGGAGAAGGAACTCTCAATGTCGAAGGGCGGTCTGCACGGACTTAGCAACGAGGCTCTCGCAAGCGAGAAGAAGCGCGAGACCATCGTAGTGAACAACGTTCCTGAGGACTTCGACGCTAAGAAAGGTCTAACTGATTAATATAATAAGGTATAAGATATGAAACTTGAAAACATTGAACTCTCATTTGACAATTTCGCAAGTGAGATGTCGAAGCTGAAGAACCAGAAACATTTCGACTACCTTGTTACCATCATCGGCGAGGACTTCGGCGAAGAAGGCTACGGATGTATCTACATCCTTGAGAATACCGACAACAACGAGCGCTGCTCTGTAAAGACCATCGCCAAGAAGGTAGACGGTAGCGACGTTATCCCTACTGTCATCAATCTGTGGAAGTCGGCTGAACTGCTTGAGCGCGAGGTGTTCGACTTCGTAGGCATCAAGTTCCTCGGTCATCCCGACATGCGTCGCCTCTTCCTCCGCACCGACTTCAACGGCTACCCATTGCGCAAGGACTTCGACATGAGCCCTGAGGCAAACCAGTTCCCGTTGACCGACGAGCCTGAGTCAGACTTCACTGTAGAATACTCGCTCAACGCTGACGGCCACCTCGTAGCTACAAAGAAGCGTCTGTTTGACGACGACGACTTCGTAGTGAACATTGGTCCTAACCACCCGTCAACTCACGGTGTGCTCCGCTTGCAGACTGTGCTCGATGGCGAGAAGGTGAAGCGCGTTTATCCTCACCTTGGATATATCCACCGTGGTATTGAGAAAATGTGGGAGGGCATGACCTATCCGCAGACTCTCGCCTTGACCGACCGCTTGAACTATCTCTCTGCTATGATGCACCGCCACGCTCTTGTTGGCGTGATAGAGGAGGGGATGGGCATTGAGCTCAGCGACCGCATCCACTACATCCGTACTATCATGGACGAGCTTCAGCGTATCGACTCGCACTTGCTCTACCTCGGCTGTACAGCTCAGGACTTGGGTGCACTGACTGCTTTCCTCTACTGCATGCGCGACCGTGAGCATGTATTGAACGTGATGGAGGAGACAACAGGCGGACGCCTTATTCAGAACTACTACCGCATCGGCGGACTCCAGGCCGACATCGACCCGAAGTTTGTAGAGAACACAAAGAAGCTCTGCAAGTATCTGCGTCCGATGATTCAGGAGTATCTCGACGTATTCGGCGACAACGTTATCACTCACAATCGTCTTGTAGGCGTTGGTCCTATGGGTCTTGAGGATTGTATCAACTACGGCGTGACAGGTCCTGCCGGACGTGCTGCCGGATGGAAGAACGATACTCGTAAGCGTCATCCGTACGACCTCTACGACAAGGTAGAGTGGGAGGAGATAACAATGACTGGTTGCGACTCAATGGATCGTTACTACTGCCACATCAAGGAGCTTTATCAGAGCCTTAATATCATCGAACAGCTCATCGACAATATTCCGGAGGGCGACTTCTACATCAAGCAGAAGCCTATTATCAAGGTGCCCGAGGGACAGTGGTACTTCTCAGTTGAGGGTGCCAGCGGTGAGTTTGGCGTTTATCTCGACTCTAAGGGCGACAAGAGTCCTTACCGTATGAAGATGCGTCCGATGGGCTTGACCCTTACTGGTGCTCTTGATCCGATGCTTCGTGGACAGAAGATTGCCGACTTGATTACAACAGGTGCTGCTATCGACTTCGTTATTCCGGACATCGACCGTTAATCGGAATTTTGAATTTTGAATTTTGAATTTTGAATTGTCGGCTTCGCCGATTAGGAGTTAAGAATTTTGAATTGATA
>ERZ779669.748-NODE-748-length-18018-cov-3.172020_pt1 | contig 18018 bp, 9 predicted proteins | sample MGYA00511372_ERZ779669 | MGnify/ENA primary metagenome ERZ779669 (study PRJEB29588, sample SAMEA1967891) | human gut metagenome | biome: human gut; feature: human-associated habitat; material: faeces | place: Denmark | collected 2008/2010 ... | reverse complement strand
CAACACTTGCAGCAATACGAAGGTACGGTGATTGCTGTGACGCACGACCGTTACTTCCTGGATCATGTGGCCGGATGGATTCTGGAACTTGACCGCGGCGAGGGTATTCCTTGGAAAGGCAACTATTCTTCTTGGTTGGAACAGAAGACCAAACGCATGGAACAGGAGGAGAAGACAGCCAGCAAGCGGCGGAAGACTTTGGAACGCGAATTGGAATGGGTGCGTATGGCACCGAAGGCACGGCAGGCCAAGGGTAAAGCCCGTCTGAATTCATACGACAAATTGCTTAACGAGGATCAGAAGGAGAAAGAGGAAAAGTTGGAAATCTTCATTCCGAACGGTCCGCGTTTGGGTAACAAGGTTATCGAAGCGCAACACGTGCAGAAGGCTTTTGGCGATAAGATATTGTTCAATGACCTGAATTTCATGCTTCCACCCAACGGTATCGTGGGCGTCATCGGTCCCAACGGTGCGGGTAAGACTACGCTTTTCCGTTTAATTATGGGGTTGGAACATGCAGACGGCGGTACGTTCGAAGTCGGTGAAACCGTCAAATTAGCCTACGTAGACCAGACGCATAAGGACATTTCTCCGGAAAAGAGCGTGTATGAAGTCATGAGCGGCGGTAACGAATTGATGCGTATGGGAAACCGCGACATCAATGTCCGTGCATACCTGAGCCGGTTCAATTTCTCCGGGGCCGACCAAGAAAAGAAATGCGGCGTACTCTCCGGAGGTGAGCGCAACCGTTTGCACTTGGCCATGGCCCTGAAAGAAGAGGGTAACGTGTTGTTGCTCGACGAACCGACGAACGACATCGACGTGAACACGCTCCGGGCTTTGGAAGAAGGTCTGGAAGAATTTGCCGGTTGTGCCGTGGTCATCAGCCACGACCGTTGGTTCCTCGACCGTATCTGTACGCACATTCTTGCTTTCGAAGGCGAGGGTAATGTATTCTTCTTCGAGGGCAGTTACTCGGAATATGAAAGTAACAAGATGAAACGTCTCGGACTGGAAGAACCGAAACGCATCCGTTACCGGAAACTGATGGAGGATTAAGCCATGTCGGCAAAGGACAACGACTGGAAATCGAGATTAGGGATGGTGTATTCCACCAACCCTGATTTCGCATTCGATAGCGGCGAGGAAAAGGAAGCTGACACGCCTCCCAAAAACCGACAGAAACTGAGAGTGGGTATCGAACGCAAGAATCGCGGTGGAAAAGTGGTTACCGTGGTGAAAGGCTTCGTCGGTGCAGAGGCCGCCTTGAAAGAACTGGGGCGGATGCTGAAGACGAAGTGCGGCGTAGGCGGTGCCGTGAAAGACGGTGAAATCATCATTCAGGGGGAATGGAAGCAGCGTATAGTGGAACTGCTTGGTGCCGATGGTTATACGGACGTGAAATGACTTTATAAAAATAGCCGGGGAACTCATTTCCTCCGGCTGTTTTTTTATTGATTATGGCTTTGATTAATATCTATCTCCATATTCCAACTTTGCTTTCTCGGTGTACTTTTGAATGAAATCTGTTTTAGAATTTGTATAATCATCTCTATTAAATTCATATTTCTTCCATAATTTCAATTTCATTCTCTCGTACTCGATAGCAATATTGGCATGCTCAATAAGATAATCTCTAAAATATAACTCATCATTATCCCCAATATATCTTAGGTGTAGGTGAAACACCCTCTCGGCAAACCCTTCTTCTGTATATCCCTTGTTAAAAGAAAGTCTATCAGAAGTTTCAGACATACAAGTATAACCGCTTTTTACAATCACTTCTTTATAGTCAGATAAGCAATAATCTTTTGAAATCTCTACGAGAATATCAATAATTGGTTTTGCATAAATAGAATTAATAGCTGTACTTCCTATATGGCTTATTCTCTCTATTTTAGGAACTCTGTTTTTCAAAAAGCTTTCTTCATCAGTGTACCATTCTTTCCAATAGGGCTGATGCTCTGTCAAATAGATGGGAAATAGCTTCCATAATTCTTCTAAACTCATTTCAGATAATTTCTTCTCCATTTTTTCTTCCCGTTAAATTCCGATTTGTCGCTTATAATACTCTCCGGCAATGAAAATCCAAATACTATTTTTTATCGCTTTATTCTGCCGACATGATTTTAAAGCGGGCAAACCGCAACAGCAGTTGCTTGGTGCCCGTATTTTGAAACTCCACGGTGGCTTTGGTGTTCTCTCCGCTGCCTTCGACAGCTTTCACCACTCCCATACCAAAACGTTCATGCTCAATCCGCATGCCTGCCCGTAGCTCACTGTTACCCTTGGCTGATGCCGATGGCGACGGAACAACGGGATGCTCTGTGTCTCCGTGCTTTGCATCTTGCATGAGAACTTGTCGGTTTACGCTTCCCAAAGGTTTCAAACCGGAAACTTTTGCTACTATCGGAGAACTTGTCCCGACACCTTCTCCGTAAGCGCGGTGATGACGTTCCCGATAAGATGTACCGTAATCATCTTCGTCTTCATATTTGCATAATTTGTTCACGCTCGACAGACTCGATCGGAACTCGGTCTGCACTCGCTCACTCGCAAAATTCCTTCGCCTTGTCTGTCCGAACGAAAAACCATCTTGAGCATCCATTTCCACATATCGTGGGTCTATGTCTTGCAGAAAACGACTTGGGTTACTGAATTCCGTTTTACCGAAACGATAGCGGCTGCGGGCAAAACTTAGAGAACAATAACGTTCGGCACGGGTAATAGCCACATAAAAAAGACGACGTTCTTCTTCCAATGCGCGTTGGCTGTTTCCCACCATCGGACTTGGGAATAGATTTTCTTCCATTCCAACGATGAATACCACCGGAAACTCCAACCCTTTGGCCGAGTGAATCGTCATCAATGTCACTTTGTGTTGTTCGTCACTTTCGTCTTCGTCCAAATCGCTCAATAACGATACTTCTTGTAGGAAATCGCTGAGTCCGGTGCTTTGCCCTTCCTCCAAACGTCTGGAGACGAATTCCTGTACGCCACTCAAAAGTTCCTGCACATTCTCCTGACGACTCATTCCTTCCGGACTCACATCTTGAAAAATCTCTCTCATTATACCGCTTTCACGGATGATTTCCTGTGTGAGAAAGGCGGCATCCATCAGCTCTGTTTTCTCGATGAAACCGGAGATAATATCCGTGAACGCCTTCAATTTACCCATCGTACCCTTGTTTACGGGCAAGGAATGCTCTTCGGGACGAGACACCACTTCCCACAAGCTGACCCCGTCTGTGGAGGCTGCGGATCCACAAGCTTACTCTATGTACATTGGCTGCATCAATAATCTTATTTAATGTAGTATTGCCTATCCCCCTTGCCGGATAATTGATAACACGCTTGAAAGCCTCCTCATCATTCGGATTGACAGTCAAGCGGAAATAAGCTATCACATCTTTTATTTCCTTTCGTTGGTAGAACGAAAGTCCTCCGTAAATCCGATAAGGCATACCCCGTTTGCGCAAAGCCTCTTCAAAAGTGCGGCTCTGTGCGTTGGTACGGTAAAGAATGGCAAAATCATCATATTCCATTTTTTCTTTTCTCCGCAATGCTGCGATTTGGTTTACCACGATTTCGGCTTCTTCGATATCGCTATAAGCGGAATACACATGAAGGGGCGAACCTTTCTCCTTGTCGCTGAAAACATCCTTCGGTATCTGTCGGTCGTTATGGCTTATCAAACTGTTGGCAGCCGAAACGATTGTCTTTGTAGAACGGTAGTTCTGTTCCAGTTTAAACAACTTCGCATTGTTATATTTCTGCGTGAAATTAAGGATATTATCAATGTTTGCTCCACGAAAGCTATAAATGCTTTGTGCATCGTCTCCCACTACGCACACCTGTTGTTTCTTGTGGGTCAATTCCCATATGATACAGTGTTGGGCATAATTCGTGTCCTGATACTCATCCACCAAAACGAAATCGAATTTGTCCGCATATCGCTCGCAGACCTCGGGATGTTCTTTGAGCAATATATAAGTATAGAGCAATAAATCGTCGAAGTCCATCACGTCGGCTTGCTGAAGACGGGACATGTAGCGAAGATAGATTTCTCCCGTCATCGGTATCTTGGCCGCCTGATCTGCCATTCGTACAGCATTGTCGGACAGATAGGCTTCCGGCAGTATCAAGCGGTTTTTGGCGTTGGAAATATGGGCTGCTATGCTTGCCGGTTTATAGGTTTTGTCGTCAAGCCCCATTTCACGGATAACGGTCTTTATCAGATTTCGTGAGTCGGCCTGGTCGTAGATGGTAAAATAGGAAGAAAACCCGATTTTATCGGCTTCCTTCCGCAAGATACGGGAAAAGACGGAGTGAAACGTTCCCATCCATAATCCGGCTGCAAGTTCATGGCCTACCAACCGGGCGATACGCTCTTTCATTTCCCGCGCAGCCTTATTGGTGAAAGTCAGTGCCAGAATGTTCCATGGTTTCCATCCTCGCTCCAGTAAGTAGGCTATTTTATAGGTTAATACCCGTGTCTTGCCCGACCCTGCTCCGGCTATCACCAACGAAGGGCCTTTGTCGTAACAGACGGCCCGACGCTGTTCTTCATTAAGTTCTTCCTCTATCCTTTTCAAAAAATCTTTTATCATGTTTTTTCTAATACTTACATCAAAATAGATATTTTCGCCTGAATGCCTAAGGATGACGCTCCTTTAAGCCTTGAAAACTTTCCGCCCATCCTCTTTAGGCTCCGTTCCATACATAGCATAAGGCATTGTAGAGTTGCACGGCCAACATGGAGATGAGAATCCATACATCATAACGTTGGATTCCCCAATACAGTACAGACAAGCATTCCTGCCAGCCTCGTAAATGAAAGCTCAGGACAGCGTATAATAACGAGGTCAGGACAAAACCCAAAGACATAGTTTGCAAGATGCCGGACACGAAAGGAGATGGATAAAGATGTCCTGTCACACTGAGCAATATGGCATATGGTCCGAATAACAAAAGTAGCATTCCCGCTAGGTACAATAACAGGAATGTACCAGCCATAAGGCAAGCCTTACGTTGTCGATAAGTCAGAGATAGCACACCTTTACTGACAGAATCCTCTATAATTTCAGACAAGCCGGAACGCTCTATCGCTCCAAGTACCAAAACGACGGGAAAGACTACGGTCATGAACGGAGAACGGTAACAATCTTGAATATGAAGATAATACCATCGTATTCCCTCGCTGGAAAACAGATTACCCAAAGGAAATCCCGCCGCACTTCCCAACCATGCCAATAAAGGCAAAAGCAGATGTGCAATCAACAAAACGAACAACAGTGCGGAAGCCACACTATGCCCTTTCCGGTATATCATGAATCTATTCCTCATCCGGTTCCAAATGTTCTAAGTCTATAATATGTAATTGTAATGCTTTCACAACCAAGCGGGTGGCATTGATTCCGCCCTTTTCGTTGGTGTCGAATAAGCGTGAAATCAAGTCATTTTGTCTTTTCTCCAAACTCTTTACGCCGAAAGGCATTCCGCGCAAGTTGGTTATCATTTCTTTCGTATAACCCAATGCCAGATGGCGAAGGAAACGTTCGTCATATTCATCGATTTCATAATGGATGAGTGCATCTTTATGTAAACGTTCCGATTCCACAGATTTCATAAAGCGGCTTACGATCTTTTCCAGAATAGGCTCGTTGAAAACAAAATTACGGCCATCCATCACTTGGCGTACATCGTTACGCGTAAGCAGTTCACCTGTTTTCAGGATAATGCCATTCGCTCCGGCTTTCAATACATCGGCCCACAAGCGTTCGTTCAGTATTTCTCCTGTGAAAATCAGGATACGTAATTCGGGATAGGTCAACCGGACTTGTCTGCAAATGTCTACTCCGATGGTCGTGGAACCGCCCAATCCCAAATCTAATAACAGCAAATCCGGCACTTCTTTCTTAATCAGGCACCAAAACTCGCCTTCATTCATTGCCGTTCCGATAATTTCGGCTTCCGGGAGTTCCGTACGGATGATTTCTTCAGTTCCTTTTAACTCCAGTTTAACGTCTTCGACAATAATGACTTTAAAAGAATACATTCCCATTTCATCTATATTTAGGTACGGTAAACCATATACTGCATCCAGAAGAATGTACATCTGTCTCGATATTGATACGGCAACCGCAAAAATTATTTAGTTTATCATGTTCTCGAACGATTTCCTTGCACAACAAATAGGGATAATGCTTGACATCCGGTTGGAATAGCCTTACAGCTTCTTCCGGATCATAAATCCGAACGGAGGATTGTAACGTAAAACGGACAAAACCATCGTCTTCCGATGTACAAAGAGTCAAACAACCTCCTTTTTCTCGTTCCGCCAATCGAGTTGCCCATTCTTTCGTCAAGGTCTCCAACATGAAGCGTACCAATGTAGCATCTACATTCATAAAACTATTTTGTTGCAACTCATCGACAAAAGACAGGCGAAGGTCATAGGCCTTTTTCTTTCTCCAAACTTCTATGGTTTTCATCCACTCTTTCCCGATGACGTGCGGAGAGAGTTTCTCACATTTAAAGTATCCTGTGTCAATCTGCCGGTCTGCCTGCGCGCACAGCAGAGTGTATATTTCCTTGTAGTATTCGGCAAGCTCCCTTAATGAATGGATGGATGTTTTCAAATCATGATGTTCCTCCTGTTCTTCCAGTTTCCGTATGATTTGTTTCATACGACTGGGATAATACATCGATTCGTGTTTGATGGTAGAAAGGCAGTTATCCAAAATCTGATTCTGTACTTTGATACGTGTTCTTTCGTACAAAGAACGTTGTTTCTCGTTCTCCGCACTTTCCACATTTTCCAGGTCTTGCCCCCGCTGTATGACCGCTTCATACAGTAAAATGGCCAGATAGTTTACGATATAATTCTCAAAAATGAAATCTTCTTTTTGCATCCGGTAAGTCCCATAGTTGACTGCTACAGAACCGATACAGAGACGTTCGTTCCCGTTTAGGCGAAGAAGCAAAGGGTAAATTTGTGTGTTGGACATTTCATCAAAAACGGCATTTTCCGTTTCATAAGCCTGACTGAGTAGAGAATCTGCCAAAACTCCATAATCTTCTTTGCCTTGTAAAAACGTTCCTATCTTCTCTCCTTTTCCCCGATATAACAACAAACGGACGCTATTTATTTCATGCAATTCCTTAAGTCGGGACAATACAACCGATAGGAGCTGAAACATCAATTCGTCCGTACGTTCGGGACGTGCATACATTTCAATGACATTCAGCATGGCATGATTGGTCTCGAGAACCTGCATTACGTTGAAACGGAACAGAATTCGACGACGAAAATAAACAATGTATATTAAGACGGAAAAAATAAAGAGCATGAAAACCAATAAGGCCAGACTGACCGACAAGTTTATCTGTGTGTTACGCTGCCGGATGTAAAATTCCTCTAAAGAATCGTCTTTGGTCAACAGTTTATATAAATGCGTGAACTGTCTGTTGTTGAATTCATATTTCTCCCAATCATGTAACGCCAATGCCGCAATAGCCATCTCATTCCGAAATCCCATAATCAGAAAGTAGTCGGCCTTTACTCCTAAAGATAACCATTCAAGTTCTTCCATGCCGCTTCCTGTAGCTGTCAGTTGGCGGCTTACGCATTCTTCCGGCAAGAAGTCTTCATAATAACGGTTGATATATTTAAAGGTGGAATCGGCATATTGCATACTGCGTTCATAATCACCGTGAACATTGGCAAAATAGACCGAATCGGCATAAAACACGGCCCATTTAAGCTCTCCGTAATTCATGTCTGTCTCTTCATGAGTTGGAGCATTACCGATATTGGGCCGGATAGCATACGTATACTGACCGCAAGTGAGTAAATAGAAAATAAACGTCAGTACCATCATGCCCTTTCGTCTTATTCCCTTAGGTAAGCGAAAAGAAAAACAGCTTCCTTTATTTTCTTCACTTTCGATATGGAAACAGCATACTTTGAAGAACTCTCCCGACTTCTTGTACTTTTCGATAATACCTTTGCAATTCAACAAGCCAAAGCCGCTTCCTTTTTCATGGCGTACGGTCGAAGAATTGACACCTATCTGTTGAGCATCATAGATTTTTGAAGATAAAATCAATGCTATCTCAGACTCCGTAAGTCCACATCCCGTATCTGAGACCTTAATTTCCACAGCATCCGCCAATTCTGTTGCACATACCGTGACTTGCCCTTCCGAAGGCGTGAATTTACGTGCATTGTCTGTCAGAGTGTTGAGCATGAAAAAGGTTAGGGCACGGTCTGCTTTTACCCATGCGTCCGTCGGTTCCACTAAAAAGTCAATACCTTTGCGTTTGAAATTATACTGGCCCTTATCCAGTAACTTGAATAAGTCTTGTAGCGGAAAACTTTCTATTGTCAGTTCCAACTCGCCTCGGTTCATACGAATCCATTCGGCTAGTACATCATTGTAGCAATTGATTTCGTCTGCAAGTTCACCTATATAGGTCAAAGTACCTCGGTCATATTCATTTTTGTTTTCCATCCGGCGTACCATATACAAAATACGGTCGATAAAAGGCATGATGGAATGTACTAAAGAAACTTTCGCCCGTTTGGATATGTTTGTCTTCTTGTCGCGGGCTATTTGCCTTTCGCTTTGCAGATATTCTTCACGAAGCTGCATCCTTTCCTCATCCATTCGGTCGGACAGGATGCGGTTCTTTTCCGTCCATTTGATATAAGGGCGGAGGATTTCATGAAGGATTCGTTTTTCCTTTTTTATCCAAGGATAGGCATTGAGCACTTCTTCCAGTCCTTCTTCCGATTTGGTGAAAGCTACCTCCATAAACCATTCGGACATATCTTTCAATAAAGAATATTGTTTGGCATCCCGCAGTTTCCATTTGCGTGCATATAAAAAAAGGAAAAAACCAAAAACAAGAGTCAGCAAAATAATGGTTCCCAAAAGTGTGTTTAATATCTTGTTGTCTTGTGCCACCATGTCTACACGGCTTTCGAGAGATTTGTCTTGACGGGTAAAATCCATCAAATCCAGATACAGATTTCGGTTATAATCTGATTTCTGTTTGTCATTCAACGCGCTGTACGTTGCACTTAAACGCTCCCGAATGTAAGTCAAATAGCCCGGAACGGTTGGGAATTCACTGTCTTTCGACCATAACATGTCTACTGCCGAGTCTTTCCGGCTTTCAAAAGACGTCAGCAATCGCTCTTTGTCTTCCGGATAATAAATTTGATGATGAAGATTCAAATATGACAAAGCCGTCTCGAAGCAATTCAAAGCCCTATAATATTCCCCTTTGGCAAACATAGTATTTCCCAACACTCGGAATCCGTTAATCTTAAGCAACAGATTTCCGCATTGTTCGGCATTGGACAAAGCCTTTTGGGCTAATGCCGTAGACAGACGCAGGGATACAGGGAATCCGGCCTCATTAAGTTTCTCCGTAACTAATGAGTTGTACAAATAATCCAATTCAACTTTACGGTAGGTCTTGATGATATCATAGTTTTTCGGTTGGGCAAACATCTCCGAAAAGACTTGTTCCAACATGGAGGAAAAGTAAATGTTACCGAGACGCTCAGCGAAAGAGTAGGCCAGATAGAAATAATCGAACGCATCTACTACACGCTCTTTCCCCAGATCCAAACGATTTTGGCAAATCAAACCGTTCAGGTAATAATAGTAAATAAGTAAAGCTTTATTTTGACGTATATATCCATCCGTATCAATTACCGAAAGTTCCTTTTCAGCCTCTTGCTCTTGCATCAGATTGATATAGTTGGTAGCCGTGGTCAAACTGAATTCCGTCATGGCGTAGTCCAACCGTTCTTTATTACGGCCTTTCACTTCATCATATTCTTCTCTGATACGTTGAATCCTTTCAAGTGCGCGGTTATAATAATCGAAGAACAAACGGTTTTGTGCGGCACGTTGGCATATCATCATCATATTCACTTCGCTCACCAGCAATTCTATCTGGTTACTGGTGGACTGCTGAATCCGATTGTACAAATCCATACACTCATCAAAGTCCATTCGCAAGAAGCAAATGAACATTTGATGATTTAAGGCCTCGCTTCGCCCGTCCGCATAATTCCGGGCCATACGGGCTGCTTTCCGGGCAAACAGTAACGCACTGTCCGGATAGACGTAGCGCACCAAACGAGCTTGCGTATTCAGGGTATCTACTTTTCCGACTCTTGTGATGTCCGGACGGGAAGAAGCATACCAATGATATCCGACTCCTATACATAATCCTAATATGACAGACACGCATATAGCCGAAAGATTCTTTCTTCCTGTTATACAAAACGTCGGATTTCTCATATCCCCTATAAATCAGGTCCCGTGATGTTCGCCCAAATGTGTCAAGAAAGCCCTTCTATTCTTCCGTCGATTAAATCAATCCGTTCCGCTTGGGGAGATTTCGGCAATCCGGGCATTCTCAATATATCTCCGGCTATCAGTACGATCATTTCGGCTCCGCAATTGACTACTATATCCCGAATTTGCACTTTAAATCCGTGCGGCACTCCGTATGCATGGGCATCTGCCGAAAATGAATATTGCGTTTTGGCTATACAGACGGGATAATCCTCTATACCCAACTGACGTACCCTTTCCAACATTTTACGGGCTGCGGCTGAGAAAACGACACCGTCGGCTCCATACACTTGACGAACTACTTTTTCCGCTTTCGTCTCGATATTATCACGGTCTGTATATGAGAACACGACCGGACGGGATGGGCGGTTGGCGATAGCGTCCACCACAAGTTCGGCCAGCTCAACTGCTCCCTTTCCACCTTCCGAGAAAGCATTGTTCACGGCAAAGCCTACTCCCATATTCTCACAATGCTCGCGGCACAACTCTATTTCCGAATCCACATCCGTTGCATAACGATTGAAACAAACCACTACCGTCTGCCCGAAGGCCTGCATGTTCCTGATATGCTTGTCCAGATTCTCAAAACCCTTCTTCAACCCTTCCGAATGAGGTTTCTTAATATCTTCCAACGCTACCCCACCGTGCATTTTCAAACCTTGGGTCGTAGCGACAAGTATGGTGAGTTTGGGATTCAAACCGGACTTCCGGCATTTGATATTGAAGAACTTTTCCGCCCCCAAGTCTGCCCCGAAACCGGCCTCCGTCACCACATAATCAGCGTACGTCATAGCCAGTTTGGTGGCCAATATGGAGTTGCATCCGTGTGCGATATTGGCAAAAGGTCCTCCGTGCACGATAGCCGGTGTGTTTTCCGTGGTTTGTACCAAATTGGGATGTAAGGCGTCTTTTAAAAGTACGCATATTGCCCCAGCTACTCCCATGTCTTTTACGCGGAACGGTTTTCCCTCGATTGTAGTGCCCAACAATATGTTCTCGATTCTGCGGCGCAGATCATGTTCATTTTTCGACAAGCAAAGAATCGCCATGATTTCAGATGCCGGAGTAATGTCGAAACCGCTTTCCATCGTGACCCCATTCGTCTTGGCTCCCAGTCCGGTTACGACATAACGCAAATTCCGGTCGTTAATGTCCAACACGCGTTTCCACAAAATTTCTTTCATGGCAAAACCTTCATCCCGATGCTGATAGATGTAGTTGTCCAATAAAGCGGCAATCATATTATGAGCCGAAGTAACGGCATGGAAATCCCCCGTAAAATGCAAGTTGATTTTGTCCATCGGTAATATCTGGGCATAACCGCCTCCAGCCGCACCGCCTTTCAAACCGAAACACGGACCGAGAGAAGGTTCTCTCAAAGCCACGATGTTCTTTTTCCCAATGTGGCTCAGTCCCAAAGCCAAACCTACCGAAACGGTAGGCTTGCCTATACCGGCCTTCGTGGGAGTAATGGCCGTAACCAAAATCAAATTACTGTTTTCTACTTTTTTCTCGTCAATCAGTGATTCCGGCACTTTGGCAATGTATTTCCCATAATGTTCCAATTCATCCACAGGAATCTGTACTTGGCGGGCAATGTCTTCAATCGGCTTCAATCGGCACTCACGGGCAATTTCTATATCGCTTTTCATCTGTATTTGTAGCGTTTTCTATTTAACAATGTAGATATGAAAAGACAAAGTTAGCAAAATTCCATGGAACAGCCTCACAAAAAACACAGATTAGCGCAATAGAATTTGCAAAAACATCCTTCATCCTTCAGGATAGAGTCTATCATATTCATAATGAGGATATTGAAACCTAAAAGATGTTTCAGTCATCCTTCAGCCACCTGTCATTTCAATCTCCTGAGGTTGGAAAATCGTTTGGCTGAAGAAACACTTTTTTTCTCAGCCGAACGATTCAATAACGTAAGCCAAACTTTCCACCGTTCACGGTCATGAAGGGAAACTGAAAGATGACTCTTTTATCCTTCATGCCATAACACGTTATACATCAATAAATTGCCTTTTAGTCTGAAAGATGAAAGGTGTTTTCATAAACTCCGTGGAGAGGGGACAAGGCAAAAATTATTTATAGCGGTCTTTCCATAGATGCAGCATCCGTTCCTGCAATTTAGCTTCCGCCGCATTCTCTTGGGCATGCCAGATTCTTTTGTTACGAATGTCGTCGGGTAAAAATTGCTGTTCCACGAAATGCCCCTGATAGTCATGTGCATACTTATAGTCCTTGCCGTACCCCAATTCTTCCATAAGTTGGGTAGGCGCATTACGCAAGTGCAACGGTACAGGCAAATTCCCGGTTTGCCGTACGAGCTGCAAGGCATCATTGATACCCTTATAAGCCGAGTTGCTTTTCGGACTGGTTGCCAGATAGACCGTAGCCTCGGCCAAAGGGATACGCCCTTCCGGCCATCCTATCTTCATGACAGCTTCAAAAGCGGCATTGGCCAAAAGCAGTGCATTCGGATTGGCCAAACCTATGTCTTCACTGGCGGAAATGACCAGTCGCCGCGCAATAAACGAGGGGTCTTCCCCACCTTCTATCATTCGCGCCAACCAGTACAAAGCGGCGTCCGGATCGCTCCCCCGAATACTTTTGATGAAAGCCGATATGATGTCATAGTGCAATTCTCCACCCTTATCGTATGCCAACGGGTTTTGCTGAAGCCTTTCGGCTACGACTGCGTCCGTGATAACCACTTGGTCCGTTCCGTCAGCCTCTACCACCAGTTCAAGAATATTCAGCAGCTTGCGGGCATCTCCTCCGCTATACCGGAGCATGGCATCCGTTTCGCGAAATTCGATATGTTTCGTTTTCAGTATGATATCTCTTTCCACAGCCTTGTGCAGCAATTCCAGCAGGTCGTCTTTCGTCAGACTTTTCAAGACATACAACTGGCAACGGGACAAAAGCGGACGTATGACCTCGAAAGACGGATTTTCCGTCGTGGCTCCGATCAGCGTGACCGTTCCCTGCTCCACAGCGCCCAAGAGAGAGTCCTGCTGGGATTTGCTGAAACGATGGATTTCGTCAATGAAAAGAATCGGACTGGCCTGGGTAAAGAAACGGTTGTTCCGCGCCTTTTCTATCACCTCGCGAACGTCCTTCACACCACTTGTTACCGCGCTCAGCGTGTAAAACGGCGTTTCGAGCCTGTGGGCAATGATTTGCGCCAAAGTCGTTTTACCGACACCCGGCGGTCCCCATAAAATAAATGAAGAAATACGACCCGAATCTATCATCTTACGTAAAACGGCATCCGGACCGACCAAATGCTTTTGTCCGATGTAATCGTCCAGCGTTTGCGGACGTAATCTTTCTGCCAAAGGTGCTGCCATGTCAAATCCTCCTTAAAAGTCAAACTGCAATACGAATCTCACGCCGTTCTTCTTGGCATTGGGTGCGTTCAGATAATTCAACCGGCGTACGTAGTCCACACGAAGTATCTTGAAGATATTGTGAATACCCACATTCAGTTCCATATAGGGAGTGTCCCCCATTACGAAACTGGTCGGTTGTCCGTTCCGTGACGGGAACTCGAACAAATCGCTTTGATTCCCTTGTTTAAATGGGTTGTTCTTGTCCGTCAACGTGCCGTAAAGCGTCTTGAAACCTATCACCTCACGCCATTTCAGATGTTTGAGTAAGGGTATCCGGTTGAACAGCTTGCCGCTCAAATCCCATTGCACGTCCAACGAGACGAAACGGTCGTTCATGAATTCCATGTTGTTAATCATATTGAACATGCTGCGCTGTATGATATATGAATTATTCGCCGCAGGCGTAATCAACAACGGAAACGGTACCCTGTTCCATTGCGCTCCCGCACGACCGTAAATATCAATGCGCCCGTATGAGTTTAACCAGAAACGCTTTGTCACGGACAGTTCCGTGTAGTTGGAAGCATAGTCCCCTCCCAAAACATCTTTGAAGCCGGTCGTGTGCATTAACGTGTAAATAGGATAATTGTGGTTGACCGGATGACGTCTTTGTTTCGTGACTACCACCTTTTCGCCCGGCGCGTAACGCAAACTCAGTGTCGCCTCGCTTTGCGTCAGTTCCGGCACTATTTGTCCGCCCAGCGTACGATAGAACAGCGTGCCTGTCGGGTTTTGAGTGATATGGCGCAATTGTGCCGTAATTCCGAAATGGTTGTCGAATTCATATACATAACGTATGTTGTATTGACGGAAATAAGACATTTGGTCGATGGTCTGCGTCTTGAGCGACGTGAACACATTGTCTTTGTCCGTAGGCAACATGGCATCTGAGGGAGCCATTACGTCGTAACGGGTAGAAATCGCTATCGAGTTTCGCGGAAACTCTTCCGGCGAATATTGTTTCTTCAAAAACGAATACTCCACTTCTCCTTCGTATTTCCATTTCTTGTCCCGTACTCCGTATGCCGCATATCCTTTCAGGAAGAGATGAGGGCTCAGATTGGCCGTGGTCTGCGCACTGGCCCGGAAACGTACCTTATCTATAAAATTGGACGAAACGACCGTGTTGACCGGCCCGAAATCCACATAATTCTTTTTTCCCGGAGGCGAAGTCTCCACGTAGTTTTCCACGAAGGCCCGGACAATCCAAATCACCCATCCGAAGCCTTTCTTACGGGTCATATCCCGTACCATGGTGGACATGTTGGCTTCCGAACGGGTCAGGGTGTCCGTCCGGTGCTGTGTCCAAAAGTCTTCGTCTTTGATGACCGGTGTACCTTCCCTTGGCTGTTCGCGTTGGTCGAATCTCTCGCCGGGAATGGGAGAAAAGTCGAATCCGGTATAAGCCGTGGTACGCTTAATCAGCATATTATGGTATTTCTTCAATGCGCCCAGTTCTGCAATCATATTGTCTTTCACCAATACCCGCTGACCGTTGGGGAGCGTGGAAAAATCCTGTTCTATCACCAGATTGCTGATAAAGTTCACACTCGAACGGAGCGGCAGGTTGACCAGACAACGTTTCACCTGATAAGTCCCATCGTCCAATACCCATAACCGTCCCGAGAACCCGAAATCCTGCGGATTCTGAGGAATGAAACTCAATTCGATGCACTTGTCTCCTTCCACGTCCAGAGTATCCATGATGTAATACTGATAAAAAGAAATGGCATTGGTAGAAGATAAGGGACTGGTGAAGTAACGTTCCAAAAGATTGATCGAATTATCGTAAATGTTCACGTCGGCGAAGAAACGCTGAAGGACCACGTTCACGATGTCCCCCGTGGCGAACAGTTCATTCAAGCCTTCCGAGTTCGTTCCCCGGATGAAATTCCGTTCCGCCTCCGGTTGTTTCCTGTATATATGTTCCGACGAAGTCTCATTATAGGTCAGGGGGAGGATGTTGGTTTGGGTCTGCGGGCAGAATTCCACCTGCTTGACCAACAACGGATATTTGCGTAAAAAACTGCTGTCGATAAAGTGTTGCGTGATATTGTTGAAGCCGAAAGTGATACGCTGATACTTGTCATAACGGTAATAGTCGTTCTGTCTCAAGTCGCTTTTCTCTTTGGCCGCTATCACTTTCCGCATCAATTCCACCGCAGGATTGTCTTTGCGGCTGTATCGTCTCTTTTTCGGTTTTACCAGTAACTCAGACAATTCCTTGTCCAAATTCTGAAGCTTGACATTCAATGTCTTTTTCTCTCCGGCCTTTATATATACCTTATACGTCTGGTAGCCGACATAAGAAAACACAAGGGTATCTCCTTTCTCCGGTGTTTGCAAAGTGTATCTGCCTTTGTCATTGGTTGTGGTTCCCACAGTCTTTTGTTTTCCGTAGTATACGTTGACCGACGGAATAGGTTCTCCCGTGTCGGCATCCGTCACCCATCCCCGAATCTGTGCTTTCAGGGTATGCGGGACAAAACACATCAAGACTAAAAACAATAATATGTATCTATGATAAAGCTTCAGCAGCATGCGATTTCTTTTAAATTGAATTGCAAAATTAGTGAATAGCGAGGGATTCACATTATAAATTAAACTATTTAAAGAAATTCTACAAAAGAAGAAAGTACATTCTGCCGTGAAATATATATCTTTGTCGCAATTTATAAAAATTCATAAAAACAACGATTGAATGGAAAACGCAAAGCAACAGACAGGAGTGCCGGAAAACGCTTTCCGGGAACTCAAAAAAGGCGAGCAGTATGAACCTCTGATGTCACCGGATCGCACGTATAAGGAAGTGACCGTGTGGTCGGTATTGTGGGGCGTGCTCATGGCCGTGGTCTTTTCGGCCGCATCAGCCTATTTAGGACTGAAAGTAGGACAAGTGTTCGAGGCGGCCATTCCTATCACGATTATCGCGATAGGCGTGACGGGAGCCACCCACCGGAAAGGGGCATTGGGCGAGAACGTCATCATCCAGAGCATCGGGGCATGTTCCGGTATGATTGTGGCCGGAGCCATATTCACCTTGCCCGCCCTCTATATCCTGCAAGACAAATATCCGGAAATGACGGTGAACTTCATAGAAGTGTTCATCGCCTCCGTGTTGGGAGGAGTCTTGGGCATCCTTTTCCTCATCCCTTTCCGCAAGTATTTCGTGAAAGACATGCACGGCAAATATCCTTTTCCCGAAGCCACGGCCTCCACGCAGGTATTGGTTTCCGGGGAAAAAGGTGGCAACCAGGCTTTACCGCTCCTCGTGGCCGGAGTCGTAGGCGGCATTTACGATTTCATCATCGCCACCGTAGGTTGGTGGAACGAAAGCGTCACGTCACGTTGTCTGGAATGGGGGCAAGTGTTGGCGGACAAGACCAAACTCGTCTTTAAAATCAATACGGGGGCGGCCGTGCTAGGCATGGGATACATCGTGGGCTTGAAATACGCCCTCATCATTTGTTGCGGTTCCGTGGCCGTATGGTGGGTCATCGTTCCGGCCATTTCATGGTTGTTCCCCGACCTCGTCGTGAGTGCCGGCAGTTCTTCCGTCACAGCCTCCCAAGCCAGGGCCGAACAAATCTTCCAATATGCCAAAAGCATCGGTATCGGCGGTATTGCCATGGCGGGTATTATCGGTATTGTGAAATCATGGGGACTGATCAAAGGTGCCGTCGGACTTGCCGCTAAGGAGATGAAAGGCAAAGGTACTGCGAACGTAGAGGTAGAACGTACTCAGAAAGATTTGTCCATGAAAATCATCGCCATAGGTTCCATTCTGACACTGATTCTGGTAACCCTGTTCTTCTACTTTGATGTCATGCAAGGTAACCTCCTCCACACGATTGTAGGTATTCTTGTGGTGGCAGTCATTGCCTTCCTTTTCACAACTGTAGCAGCCAACGCCATTGCCATTGTCGGCACCAATCCTGTATCAGGAATGACACTGATGACATTGATTCTTGCTTCCGTCATCATGGTAGCTGTCGGACTGAAAGGCACAGGAGGCATGGTAGCAGCCCTGGTGATGGGTGGCGTGGTATGTACGGCTTTGTCCATGGCCGGCGGTTTCATCACCGACCTGAAGATTGGCTATTGGCTAGGTACCACTCCGAAGAAGCAGGAAAGTTGGAAGTTCCTCGGAACATTGGTCTCAGCAGCCACAGTAGGCGGCGTCATCATGATTCTGAACCAGACCTACGGGTTTACCAGCGGACAACTGGCTG
>ERZ779669.740-NODE-740-length-18109-cov-3.132935_pt1 | contig 18109 bp, 18 predicted proteins | sample MGYA00511372_ERZ779669 | MGnify/ENA primary metagenome ERZ779669 (study PRJEB29588, sample SAMEA1967891) | human gut metagenome | biome: human gut; feature: human-associated habitat; material: faeces | place: Denmark | collected 2008/2010 ... | reverse complement strand
TGAAAATGAACGTGGATATGTAATAGTCACATCTGTTTCAGATGCTAAAGTATATGTTCCCCATTGAATTGTAAATCCTGTGCTGCTTTCCCTCGCCCAACCGTTAGTACCTTTGGAGATTGCCCAACTTTCACCTACATAAGTCAATCTTTTAAAAGGTACTTCATCTAATTGGGTAGTTTGATTAGTTCCACGATAATAAATATCTCCACTTGCTTGCGCTACAAATAATTGAAATGCTTCACTTGCACCACTATTAGGGGCACTTGCAGGAATATTTATAAGCTGCCCCCAATCTGATGGTTTTTGAGGAAAAGTGTAGGATTCTGGAAAATAACAACTAAATATACCCTTATTTATCCATTCTAATGTTGTTAAACCATTAGTGAAATCAGTATAAGGATAACGATGAAACCAATTCCACATATTTATATTGTTATTTGTAGGTGCTACATTATCAAGAGTTTTAACTACACTGTTACTCAAGGCAGTTAAATCAGATTGTTTAGCTAATAATGTCCATTCCCTTTCATCTTGGGGGTAAACTTGATTGTAATATCTGGTATAAATATCTAATTTAGAAGCGTTTTGAGTAGAAAATATAAAACTTGTTGATGTTGTATCTGAAGTTTTACTACAACAAACATATCCATAAGATTCACTTGGATATATAGAATTATTAAAATTATTAGGTGTTACATAATACTCCAATACACTGTTTATTGGTAATGCGGAGTGAATAGAAGCAAAAGTTTCTTGCCCAGGCGTTATGCCTATCTCCTCTAATGAACTGTAAAAAGTAATACTACCACTTCCGCCGCCAATTCCTGCACCATCCGCAGGGTCAGGTGAAGGCTGTGTACTACCAGTTGTACCCGCTACTTTACATACCAAAAAACAACCTGCATATTGCTTACCTATGAGTTTTCTAACTGTATCTTTTGTTACTGTTTCATTAGGCTGCCAATATCCAGTATCTACATCCGTTAAAATTCTCTTCCAAATTAAAACTGTATCCGTACTTACTTGGTCAATAATATATAAACCTACATAATTTTCTATATTTGCATTTCCACTATTGCTCTGCACTTCATAATATACCCTATTAGAATTAGAACGAATTACAACTAACTGCCCATTTGTTTTAGGGTAGCCATAAGTATTTGTTGTTCCTGTAATTGGTGTAATAAGCATTGAGTTTGCAGGTAAAGCATTACCTATTGCATAAGGTGAATTATCTAATACTCCCCCGCTTAACCCTATTTGACTTAATTGACTATAAGTCTTAATATTTGTTAAATCATTAAGTGATTTTTTATTTACTACATCATAATCATTTACAGGGCTTTTATCTGTCTGTAAACTTTTAAATAATGTAGGAATTACATTCATGTCACTACCTAAAGTTACTAAATTTGTAACAGATGTATCTACTACAGGGGCAATCCACTCTTCCGTTGTATAACCACTTACCCATAAAGTATCTGCATTACCTGTTGTCAATTTTAAGCCCGCATATTTTATATTATTATATGTAAAAGTACAAGGCTCTGCTTTTGCGTCATCACTATTTGTAGTGTTAAAATTTACATTACATTCATTAGAATTATGTACTTTCTGTAAACTAATGTCACAATTTACTGCTGCTATACTACCATTTTTAGTAGACATTACTACCTTTAACGAACAAGCAGAAAATTTTGCAATATCTGTATTATCTAATACCACTAAAGGTAATATCTGTGTAGTACCTGTTCCTAATGTAGTTTCATGAATTAAGAATTTAGCATTAGTTCCCTTAAATTGTACAGGCATTACCTGCCATCTTGAAGCATCGTCTACATATTCTTTTAAAGAATTAAAATTTTCATTTAATAACGGGGCAAGTTCTGTATCTACGTATTCTTCCCCATTAAATATATGTAAATCTCCTAAAGCCATTTATTTACCTCCTATACATCTATTCCAACCAAAGTAACTTCCGTTTTCCAACCATCACAAGTTGTCTGATGAGAGTCTTTGGAAGAACATTTGCCACGAATACGGAATCTTAAAATATGTGAACCACCTGTAACTTCTATTTCACCATTATACAGAGTAAACCATTGTAAACCTTGACTACGCCTAATTAAAAAGTTATTTATATTATTACCATCTAAATCCAAATAAAGTCTTGCCCATTGCCAAGAATCACCTGAATAACCCCAACCATTTTGTTGAGCATGAGCCTGACTAAATAAATGAATCTTCCCTGTAAGAGGTGCTACAAAACTTGTTGTATCATATATAAGTTCCTGTTCACTATCACCGCTTAAATTAATTTCTATTTTCTTTGTAGAAGTAAACTGCTGAACCTCATTTATACTTGAGGTGCCAACATAATGTTCACCTTCACTATCAGAAGTAGTTATTATAGACCTGTTTATATCATTAAAATTAACATAAGCAGCATAAGCTGTTGTGCCATTTCTAAATTGTACAGGCATACCCTTTTTAGAATAAAAATCATTAACTGTATCATGTAAATCTATTGCCATTTTATTATTACCTGTATCAACATACAATTTATTATTTAACTTTGTCATCTTAACTCACCCATATTTTCGTACCATTAGGAAATTCTAACTTTCCACTACCATCAAACCAAGCAATATTATTAGGTATAATATCGTCTACTAATTTACCTCTATCATTTAATATAGGTATCTGCCCATTTCTTACACCAACATCTAATACTCCAGTAGGTATTTTACCATTGTCATTAACCTGAACAATCTGCCCTGCTTTAGTACCAGTATCTATAAGACTTGTAGCAATATGATCATTATCACCTACAGCTACTAATTGCCCATTTTCAACACCTGTATACATTAAAGACATTTTAACTTTTTTAGTAATAGGGTCTATTAAATTATCTACCCTGCTAATATCTATGTGCATACTATCAACATATTCTTTATCTACATAAGTTAAAGTAAGCTGCGCTATTTTAATCCACAACTTATCATGCACATTTGCTAAAACATACAATGCTAACTCATCTGTCCTAAAACACGCTTGCCCTAATTCCAAATTGGAAACTGGAAAGCTAATACCACTATTTTGTGATAAAAGACTCTGCCAGTTTTCATTCATTGGTGCAAGAGAATTAGCTATTGTCCATTCCTCTTGTATTGTCTGAACATTTTGCAATTCTTACTCCCCCTTATCAATAACCTCTGCTTGCCCAAGATATTGTTCCTGCTACATACTCACTACCCATTTTCATTGTTACATCAAATGACTTGGTAGTGATATTATAAACAATTATTGTAGGCGTTCCGTCAATTCCACTATAAGATTTAATAGTAGTATTTACATCAGGTACAATATGTAAAGGTCTTGTAAATTCTACTGTATATGGCTGATTATCTTCCGTAAGTTCTGCAATGCCTGTTTCATAAGTATCTGGGCAGTCTATTTTATGAATATAAGTTCTTGCATTAGGTCTATCAGCATTTAAACTTGCTTGCATTACAAACTTACAAAGACATTTTTGATAAATATAATCACCTGTAATTAATTCTTTCCATTTACCATAACCAAACGGAGTAATTGTTTCATCCCAATTAGTTTCATTTAATACTTTGTTATAAAATCTAATGTCACCAATTACTTGCCCCGCATTTGATACCTTCAAGAAACCTACATCTAAATTAATAGGCACATTTTTAGTAAAATTATTTACTACTGTGGTATCAATATTGACATTAATATTAAAATTTCTTATAAAAGCATTAGTTGTAGTAAATGGTAATTCTAAATCTAAAGTATCTAACCATGTATTTAAATACTCTATACCATTTACATCTTTAATCTTATAGTGTAATTCATTCATTTTAAAAGGCAATTCAATCATTTTATAACTTCTCGCCTTTTGACTGATTACAACACTCATACTGTTTCTACCTCATTAAATAACAATGTAAAACTAATTATATAAGTATCTAACTCCTCTTTATTTATAACAGGATAAGTTACTCTATCAAACATTATTCCTCCTGTCACCGCATTAAATATACCCGCCTCTGTTAAAGCCCCTGTTGCTACGCCTGCGCCAAAAGTTGCACTCAATGTTAAAAACTTATCAGCAGAAGTATGACTATAACCCGCTTTAAGCCTTTCTATTTCTGTAACAAGTGTAGTATCAGTTAAAGCAGGTGCTGTAGTACCTGTTCCTACTGCTATATATTCCATAGGGGCAGGGCGTGTTGCATTTGCAAAACAATTACATAAGAAATCATAACCTACATTAGTTATAAGATTATGTTTTATAAATTTTTGTTTTAAATTCCCTTCACTATCTAATAATTCACCTGTTACAATAACCTTTATTGAACTTGCTGTATTCATTTTATACCTCCTCAAAAATCACCATATAAAGCAAACTGATTATATACTTTCAGCGTTTCATAACGCTCCCTACTTATCTCAAAAGAATCATAAGTAAGACTATACATTACAAAAGTAAAATAACCATCGCCTTGAGATATTACAAAACTCAAGAAATCTGCTTTACCTGAAAAATCCTTTAATGTATATTCTTTTCCGTCTGATAAAGTGACTACAAACCTATCATCTGTTTCCCTATAATGTAACCATATATAATCACCATTATCATTTTTCATTGTAAAAACGGTATAATTATTTGTGCTATCAAATGGTACATACATTGTGAAACTAATTGAAAACTTCTCTGTTAAATCAATATCTGTCCACTTTGGTCGGCATTTTCCATCTATCAGTAAACCCTTTTCATATCTATTTTCTGCATAAGATGGTACACCATAACCACTTAAAGGATTATTACCCTCATCCGATACAAGTGTTTCATTTAATGATAATCTATCCTGCACAGATTCCTTATTAGCCTCACTATAAGTAGTTATCTCTGTCCACGAATTATACATTTCATCAACACCCAACGGAAACCATAATCTACGGCGAGCATCCTCACTATTCCATACAAAATGTGCATCTTTCCATTTTAATTCCAATGCTTCATTTGCAGGTTTAATTACCTTTTCAATCCAGTTCCTCGCACAATATTCTTGGTCAAGTTCTATCTCATAAGTATAGTCACCATATACCTTTGCAGTATCAAGCTGTAAACCTTCCGCATTAACATGAGTATTATAAAATCTACCATTCCAATCTTCTGCAACAGCGTCATACTCTTTAATCATATTTCTATTAGGTATAGAAGCTACTGTTAAAGTACAATATGCGGGATTTTCACAAGAAACACCTTTATCTGTATAAGCCTTTAACCAAAACATTGTACTCTGCGCCCACGCATAAGGATAACTGAAGAATTGACCTGCACTTGTAGCAAGTATATTACCATATTCCCAATTATCGCCCTCTTTTAATACATAATAAGCTGCACCTTCTACTTTATCCCAATGAAACTCAATATTACGTTCATTCTGAACACAATCAAAACCACCAACATCTCTTGGTCTTGCAATTTCCATTTCTAATAAAGCAGGAGTAGAACGATTACCAACTGTATCTACTGCAATAAGTAAGAATCTATACTCGCCAACATCTGCACTATAATAAAAATTATCAGCGTGTATATCCCTCGCAATAGCTGTTTCATCTGATACAACACCTAAATATAATTCATAGTGGTCTACATCTAATTCACCTTTATCCCAATATAACTGGAAACCGCCAACTACTTCTTCACCCCTAAAATTCAAGGGCATTGCAGGTGCTTCATTATTTCCTGTTATATAAATTTCAGGTGAATAAGTATATGCTGAAACCTTACCATACTTACTTGTATTTTGAAACCTAAAAATATATGTTTCAAAAATTTCCATATCCCCAACTACTGCTACATATTGTCCATCGTCTACAAAACCGCCATCTACCCACTCATCACTACCAACTTTTCTATAACTTACATTAAATCCTTTATTATAAGCAAAATCGGCATAGGAAACATTTAATTTAATATTACTAACTACTGTTTTATCAGGCAATATATAATATTCTTGATCGTTAGATATATAAACTATTTCAGGGGGAGCTTCTTGAGGGTCAGACAAATTAGATACATTTATTACAGGACTACTTGCACCACGCTGTTCAGAATATATATCCTCATTATATTCTCTACAAGTAAGTTTAATGCTACCATCTTGAGTATCTTCTATTTTTTGAATACGGAATTTCTTATCAATGAACTCTGTAACATAATCTGTTACAGATATTACATCGCCGACAGTTCTATTCAATGCTCTTCTATCTGTTTCAAATTCAATATAAGTTTGACAGGTGAGGGCTTGATTTAAATAAAACCATGCTAATCTACTTGCCTGGTCAAAATTAGTTACACCATACAACTCCATTGTTTCTACTAAAGGCTGTTTTCTAATATAACTTTCAGGACTTAACGATGCTTCCGCATTTACTTTTACCCATTCATTATTAGGGTCAACATAAACTACCCTATAAATATCAGGAACATCCTGTAATGGCGCAAAACTAATAGATAAACCACTCTTTATTTCAGCAGGAGTATAACTCTGTACTACCTCGTCTGCCTTTTCTACAAATAGACTATATTTACCCGCTCTATACACCAACATAGAACGGCAGCAATTAAGCATATACTGAACCCACTCTAACCTACTACGCTGTTCATCCAAACATAAATTCAAAGTATAATTCTTTTCATCAAAAAACTTTGCACCGTCTATAAAACTTTGTACATCAATTTCGTCTAAATCCATGCCACACCCATTATAACGTGTCATAAAATCAAGTACACACCACGCAGGATTATCTGTCCATTCCTCTGTATAATCTGTTAAATCTTCAGCATTATTATATTTTTTAACAATAGAACCGTCTACTATACAAGTAAAATTAAAACTACCATTCAAATTTTCATTAGCTTTTGCTTGCATTGCGGCATAAGCTAAATGCCTTAAACCGCCTACTAATTCCGCCTTGGTTTCTTGATCACTACCATCAACTCTACTATCTATCTGCTGTACACCATCACCTACATAAGTATTCCACGAAACACCCTCAAATTTAGAAGAATTAATAGGTAAGTCATCCAACTCTAACTCCCTTATCTCTTTAATTTTACCATCACATAAAGCAATAATTTTATAAATTGTCTTTTTATCCTCACTCAAACGGGAATAAATTAAATTGCCTGCTACTTTTACAGTACCATAAATAATTGGTATAGGACTTGTGTTACTAACACTTGTTTGTAGTACGCCGTCACTATATGTATAAGATTGCCTTTTTTTAGATAACTCTTTCTGCTTTCTTAAACCTACAAACGTACTTACAAGAGTAAGTGCTATACCAATCCAACCAAAAACTGAACCTAATACTTTAGACATTATTTATCACCTACATATCTAAAAATACCTTTTACACGGTCTTTATACCTTGCATAAGAGATTATCTCGGTTTTAATATGCCCCGTACAGTGAATTGCCTTTCCATCACCTAAACAAACCATTAAATGCCATTTATTTAACGGTAATTTTACAACCAAAATATCACCATACTGAATATCTTTAAATTCTTTTATTTCTTCACAATGCTCTTTAAAATATTGTAACATATTAACTTCTTCACTTACTGGATATTTGAACTTCCATGTTTCAGGAATTATTTCATACATAGGTGCAAGCTAAAGACAACCCCAAGCAAAGCCGTCCTTTTCGTCAATAAATGGCTGTCCTACCAATTTTGCAGCTTCATTTCGAGTCAGCATTAAACCACCTCCTATTTATTAATCAAATATTCTCTCGGCACACTTGGATAACCACCAAAATTTAACTGATTGCCCCTCTGCATACAATCACCTAAAGTTTTACCACAAGAATAATACTCAACGCCTTTATAGCCACATCTATCACTCTTAAATACAAATTGACAATTTACATCATAAGTCATTAAAGGGGCTTCTTGCTCATAATCCCCTAAAACCCTTACTACCGAAAGTGCAAATGTTTCGGCAGTCATCTTAATATCATCAAGTATTCCTGAATACATTGCAACTGGTTCATCTTCAGGATAATCAGGAAACCACTCATATAAAGTGCATTTTTTACCTAAAAACTCATTACCATGGTTAGCTACTATTGCTGCCCATTCTTGCCATTTATTGCTTAATTCAAGTGAAATACTTTCGATAGAATTATCAGAATTTTCCTCTCTCGTACCTCTTACAATAGGTGCAGATTGATATATATTGCCATCTATCTCAATACTTTCTACACTATCATCTGCTATAAACCTATAAATATTATCTTCATCATACCATATTACTACTAATAACCTTGTTTGTATCTCATCAGTTTCTAAATACTTTGCTATCTCATTTTTAATACCAACAGTCATTTAGTCACCTCCAATAATTTAAGGGGCATATTTTTATGCCCCATTTCTGACTTCCAATAAGTCGATTGTAGCTACCCTGTATCCACAATAGTCCACATTAAATTGCAAATCATCACTTGCAAATCTTACATAGTACCACTGGTCATCGCCACCCATATCAGTACCGTCAGCATAAGTTGATGCCCACCTAAACTTGAAGGCTTTGAATTGACCCTTAACTTCTTTAAAAAAATTCTCTAATTTCCTTCCACCATCAGGCGTTTTTCTAAACTCCAAAGTCCATTTCCTGCGTGGATAAGTCCATTGCTGCCTGCGTTGCTCATTGCCTGTCCACTTCTCATCAACAAGCGTATTATAGCTTAAAGTGTAGGAGTATACCTGCAAGGCAGTTATACCCCATGCCTCAACACCTATGCTATCATCTCTGTAATCGCTGTTACTCGTAACATCTAATCCTATCAAGTCGCCACCTCCTTATTTTGTTGCCCCTTTTGCAGCGTTCCTCATACTTGAATTAGTCTGCAAATCCTTTATAATCTGTGAACGAATCATAGGATATTGCTGTTTCCACATATCCATATTAGCTTTAGGGTCTACAGATTGGAAGTTATTATTCATTACTAATTGAATAGGCTGTCCACCTACTGCCTCACTATTACTTGCGGGGTCAGCACTTGTGTCTGCCGTTACATAACCACCTTCAGCGTAACGGAATTTGGGTAACTTACCTTTACCACTTAATCCACTACCTGCCGCATTTAACCTATCTAAAAAGTCTGTTCCTAAAGCCCTTACCGCTTTTGCTCTTACTACATATTCACCATCTGACAATCTTGCAGGTATACTATCACTTGTAGATGTTCCTGCACCACTTACATAACCGCCTCCTGCAAAACCAAACCCCAATAAACTTGAAGATTGTGCTTTGGCTGCCTGCATTTGCATCCACATTTGCCAAATCTGCATTACTGCCATTAAAATCATCATTGCATTAGATAATTTTTCCGAATTAGCAGAAGCACCTATTAAGGCTGCCCCCATACTAATTGCATTTGCTGCGGCGATTTCATTAGCATAATTATAACCAGTCTGTGCTGTATCACCAAATTTAACAGCAGAACCTAAACTTGTCATTTTCTCGCCTGTAGCTGTTACAACATCACCTAACTCAAGAAAATCATTATCTAACTGCATACTGCCATTTACACCGTTTACAGTAGTTGAACTACCCCTGCCCATATTATAACCTGTATTTGTAAAGCCACCTGTTACAGTAGTTGTAGTACCACCGCTTGCAGTAGTTGTAGCACCTGTTTTAGCACCATTAGGTGCAGGTAAACCTACTGCATTGGATAATGCCCCTGAAAATTGCTGTATTGCAGGAATAGCAGTATTTACAATGGCATTTTGAAAATCCAAAGAAGCCTGTTTGAACTTATCTTGAAATTCTTTAGAATCTACATCTATTATCTTTAACTTACTCTGTACAGTAGAATCAATTTCCACCTCTCTATTACCAACCTGTTCATTAGAAGGTAATATTGCACTAAATAAGCTATCTGTAATATTTGTAGCCATTCTATCAAATATCTTTTTACTCCATGTTTGCAATACGGATTTTGCAAAATCTTGTAATGCTTCTTTAGCTGTTTTTTCACCCCAAAGCATACTTTGGAAAGCATCTGATAAACTACCAATAAATTCTTCCTTAATAACTCTCTGGAATGGAGGTACAGCGTCAGTAAGTTCAAGCAATGCTTGTTTAGCATCTAATGCCTGTTGCCTAAAATTATTTGCCTGTGTTAAACTATCACTTTGCTCCGCAACTTGTGCCATTTTAGTATATAAAGCAATCATATCTGTATATGCGTCTATATACTCGTCCATGTGTTCTTTACGGAAATCGAATAAATCACCTTCAGCGTCTGCTTCTGTATAAGCCAATCTATTAGCTTGATTTTTCTTGCTAATATACTGCTCTTGTACATCAAGATTTATTCTCTCTACCTGTGAAGCCGCCGTTTGCGCCTGCTGTTCAAGGTTTCTCAATCTGATAATATCTTCTAAATTATCTATTGTTCCCTCTAAAGCGTCTTTACGGATTCCCCATGCATCTATCTCTGCTTGCTTACCACTCTCTACCGCCTGTGCATAACGCTCTTGAGCAGTAGTCATTTCAGCAAGTAATCTTGAATAATCACCTGCAAATTCTCTAATTAAATTCTGTTCAAATGCTTGCCTTGACTCGCCTGCTATATCTTGATATTTCTTATTTATCTCATCTAATCTATCATCTAACTTTTTATATTCTTCAATCAGCTTTCTTGTATATTCAGCTTCTAAATTCATTGCCTTCTGTCTTGCTTCAGCAATTTTATTATCAAACTGCTCTACATCAGAAGTTTGTCCTAAAGACTGTGCAATTTCTTTACGCTTTTCATAATTTGCAATTTCCTCATCAAGCTGTTGCTTTGATAATTCCATTGATGCTTCTATATAATCCTGCGTTGATTTTAAATCATTTTTATATGCAGAATCTAACGCCTTTTGTTGTTCCTTTAAAGATGTTAAAGCAAGTTTTAACTCTGCCTCTAATGCTTTATAAGCACTTTTAGCTAATTTACCTGCCCCTTTTCCTGCACTTCCTGCATCAGCACTATCACCTGCTGTAAATAAAGCCTTAATATTATCAGGTAACAAACTACTATCTGCAAAATCCTTCATAAGATTATCAGGATTTAAAGTATCTTTAACTTTATTTGCCGCCGCTTTAGCATCTGCTACAAACTCATCCATTATGTCACCCATGGTGGTTGAGTCATATCCTGCCCATGCACTATTTACAGCACTTGTTAAGGAATCAACCTCACCCTGCATAGCTTTGGCAGCGTCACCTCTACCAGTTACCTCTAACCAAAACTGCTCTAATTTCTTTTTAGCTAAATCTACCTCTAAACCAATAGCTGACCATAAGCTATTCCATTTTTTACCTAATGCACTTGAAGCGTCAGACACTTTGTAAACTGCATATACAACAGTTCCTATTGCCGCAACTATTGCCGCTATGGAAGCCACTGTTGCCGCTGACGCAACTAAAAATGCCGCTATTCTTGCAACTAACAATGCAACTTGTTTTGCCGCATTTTTTAAACCAATGGATAAGGTATTAGTAATAACTGACCATATAGCTGTCGCACCTGAAGCCGCTGTCTGTGCTACTGTAGAAAGTGTAACTTGTCCTGTAAATAAACCTATAATAGTTCTTCCAGTTGCCAATACACCATTAAAAATAGCTTGTGCTGCTGACCATGCTGTTGTAGCTATCCTACCTGCTATTGTTGAATCTGCAAACGCTTTAGTTGCATTTGCCATAGCTGTTATAGCACCTGTAAATGTTGTACTTTGTGAGATAGCAACACCCAACAATCTCCATTGATTAACTAAATTAGCTAATATTGTAGAAATTCCTGCTAATTTAGTTAAACCACTTGCAGAACTAAACATATTTGCAAATTCACTTACTAAACCTATAATACTATTTTTAGCAGTAACTACTATTGCACTTGTTGTAGCTATTACAGCCAACAAAGCACCATATTCACTTACAAATCTGCCAATAGAAGTATCAGAGAATGAGGCTATAAGATTATACATTTCTGTTGCCGCATTACTTATAATACTTATTAATGGCTGTAACATAGTCAATGCACCATTTAAAGTTACAACTAATATATTTATAACATTTAATGCACCATTAAAAGCCGCATTAAAAGCAGGCATCGCAGTTTTACCAATAGTCCAAATCAAATCAAGTAGATTAGATAATGTATTATAAAACTTTGTCATTGTACTCAAAGTTTGCTGATTCAAATTTATATCCGTTACTACTTCTCTTGTCTGCTGTTGACCATTACTATCAGTATAAGTAAAATCCTCTTTCTGCAAAGTAAACAACATATCTGTTATTTCTTTTAATTTACTTTTAGTATTCTGATAAAGATTTTCTACTGCTACACTTGCAATCTTATTTACGCCATCAGCAAAGTTGTTTAACATACCTTCCCAAGTGGTACTTAAATCATAAGAGGCTGCTTCAAAACCCGCCATACGTTTCCTAATATCTTCATACAACGTTCCCTCTTCACGCAGTTTATTTACAGTTGCAGTAGTATAGCCCAAAACTGTAGCCATCATATCTACACCTGGACGGATTGCATCACCGCTAATTAAACCACGAATTTCCTGTATTACCTGCTGTTTCGGTAAACCGAATGATTTAACTGCGTTTGCAGAAGCTACTACTAAATCCATTATCTGATTTAAGTCCATACCTGCATTTAAACCACCTGCTAATGCAGATTGATATGCTTCTGATAATTCAGAAACGGTTAAAGTAGTGCGCATTGCTTCTATCTGCATACGTTTAAGTATTTGTTCAGATATTTGTAAACCTTGTGCATAACTTGTCTGCTGCCCATTTATTTCAGTAGTAGATGCTAAAATCCCTGCCATGCCTATCCTCATAGTTTCCATTGAGGAAGCAAATTGGAAACCTGGGGCTACAAGGCTTTGTACTGTTCCCGCAATCATTTGAAAAGACTGTTCCAAAATAAATGCCTGGAAAGAAATCTTACTAATCATCTGCCAACTACTACTTAAACTACCAAAGAATGAATTTGCACTCTTTGCTGCCCCATCCATACTACCTGCTAAATTGGTATTCCTTGTAGGGGTAGTAGTAGTCTGCCTACTTGTTGGCGTTTTTACATTAGCACTACCTGCCAACGCCTTATTTGTAGCTTCTGCTTGCTTTTGTATAGCTTGTAAATTAGATACTACTGTTTTAGTATTCTTTGCACTTGCAGTAGCTAATTTATTCAAACCTGTTGTAAAATCCTTATTTGTCGCCTTTTGTAGATTAGCAAACTCTTTAGACAACTTTTGTAATTCTTTTACAACATCTGCTCTCATTTTATTAATTGCTTTTGTAGTTGTTACTGTATTTGAAGCCATAGAATCATTTAATACTTTAAAACTATTCTGTAACTTCTTTGTTTGTGAAGTTACAGAGTTTGTATTTTCATTAACTGATTTATTTATAGCTACTAAATGCGTATTAATATTCTTACTTGCTTGCTGAAATGATTTAGAAAGCTGGTTTAAATCTTTTTCGGCAGTTTTTACACCTCTTTCAAGGTCAGTAGTATCTAATGTAATATCAGCAGATACACTACCTACTTTAAAATCGTCTGCCATTTAAACTCCCCTTTCTTTTATAAAAAAAGTCGAGATAGTAACACTACCTCGACTGTCTTATTTTCCTTTTATCATCTTACCTGACCATAATTTAAAAAGTTCAGGTGTCATTTTTGGTAAATCGGAAACATCCTTATTAGGTTTTTTAGATGGATTTTCTACACTCAAATGGTAGTCCAATAATGCGAAAATCTTTGCAGGAGAACTACTCCAAAATTCAATATCTGACATTTTAAGCACCCTCTTTGCAAAATAATAAAATGCTACCCAATCCCACTCACCATCATCATTGGAAAGAGTTTTCTTTAGTTTTTTTCGCTTTTAGGTGCTTTTTCTGTATTTTCAGGTAATGAAGAAGTAAGAGCATCTGTGATTACCTCTACAAGTTGTGTAATATTTCGTGGTGTAAGATAAGAACCCAACTCTTTGGTTGAAATATCAACATCACTTGAAGCCATACCTGCCTTAATAATATTAAGGATATCTGTCATTCTTGCATTAACTGACATTGCTTCAAATGCTTTTTGAACAGACCCAAACTTCTCCTCTAATTCTGCAAAAGCGTTAAAATCATAAACTAATTCAATATCCTTACCACCCAAGCTAATAGTAACACCTTTAGCTTTAACAAGATTTAATTTACTCATATATTTATTACTCCATTCTTTTCTAACTTTTATACATATATTATACCACAAAAATTACATTTTGTCAAGTAAAATTTTAAAAAAATAAGGGGTAAATTAATTTACCCCTCTGGCTCATAAGACAGTTCAAAAGCATAATTCTTTGTTACTTCCCTTGAACCCGTGGCATTTATTTTAATCTGTAAAGATTTTTTCTTTGCTTCTGTATCAGTATTACCCAGGAAAACAATTCCAATGAAATCTTCATCAAAATTTACTGCACCTTTCTTACCATTAACAACTTGGAAAGAAGCCACACCTCTTGACTCATCCCAATCTTCGGGTTTTTCAAGTTTAAAAGGTAAGAAATAACCTTTCTGTTCAGCAGGCTCTGATGCATTAAAACCTGTATAACCTGTTACATATTTCAAAGTACCACTAATTACGCCATTAACACCATCATTACCTATGTTAAAAGCTATATTGGAAGCTAAATCAGAAGTTTGTTTCCCTAACAAATCCTGTTCAGCAACAGCGGTTAAGGTAATCTCACCGCTATCTACTCCCCCACACCAATTTCCTCCGCAGTAGCATTAAGTACCATATCCCACCATTTACCACTGTAATTAGTAGGTACGGCAGAACCAGTGAAGGAACATTCACCAAAGTCACCACTTGCATCATTAATGTCAAAGTCAGGTGCTTCAGTCATACGGCACTTATAAAGTGTAACATGGGCATCAGCTACTGTACCGTCCGTTGACGGATAATTCCACTTACCTTCAATTTTAAAATAAGGAGGTGTAGCTGCATCTGCTGTCATACTATAAGTAACTTTTTCAGTTAAATCAGTACCACTTCTTGTAACTTTACCGCCCATAATAACTTCCAAACCACTAAAACTCAATACACTGTTAGTAACTGTAAAATTAATACCAGTAATACGAGAATAAGTGTCCATAATAATGGAATCGCCCTGTAAATTCTTTGTTTCCATTTCGGGGGAAATCTGTAAAGTTAAAATACCTGCTAAATCTACCCATTCACCATAAGTAGGCTCGGCAGTTGATGGGTCAGTTAAAAGTTTAGCAACTTTAACATCCTGCAACTCCATAAGTACAACTTTTGTATCGTCAATACTTGCTGCCATCAATAATCAATCCTTTCATAATTTAAAGCTAATCCAGTTACATTTAATATCCAGTTAGCCCTATTTGAATCATCATACATAAGAAATGTAGGAGGATTTAAAGGTCTTATACAAAACCTTTTATCATTCCCATCCCTAATTTCTCCTTTATTTAACAATAAATAAATATCATGTGCAATCTTTACTGCCACATCATTTTGTTGATTTCTAACTCTAATCTGACAAGTAAAATCTACACTATTTCTTTCTCGCCCTCTTATTGCATAAGAAGCGGTATCATATACACATATTGAATTATCTGCTTCCCCACGCCTTGAAGGAAACCTATTAATAAAAATATCTTTATCAATAGTACCAAAATTTGATTTTTCTAAAAAAGTCGCCATACTCTTTGCAAACATTATTTTCTCATTTCCTCTCTCACTATACTAATTAATTTATCAGCATTACGCCTTAAAGGCTCTTCCAAATACTTCGCTTGCCCTACTTCATGATGGTATTCAAGATTTTCATGCTGTATCATAGCATAGTTATAACCAGTTTCAGGATTTTCAGTAGAATATACCACACTATAACCTTTTGGAATCTCTACTACTTTCCCCGATTCTTTCAATCTACCAGTATCAACAGGAACTAAAGGCTGTGATTCTTCTAACAAATATTCAGCAGCTTTTTTGCAACCTCTCATAGCTTTTTGCTTTGTAGTATTTGCAAATTCCTGTATAAATTTAGGGTTTAAATCAAGATACAGTTTGACACTGCCGCCATATTTAAACTTACCTAATGTTGCTAATGCCATTATCTGCCCATTCAAAATCAGTAAAAGTAGAAGTCATTTCAAAGGCTCTCACACTTACATAAACACCTTGTAACAGAACGCCATTATCTATGCCTACAATTAAATAATTAGCTGTTCTTCCATCAACAAACTCTATGTAAATTCTATCTAAAACCTGTACTTTATGAGGGGCAATACTATCTAATGTGAATTGTATAGTGACAATCTTTTTATTTGTTGTAAGCTGCGCAGTAGTGGTTTCTAAATCAACATCACTTGTTTGAGTAGAGTTTATAGTAGCATTAATAGGAATTTTATTCTCAAAATCATAATCTATATAATCAAGACTATTTTTAAAACTCCTTGACAATATAGGCACATAATAGTATTTCATGCCTATACCACCTAACCAACTATAAACTTCATCAAAAGATTTACTCAAATATTCCAAATCATTCATAAGGCAATGTCTTTCCTGTAATTTCAGATGCTGTAAAAGAACCATCTCTACTGTAAAAAACTATTACAATATAATAGCTTGTATCAGCTTCTAAATCTGTTAAACGATATTTCAAACGCTTAATATCATAAAAATCAAATTTTGTTATATCTAAACCATCCCGCAACTTTGTTTCGGCGTATTCATCATAAATAGGTTCTTTACTATACATTAAAGTGTATTTATAAAAGTTACCCTTCGACATATCATATCTATTCCATTCTAACTCGAAAGAATAAACATTTGTACTATTTATTTTGAATTTAATTGTTTGTTCTTGGGATAATTTATAGTTCCGTAAAGAACCATCTCTTGCCCTCAATATAATATCTTTTACTTCAACAGGTGAATTGGAGATTGCCTCATCTAATTCCTCTTTAATTTTATCAGCTAAAGAAGTATAATGATAAACTCTATCGCCTTTTTTAAATGTCACCTGTTCAGTGCTTGCATCATATTCAGGTGCTACAGCAAGTGCTAATCTTAAATAAATTGTATGTAAACACTTTAAAATTACAATGTTTATTTCCTCTGATGTCAACTCTTCCGCATTATCTTTACCTATGCTTACCATTGACATTTTAATTATGGTAGGAATACTCTTTTCAACACTTGCAAAAGCGGGGTCATTTTCAATAGAAGGTGTAGATAACATTAAGCTATCTATCAAATATTGAGTAATTAACTCTAAATTTGAATCTGCCATTTTACACCTCCAAATCTATTAAAGAACTGCTAATGCTCCCTGTAAACGAAGATACTCTTTAATTTCAGGAATAACAGATACTTTCTCACCTTTATTGAAGAAATACCATCTATCCCCATAATAAATTTTTAAATCCTCATTAGTAGCTACTTCTACTTTCTTTTCCACAGGGGCTTTTTTAGTTTCAACCTTGGTTTCAACTTCTACTGTTGGCATTGTTACTTCAATTACTTTATCTTCTTTCTTAATTGCCATAATTTCCTCCATTATTCATTAAATGTAGCTGTCGCAACTGATAATGTTAAAGTTACATTATCATTCGTTTTAAGCTGTACAGTTACAGCTTTTGCAGTTGTAGAATCTGCACCTAAAAATACAACAGCAGTTTTATCAGAATCATCTATAGTACGCCATTCTTGTAAACGTGAGGAGTACATTTGAATTGAAGTAGAACCATCAGGTAATTCTACTGTAAATGGTAAATAATAACCATTCTGCTCATCTGCTTTACTACTAAAATCTGTCCAATCTGTTACCTTTTTAAACGTACCAGTTACAACGCCGTTTTCACCATAAACAGGACTTTCTACTAAATCAGATGTATTCTTACCTAACATTGTAATTGTAGGTGCTTTTACTTTTATTTTCTTTGTTACAGGCGGCTGTGGCT
>ERZ779669.735-NODE-735-length-18151-cov-4.125995_pt1 | contig 18151 bp, 14 predicted proteins | sample MGYA00511372_ERZ779669 | MGnify/ENA primary metagenome ERZ779669 (study PRJEB29588, sample SAMEA1967891) | human gut metagenome | biome: human gut; feature: human-associated habitat; material: faeces | place: Denmark | collected 2008/2010 ... | reverse complement strand
ACCGACGACAACGGCAACGTGAAGCGTCTGGCCAAGGACAACATCTACTTCACCGTTGAGGGCGAAGGCCGCATAATAGGCGACGGCGAAAACATCATGGCCAACCCGCGCATCGTTGAATGGGGAACGGCTCCTGTGCTGATACAGGCCACCGACAAGCCGGGCAAGATAACCATAAAGGCGCGCTCATACTACGACGGCGTGTATGCTCCGACTGCAGCTGAACTGACAATAGAGAGCGTAGCCCCCACTCTGCCGGCATGCTACACCGACAAGCCCACGACAACCGTAAGCAAGCCCGTGCGCACAACAGGCGAGACAAAGCAGACAATGACCGACGAGGAGCGTCAGCGCACTCTCGAAGAGGTGAACAAGCAGCAGGCTGAGTTCGGCGTACAGTAAAAGATAAGCCACACAGGCATCCCGCACAGGGATACTTATGTAAAGAATTTTATTTCAGGAATTATCCCGTCAACTTCCCCAAGCGGACGTTGGCGGGATTTTTATTTTATAATCTGCCGACACCCCGCCATGCACTCGTCTGCCCTATCGTCCGCGGCATAATTGTCCGTCAGCAGCCATTTCAACCACCAGTCCATTTTTCAATACAAATCAGATATTAGAATTCGGTCTGCATTTTTGCAGTTTTATCAAGAAAACAGGCAAGCCGGCTATATCATAAGAAAAACAGACAACAAGAAACGGACAGACAGCTGACGGTATCAATATTTTTATAAAAGCAAGCAATAGGCAACACAATGATTAACTTGGATTAAACACATATAAACAATAAAGAATAATATTCACCGCGAACATTTCATTCTGGAAAATAGACCATTCACCCGTTTATTTATACGGCTCAACACAAATAGGGCAATATTAACCATAATGATTTTTAACTTTGTAAATCAAAAATCACATAATATAATTAATAATATGTTTAGAAATATCGTACGTTTTTCTATCAGAAAAAAGCTATTTGTGGTGATAACCACAATTTTTCTGCTTGCAGGTGGAATTTATTCTATGCTCACCCTGCCCATTGATGCGGTTCCGGACATAACAAACAATCAGGTGCAAATAGTAACCGTATCTCCAACTCTTGCTCCTCAGGAAGTGGAACAGCTTATCACGTTCCCGATAGAAACAGCAATGAGCAACATAATGAATGTAAAAGAAATACGTTCAGTATCTAGATTCGGTCTCTCACTAGTAACTGTAGTATTCGACGACAAGGTGCCAACGCTTAATGCCAGGCAGCTTATTAACGAGCAGATACAGTCTGTTGCAGGAGAAATACCTCCCGAGCTAGGCACTCCCGAGATGATGCCTGTTACAACTGGTTTAGGAGAAATATATCAATATGTTCTAAAGGTAGAGCCTGGATATGAAGACAAATACGATGCCATGAGCCTCAGAACTATACAGGACTGGATTGTCAAGCGCCAGCTTTCAGGCATCCCCGGAATAGTTGAGATAAACAGTTTCGGCGGTTATCTTAAACAATATGAAGTGGCGGTTAATCCTGAAGCGCTTTACTCGTTGAATATCACAATAGGCGAAGTGTTTGAAGCATTAAGCAAGAACAACCAGAACACCGGAGGAAGCTACATTGAAACTGTCAACCATGCATACTATATCCGCTCTGAAGGAATGATAAGCGACTTGTCGGATATAGAAAAAACAGTTATAACCAACAGAGACGGCGTTCCTGTACACATTTCAGACATCGGAAAAGTCAGGTTTGGCGCTCCCAAACGCTTTGGTGCGATGACTAAAGACGGCGAAGGCGAGTGCGTCGGGGGTATTGCCATGATGCTCAAAGGCGCAAATGCCAACGTTGTAACCAAAGAGCTGCAGGGGCGAATAGACAAGGTGCAGAAAATGCTCCCTGAGGGAGTAAAGATAGAACCGTATCTTAACCGCTCAGAACTCGTAAACCGCAACATTTCAACGGTTATAAAGAATCTTATCGAAGGAGCCATCATCGTGTTCCTTGTCCTCATTATCTTTCTCGGAAATATCCGGGCAGGTCTCATTGTGGCATCCGTCATACCGCTGGCCATGCTGTTCGGCTTTATTATGATGAGAATTTTCGGTGTGTCGGCCAACCTTATGAGTCTTGGTGCGATAGACTTCGGTATCGTGGTCGACGGCTCCATAGTAATCCTTGAAGGTATTCTTGCCCATATATACAGCAAGAAAATGATGGGCCGTAAATTCACAATAGACGAGATGAACCATGAGGTGGAAGTAGGCGCAACCAAGGTTGTAAGAAGCGCAACATTTGCCGTACTCATCATCCTGATAGTGTTCTTCCCTATTCTGACTCTTACTGGCATTGAGGGCAAATACTTCACCCCGATGGCTAAGACTCTTATATTCTGTATTATCGGAGCGCTCATTCTTTCGCTCACCTACGTGCCTATGATGGCGTCTCTGTTCCTTAAGAAAGAGGTGGCCATAAAGCCTACTCTGACCGACAAATTCTTCGACCGCCTCAACAAGGCATATATCAAGACGCTAAATTTCTGTCTTAACCATGTGTGGACGACATTGGCAACAGCCTTTGCGGCATTAATAGTTTCGCTGTTTCTGTTCACAAAGATTGGAGCCGAATTTATACCAACCCTCGACGAGGGAGATTTTGCCATGCAGATGACCTTGCCTGCCGGAAGTTCGTTAACCAAGAGTATTGAGACATCTCTAAAGGCTGAAAAGATTCTGAAAGAAAAGTTCCCTGAAATCAAGCACGTTGTCGCTAAGATTGGTACGGCTGAGGTGCCTACCGACCCGATGGCTGTTGAGGATGCCGACATTATGATCGTAATGAAGCCCTTCAGCGAGTGGACCTCGGCACGCAGTCGCGACGAGATGGTAGAAAAGATGAAGGCTGCCCTGGCTGACATAAAGGATGTTGAGTTCAACTTCAGTCAGCCAATCCAACTGCGTTTCAATGAGCTTATGACAGGTGCCAAGGCCGACATAGCCATCAAGCTGTATGGTGAGAACATGCAAGAGCTTTACTCAAAGGCCAAGGAAGCAGCACAATATATCGAAAAGATTCCGGGTGCCTCTGATGTGATTGTTGAGCAGGCTATGGGTCTGCCACAGTTACTGGTTAAATACGACAGAGACAAGATTGCGCGCTACGGCATAAACATAGAAGATCTTAACACAATAATCAGAACGGCTTATGCCGGCGAGACAGCAGGAGTTGTCTTTGAGAACGAAAGAAGATTCGACCTCGTTGTGCGTCTTGACAAAGACATTGTTAAGGACTTCGACATTGACCGCCTGTTTGTCCGCACAGCCGACGGTGCAAAGGTACCTGTAAGCGAAGTTGCCGACATCACTCTACAGACTGGTCCGCTGCAGATAAACCGTGATGCTACAAAGCGCCGTATCGTAATTGGCGTGAATGTCAGAAACGCAGACATCAAGCAAGTGGTGTCAGACATACAGGACACTCTCGACAAGAACATAAAGCTGAAGCCCGGATACTATTTTGAATACGGCGGTCAGTTCCAGAATCTGCAGAATGCCATCAACACTCTCATCATTGTCATTCCGCTGGCATTAGGCCTTATCATGCTGCTGCTCTTCTTTGCGTTCCGCAGCATTAAGTATGCTATTGTGGTGTTTTCAACGGTTCCGTTGTCGCTTATAGGCGGAATAGTGGCTCTGTGGCTGCGTGGTCTTCCCTTCAGTATTTCTGCCGGTGTAGGCTTCATAGCACTCTTCGGTGTGGCTGTGCTCAACGGTATTCTTATGATCAACCATTTCAACGACCTCAGGACAAGTGGAAAATATCACATGTGTACCAACAGAATTATCCAGAACGGATGTCCGCATCTGTTGCGCCCTGTGTTCCTTACAGGTCTTGTAGCCTCTCTCGGCTTTGTGCCCATGGCTGTGGCCACATCTGCCGGAGCCGAAGTTCAGCGCCCGTTGGCAACAGTGGTTATCGGCGGTCTTATCGTGTCTACAATCCTTACACTGGTGATAATTCCTGTTTTCTATAAACTTGTAAATTCAATAACACGCTTTGTTATGAGAAAGAGACATATAACGATGATACTTGTCGCTCTGCTGACATTTGCCGGCACTGACCTGTATGCACAAACGCCCGACACTGTTTCACTGAACGAGGCTGTAAACATAGCCATACAAAACCATCCACGACTGAAGATGGCCAATGCCGACATAGAGCGCATAAAGGCCAGCAAAGGCGAGATATGGGACGGCGGAAGCACTAACGTTCAATATTCGTGGGGACAGCTCAACAGCGACTATAAGAAAGACTACGAACTGAGCATCGAACAGTCGCTGGGCTCTTTCCTTACGCCGGTATACAAGAACGCGCTTGTAAAATCGCAGATTGCCACAGGCCGGAGCTATATGGAGATGGTTAAGAAGGAGATTACGGCAGAAGTGACGCGTGCATGGGCTTACTACCAGTATGCAAGATCTGCCTACGACCTTTACAACGAGCAGGAAGAAATAGCAAACAAGCTGAAAGCAAGTGCCGAACTGCGCTATGAGCAAGGCGACATCGACAAGGTGCAGAAGGACATGATTTCAACGATGGCAGCCAACATACACGCCTCCGCACTGCAATGGCGTGAGGAAGTGGCTCTGGCTGAAAAAAGATTTACATGGGTGTGCTATTCTGACACTAAGATTGTGCCTGAGTATGAAACAGGACGCGCCCCCGGTCTGCTCAGGAGTATTAACGAACTTGACGCTGAGTCGGCCATCCCGTCTCTTGCCCACATGAGCTATTTTGCAGGTCAGGTAAACGAGAAGAAAGACATGCTGAAGATAGAGAAGAGCAAGTTCTTCCCCGAATTCTCCATAGGCTACAGCCGACAGAAGATTATGCCGCTGAAGAATCTTAACGCATGGACGGTGGGCGTTTCGTTCCCTATCCTGTTCTTCCCGCAGAGCAGCAGAAACAAGCAGGCCAAGATGGAGCTGCAGAAGGCACAGTGGGAGGAGCTTGACAACAAGAAACAAATAAACAACAAGATAGAGGAGCTGAAGACAAAGATAAGACAACAGAACGAGACTCTTGACTTCTATCATAAAGCGGCACTCAAAGAGGCCGAGTCGCTGCAAAGCAGTTCGCTGCTAAAATTCAATGCCAACGACATTGACATCACCGAATTTGTGCAGGGCATCAACTCTGCCGTCGACATAAAGAAGCAGTATCTCGAAGCCGTCTACAACTATAACGTGTCTGTTCTGGAGTTTGACCTCTACACAGAATAAAAACTTTATTAAACAAATGACAAACAAAAAACATATAACAGGAATATGAAACAGATATTATCTTTAATCGCCTTTTCATCAGCATTAATAATTGCATGCACAGGAACCACATCATGCTCCAATAAAGCCAACGCACCTGAGAAGCAGGCACCTGCACAGGCAAAGGCAAAGGAAGACACCACTGATACGGCCGGACAGCCTGAAGATATATTCAGCAACAAAAATCAGATAGGCCTGAACGGAATGATAACCACGTCGCCGCAGAACAACGTAACCATAACGCCTACCATGGCAGGCTCGATACAAAACATATATGTCTTTACAGGCGACTATGTAAAGAAGGGCCAGACGATTGTAACGCTAAAGAATCCTGAGTTTATCAGTCTGCAGCAAGAGTATCTTACGGCTTCTGCCCAGGTTGAATATCTTCAGCAGGAGTATCTGCGCCAGAAGACGCTTGCATCACGCGAAGCTGCATCACAGAAAAAATTGCAGCAGTGTAAGGCTGAATATCTGTCGCAGAAGAGCACACTCGAAGGCGCAAGGGCACAGCTCCGACTGCTCAACGTAAACACTGCCCGACTCAGAAAGAGCGGCATAAGTCCGTATCTTAACATAACGGCTCCGGCAAGCGGATATGTCACTAACATGAACATCAACAAGGGACAGTATATCAATACGGGAGAAACAATATGCAACATCCTCAACAAGGCTGAAACCATGATTCAGCTGACGGCATACGAAAAGGATCTGCCATACATCAAGAAGGGCGACCTGATAACGTTTACCGTCAACGGCATTTCTGACAGAACTTTCTCTGCCGTAATTTATGCCATCGACCAGATGGTCGACCAGAAGAAAGGCTCTATCAGCGTGTATGCCAAGGCGAAAGAGTCAGACAAGTTGTTCAGACAAGGTATGTATGTCAACGCAATAATCAAAAAAAATAGTAACTTTGCAGAGCATACAACTGACAAGTAATGATCAAAAGCAAATACATACTCTTTAAGAATGCCATCAGCCTGCTGGTGGCATTCGCCACTAACCTTCCAGAACTCATCGCACCTAATAATGTAAAATGGACATACGTGGCAAACGAAATACTGTTCACTTACATATCAATACTGATTCTGTTTATCATCAACGAAAAGATATTCAGGCCCAACAGCTCTGCTACAAATCTAAGCAAGACTAAGATTTTAGCATCGTTCGTCGTCGCATGGATATGCAACGACATTCTCGGACAATGCTTTGTCTTTATAAACAAGTATTATGGTCTGCCTGCGCTCGAATCAACGATGCATGTGTACACTCACCCGATAAGAGACTTTATCATTTCGAGCATCGTGGTGACTGCGGGATATCTTATCAACCAGAATCTGAAAAACCAGAAGATAATGGTTGAGAACCAGCAGCTAAAGACTGAAAACCTGAAAAACCAGTATGAGACCCTGAAAAACCAGCTTAACCCGCACATGCTGTTCAACTCGCTTAACACGCTCTATGCCCTGGTGAGAGAGAATCCCGACAAGGCGCAAGACTATATCAGTCAGCTGTCCAAGGTGATGAGATACACCCTGAAACAGGACTCTGACTTTGAGCGGAGTACGATAAGTCTGCAGGAGGAGCTAAACTTCATCAACTCTTACATCTACTTGCTGAAGATGAGATTTGAAGACAACATCTCTTTCATGTTCGACATCGACAATTCGCTCTTAATGAAGAAAATACCGCGCATGGCCATACAGCTGCTGGTTGAAAACGCGGTGAAGCACAACGAGATAAGCAACAGAAATCCGCTGCACATAACGATCAGGACAATTGACGACGAGACTCTTGAGGTGGCCAACAACCTGCAGCCGCGCAGAGGGGCAACCACAAGCACCGGCATTGGCCTCAGCAACCTGAGAAAAAGATACCGGCTGCTCTTCAACAAGGACATCGAGATACAGGAAAAAGAGAATAATCTCTTCAGCGTAAAAATACCCCTAACATAAAACATCACGCAAATGAAAATATTCATCGTAGAAGACGAGAAAGCTGCACTGAACAACCTGAAAGCCTTAATATCTGAAATAAATCCGAAGGCTGAAATCATTGGCGAGTCGGACACTGTATGCAACACCATAGAGTGGTTTAAGGGCAACGCCATGCCCGACCTTGTCATCATGGACATACATCTGGCTGACGGATCGGCTTTTGAGATTTTTGATTATGTCGACATCACCTGCCCCATAATATTTACCACTGCCTATGACGAATATGCCCTGAGGGCATTTAAGGTTAGCAGCATCGACTATCTGCTGAAGCCCATCAATAAGGATGAACTCAGAAATGCCTTTGCCAAATACGAACTGCTCTTTAACGGCAACAAGACTACTAAAGATGAAGACGACTCACTGATAAAAAAGATTATCAAAGAGATAAAGAAGGAAAACAACTACAAGACACATTTCCTCATACCCGTAAAGGGCGACAAGTTCATTCCGCTTGAAGTAGAGTCAATCATGCTGATATACATATCCGAGGGAGTTGTAAAGGCCGTAGACAACGACAACAATCAGTATGCATTCTCGCAAACGCTCGACGAGCTGACCGAAATGCTCAACCCCAAACTGTTCTTCAGGGCCAACAGGCAGTTTCTCGTCTCTAAGAAAGCCATAAGGGATGTCAGCATATGGTTCAACGGACGCCTCGTGCTGAACCTGAAAAACAAGGCTCTGGTAGACGAAAGGATTATAGTGAGCAAGGCCAGAGCCGCTGACTTTAAGGAATGGTTTTGAACGCGAACTGATAATCACGCTTAGCAGTGTCTACTCTCCCCCATTTGCCCCGCGGACATTAATCTTTGTATGTCCGCGGGGCTTTTTATTATAAACCTTATGTAAAACTCCACAAAAGAATATTGTATAAACATCTAAAAGAAATAAATGGATTTGTTGAAGACCACCACGAAGATGACGCTATGACCACGACGAAAATCATATTCCAGCATTGATAAAAATGCCTTTTGTGTTAAGAAAGAGGCAATAACCATTTCTAATACAACCAGTATACAGTTATCAATCAAAACGGACTCGTCATATCCTAAGAAGCCACCCCAGCCACTGAAAATGACATCAAGCATCTTTAAATTCTACTGGAGAAAACGGAATTAAAATATTAGAAAAGCCTTTGAAAGGCAGATACGATATTCTCCCATTCATAAACAATTACCCCAATAATAGCAATTCCAATAATAATTTTGGCAATAATAAAAAGTTTTGGATAATTCTTTTTAAGAATTACCTTATCTGCAATCACCTTATTTTCTTTAATATTGTACCTTGGTTGTTTGGAAAGCATTTCAAGATTTATGAGTTGAAATAAACTTGTGATGGCATAGATTGTTAGTATGAAAAAATCAAGAAGAAAATATACTACGCTAAAACGGGCCATACATACCATCATTATTTTAACCGAAAGACAAATATTTATGTCTTCTATTGAAGCAACAATATAGGCATTTGAAAAATCTATTTGTTGACCATATAACAAAGATCCTATGAGGATTAAGATAACTATTAGAGATATAAAAATTGCATATGAAGCCAATGCATTAAATTGTTGAAGATAATTCCAAGATTTCAAACTATTTATTTTTTCACTGTCTGAATTTGCATCAAATCTTAATTCCTTAAATTTATCATATACAACAACAATAAGAGCAAGAAATAATCCTGTCATGATACTAAGAGAATTAAGCAGTGTATCAATTGTGTCAGTACTCAATCCTTTATTATTTGACAGAACAAATATAAATGCTAGCAAGATAGCAATCCACTGTAGAACAGTAAAATATAACTTGGGACGTTTATTAGTACATGTAACATTTTGATATTGCCACTTATGTCCTTCTGAAATTAATTTGAGAATATAATATAAAAGAACTGAAGCATTCATAAAGTATTCATTCTGCAATTATGCACACATCTTCACGTATTTGCGCTAATAGTTCATCACACATAGATTTAATATCTACTCTTTTCAACATACCATTTTCTTCATCTTGTAGTTCATCATTGATTGCAATCACAGGTTTTATCTTTAAGTCTTCACCAATGATAAATGAATATTCTTTACCGTCTTTTTTAAGTTTTCCTTTCTTTTTTTCAAAATTTGAAAGAAGTTTAGTTGTATTTCCCACATTAAAATTACCTTGACCAAGAAAGTCTAGCATTGTTCTAATGACGTTATAAGAAGGCTTATTCTCTCTTGGCGTTATTTTTATAGTAACATCATATCCTCTAACAAATTCTTCTATCCCATTTCCATCCATAAATCCAGTTGTAATAAAATCTGTAAATGTGAAACTATCTACAATTCCAGAATTTTTATATTCATCTATTAAAGACTGAGGTATATATCTTTCGAGTTTAATATGATGATTAGTACGTAGTAACTCTTTTAAAAGAGTCTCTATTGCAGGCTTTATGCTTTGTCCTGTTTTACGTTCAAGAAACAATAAGCCTACATTTGAGTCTAATGGTAAATGCAAATATAAGTAGAAGCGACTTGCTATCATTTTATCCCTACCCAAAACGGTTTTATCAGAAACATTGTTCATTTGAGCAGCGGTCCTAATTTTATCATACTGTCCACCATCAATATAACCTTCAATAATATTTTGCTCAGAATGGCTTGTTAATATTTGATTTACATCCTCCCCCTCATTGGAAAGCAATGATAATCCAATTTTTGTTTTATCAGTATGCCATGCCGCATCTTGAGTTACCGCATAAAGTATTTTGGAAAACAAACAATTAAATAAACAATTATCATCAATAGCTTCTTCAATGTGTTCTTTTTCAATAATCGTTTGCCTTATAGTTTTATGCCCTAAAATAATTTTATATATTTCTAGTTGACTTTCTGTCCGTGCCATAATAGTTATTTTTATTTGCAAATGTACAAAATTTGCAAATAAAACTGCAACAAAAATCTATATATAATATTTCACCTTCAAAAAACTTTTTATTAACAGCTAATAAGCAATGTGCCACACATGCATACATGAAAAGCCATATTTTTGAGAGTTATTCCGTAAACCAAAAGAATATACCGAAGCTATGTATAGCAAGAAATAGACATTGCTATTATGAAGAAAACTAAAACAATACTATTGCTGAATTCATATCATTGTTCAATTTTCCGCAAGTATTCACAACTGAACCATATCATTAGTTTATTTTGCAAAGCATCCCCATATAAAGCAAAAGATGGAATTTTCTAAAAAACTCTATTGTTTACGCATAAAAACTCGGCCACTTTTGATGCAAAAGTGGCCCATTTACGGGTCGTAAACAGGCCGTTAACAGTTTGAAAGTAGCAAGACTGATTTTGCTTAACAAATAGCTTTATTGCAGATAATTTAAATGCTGACTATAAGAAAAACAATATAAAAATGTTTCAGATTTTCGAGGTATTTTTATCATGGTTGCATTTTTAGGACAAAAAACATTGGACGCACCTTGAAACTGTGCCGTTCCAAGGTGCGTCCAACATCAATATTATTATTTCTTCAATTATTCTTCTGAACCGATTTTTACATCAATACAGCAATGATATTTTTCAGTTCGCTGTCGATGCCTTCGAGATACGACACCACATATTTATCTTCGCCAAATCCCTTGTATTGCTGCCACGGGTCTTCATCAATATAAGCATCCATGTTTTCGTATATATGGATGATATTATAAATAACAACATTATATTGTTATTATCTTATCCAAATAAATATTCCCCCCCCCGATGCTAACAATATTACCAATATAGATACAATAACTACTCTCCGTTCTTTAATGGAAAAGTAAAATTATACAAAACAAACAAAATGACCTTGCATTGTTAATTCTGATAATACAACAAATATTGTGGCTTAGATTTACAAAAAACAATAGTATTTTAAAAGAAAAATTGTACTTTTGCATAAAATCAAGAATATAATATTCATGGACACTATCAAAACGAAAAAATTCCTTTCTGTAAAAAAACAGATACTAAAAAATATAAATCTTAAAAGAAGAAATATTACTACCACATTTAAAATAAAGTCAGTAATATATAACAAAATAAGAACAGGAAAATTTTATCAAAAAAATATAGTATTACTACAAATTGTCAAAATAATATGAGGAAAAGCAGAATTTCTAAATTATGGAGAGCAAAGTAATATAAAAACTAAATATTGCTACAATTAGATTAACTGTATAAAAACTCAATATTTTTTAATTTATGATAACGTTTATTGACTTATTTGCAGGCCTAGGTGGAATACGTATAGGTTTTACACAAGCTGCTATTGAATTAGGACTTGAATCAAAATGTGTATTTACCTCAGAAATTAAGGATTCTGCATTAAAAGCTTTGAATTATAATTTTCCTGGTGAAAATATTATAAAAAAAGATATAACCAAAGTCCCAAGTAACGAAATACCACATTTTAATATTTTACTTGGGGGATTCCCTTGTCAAGCTTTTAGTTTTGCTGGTAAACAAAAAGGATTTCTTGATACAAGAGGAACGTTATTCTTCGAAATAGAACGCATTTTAAAAGATCATATCAATGATGTTGATGGTTTTTTATTGGAAAATGTTGAAGGCCTCTTAAAACATGATAAAGAAAACAAGAATGATGAAATAGGAAGAACTCTTACAGTAATCCTTAATGTGCTTCAGAACTTAGGATATAATACTAAATACATTCTGTTAAATGCATCTAATTTTGGAGTTCCACAAAACAGAAAAAGAGTTTACATTGTTGGTTGCAAAAAAAAATTCGGGATAATCAATCTTAAATTCCCCAAATATGAAAATGTAACAGTTGGAAGTTGCTTAGAACATGGTTTACCTTTACTTGATACAAAATTTACCCGTTTGTTATTAAAACACTATCAACCTAAACAACTTCAAGGTAAATTTTTAAAAGATAAAAGAGGTGGAAGCACTAATATACATAGTTGGGACTTCAATTATAAAGGTAAAGTTTCAAACGAGCAAAAGGATTTACTAAATAAATTATTTAAACAAAGGAGAAGAAAAGTATGGGCTTCAATTATAGGAATTGATTGGATGGATGGCATGCCTCTTACTTATGAGCAAATTCGCACATTTTTCAACAGCCCTAAATTACAAGCCCTATTAGATGATTTAGTTAAAAAAAAATATCTTATATTAGAACATCCCAAAAAAAAAGTAACAACAACAATTGCAGGACGCTCATACTCAGAAAGAATATATGATTATACGAAACCTAAAGGATATAATATTGTAACAGGTAAGCTTTCGTTTCCTATAAGTCATATTCTTGATAATAATGGGCAAGCACCTACTATCGTTGCCATGGACATGAACTGTTTAGGTGTTGTAGACGGCAATGGTATTAGAAGACTTACTCTAAGAGAAGGGTTACGACTTTTTGGTTACCCTGAAACTTATTCATTAGAAATATTTAATCAGGATTCTAAACATATAAAATTAGGTTATGATTTACTTGGCAACTCAGTATGTGTTCCCGTAATAAAAGCCGTTGCAAAAAAATTACTTAAACAAATATATATTGAAAATCATGAGTAAAATCAGTCAAAAAGAAGCACTAAGAACTACATCTATGTTTTTATGCGATAGCAGTATTGAATCTTACTATGAAAATTTACTTAATTCTGAGGTCAAATCCTTAAAAGAAAGTTTACAAGGGATTAGAACAATAGATGGTTTAAAATCATATATACGTTCTGATAAAAAAGCTATAAACAATATATTAACTTTGTTAGGTATAAGTATAGAAAAATTTAAACGGGTCGTATCTTGGATTAGGCTTTCAAAAGGTTATACTTTTGACTCAGAATGGTCACAAAGCTCTCTAAGAAAAAAAATGATAGAAAATCCATATTTAATGGATGAATTTTGCGAACTTTTTATTAATGGCTATGTCAGCTCTAAATTCACAACCATAATTCCTAAATTCATTCTTCATGACTTCCGTATCGACGATGAAGTTATGAAACGATTAACAAGTGATGATTATATTCGCAATTTAATTAAAGATAAAATTACAACTGAATATAATACGAAATACGCAGAGCTATACACTAAAACTTTACATTCAAAAATAAAAGAAATCGCTTTCAATAAAGGAATTGAATTTGAAAAAATGCCCATACCAAAGTTTTCATCAGAAGAGTTAGCATTGACTTATGCAAAAAAATATATAATAATCAATCACAACTTTTATCTGACAACAAGTTCCAGTCAAACAGATTATTACAATAACGTTATTAAACCCAAATATATTAAAGCTCGTGAAAATAATAATATTGCAATACTCAATATCCTTGATGGAGCCGGTTGGATTGGCAGAGCATCTGATTATAAAAAAATATTCACAGATTGTGATTATTTTTTAAATCTCAAAACTATTAACCTATTAAATAATATTATTTCAGAATTTTTTAATATATAAAAATATGAATACAGAAGAACGAAAAATCAAAATAAAGGAAATTAGTAAAGGACAACCTGTCGCTACCGGAACAAAACTTAAATATCAAGGAGAAATTCGAGAATTTAATGTGTATAAGATTCCGCTTGAATTTTTAGCATATAATGTTGAAAATGGTCGTATAAGTAGTCTTGTTAAATCATACAAACGTGAGCATGGAAATCTTGATATGTCAAAAGATGATGATGCAAAAAAAATTGCACAATTTTTGTTTGAATCGAGTGAAGACAGAAATAAAAAGACCATGCGTGACCTTGCACAAAACGGCCAAATGGAACCCGGCATTATCACTATGGATGGTGTAATAGTAGATGGCAATAGACGTGCCTCACTTCTTAAAAGGATAACAGAATCCACAGAATTTGATCAAACAACAAAGGATAAATGCTCATATTTTTTAGCTAGGATTCTTCCTGAGGACGCTGACGAAAAAGAAATCCTCCGATTAGAAACATCATATCAAATGGGATCGGATAGTAAAGTTGATTATAACCCGATTGAAAAATATCTTCACACACGTGATATGCACTTCAAAGGATTCTCTGTAGATCAAATTGCCGAATATATGGGACTATCATCCTCTAAAGAAGTTATTCTAAATCTCGATATCATGGACCTCATAGATTTATATCTCGAAAATTATGACTATAATGGTATCTACACTCGTTTACCTAGAGGTTGCGAAGATGATTTTTTAAAGCTTAATGCTTCTATTAAAAAAGTAAGAGGTGGTAAGATATCATGGATTCCATCAGATGAATTAGATGAGGTGGAAAATGATCTTAGACTTATTTGTTTTGACTTTATTCGCTTAGAAGAAAAAGGAGATTTCGATTTCAGAATGCTTGCATCAACATCAAATAACAACTTTTTGGCAGATGAAAGCACATGGCATTCATTTGTTGAATCGTATTATAATAATAACGAACTCCCTGAAGAAGAATCAACTCAAAATGTTTTAAATCAAGCAAACAATGATGAAGAAGCTAAACGTCTTCTAAATCAACGTGACACAAAGTGGAAAAAGAATGTCAGAGACCACCTTATGGATTCATTCCGTGATTGCAAAAATAAACTTGAAAATAAGAAAGAGAAAGATAAACCTATTGCATTACTAAAAAAAGCATTTAATGCTCTTTCTGAGATTAATTTTGAATCGTTAAATAAAGCAACAAACAAAGAAGAACTTTTAGAAAAAGTAAATTCCATACAATCATTAATACAGAATATTAAATCTTCATTGCATTAAAATGGACCAATTAATTCTTTCATCATCTTCTGAATCTAAATATGTATTGACTGGATCTATAAATCTGCTGCTTTCAAATAGGCGTGCAAAAAATCTTTTAAAGACAAAACTCAAATTTACAGAAAAAGGGAATCGTATACTTATTAATTCAGATGAAACAATTGAACGTGTTGCTCAACTTTTAACTTTAGCAGCTAAATATATTAAAGCAGAAATTATATATGACAGAGAATTATCGAGTGATATTCAAGAATTTCATAATAAGGAGATAGAATTTAAAGAATTTAGTAATAAAGCTAAATCCATAAAAGAAAATAATTGCGTAATTGCTGATTTTCAGGCTTTTGCTGACAGTCTTAAGGCAAATATGCCAAATAGACAATTATATCCACTTCAGATGTTATCTGCATATCACCTTGCATTTTCCCAAAATGCATGTAACTTTTCTGTACCTGGAGCAGGAAAGACCAGTATAGTTTACGGTGCATATACTTATTTAAAGAATTTACCCGCATCATCAAATAAAAAAATTGATAAAATTATGATTATTGGACCTCTTAGTGCTTTTGGTCCATGGGAATTAGAATACCAAGAATGCTTTGGTATACCTGCAACTTGCAAAAGAATAAACGGAGCTTTATCTACAGAAAGTAAAAAACAGTATTTTTACGGAGAAACAGCAGAAGTCATACTAATAAGTTATGCGTCTATTGTAAGTATAAAAGAATCATTAAAGTATTTTCTAAAAAATAACCGAGCAATGGTCGTATTGGATGAAGCGCACAAAATCAAGAATACAAATGGTGGAATTATAGCATCTTCAATTATGGAGTTAGCACAATTATGCTCTTCAAGAGTTGTTCTTACTGGAACACCTGCACCAAATGGATACGAAGATCTCTATAACCTTTTCCATTTTATTTGGCCGAATGTTGATGTAATCAAATACACAATCGGCCAATTAAGAGATATGACTCGTACTCCAAATGATCCAAGAATTCCACATTTGATAGAAAATATTGATCCATACTATATTAGAATCAAAAAAAGTGATTTAAATATCCCAACACCTATTGAACATGCACCAATTATAATACCTATGAAAGACTCCCAAAAAAGAATATATGAGTTCATTGAGGAACGTTTTGTAAGTGAGGTTGAAAAAAAGGATTCTGATATTCATTCAATATTAGTCAAAGCAAAAGCAATAAGATTACAACAAGTTGCAACTAATCCTGCATTATTAAGGACTCCATTATCTCAATTTTCACAAGAATCAGGAGTAGATTTTTCTTCTGTAGAACAAGAAGATTCTATAATTATGTCTGATATAATGCGCTACTATAAAGATGAAATACCTGCAAAATATGAAGCTTGCGCAAAGCTCATAAATGAAATAATTAGAAGTGGAGGTAAAGTTGTTGTATGGGCAATATTCATCAAAACAATTGAGACCTTGCAATCATATTTAGATTCAGTAGGAATACAAAGTAAAATTTTATATGGAGCTACTCCAATAGCTACAGATGGAATGAATGAAGATGATGAGAACTACGAACTTACAAGAGAGGCCATTATCAAAGAGTTTCATAATCAAAATAGCAATTTCAAGGTAATTATTGCTAATCCATTTGCTGTATCAGAATCTATATCTTTACATAAAGTCTGTCATAATGCCATTTATCTCGAGCGCTCTTTTAACTGCGCACACTTTGTTCAATCAAAAGACCGTATTCACCGCTATGGATTAAGTCAAGATGTCATCACTAATTATTATTATTTAATTTCCGAAGACACTGTTGACTTTACAATAAATAACAGACTCCATGAAAAGGAATCCAGAATGATTGCAATTATAGAATCCACTCCAATTCCATTATTTGCAAATATTACAGAAAATGGAGATGAAGACATTAAAGCTATTATAAAAGATTATGTTAAACGAAAAAATAGAAAAATTTGACGAAATAGCCAATATCAGTGGGCTATTCTTTGTATGGAAAAGTCTAATTAATGGAATAGGATCATTTAGTTCCTTATCAAAATTACGTTCACATCATTCAGGAAAACTATGCTTAAACCTCTTGCCTGCAATTTTACTTTTGGAGGAAATGGGCTACATAACTTTTGATGGCGAATCAATTAATTTGATAAAAATGCCAACCTATCTTTTGGATGAAAAAACTTTTTCCAAGTACTTTGGAAAAAGTTTACTGGACTTTCTACTTAACGAGGACGTAATATCCTCAGATTGCATAACATATAATAGTCAAAAAGATAAATTTATTCTTTCCAGAAATGGTATTCGTTATAAACACGCAGCATATAGGAATCTCTTACTCTCATTTGGAATTCTTTCAAAAAGTAATAATGGTAATTATTTTTTCGAAAAAATGATTGATTCGGTAATAAAAATCACTTCTACAAAGAACCAAAAAAAAACAGAAGAAGATTTACTAAAAGAATTAAAACGTAAACGACAAGAAGGTCTTGCCGGGGAACTATTTGTTATTGAATTTGAACGTAAACGACTTTATGGGCATACTAATATTGACAAGATAAAACAAATTTCAACCATAGATGTTACAGCCGGTTATGATATTATCTCTTATGAAGAGATATCATCAACCTCTTTAGATAGGTATATTGAAGTTAAAACATATAAAGGGAAACCTCATTTTCATTGGTCTTCAAATGAAATCAAAATATCAAAAATACGCTCAGAGCATTATTACTTATATCTGGTAGATTATGAAAAGATTAAAAATTCGACATATAAACCTATCATAATTCAAGACCCATCTTCATATTTTATAAATAATGACGAATGGATTTGTTCACCAGAGTCTTTTTTATATGAAAGTATTAATAAAGCATAAGATTTCTATTTCATAAATAGAATCTTATCTATGTTAAACTGGTTGGTCTTATATAAAACAATAAAATCAGCCAGTACATTTGTTTATAGCACAAAATTCAAATAGACACTGTCCAAAATTTTGTGTAAATGGAAACAGGATTCAGTTGTAAGTTCCTTCTTATATCTGGATTCTGTTTTCAAAAATTAGTATAAACTGATTCATAATCAA
>ERZ779669.732-NODE-732-length-18272-cov-15.042817_pt1 | contig 18272 bp, 19 predicted proteins | sample MGYA00511372_ERZ779669 | MGnify/ENA primary metagenome ERZ779669 (study PRJEB29588, sample SAMEA1967891) | human gut metagenome | biome: human gut; feature: human-associated habitat; material: faeces | place: Denmark | collected 2008/2010 ... | reverse complement strand
CGGGGTTATTTGATTAATATTTAACTGGTCCCGATTTTAACGGGACACTAATGATAATGCAGATAGAATGAATATGTTTTATCAATCTGCTTTCTTGATGTGCTATTCATATTATGAAAGTTGCGTAGCTCAACTAAGCAAAAATGTGAATGCACCAGAAAATATCCTTGCAATATGTAGATCTAAGAGTATCTCGTTGTCAGAAGAATCACTCAAAGCTATTGACTACTTGCAACATGACCTAAATGATTTAAGGAATAATATCTGTCACAATAATTTTGGAACATACCGCAAGATTGATTCTTTGAAAAGGCTTTCAGAACTAAATGTTGGTTTTGATTATGATGGCAATACTTTATTTTTTACCAATCCAAAGTTCATAATTGATGCTTTGGATAAGATGCATGCGGTCCTGAATGAATTATGTGACAAGTTGGGGTATAAAACTGTAATTGTTGGAAAGAAGAATCCGTGTTAGAAATAAAATAATAAACTATCATATTATGAATACAATGAAACAACTTTTGTTATTCTTGTTTTGCATGTTTTATTCATACTCTTGCTTTGGTCAAGTTAAGATAACAATGGAGAGACATGGCAATGTATATTATGTCCCAGGCAAAGTGAATGGATTGTCTATGAAATTTATCTTTGATACGGGGGCCAGCAATGTATGTCTTTCTTTAACAGAAGCCCTTTTCATGTTGAAGAATGGATATATCAAAGAAGCAGACCTCGGTGAAAAGGGTTATACTCAAATAGCCGATGGTAATATTGTGGAGAACACTAAAGTGATTCTTCGCAATATAGAGATTGGAGGTGTCACCATAAATGATGTAGCTGCTGTCATTACAAATAGTCTTGATGCTCCATTGTTGTTAGGACAATCAGCCATCCAAAAGTTGGGGCCAATTCAACTTGATGGCAATATGCTTGTTATTGCTAATGGTAAAGATATTCCATCGGAAGCAAAGGCAGAAAAGTTATATTATAAAGCATATCAGCAAGTGGAGGCTAAGGAATATGATAAAGCTATAGAGAACTCATTGGAGGCTCTGGAAAATACAAAAGCACCAAGGCTAAGAGCAATGTTGTATGATAATATTGGAAACGCTTATAGTAAAAAAGGAGATAATAATAAGGCTTTAGATTCTTTTAGCAAAGCATTAGAAGCAGATATGTCGTATACACCGTCGAGATATAATTTAGGTGTAGTCAATTACGAAATGAAAAAGTATGATGATGCATTAAGAGCTTTTCAATTATACATTTCAAATGTGGCTAATAAAGATTCTCAATCCCTGTCTGCAGCATATTGTTATATTGGACAAATTTTTGAGAAAGAAGGTCGTTACAATGAAAGTGGGGAAAATTATCTTAATAGTATACGACTTAATCCAAGTCGTATCGCTTATTTTGGTTTAGCTGATGTCTGTGGTATTACGCATAACTATGAAAAAGCTGCGGAAAACTATAGAAAAGGCTTAGAATATGCTCCAAATAATATGAGCAGTATTAAATATTATCATAAACTTGGTATGTGTTTGGTGTATATGAATAAGAGGAATGAGGCATATGATGCTTTTGATAATTGTATTAAAACAACATCCCGCAACAAAGAATTATTATTTGCAGTCTTGGATTCATCAGCTATAGAAGAGAATCTAAGAGCTTTCGCCTGTGAATGTATGGCACTTTCTTTGAATGCAGAACTGTGGAGTGCAAGGGTCGCTCCTAATGCTCAAGAATGTATAAGAAGATATAACCATATTATGAGTTATAATCCTCCTATTCCTAAAGAATTAGAAATGACAGTTATGGATTATTATACTTTAGCCAAGGCTTACGATTTCTGTAAGGAGACTGAAAATGTTGTAAGAATAATTGATATGGGTTTAAAGAAATTTGATAATGACCCGGAACTACTTTTTTTAAAATCTCTACATATGCCATCTGATAGTGAAGAGTGTATCAGTATATATAAAAAAATACTGAGAAAAGAATCCTTGTATACTCCTCAAAGTTTTGATTATGGAACGGTTTATAATAACATAGCATGGGGCTATTGTCTTCAGAAAAAATATAATGAAGCATTGCCTTATTCTTTGAAGGCTATAGAACTAAATCCAGAACACGGCTATAGTTGGGAAACTTTAGGAGAATTGTACTTCTATCTTGGTCAATATGAAAAATGTATTGATGCTATGACAAAATGTATTGCGTGCAATGATGATAAACAGTATAAAGACGCATATGAAATGAGAGGAAAGTCATATCTTAAAATAGGAAATACTAAAGAAGGAAAAAGGGATATAAACAAGGCAAAAGAAATGTAGTAATGGAACAAAGGAAATTAAGCCTACTGTGGTATAGATTTATTTTGACAATGGCTCTTGGCTGTATAACAATGTTATGCAGTGCAAGAGATAATGAGCCAGGAAACAATCTTGGCAAGACAATCTGCGAATTACGCCAAGTATTTCCAAATGCACGTTATTTGCGCACTGAAGTTAACGGTGATTTCTATACAGACGGTGAAGACCCATCAGAGGGATTGAGTTGCTTCTTCTACTTGAAGAACAATAGAGTTATTGAAGAGTGCATGATAATACAGAGCAATGATGGTTTTCCAAAGATGGTCTATGATGCTTGGATTAATACATTCTCTAAGTATATGCGAGTTGCCGCATTTCGGATAGGAGCTAATCACATGTGTTTTTCAACATTCTCAATGCATATAATGTTTTTTGCGGAGCATGGGAAAAATACAGCTTTGTTGGTGTACCAAGCAGGAGGTGTCAACAATGGTATTACTTATAACGATTTTATGAACAAATGGAGCAAATAAGTATGAAAAGATTTATTATTTTGTTTGTGTTATTGACTACGACATTAGCCGTGTCATCGCAAAGTCTATCGGAAATGCAAAAATATTTCCAAAACAACAAAGATTATTTAGACCCGATAGAAGGGTTCTATGATGTGGAAGCAGATGGTGATTACGTGACACCTTTTGTTCAACAAAAGTATCCAAAAGAATACCTCACTTTGATTATAAAAAAGAACAGAGAAAACAATTTTGATGTTTACATGAAGGACAATGACGGTGAAATAGATTTGCTCGATAAAATTAAGATAGAGAAAATCGGCGAAACGAATGTTTACTATTTTTATTTTGAAACAAGCAAATGTCGTACTTACTTAACAGACAACTATTGTCATTTTATTGCGAAATTACAATTTGATTATAACACAGCAGTTAATTTTACAAAAAACACAAAACTCGCACCTTCTGTGAAAATTTACTATAGTTTCGATTGCATAAAAACATACCCAAATAAATAATATTGGGTATATTGGACCTGGGGTGACTTCAAAATCACCCCAGCTTCCGCTTACTTGTCTATGTATGATGCAACAAAACACAATCGAAATAATTGTGTAACTGAAGCATGGCGAGATAAATTAGGAGTGTAACAATTTTACGTAAACGAGTAAATGATAATTGTGAGATTATTATTTTGCCAGGTGTTACAAATTGGTACATCATTGATGCACCAATTGCTTTTTCTAAATGAAAGAGGCAAAACTCTTTCATATGTGCTTTAGTAATGTCGGAACATAAGGGAAGAAAGAGCGGAAGATAATGGAGCCTAAAAATGTAAGAAATAGGTCCGACACTGTCGGGCGAATTCCTATTTTAGACACGCCTTTATTGCTTCATGTGTTTTCGTAAGAGCACCATTGGAGTCTGTAAGAGCAACATTAGGGTTTGAAGGAGAGAAACATTAACTCCCTGAATGTGGTATCTTGTACCACGTCCGTGTCCATACGCTTCTAATAGATTTCCATAGCACATAGCACTCAGCGTTTTTTGTTATGTCAGCTTTATGCATATCTAAAGCATATTGTAATGACAGTCTTTAGACTTGTCGACAATAAAAAAGGTTAAACTCATGAAGCGTAGCTTGCGATGTTCTCATTTTTGTTTAACTTTGAGACTAATAACATAACGATAGAGCAGCATGAAGAAACTGATTACTTTTTTAATTTTTCTGTTGGCAGTAGGGCAGGGGGCAACGGCGCAGGAAGTGTCGGGGCAGCAACTGCCGTTGCTGAATGAGGAGCTTCATCAGCTTGTTCCGAATACCGAACTCCGGCCGATAATGCCTACTTATTCTGACATTCTGATGATGAAAGCACTGTCGTCCTCCGAACTTCTTGCTACGCCGAATATGCCGATTGTGGCGATGCCGTTCGCAACAGCGAAGCCGCTTGTTTATGGCTACGATGCGAGCCGTTCTGAGACGGCATCGATGGAAGTGTCGAAGAACTTGAGGCTGACTGCCACGGGCGCATACCGCAGCTACATCGGACTGATGGATGTGCAGTCGGTGAGCGGCGGCGTGCAGTACAGTCTGGGTGGCATGACTGTGCAAGGTGCTCTGGCTGCCAATCGTTACCTCTACTACGGACGCGTCGTTACGCAATACGGTGTGTCAGGACAACTCTCCTACTGCTTCAACCCTAACCTTGCGCTCACCGTCTTCGGAACCTATTACAACACGAATCCGTTCCTCAGCATGGCGGCATTTCCGTTCGTGCCGACCACCAGTTACGGCGGATACATGACCGTTGGCAATCGTAGCTTCTACGTTAACCTCGGTGTGGAGCGTCGCTTCAATGCTTTCGAGCACAAGATGGAGACGGTGCCTATCGTCACTCCCGCGTTCAAAATCTCGAACAAGGTGACTATAGAACTGCCGTTGGGCGACCTCACGAAATATCTTATTGAGGAAATCTTGATAAAGAGCGGACCGCACAGACGCTGATTGTCGTTAATAGCTCACCATAAATAAATTGCTATGCTATATACCAACTCAACGCCCTTCCTCCAACTGCTTCAACAAAAACTCCTCAAGCGTCTTTTTGTCGGGCAGTTGTAGCATATAGGTAGAAACGAAGAGGTTGTTATCCATGCCGGCGAGCTCTCGGGATTGGCGCTGATGCCAGCCCTGACATATAGATTGGTGCTTATCTGACGGCGAAGCTCACGAACCGACCAGGTACACTTGATGCACTCCTGCTCGTAGAAGTAGCGGGCGAGGGGGTCGTCAACCTTCATAATCTCATTGATATGTGAGAATGAAAGCTTTGAAACCAATGTTTCTCCAGAAGTTACGAATTTGCATGACGCTGTTGTGCAAATTATATCGGTACGCATTGAGGTGTCTTCGGATGGTAATGAAATTATATCTTCTGTAGATTTGCATGACACTGTCGTGCAAATTCTATTCTTAAAATTCTCAATCATCTGAGGATACATACGATAAAAGTTGCGAGAACTTTGGAATGTATTACGTGTCAGTCCCTTCCTATCCACCCTTTCCTCCAACTTCTTCAGCAGTTGCGTTCCATACTCAGCCCTATCCTTGCCGTGCTGTTCAAACTCGACGATGTAATAGCCTATGAGCCAGTTGTGCATAGCACTTCGTCTCTGTGTGTGTCTGCAGCTGTTTCGTTAAGTTGGCGAAGAAGATGTACAAATACATTTTAAAAGATTTAACCTGCTTTTGTTACAGCAGCATGGTAACGCGATGCCCGATATGCGGTAACGATATGCCCAATATGCTGTAATGTTGTTTTTGCTGCGCGGTAATTGTTTTACCGCGCAGTTTTTTGCTTTTATTTCTGAAGATTGATAATAATAAGTTTGAGAGTTAGTGGAAAAGAGTGTAATTTTGCAGAGATGTTCCTTCAGAACATCTCTTGAAAACGGGAAAGACATCAAGCTGAAAACCGAAACAAAATACACTATAAATATATGAAGAAATCCTTACTACTGCTCACTTGCGCACTTGTAGCAAGCCAAGCCTTCGCCGGAGGTCCGCTGCGCGCCGACACCGACCAGCACAACTTCCGACCTTCTACCAACGTCTCCTTCAGCGAGACCACGCTCCCTATCGTTTACATCACGGTCGACGGACAGATAATTCAGCGCGAGAGCCGCGTGCTCGCCACGATGAAGATTATCGACAACGGCGACGGACACAACTACACCGACCTCACGGCGCACCCGTCGCAGAAGGTAGACTGGGAAGGTCCGGTAGCGCTGAAGTATCGCGGCAACACCTCGTTCACCGGGTCTGACAAGAAGCCGTTCTCGCTGAAGACGCTCTCCGCCGCCGACCTGAAGGCGAAGAAGGCGAAGGTGTCTATCATGGGCATGGGCAAGGACAACGACTGGGCGCTGCTGGCTCCGTGGGAGGACAAGAGCTACATGCGCGACGTGCTCACCATGCAGCTGGCGCGCGGAGGCCATTCGTTCGCGCCGCACATGAAGTATTGCGAGGTGTTCGTCGACGGCTACTACTACGGCGTGTACATCATGTCGGAGCGCGCCACGAAGGGCAAGACCCGTCTCAACCTCGACGACCCTACCGCCGACGACCTCACGGGCGACTTCCATGTTGAGATCGACCGCAAGGACGAGGAGCACTACTACGTGTCGAAGCACCATCCGGTGAGTGCAAGCGGCGTGGAGTACACCGACCGCATCGTGGCTTACCAGTATAAGGAGCCTGAGTACGACGACTTCGCCGACCTGCCTGCGGGCACTCAGGACGCTATCGACAACGCCATCGCCACGATGGAGGACGCTTTCGCCTCTGCCGACTACACGGGCGAGAACGGATACCGCAAGTATATCGACGTGGCGTCGTTCGTCGACTACCAGATTGCGCAGGAGATGGCGGGCAACGTAGACGCCTACCGACTCAGTTCGCCGCTCTACAAGTACAGCGAGACGCACGCCGCCGAACTCGGCACCGACTCGAAGTGGAAGACGGCGCTCTGGGACTTCAACATCGCCTACGGCACAGCCAGCTACTACGACGCCAACGAGGTGAACACTTGGCGCTACACGAGCAACGACCTCATGGCTTACGCCGACCTGCAACTCGTGCCGTTCTTCTGGTACAAGCTGATGAACGACCCGACGTATGTCGACGAGCTGCACCAGCGCTGGACCGACCTGCGTTCTGCCAACTACTCGGAGACGAACATCATGGCGCAGATCGACTCGCTCGCTACGGTGCTTAAGGCGAGTGGCGCCCTCGACCGCGACAACCAGGCCTGGCGCAACCACTTCGGCACGTTCGACGACGCCGTAAGCACGCTCAAGACTTACTGCACCAGTCGACTCGCCTTCATCGACAAGAGCTGGAAGCTGAAGGAGCCTATCGACGCCGACATACAGACGCTCGCCATAGCCAGCGGATTCAACGCCGACATCATAGCCGAAGCGCTCACCTCTGCGGAGCATACCACCGCCACCGTCGACCAGACCGGCTACGTGCTCTACACGAAAGCCGTCAGAGAGAGCGGCGCGCTGGCAGGCGACGACGGCGTAGTGATGTCTGACGCCGGCGTGACCTATCAGCTTGCCGACTACACCAAGAACAACGCCCTGCTGCTCACCACGTCTTCCGACGCCGACGTCGTGTTTGACAGCCCAGTAGCGGCGAAGTCGGTCTACTGTCTTGCGCTCAGCGGCGACGGAGCGTCCGAGCTCACCGTCACTCCGCGCTACGCCGACGGCACGAAGGGCGACGCCTTCACAGCCAGCGTGCCCGACTGGTACAGCTCGTCGGCGCAAGGCGATGAGGCTGTGTACGGATTGGGCCGCATCCTCACCTCTATGAGCGGCGGATGGCAGGGCACAACCGACCAGTTCGACAACAACGAGTACATACGTCTCTACGAGATAGAGGTGCCCACCGACCCTGAGCGCCAGCTCAGCGGACTCACGATGTACAAGACCGGCGGACGCACATCGGTGCTCGCCATGACTGCCGTTAAGGAGAAGGTGGAGACCAGCGTCGATCGCCTTTCGTCAGGCGCTGGCAAGACGCTCCTCGGCATCTATTCTACCGACGGCGTGCGCCGCACCGTGTGCCGCAAGGGCATAAATATCCTGCGCTACTCGGACGGCAGCGCGAAGAAGATAGTAAAGCGATAATTCTTATAGTCAACCGTAGCGGAGGCAGGATACCTCCGCTACGCTTTTGTTATACTGTTTTGTCGTTATAAAAAAAACAACCACTTAAGCACGAATTTCAACCGCTTGTGCCGTCACCCAATCCGTTTGAGCACAATCGTCCAAAAGTCGTGTTGCGTAACTGGAAATATAGTAATACCTTTGCGTCAGAAACATTTAAATTAATTAGTTACATGAAAACAATAGTTCGTTAAAATTTGCACATATTTCCCGAATTGGACTTTGATAGATGCCACCCCAGTAGAGTCCAGTAAAGGTTCAAAGCCTACGCCGAGCTGAGATTTCGGAAGCCGAAAGGCCAATGAGGTCAAGGCGGGTATTGGGTAGGGAGTCATGACATATTGAAAAGCGTTTACTTGACGCTTATCTTTGGCTATCCGAATCTAGCAAGTTCAAATCTCAGTCAAAGAAAGGCAACGGTAGATGTCCGTGGAATGTGATTATTCGCATCCCTTACGGAGTACACATATGGCACATACGCAGATAGTATGTGCTTTGGATTGTATGGTAAGGGAAAGTGCATATTCATATCGGCTTGGGCTCTGACGTTGTTCATTCTACTGAGATTGGGCAATGCTAGAGCCTTGGATAGCGAGGATGAACAACAGGTAGGTTCTCCACGCTTTTTTTTATGCCGTTACCATAACGAATATAACCAATGCTTGTTTTGGAGAGCGCAAGCGGTAAAACAATAGAATTATGAATCAGTTTTTATCATTTGCGCGATTCTCAACAAAGGTACTTCTTTTGTTGGTTTGTTTCTCTTTAGCCTGCACCACAGTAACCGCAAAAAAGAAAAGTATCACGCAAACGAGGTATGACATTGATGGTATGGAAGTGGGAACACAGGGAACTTATCTTGTCAAGGTGCACATCTACACACAAAATGCCAGTGTTTCAACAGATGAATTTAAGTTTGCAGCTGTTCACGGAGTAATATTCAAAGGGGTCTCCGGCAAAGGCTTCTCGTCGCAGAAACCTTTAGCAAAGGCTGAGTCAGAGAAACAGCATTCCGATTTTTATCAGGCGTTTTTTGACAATGGAGATTTTACGAGTTACGCAAATGTAATCACTCCGAACTCCGAACGTGTAAAAATGTCAAACAAGGAGTATAAGATTTCAGCCGTTGTATCTGTCAGCAAAGACGAACTACGTCGTGCACTTGAAACGGCAGGGATGATTAGAAACTTAAATTCAGGATTTTAACCTATACATCGTATGAAACAGATTCTATTAACAAGCATTGCAGTGGCATTTGCAATGCTTGCCTCGGCACAAGAACGTGTGATAAAAATGCCGACACCACCAAGTCAAGAAAATTACTCGGAATTCTCACTTAAAAACGAAGGTTTTTGGTGGTCTGTTGATGCTGGTGTGTCTCCATCTTTAAAGTTTCACGAGAAGAGTCTTTGGTCTGCAAACTTTTCTTTTGTGGGCGGCTATCGCTTTGACGACTATCTGAGAATCGGCCTTGGCATCGGAAGCGAATATTATTTTGCTAACAATGACAACGTACGTGACACGGATATTCGTTGGGCAATGCCTTTGTTTGTAAATGCCCGTGGAAACTTCATGTCGCAAGAAGTGCGTGAAATAGTTCCTTTCTGGTCAGTTGACTTAGGAGGCGCATTTCGCGATGGTTTCCTCTTCACTCCCTCTATAGGCTGCCGCATAGGTGAACGCCGTTCTGCATTTATTGCAAGCATAGGCTATAGCTATCGAGGCATAAAGGCAAAAGAAGGACAGGGAAGTGGACGCAGTTTCGCGGTCTTGAAATTAGGTTATGAATTTTAAATGTTTACACCATGACAAAGTATAGCAGATTTTTAATTGTGTGTTTATTGGCAATTTCTCCAATTGTATCAACAGCACAAACAAACACTGCCGCTTATTACAATTATGAGGTAGAATGCCTTGGTGTGGAACTTGATGGCTCACAGACCCTGAGGGCATGGGGCGAGGGACGCAACAAGAAGGATGCAGTAGAACAGGCCAAGAAGAATGCTGTTCGTGCTGTCGTGTTCAAGGGAATTCAAGGCGGTCTGCAAGGTTGCAACACCAAGCCCGTGTTGCTGGAGGTAAACGCAGAAGAAAAGTACGAGGACTACTTCAATGTGTTTTTCATGGACAACGGAGAATACCTCAAGTATGTCTCTATGAAAGATGAAAAGCGCACAAGCCTTTTCACTAAAGACAAGGAAAAGGAAAAGAGCAAGCATTTCGTGAAATATGGCATCACGGTGCGTGTGCTGCGTTCTGAACTCAAGAAAAGATTTGAAGAAGACAATATAATTCCAAAGAAATGAAACATCTGGTATTAACTTTTATTCTAACCATAGCAAGTCTTGCCGGATTTGCCCAAGCAAAGAAGCCTACACTTATGGTGGTTCCTGCCGACAACTGGTGCGTGCAGAACAATTTTATGGATAAGTTTGATGACCAAGGAACTGAGGTCTTGGTGCCGAACTACAAAAGAGTCTTGCAGAACAGTTCTGACTGCTACAATGTGATAACCAAGATAAACACATTGATGAGCGACCGCAATTTCCCGTTGAAAGACCTTTCGGCAGTAATCAAAAGCATGGACTCGAACTCTGCTATGAATGCGGTAACCACAAGCAAGTCGGGCGCAGGACTGGCAGAGTCTCCGTTAGACCTTATAAAGCGCAACGCCAACGCCGACATACTGATTGAGCTGAACTGGCAGGTGAATACTGTCGGTCCGAAGCGAAGCATCACTTACTCGCTTGCAGCGAAGGACGCTTATACCGACAAGCAAATAGCTGGTACGCAAGGTACTGGCACACCATCCTTTGCCGCAGAAATGCCTGTGCTTTTGGAGGAAGCCGTTGTAGGGAATATGGATAATTTCTGCGCACAGTTGCAGGCCCATTTCGATGATATGATGGAGAATGGCCGTGAGGTTGCATTGGAAATAAAGGTCATAGACAACGGAAGCGGCATTGACCTGTCTTCGGAATATGGCGGTGACGAACTGACGGACATCATAGACGACTGGGTATCGGACAATACCGTGAACCACCGCTACAACCTTTCGTCAGGCTCGGAGAACTATCTGAAGTTTGAACAGGTGCGCATACCGCTGTATCAGGCGAATGGACGTCCAAACGACACTCGCCGTTGGGCAAGGGAACTGTCGAAAGTTCTCACGTCAAAGTATCAAGTACCAAACCGTGTGGACATACGCGGATTGGGCAAGGCTGTAATCATGATTGGCGAAAAATAAAAAAAACGAAGATTATGAAAAAGACATTTACAATGATAGTGGCACTCTTATGTGTCGTCTTGACTGCCAATGCACAGAGCAACAATATTTCGCTCTACGTGTATTCTTCGCAACAACATGAGACCATACCGGAGGCGTCTTTGGACTATCTGACAAACGCTCTGTGCAATGCCGTAGCAACAGACGGCCTTGCAGCCAGCAATGATTCATACACACAGTTTGTGCTGATTCCGAAAGTAAACATCGCCACAAAGAATGTTTTAGCTACGACACAGCAACAAGTGGTATTGACCCTTGACGTGTCACTGCAAGTGATAGACGGAAGCAACGGAACTGTTTTTGCCTCAAAAACAATCAATCTGAAAGGTGTCGGAACTAATGAAACAAAGGCATACAATGCCGCATTCAGAACGCTGAACAAAGAAAACAGCAGCATCAAACAACTTGTAGCCACTGCAAAGCAAAAGATTGTGGCATATTACAATGCTGAGGCAGACAATATCGTAAAGAAAGCCCGTCTTTCCGCAGCACAGGAACGATATGACGAGGCTTTCTATCTACTAAGTATGATACCCTCACAATGCGACAAGTTCGATGAAGCCATTTCTGCAGGTTTGGATGTGTGGGGCAAATACAAGACTTATTCTTGCAGCAAGAATATAGCGAAAGCCCGTTCTGTTTGGTATGCAAACCAAAGCGTTGCTGCGGCAAACGAAGCAGGATATTATCTTGCTCAGATTTTACAAGATGCCGACTGCTATGGCGATGCGCAGAGTTTGTATAAAGAAATCAAGGCAAAAGTCGGCGACTTCTGGACTTTCACTATGCACACATATGAGAATGAGCACGACTTGGATATGGCAAAAATCAAAGCCATACAAGAGATTGGCAGTGCTTATGGCAAGGGACAACAGCCAAAGGTCGTGTTAAACAAGTCTATATTCTAAACAATTCACATTATTAATTTTCAAAATTCAAAATTATGTTTAAAAAGTTTCTTTGCGCAATTGTGCTTGTTTGCTGCGTTGGAACGACAGTAAACGCACAGGAAAAGGACAGCAAGAAGAATCAGTTTGTCATCTATGCAGGCCCGCAGTTGTCTACAGCTAATGGCGGTGCATCGCTCTCTGGCAAGTTCTCTTGGTTGGCTGGTGTACAATATGAGCGTATGTTCGGTGAAGGAGGATTCGGAATGTATGCAGGTGGTGAATATACCGCAAAAGGTATCAAAGATTATAAGTTGTATAATCTTTCCGATTATTCATCCATGAAAGATGAATACAATCTAAACTATATTCAACTCAATCTTGGTGTCAAGTATGCAAAAGAAATATGGGGATTTAATGGATTTGGCGAAATTGGACCCTATGTAGCTTATGGTTTAGGAGGTTCTGCCAAATGTGATGGTTACAAGATGGATGATGGTTCATTCGGAGATTGGACCAGTACTGTAGAAGGTGGAGTTGGTTTCAAAAAATTCGATTTCGGTATCAATGTCGCTATTGGTGCAGAATATAATGGTTTCCGTCTCATGGTTGGCTACCAACAAGGTTTAACAGACATCGCTGGTGAGCGTTTAGCAGATGGTTACAAAAACTATGGCTTCTACGCAAAAGTAGGCTACGCATTTGGGTTCTAAATCAAACATAATCAATAAACATATATCATATATGAAGAAGATTCTTTCTATTTTACTCATGGCGTTGGCGGTTATTTCCGCCAACGCGCAGTACAAAGTAGGCGATTATTTTGAAAAGGATGGGCTGAAAGGTATCGTTGTCAGAGTCAACGAGACAGGAAGCCACGGACTAATTATGTCGCTGGAAAAATGCGCCAAGAAATGGATTAACGATGGCGATGAGAAATTCAGTACAAACGCCTACTTTGAGGACGATGGTGAAAAGAATATGGCGGTCATTGAGAAATACATTAACGAAAATGGCAAGTCATGGGATATGTTCCCTTATTTCTCGTGGTGCCGTAGTCTTGGTGAAGGTTGGTATGCGCCAGCTGCAGATGAACTAAAAGAAATTCTGAACACCATCAATGGAGGTGCAGGAAAATACAATGCTAAATTTATGAAGAACATCACCAAATTGATAAAGAAGCACAAAGGTGATGGACTTATAGACTCTGGCTATTTTGGGAGTAAACTACCTCACTCTATGTATTCTTCAACAGAAGGTGATGCAGGTATGGTGTTCACATTGTTCTTTAAGCAGAATATATCAAGTGCTCTTCTTGGAGGAACGCCCAAAGGAGAGTTTTTGATAGAAAGTATGGTAAAAAACCATACAGGAGGCAAGTTCGCAAATATGTATGGGTCACGCGCTGTTCATAAGTTCTAATGTAATGAAAAAGATTATATTCGCATTATTGAGTGTGTGTTGCATTGCAGCACACGCTCAATATTCAAATGTCAGTTCTGGTGACATTATTGACATAAATGGTGTTAAAGCGATTGTCTTCAACGTTGACGATTCTGGGGAGCATGGCACAGCCATGACTATCAATTGTCTTAGAGGTGTTAAAGAATTTTGGTGTACAGACAACAAACTATCAAAGAGTATGCCAATGACCAAAGACAAGGAAAATGGTTTGGCAAACACGCAAGCTGTCATTGATTTTGCTTCGTCAAAAAACGCATTGGATAAATTTCCCATATTTAACTGGTGTAACAAACTTGGCGAAGGATGGTATGTGCCGTCCGTAAAAGAATTGGAAACGTTTGTGAATTTCTGGCTTGGAAATGAACAAACAGAAGACTGGGATGCAGATGATGAAACAGAAAACGTAATAGACGACAGCAAACCTTATTATAAGCAGATTAATGCTAAAATAATTGAGGCTGGAGGAGTCCCCTTTCTAAATGGAGCGATTTCTTCTACACTTGCCGACAATGGCAGTGTTTATGCATTCTATTTTGACAGACAAAAAAACAGTTGGTCTTTCAAGAAAATGTCAAAAACTTCGTACTTGAGCAAATACCTTGTAGGCCGCGCTTTCTATAAATTCTGAACATGACAAGAAAAATTCCAATACTCATCTTGTTCTTGTGCATTGCATTTTGGGTCAAAGCACAAGAACAAGACTATGATAAGTATCATAGAAGTTCTCTGTATTCTATTCTTTTAAAGCATCCGGAAAAAGAATTTTGTAACGAAATGATTGAAGCCTTCAAATCTATTCCTATTCCGGATAAGTATAATAACCATGATTTGAAAATCAAAGTAATGTCTGCCCCGATTCTGAAATCTATGACTAAAGAAGAGATTGAGGGAGGCTATAAAGATGCTATTTCGGCACTTCTGACTCGTAATAAGATTGGTGGACGCTTGGTGGAAAAATGGTTTGATAGAGACAAAAACACGGGAGCTTTCGATATGAATCTGATTGCAGAACGCGGTTTCTACGATGCTTCCATCCTTGACTTACGAGAAGCAAGAGCTTCATCACGAGGCATAGCTATGCTCGCCGATGCCGGAGAGGAATTGATAGGTCATACGTATGTCCTTGTAAATGACATCAGATATGCCGACAAGGAAACTACAAAATCTGCAGTTGGCGGAGGTCTTTTGGCTGCATCTTTGGTGGCTTCGTTCTTTGGAGTAGATCTAAGTAACGCTGTTTCCGCTGTTGGAAATCTTGCTGGGAATATTGCAGGCTTTAAGGTGTTTGTGACATCTTATTTATTTCGCTTAGACTGGAATGACGACATAGCTAATAATTTTTACTCAAACCTTTGGATTGATAGAAACAATCCAGATGAGAATAGAAAAAATCTCTTTACCTCATCTATGCAAGATTTTACTCTGACATATATCGGATGTGCAACGGTGTTTAGTGGAAAGACTGCGCTTGGAGGCGTAAAAGATGAAAAAGATATGTTTTTAAAAGTCTGTACTCGCGCCATAGACAAGTCGATTTCTGATTTGCAGAAATCGTTCGATGAGTTCAAGGTCTTCACTCCATTGATATCAACAGAACCATTGACAGCTTATATTGGAATGAAAGAAGGTGTTGATGATGATTCTCAATATGAAGTTTTAGAAAAAACAATCGATGAGTCTGGGAGGACCCATTACGAGAGAGTCGGTATCATAAAACCTGTTTCAGGAAAAATATGGGACAATCGTTTTATGGCGGCAGATGATAAAGAATCAGGTTCAGAACTGACATTTACGACATTCAAAAAAGTTTCTGGTAAAGATTTCTTTCCTGGTATGCTTATACGTGAAATCCGATAAAGGTAGTGTAAACTGAACTGTGTCACGGCTCTGATTTTTTTATTCTTTCCCTCTTATTTGTGTGCAGATATGAAATCTGCACACAAATAAGAGGAGCTTTTCACAGGCAAAATCACATAATCTTGAACCTATATCCAAATTTTATAGCAAGTTGTTGTGATATAAGTGCTCAATTAGGCAGGGACATAGTCCATTTCTCACTAATGTCTCGATAGGCAAGATACACAAGCTTGATGAATGTTCGACGTTTCATGATGACTTTGACTTGGTTTTCACTTGCAAAGTTACGAATCCATCTTGAAATTGTTGTCTCTCCAACAGGAATGATTCGAGAAATTTTTGTGCGCCCCAAACCCTCTTGGGTATAAAGACGAATTACTTCTTCGTAATACTTGTTACGTTTCTCACAATTGTACTTCCACATATTTGTTGATTTTGCGAGTCAACTTTTTCTAGGGAATGACAGTATACACTGTCTACCTTTTAGAGCGTTTGTTTGCATTTTCTATCCCACCGCCAGCGAGTAGAGGAAGAACATCCAGTGGGCGGTGATGGCAGCGACGAGTCCGCCGCAGAAGTGGGCGAGGATAGCCTTCGGCGTGAGGTCGCGGTAGCCGAGCGAGTCGAGCATGGCGGTGTGAGTGCTGAGGAAGCCGCTCCAGCACATGCCGATGGCGGTGAACACGGCGATGGCGTTGCCGTCAATCCAGCCGTGCGCTATGAAGTTGGGTATCAGGCTGAGCGCAGCGCCCACTGCGCCGAGCGCCGTGATGGGGAACGCCACGAGGTGCGGGTCGTGGAATCCGAAGAGCCACTCGAACACGAAGTCGATTTTGTTGGCAAGCCACGGCAGCAGCTCCACACCCTGATAGGCGGCGCCCGTGTACGAGCCGTCGGTAGACGCGCCGAACGTGAATATCATCACGAACGTAGAGATGATGAGCACGCCGGGGATGATGGCTATGCCCACTTCAACGCCGCTGCGTCCGCCGTCGAGCATGGCGTTGAGCAGGCGTATGAACACGGTCTTCTCTTCTTGCGAGCCTTCCTCCTTCTCTTCTTCCTCTATGTCCTCCTTCGACACGGCGTCCTCCGTGGCATACTGCGGATAAGCCTTCAGCACGAAGCGCTGCATGAGGCGCGTTGAGCAGACGCAGCCGAAGCAGGCGCCGAGCAGACCGATGAGCGGAGCGGCGTAGTAGCCCTGACTCGCCATGAACACGATGACGAGCAGACCCATGCCGAACGCCGTACCGAAGTTGGTGAGCGAGATGAACTGGTATTTCTTGAAGTAGCTTGCGAAGCGCTTGTCGTGCGCAAGCGAGATGATGGCGGGGTTGTCGGAGAGGAACGTCATCACGGCGCCTAAGGATGTCACGCCCGGCAGGTTGAAGATAGGTCGCATCAGCGGTCGCAGCGTTCGTTCGAGCAGCGTAACCACGCCGAACTCCACGAACACCCTGCCTATGGCGCCGGTTATCACGCAGATGCTCATAAGATAGAATACGGTGTTGAGCAGCAGGTCGTGCGCCGTGCGCATGATGGTGTTGAGCATGTTGGGCACACCCATCACCATGCCAAGATAGCCGAAGAGCACTACTACGCTGGTGATGCACCAGATGCCGCTTGGGATGAGCGCTTTGCGTTTAGAATTGTTCTGTTTCATAAGGGTTCGTTTAATAGTTAGTAGATTGAATGGCTGAGGATTTTCCGCCCGTCGCCGTAACCAATCGCAAAGATATGAATAATTAATGAAGTGACGAAAGGAACTGTCTCCTTTCGTCACCGTTTTTTTTAATTTGTAATTATTAATTTTTAATTATTAATTGGCATGTGTTAATTATTGATTTTTAATTATTAATTTTTAATTGGTTGATTGATTATCAAGTATGCTTTATATTCTTATGAAGGCATAATTAACGATTTCAGTCAACCAATTAATAATTAAAAATTAATAATTACTAATTGTTAGAAGTGAAACTTCGTACCGATGCTGAACTTCAGCTCGCCGTTAGCCGGCTCCTGGTCCTTCACCTGGTCGATCGACTTGGCGTGTACCACCGCTGCCGGCTCTGCGTATATCTCGAAGTGGCGGCTCAAGCGGAAGCCAGCCTGGATAGCTGCGTGTACGCCCGGCACAACCTTCGTCTTGTGCATGTCGCATGAGTTTACGCTGAGCTGCGCGCCAAGCATACCCGTTATCTGGAACAAGCGGTCGTCGCTCTGTTCACCCGTGATGGCGTTGCGCATGTTCATCATATAGTCGGCTGTAACGGCTGTGATGTGGTCGGTGTAGCTGAGTCCGTTCGCACCGCGCTTGGCGAATGTCTCGCTCACGCTGCCGTGCACACCATGCACGCCATTGAACCAGTGGCCGTAGCCAGCCTGCACGTTATATGTGAGCTTGTGCTGAGCGTGCAACTCGCTGAAGCTGCCCGAGAAGAATCCGGCGCCACCGCCGATAGTGATGAAGTTCTTCTCTTCGGGTGCCTCCTTAAGGTCGCTTGAGCCCTTGTCGCGGTTCATCGTGTAGTCGAGACCGACGAGAGCGCGCGGCGTCACACGACCCCAGTTGCGGTGCATGAAGCGGTCTGACAGCTCGTAAGCCATCTGCGGCTCGATGAACAGACCCGTAGTGCTTGAAAGACGGATGCGACCCTGCGCGCCAGCGTGAACGTCGGCAGAGAAGTACGACTTGTGGTCGCCGTAGGCGGCGCCG
>ERZ779669.728-NODE-728-length-18326-cov-8.900389_pt1 | contig 18326 bp, 13 predicted proteins | sample MGYA00511372_ERZ779669 | MGnify/ENA primary metagenome ERZ779669 (study PRJEB29588, sample SAMEA1967891) | human gut metagenome | biome: human gut; feature: human-associated habitat; material: faeces | place: Denmark | collected 2008/2010 ... | reverse complement strand
TATCCGTGAAACGACCGACACCATCGAAAGTCTGGGTATCGAGCGTAGTTTCCAGAAGCTGGACCAAGCCGACATCGTACTTTGGGTGATTGACGCCACTTGTGCCGAGGCACAATACCGCGAACTGGCCGGCAAGATTCTGCCCCGCTGCGAAGGCAAGCACCTGGTGATTGTGCTCAACAAGGCGGATTTGCTTTCATCGGCAGAACCTTCTGTAGATAATACTGCTTCTTCGACGGATGCACAGCTTGCTCGCCTGAAAGCGGCTCTCCCCGATTTGCCGGAGGACGTATGTGTGCTTTCTCTTTCGGCCAAGCAGAAAGAGGGACTTTCTCAGCTTCAGAAGCAGTTGGTGGACTTCGCTGCCCTACCCGACCTTTCACAAAATGATGTGGTAGTCAGCAACATTCGCCACTACGAGGCTTTGAGTCATGCGCTGGAGGCCATTCACCGCGTACAGGACGGACTGGCCCTGCATCTCTCCGGTGACTTGGTTTCACAAGACCTCCGCGAGTGTCTTTTCCACCTGGCAGAGATTGTGGGCGGGGAAATCACGACCGATGAGGTGCTGGGGAATATTTTCAAGCATTTTTGCATCGGAAAATAGGATGTTGTAATCAACTACACAAATTATAATGAGGTCGTTGAAAATCAACGGCCTCATTGCAATAATAAATATTTCCTATGACTTTTAATTTCTAGTTAACGACGTATTCTCTACAATCAAACTACAAACGATTCTCATATGACTTATTAATTGTATATCACTTTCTTCAATATGCCTAACACTCGGAATGAATCTTCTGGATTCAGGTTGAATGGTTCATATTCTTTGTTTAGGGGAATCAATTCAATGCAAGTATGTTCCCAACCATTTTCGGTCACTCGTTTTTCGCTATGATATTTTTTGATTGTACAAGCTATATTATCACTATCATAGTCTTTGATATTATACCCTTCTACCAGAACAATTTCACCTTCACGACTTCCACCAGTATAACGGGAAAATACGCAATAATCACCATCATTTATTTTAGGTTGCATGCTATTACCCATAGCACAAACCACAAACATTGATTTATCTAAGTGTGACAATTCATCAGACACATCTATCCACTTCACATCCTCGTCCGGCACTCCAATTTCAGACAAATCATGACAAGCGGCCTTTATACTGGGATAATAAGGTAAATGAGTTACAAAACGTTGATTTACAGAAGCGGTATCTATGATACGAGCCAAAGTACCTGATTTTTTATCTATGTTTTTACTATTAGCTAATACTTCTGTTGTCGATTCTATATCATTTTCCTTGAAATTCTCCACCTGTTCCATTACTTGACGGAAGACTTCTGGAGAATATTGTGGTGGATAACCATTCTTCACTAAACACACCTTAATATCGAACTTTAGCTGTTCACGTACGCGCTGATTATTCAACCAATCTGCCACACTTGATTTCAAGTCTATTATCTCCTTTATTTTACGAGCTAATACTCTGCATTTTTCGTTAATGGTTATTCCGTCTACTTCCTTATCTTCACCATACTCAAAATTAAACTTATCTCGTAACATGATTAAGATATCGTAAAAAGCTTTCTCTTCAAAAGTAAGATTCAATTTCCTGAAACTTTCCCTGTCCTGCTGCATTTCTTGCAGGATTTTCAAAGCCTGTTCCGTGGCTTTTTTTATTATTTCTTCTGACGTAGCTTCTTGAGTTTCACCAGCTTCTTCTGCACTTAAACGTTTACGGCGTTCATGGTATTGTTTGATAGTTTCTTCCAACATTTCCATAAATCTTTTTGCCGAAGCCTGATTTGTTCTACTATATTCAGTAATCTGTTTCCTCAACATTTTCACCAACAATTCCAATTTTGTGGCGGGCATTTTTACATCAGATAATTTCTCAAAATACTCTGGACTGAATATATCTTCCTCTTCTCCAATGTCCAACACACTTTCTACTTTAGTATATTTCAAAGCTTCCTCTACCATTTTTGCGACCTTGCGATTCATGGTTTCAGTATCAGGTGCATCGGTTCCACTCATTTTTCTAACAAATCCGGCAATAGCCATAAAACATTGCGCTAACGCAGATTCTTCATCAGATAAATTACCTGAAGGTTGACAAATATCGTATGCAGTACGCATTCGTTTTACGACTTTCAAGAAATAGGTTTTGAATGATACCCTCTTTACTTTTTTGCCATCCTCCGAGGCTAAATTAAGCAGTTCATTAGACTTAAAAATATACTCTGCCATTTTAGCCAATAATGTATAACGTACTACAGGATCTGTTTCTGGATTAAGGAAAGGAGTTAAATCTATTTGCTTAAACAAATCCTTAAGTATAGACAAATATTCTCTGAAAATAGTAGTTGCCTGTTCTACATCATCGTCAGTAGGTGCAAAGGTATTACCTCCACCGCCATACATCTTCATAGCTTCCCGCATGTTATCTCGTATGCCGATATAGTCAATTACAAAACCAAACTCTTTTCGTGGATATTTTCTATTTACACGACTTATTGTCTGTATAAGAGTATGTTTTTGCAAAGGTTTATCGTTATAGAGATACGTAAGAGTCTCCACGTCAAAACCTGTAATCCACATATCCACCACGATTACAACGCGGAAATTGCTTTTCTCCTGTTTAAATGCAGCATCCAGTTTTTCTGAACGTTTATCATTTGTCACGCCCCCAAGATAATCATACATTTCCTTAGGATCATTCTTGCCTACACTTGCAACCATTGCCATAGTAGGCATCTCTGACAGTTCATCCAATTCTTCATCTGTACAAGAAACACCTTCAGGCGTTTTTCTTAATTCAAACCACTCCGGATATTTTTCTTGAAAAATGGTAAGTAAGTTATAAGCTATCTCACGTTTAGAACAAACAATCATAGCTTTCTGTACACGGTCAGGATCACCACTACATGCCTTTATATAATGATCATGTATATCCACAGCAAGACGTTCCAATCTTTGTGGTTCACCTAGAATTACCTGAAGCGAACTCATTGCTTTTTTACTAGCCTCAATATCTTCCAATGTAGAGCCTTCTTCTGCACATTGCTTATAATATTCTTCTACCATCCTAATCTTTTCTTCATCAAAAAGCACTTTAGTTATTCTAGGATGATATTTAATTGGCACAGTAATGCCATCAGCTACAGCCTGATCCATAGTATAACGATCTATTTCAGCTCCAAAAGTCTGATAGGTTTCAGCAATAGGCGTACCGGTGAAACCCACAAAGGTAGCGTGAGGCAAAGCTTCACGGAGCACTTTGGCATAAGGCTTAGAAAGCACCGCCTTCATTTGTTCATTAGCTTTATCCAATAGCTCTTTTTCATTATCATCATCTTCATTTGGTTTGCTGAATTTGATTCGTTTAGCACCTTCCAATTGAGTACGGTGAGCTTCATCGCTAAAACAGATGATGTTAGAACGTTCATTAATTAATCCGATAGGATCATCCTCACGATCACAAAACTTCTGAATGGTACAAATATAAAATCCTCCACTTTCACGGGCTGCAAGTTCTTCTCTTAGTTTTTTGCGTGTAGGTACTACAGACACTTCGCCTAAACCTAGAAACTCTTTACTCTTAGTAAATAACTTACTGCCTTGTTTTTGCAAATCATCCCGATCTACTATCATCAAAATAGTTGGAGAACCAATTTCTGAGGCACAGCGCATTGAAAGTTGACGTGCAAGAAAGGCCATTGTATAAGTCTTACCACATCCAGTTGCTCCAAAATAGGTACCACCCTTTCCGCTTTTTTCCTTAACGGATTTCACAATACTTTCACGAAGGAGGCGTGTAGCAAAAAATTGAGGATAGCGGCACACAATTTCTTTTTCTTTATCATCAAACTCCTTATCCTGAAAATAAATGTAGTCACGAAATATTTCAAGGAAACGTGTTGGTTCATATACCCCCTTAACCATTGTTCGCATCTCATCAAATGGTGATGTAGAAACTTTATCACCATCATTTACTCTTCGCCAAGCATAGAAATGTTCATAAGGAGTACGTACCGTACCAAGACGTGTTTTCACCCCATCACTTATACAAGCTAACGGACAATAATGTAACAAATGGGGAATATCACGCCAATAGCGTAAATTTATTTGTTCCCACGCATCTTCAATAGTAGCATTTTCATCTGCCGGATTTTTCAATTCTATGATGCAAAGCGGCATACCATTTACATAAAGTATAATGTCTGGACGTCTGTTTTTTATGCGACCATTGTTTACATATTCTACAGTGAACTGATTGACAACTCTAAATATATTTTTAGTTGGTTTACCTTCCTGCGGTTTACTAAAGTCAATAAGAGCAATGTCTCTTGTAAAGCCATCTTTGACTGTAAAGTTCACTCCATCAACCATCCATCCATAAACTTTATGGAGAGTGGCAAAGTCTGTTTCCGCTCCTACAAGACGGACAGTATCAACAATCTGTTGAATTTCATCTGCTTCAAGATCCTTGTTGTTACTTGTCAAAAAGTCTGTTAAATCTTTCTCTATAAGTACCTCCCTTTGATTATCACGCACAATCTTGTCACCAGACAAATATGTCCAGCCCTCTTGTTCCAAAAAAGCAATAAATGCATTTTCAAAATCAGATTCGCAGAAGCGACCGCTATAATTTATTAGTTTACTTTTTGACATTTCAATTTTCGTGGTTAGTTATTTCCATATATAATAGAAAGCACCTATCAATTCATTAATTCTATTTGGAAGTTGATATTTCCAACACTCTACTACCGAAATTGTCATATTCTCCAAATATCACTTTTATATCACCATCGTTTCTTGTGGTAATGCATTTACGGTCTATTTCTCCTACTTTCCAACCACGACTCATTTTAGTATATTTCTCAGAAGCACTCGCGTCACTTTTATTTGTATCAGAAATAATTGTAACCCTTGGATTAACCAATGAAACAAAATCTGAATGATAGGCTGATTCTCTTCCATGATGCGGCGCAACCAATACATCTGCATATCTAACGGCATCTTTAAAATCACTTCGTTTCATAAGTATATCCAATGATTCCTTTTCATTATCACCACAGACTACGACTTTAATACCAGATAATGTAAAAACTGTTATTATACTGAAGTTATTAAAATTAGAGTGGTCGCAAGCAGATGTAGAAAAAGTTTGAATATCTAAACCTGCATAGTTGTTAGGATTTTCCGTATTATTTTCATCCTCATCCCTTACTGGTGCATTATATCTATCGTTAATTTCACAGTATTTCTTAAACTTATCTTTGTCACAATTTCGAACACCATACATTACTTCTGCATTAGTCAAAGACTTGGGACGTAATAATATCTTAGGCTGATTTATATCAAAATTGAGAATATCGCTAATATGATCAAGGTGCGGATGGGTTAAAATCATATAAGCAATGTTATCGAATCTACGTTTCAAGATAGGAGCAAAATTTCCACTCTCATACGTACCTGTTCCAAGGTCAATTACTATATATTTACCATTAGGAGCTTTAACATGGATAGCCAATCCAAGTTGTACATCCCAAACTGTCATTGTTGCTAGTCTTACCATAATATTATTCTTTATTTTGTTTCAAATATTCATTAAGTACCTCTCTTGCATAATAATAAGCACGTTCTTTATATCTATTCCAACAAATTAATAAGACTACTACTGACAAATATGATTGCCAATAAGATGAATATGATGATATAAGTAATAATACTGTTGAAATTAATACTGTCGTGAGAATAGTCCTTGATAGGGCATAATGGGCATTAAAGTCTGGAACCCTGGAATCTTGATTCCCATTTACTTCACGCATCGCTTTACTAAATAATCTATCTTCAGAAAGATTCTCACCGTCAAGTCCTTTGATTAAAATCTCTCGGACATTCTTAGTTTCGTAGAAACGTACTTTATTTATTCCTGTATTGCTAGGAATAAATAAATGATATAACCAGCAATGTTGTTTTTCCCCTGCATCTAGAAGTCTGGTAGAAGGCTTTCCTCCTATAGTATAATAATATATCGGTTCTAATAAGCTACCTACTGAATTAATAACATATCCACATAAAAACGCAAATGCTAAATATGCAACAGTATAATCTTTGTTATATTCTATCTGAAACGAATACATACCAATGACTAGTAACACATATCCAGCAACAAGGCTTGACATTATATCATAATACTTAAAATTCATAATCTTATTATTTTAAGAGTTTGCAGCTCTTTGCACTAATGCAGGACAAAGGGCTTTAAGTTTCTCCCTTGCTTCAGAGGCTATCTTTTTAGCTTCTTCAAGACATTTGTATAAATTTACGATAGATTGCTGGACTTCGAGAGGTGCTAAAGGTATTTTAACTCTACACAACTCATTCCAATCAAATGTTTCTCTTGCACTCCCCCAAGAATTAAAACGAGCATATCTATCAAATTCGGTACGACTTAACAGTAAATATAAATACTCTGGCATCAATTTGCTACAATCTTTACAACGAAATGTTGTGTATATTGAAGAAGTAAGAATTGGCTTATTTGTTGCATTTAGTGCCAAAGCAATTTTATCACCTCGGCGTGAGGTGTCAGCAACATAGGCGAAATTATTGTTATTAACAATTTTGTATGATGTTAATGAAACGCCATCCATATTCGCCTTAGTAAATATAAATTTTTTGTCAGTACTTATGCCTCGCACATTATCCAATGAATATTTATTCTCACTGTTTCTTTCATCACAAATTTCTATATAGTCATCTTGTCCATTACTAAGTTCTACTTCTGGATATTTAGCTTTGCAATCAATAATAAAAGCTTCGCAAGCCTTACTTAGTGGTTCTACAAGAGCTTCATTCTGCTCTGCAAGTGCTTTCAATCCATTATATACATCAACTAACTCTTGCTGAATATCAATTTGAGGAACTGGAATTAATATTTCTTTAAAATCCTTTTCAGGCAAATTTCCACGAATAGAAGCATCCGTATGGAACCATGCTAACCGCCCAAATTCCTCACGAGTTAAAATCATCTCTAAATATTCAGGGAGAATTGCATCTTTCTTTTCCTCTTTAATATGAAAAGTATAATAGGCAGGCGATACAGCAACATTTTCATGAGAACTATTATAAGCTAATGGTATAGTTACATCACGCCCAATATGCATCAGATTACAAGCAAAGTAATTGCGTGGAACTAGTTTGTATTTACTTGTATCTATGCCATTCATATTAGCAACTGTAGGTATAAACCCCTTTCCTATATTAATACCACTGATTTCTACAGGGCTATCATACCCTACACGAAAAACTTGTTCTTCTATGTAATCACCAATTTGGGAAAATCCTTTAGACTTTTCATTTACACTCATATCCTAATTTATTAAGAGCTTTACGTAACATATCATCATTTTCTCTCTGCCGTTTCAGTAAATCGGAAACGACAGAAGCTGTTTCAGTTAAAACCTTGTGATAGTCTATGTTGGAATCTCTATCCACAAACTCAATATAGCGACTTGGAATCAGAGAATAATTATTTTCTTTTAGTTCTTCAATGCCGACAGAGCGGAAAAGTTCCGGCTCGGCATAATTAGTACCATCAGTTCCTTCTGCCTGCCATTTAAAATAAATATCTGATGCCCGTTTGATTTGATCTTCCTTGAGTATAACCTTCTTTTTTTGCTCACCCTTAATAGGGTTTTCTGTCCATTGACGCAAATCCATAAAGAGAATTTCTCCCTCTCGATTACGTTGTTTGCGTCCGTGCCACATTCCACCCTTTTTATTCTGATTCAAAATCCAAAGGGTAACACTAATATCTGTGGTAATAAAAAGTTCACGGGGCAATACTATGATTGCTTCTACTTTATCATTCTCAATCAGTTTACGACGAATATTTAATGCATCCGTATCACCCAATGCGCCATTTGCAAGAAGGAATCCGGCTACCCCTTTTTGTTTATTCATGTGGCTAAGTATGTGAAGTATCCATGCATAATTGGCATTACTTTCTGGCGGTGTGTCATAATCACTCCAACGAGAATCATTCTTTAAATTATCATTATACCACCCTTTAAGATTAAAGGGTGGGTTTGCCATAATATAATCAAAATATAGTCCTTTATGTAAATCATTAGTAAATGTGCTGTCACTTTCTGGTCCTAAATTGTGACTTATACCACGTAAGGCCAAATTCATTTTTGCCAGACGATATGTGGCCGCTTCCTTTTCCTGTCCGTACACATTAATTTTACTAATATCACCCTGTTTTGACTTTACCAGCTCTGCACTTTGGATGAACATACCTCCAGAGCCACAGCAAGGATCATAAATCGTGCCATCAAAAGGTTCTATCATACTGGCAATCAATTGCACAATATCATGAGGTGTGTAATATTCACCTTCCTCTTTTGTAGCATTCACAGCAAATTCCTTCAGGAAATATTCATACACACGGCCAATCAAATCCTTTTCTTCACCAAAAACTTTATGAGAAATCTTATTTACTTCATCCACAAGTCTTTTCATATCATTACCAGCCAAGTTACGTTGGGTAAAAGTACCTTCAACGAAGCATCCTTTAAGGTCAGGAGTAGTGGTTGCAATACTGCGTAAAGCCGTATCTAGTGCTACATTAAGTCCTGGTGCAGGCGCATTAATAATTGTACTCCATCTAGCTTCAGGTGGAAGATTGTAGGTGCCGTCTGTAAATGTTGCATCATCAAAGAAGGCAGACATAATATTCTCGTCATCCGGATCTAAGCCTTGTTCTATCAACTGGGCACGAAGATGAGCTACTCCATTCTCATATTTTTCTCCGATGAAACGAAGAAAAACCAAAGTGAGCATCATATCTCTCTTCTCAAAAAAAGAACCGGAGTTTTTGGCTTGTCTTAATATATCGCGACACTTGAATAGAATTGCATCTAAGTTAATTACCTCTTCTTTCTTATTGTTTGTTTTCTTTGCCATAATAATTATTCATACAATTTTATATTTGTCTATTTAGACATTTCTCTTTCCTACATGAATTAACTTGGTACCCATCGTACTTTTTGTCATAACTCAACCTATCATATAATATACAAATATAGCGGTTTTACTTTATTTTATGATAGGTTACAGAAATAGATTTTCGAAGATACTAATCACTATTATATTATTCGTAGAGTTCGTATTTCACCTATAACAAACAATATATTGTTTCTTACTGGAAAGCGAAATTCATTATGATTGTACAACTTTTATTCTGATATTTATATAAAGACAACACCAATCAGCAAGATACTACAATAAATGTATATACACTTTTTGTAGCAACGCTTTTTGTAGTTACATTTTATGTATTATATTTGTGGTGAAAATCAAAAATAGAGCGTTATGGAAACTCCGTTTATATTTGGAAAGATTGCTACCGGAAAAGATTTTTGCGATTGTGGGAAAGAAACTATTTATTGGTCCAGTACTTCACATCGTTAATTAATACCATAATTATCTCCCCTCGCGGCTGGGGTAAAAGTTCGCTAGTAAACAAGGCCGCAATATAGTATCTGTACTTTCGTCATAGCGACCATACTCTTCATCATTATCACTGAAGAGCAAAAGCTTATTTTTATTCACATTACAGCCTTTAAAGGTCAAACAGAGTATAAATTTCTTTTTCAGAACATCCCAATTCCTCTAGATAGTTTTCATCAGCAGTATCATAATTATCCAAACTTTATTTTACAGTCTTCTTAAAATCAACAATAATCATTTTGCAATCTTCAACCATTCGGTTATAATCCTCTTCCACAATCACTCTCATTCACTATCAAAAGAATAATTAATTCTTAATGCCTCAACTCCATTTCTACTTAGAAAAATGGACGGCTCCCCTTTCTTTGCCTCACCTTTAGAGTTATGTCTTATGGAATTACTTATCAGTACACACAATTTCCTTGCTCTGGTCACACCTACATAATGCAAATCCAAATCTTGTTCTTCATTAGGATAGTAAGCAACCCAATTCTTATTATATTTCTTGAATGGAATCTCAAATTCATTCATATTCAGATGATACACAATATCGAATTCCAATCCTTTTGACTTATGCAAAGTCATAATTACCACCTCACTAGTTGAAAATGGTCTATAGCTATCTATCAAATCCTTAGAATTAAGCACCACGTTCAAATGTTTCATCGAGCTACCCTCTTGATATTTAGGCAACAAAATGTCTGCAATGTTTTTGAATAGTCTTGGCAACTCATCTATTATATCATCTTCATTTACCGACCTAATCTCATCACGGATTCCAAGAAGTCGTTTTCGAGCATATGATGTCAAAAGTCCAAAGTCCATATAATAATCTACCACCGACATAAATGGCATTCCCTCATCAAAATAGTATTGCAATAACTGCGCAAAAAGATGTGATCGAGGATTCAAATCATCATCTAATGGGGTTGAGATCACAACCCTATGAGGTATATCCAAATACCCATCTATTATTCCCTGCATCTTTGTGCTTCTCACAAGAATTGCCACTTGACTAAGATCTGTTACCTTCCATTTCTCACAATCATTAATTATCTCATTGTCTAGGTATCTGGCCACTATTTTTTCATCACCATTCACTGCGATATGTTTTACACCCATTTCCCCTTCACATTCCAACAACTGACAGTTTGGATCAAGAAGTCTGTTTGAATAGTTCACAATGGGTATTGAACATCTAAAGTTCTCTGCCAACTTATAAGATGTAAATCCTTCCATTGTTTCAAGTGCAACTAAATAATCACTCACCTTATGTGCAAAACCAAAAATCGACTGATTCACATCTCCTACTGCATTTCCGATTAACCCCAGCCCTATCAGTTCAAGAAATATTCCATTCGTATAAGTATCTGCATCCTGAAATTCATCTATAAACACATACTTAAACCGTGCTTTCAAATGTGCCCTACAAGCAGGACAGTTTTTAATAATGCGTAAGGCCACAAGTTCTAACGAACTGACCAATACTTTCCCTTCCTTGAATAACTCATAAAGATTCTCCCAAACAGGTTCATTTATCTTTTCATAATCCGGATGTATCTTATTTATCCATTCAAAATCTACCATCCTGTCCTTATCCAAATCACTCTCTGTAATTGGCACAACTTCTTCCTTCGGATATCCTATAACATAATGTCCGAAGGGCAGAATAATCTGTGTCAAACAGAAGCTATCTATCGTTCCAAAGAATGAATTTTTCTCCCATGTGCCATTTTGAAGAGTCTTACGTTTCAAATGTCCTGAAGCTTTACGAGTATAAGAAATCGCAATAACACCTTGATAATCTTTTAAGACATCAGACTCTAATATTCGCCTAATTTTCTCTGAAAGCACAAAGGTTTTACCACTGCCTGGCATGGCAAGCACTACAGTATTTCCTTCTTCTTGAATGATATTACGCTGGATGGGTGTAGGTTCCATAATGACTTTCAATATATTGTTTAGCAGATATCAGTAAAATGGCTAATCTATCGTCCTTTAATAGGTGCAACTGTTCCTTCTTCTTCTGTAGGAAGTGATACATATTGAGCGCCTTATGCTTTTTCATCTCATCAATGATATCCCCATCACTCATTTCATTATCTTCATCATAAAACTCTTTTAGAGAATCGCGCAAGGGGCTGTTCATCATATCAGTTTCCAAATCGACATTAGCCAACTGAATATCATAATCATCCAAAAAATCAATAAACCATTCAGCTGCTTCCCGATTCTTTTCTGGAATGTCTTCAGGATTATTAAAGCCCCGTAATAATTTCTTGTTATTTTTAATAGTATCCTTCTCCCCTTCATCGATAATACAGCATTTCTCTAGGCAAGCCACAGCTCTTTCTATCCCTGCATATCTATATTCGTCTTTTTGGGGTATTTTCATAATATCATTGTCTGTTCTTAATGCCCATTCTATGTCCATTGCATTAAGCACTTTACAATAGGTTTCAAAGTCTATACCATCAACGCTTAACACAGAAATATTCATCCTGTCCAAATTAATTCCAATCTGGCTAGCTAACGTTTTGAAAAACAATAGTTCGGAAGGGCCTTCTATAAGAATAACATAATCAGCAAAAAAAGCTTCGGCTGGTATTACACTCATTCTGTATCCCAAGCCATCTATTCCGTCTTCAATTATTTTTGAACATCCATTTGAAGCTGCCTTAGTTTCATCCTCTTTTTTATAAAGCCTAATTATAGAGTTTGGGCTAAATTCACTAACGATGAATGGAGAATGGCTGGTCAATATTATTTGACCATTTAAAGTTTTGCTCAAATAAGCAGCAAGTCCACGTTGTTGATGAGGATGAAGATAGGCTTCCGGTTCCTCAATGCAGATGATAGACACTTCGTTCGTCAACTCTGAATTTTCGTTTTGCGTTGCCCATAAAGAAAGATAGATTTGATTGATTCTACCCTCGCCGCCTATTATCATACTTTTGTCACCACATTTTGAGGCCAGCGACACACTATTAATCACTCTGTCTATTTCTGTAGTAGAAGTATCAAACACGATCCTTTGCTCTCTATTGTGTATGGATAATTTATCAAGTTCTTCATTCAGGCGATCTGTAGCATTCTTTATATACGACAAGTCTGGAATTTTTTTATCCACATATTGAAGTTTTTCTGCTATATCGTTATATAAAGCATCATCTTGTTCAATAATTTCGGGTTCTCTATTGTCTTTTGCCTGATTTAGAAGCATATTCTTCGACTTGTTGATATATCCCCAAAAATCCCTTCTACTACTTATATATTTCAAATTCAAGAATCGTCTATACCAGGGACCTTCAATTTCAGTTAAATCCTTCTCATTATCGCTCTTACCACAATAGAAATGGTAATCAACTTTGCCTTTCTCCTTCGTAGCTTTATATTGTATCACCATCTCACCATCATCGCTGTACTTGCCAGGCATCCTTGCAATAACGCACTCATCTGTCACATCGATGAAATATATCCTAATGATTACCTCTTGTGTATCTTCATATGCATAGAAATCCGAATCATTCAATTCAAAGTCATAATCTGAAAAGCCCTTATCTAAAAGCAGACGCATAGCATGAATCAGGTTTGTCTTACCCACATCGTTTGCTCCTATAACAAGGCTATTTTTATTAAAATTGACTGTAACCTCTTTAAAATTACGGTAGCCTTTTATATAAATTTTTTGTAATAGCATAAGCCTTCTTTATTTTTCTTTGTAGATTTTACATAAATATTCCTCAATGAAGACAATATATTTTTTGTTTTTCATATTTCAAAGATAATTCTTTATTGTGTAGATATCAACTAAAATATTAACTTTCCCCTATAAATTTACTCTGCCTCGTTTTAAAATAGATTCATTATAATACCACCGTAATGCACGTAATATCGTCAAACAGCATATCCATTTCAAGACTCGATTAGGTTCAGTTACAGACGAAAACGTCAGCGGTCATGCAAAATTTGATACTTTCATAAAGGTGAATATAAGATAAGCCCAAGCACTATGTTCCTGGAGACTAAAGAGATAAAAATGAGGCAGTTATTAATATTCACCTTAAAGCCCAATGTCTAAAACCTATGGTTTTAGGTAAGGTATCCGGAATTGGTTATTTTCTATCAGGCCAGAACTTAGTACTATATACCTTTAATATTCTTAGGTTAAATAGATATTATGAAAAGAACAATGAAATTTAATTAGAGTGAATAAAATTATTGACTATATTTTTTTGATTTATCCATTATTTTCCGAGTAATTCTTTTTAACTCATCATCTATATGTTTCTCAATTTTTTGGATATTTCCACCATGCATGACAATATTCCTTAATTTATTAATTGATAAAATAATTTCTAGATCTTTTTTATCTATCAGTTCTCTATTAAAAAGTTCTCTAACCATTTGATAAACTGTCAAAGGTTTCTGAGAATAGCCATTATCATCGACCAAACTTCTTAATACTTTTTCAAATTTTATATAGTCTTCTATAAACACACCTATGTTAACAGAACCATACTTATAATTTTTTGCTAACAATGATACCGTTTTATCAAAAAAATCAGGTTGCATGATTTCTTTGATATATAAAATAGCTTTAACTATGATATAAATATTTAATATCAAGCATAATATTGTAACTGCAAAATAGATACTAAAATTTCCATCTAATGATAAAGATAACATTCTATCATTCTCAATAGGATTCAAATATAGAAACAATAAATCTAGAGTAATTCCTATAAATGTTACCCACAAAAGATTATTTAATCCTTTATAAATCTGAATTTTGATTTCATTTGCTATTTCTAATAGAGTAGAATCTTTTTCAACTCTGTCATCTATTTTTCCAATAATAAAACACACACCTGCAAATATTAACCCAACAAAGGCCGCAATTGTTTGTGGGGCTGTGGAAAATAACCAATCTAAAGCATTTCTATCCATATCTATAATAAAATCATTTATACTAAAAACAATTCAAAATATCAAACTCGGGAATAAGTCCATAATATCGTAGTGCAGTAGACATCGAAATATACGAAAGTGTATAGAGATGATTGGCAATCAACTCACTTGATAGAGTCTTTCCTGAATATTCGGGGTTAATCACATAAAGTTCTCGCTTCAGTCTGATGATAACCCTTTGTTTTTCGAGCCAAGTTACTTTCTTATTAACAGACTTAAGTTCCGGATATAACGATTCAATGATTGAAGCCGTTACTGGTATAGTTCCTATTTCACTTAATTTTCTATCCATACTGCAAATATGGTAATATTCTGAACAGAAAAAGAAAAAATACTTCCTTTTCTGTTCAAAATATTACTACTTAGGCAATCTTAAAAACAGCGATTGCTGTCACATAAGTCTGCTGTTTGTAATAATCACCGAAACATTGACCACGTAGCAACTAAACTATCTCAAGGCCCTTTGCCTCTTTTATTTGGACTTAAAAACGCTTAATCATAAATACCCATTTGTGCTTGAAATTTCTATGTCTCCCACACTGAAACCGTATGTTTCCGCCTTGAGAAACGTACGTTTCACGGAGGGAAAACATACGGCTCTCGAATGAAAAACATAGAAAACATTTCGTCATTCGACACAATTCCATCAAGCGTTTTACAAAGTACGCTTATGCCACTGCTTTTTGCGTTTAACTTATTGATTCTATGGCAAAAATAGCCTGAAAAAGGATGGGTATCGGTATATAATTTACTGATGTTTATACCATTACCCCCGATTTTGTATCTTATGGCGTTTCAGCCATTTTCCACGTTTCAAACGTACGAGAAAGATAAATCCACGGAAACACAACTCCAGACACATGGCTATCCACACTCCTTTCAGGCCCAATGTCGGAGCAAGCCAGGTTGCCAAGGTCAGACGGACGGCCCAGATGCTGAAGAAATTCATCAGGCAGGGGACCAGTGTGTCGGCAGCTCCGACAAAGACCCCGTAGGCAACGATAGAGGCCGCAAACATGGGCTCGGCAAATGCCTCGATGCGTAACACCATCACCCCCAACGTACGGATTTCGTCCACAGGGGTCATCATCCCGATAATCTGAGGGGCGAACAGATACATGAGAATACCCATTACGCCCATGATGACCATTCCCATCAGTACGGTAATATAGGCAAAGCTACGGGTCAGTTTTTTCCGCCCGGCTCCGATGCTCTGGCCGACCAGTGTGGTGGCCGCATCTGCTATGCCGTAACCAGGCATATAGCAGAGGCTCTCGGCCGTAATGGCAAAAGAATTGGCGGCTATGGCAAAGACGCCGAGCGGCGCCACGATGACCGTCGTCAGAATCTGGGCGCCACAAATGACCACATGTTCCAGTCCCATCGGGAAACTGATACGGAATGCGTTCCTGAAGGTTTCGGCTTTCAGTCGGAAACGGCTTTCCCCGCGGAGGTATCGCAGCTTCTTTGAACGTGTCAGGAGATACCACAGCAACACACCGGCAACGACTGTCTCTGCGGCCGTACCCAATGCCGCACCAGTCACGCCAAGTCCGGCTCCCGGGAGAATGAATTGCACGCCTGCCACGCTGCATCCGCGTGTCGGGAAAATCAGAAAGAAGTTGAACACCACATCCAGCACGCACATGATGACGCCCAGCAGACTGGGGATGCGCATATTTCCACTACACCGCAACATGCTGCCTGCCAGAAAAGTCATTTGCAGGACAGGCAGGAAAAGGGAAAATATAAAGAAATAAGTGGAAGCATCCCGACGGATGGAAACATCGCCTCCCCAACCATGCCGGCAGCGAAGAACTGATGCCCGCCCCCAACAAGGCAAGCAGCAGACTGAAAACCAGGGTGCCGACAAGTGCCTGCCGCAGAATCATGCGTGCCCCCTTCAGGTCGCCCGCTCCGACTTTGTGGGCCACCTGCACGGAGAATCCGGTGGCGGCAGCCGTGCAGAGTCCCCAGAAAAGCCATGTGGTGGTCGATACCAGTCCGATGGAAGCAGATGCCTCTGCCCCGACACGTCCCACCATGGCCGCATCGATATACTGCATGATGATGGAAGACAGCTGTGCAATGATGGCCGGCACGCTGAGCTCTACCGTCAGGCGCAACTGCTGTCGCAGGGTCATCGGACGGCCATCACGGATAAGGTCAAGCAGAATGTCTGTTTTCTTTTCCTTCGCCATTTTTCATTCCATTTTAAATTAACATACAAGCCCTATTTCTCATAATTTACATGATTTAACCCATCAATGAACGGATACAAAAATACAAAAAATCGGGATGTAGCTTAGTATATAAATCCTCTGACAATATACCCTTCTTACGGATTCAACCTATGGTCGGCCCCGGCCTCTTATAAGTGGGGCATATTTATGGGGGAAGGGACATTTCATGATAAAATGCACATTTTCTCATTTAACTAATATTTACAATTTCGGGATAGGGGGATTTGCACCAATCTCCGTTATACCAATAAACAAATAAAGGAAAGCAGAGATAATAGACTAGACTATAACTACGTAATATGGAAAAGAAAAACGACGCAGATATGCTGGCAGCCATGGTCCAGGCATCGAACCGTTATGCCACGCGTCCGGCATTGGTCCTTGACGACCGGACCTTTACCTATCAGGACTTGTTCGGACTGGCAGGAAGTATTTGTGAAACGCTGAGAAATCTCCACGGAGACACGGTGGGCATCGCGGCCGAAAACCGTATGGAGACCTACGCCTCCATTTTGGGTGTGCTACTTTCCGGGAAAACATACGTCATGCTACATCCCGATTATCCGGCGGAGCGCAATGCTCGGATAGCCCGGCAATCCGGCATCGGCCTGTGGCTCTACAGTGGGGAAAATGGCCACATGCTTCCCGCTGACATCAGGGCCATACGGGTGTCTCTCCCCTCCCATCGGCTTGCTTTGCCGTCCGGCATCGAGGAGGTGGATTCCGATGTGCCTGCTTACATCATCTTCACGTCCGGAAGTACGGGCGAACCCAAGGGTGTCCCCATCTCCCGGAAGAACCTGAATATGTTCTACCAAGCCTATCGGGCTTTAGGATGGCAACTGGATGAAAACGACCGTATGCTTCAGATGTTCGAACTGACGTTTGACGTCTCTGTCGTGTCGTTTCTTTACCCCCTTACTCTCGGCGCGTGTGTCTATCCCGTTCCGCAGCAGGGAATGAAATACCTGAACGTACTGGATATCATGGAGCGTCATCGGCTTACGTTTGCGGCTGTAGCCCCTTCCGTGCTTCGGTTGTCACGTCCTTATTTCGGGGAAATCTGTTTCCCGGACTTGCGCTATCTCGTCGTCACCGCGGAGGCCACCGACGTGAATCTGCTCCACGAATTTCGTCCTTGCATACCCAATGCCACGGTCGTCAACCTGTATGGACCGACCGAAGCGACCATCTACTGTACTTCGTATGTCATCCCGGCGGAAGGGGCCAAACACCATAACGGCATGGCGGCAATCGGGAAACCTTTTCAGGGGATGGACTATCGGATTGCATCTCCTTCGGGCAAACCCCTTCCGGCCGGAGAGATGGGGGAACTGTGGATTTCCGGACCGCAACTCATGAGCGGGTATTGGGGGGCTCCCGAAAAGACGGCGGAATGTTTTGTGACGGATTCCTCCGGAAAGCTTTATTACCGTACCGGCGATCTCTGCCGGGCAGATGCGGACGGAGACCTCGTTTATTGTGGCCGCAAAGACACACAGGTAAAGATACAAGGCTTCAGAATAGAATTGGGCGAGATTGAATACCACGTCAAGGCGTTCTACCGACATGGCT
>ERZ779669.725-NODE-725-length-18372-cov-17.550145_pt1 | contig 18372 bp, 15 predicted proteins | sample MGYA00511372_ERZ779669 | MGnify/ENA primary metagenome ERZ779669 (study PRJEB29588, sample SAMEA1967891) | human gut metagenome | biome: human gut; feature: human-associated habitat; material: faeces | place: Denmark | collected 2008/2010 ... | reverse complement strand
TTCGTCGTATCGGTGGGTGTCACTTCTTGTGTCGGTTGGCGCGGCGTTGACGGATTTCAGCTTTCTTTTTGGCCGCTCCCGAACCATGCTGGCCGGAGATGTAGCTCTTTTTCTTTGCCTTGGTCTTGACGCCGGTTTTCTCTTCCGTCTGACGCGGGGCGCGGCGGAATACGATGCCTTCTGTAATGGCTTTGATGACTTCTTCTTTCGGGGCTTTCCGCATGGCTGGACGGCTGGTTTTAATGATGGAACAAGCGGATGCCCGTGAAGGCCATGGCGATGTTGTATTTGTCGCAGGTTTCGATGACATGGTCGTCGCGCACCGATCCGCCGGCCTGGGCCACGAAAGCTACGCCGCTTTTGTGGGCACGTTCGATGTTGTCGCCAAAGGGGAAGAAGGCGTCCGAGCCGAGCGCTACGCCCTGGTTGAGGGCTATCCATTCCTTCTTCTCTTCGCGGGTGAGCACTTCGGGTTTTTCGGTGAAGAACTTTTGCCACTCGCCGTCGCTCAGGACATCCATGTAGTCGTCAGAGATATAGATGTCGATGGTGTTGTCGCGGTCAGCACGGCGGATCTTCTCTACCCAAGGCAGGTTCATCACCTTGGGGTGCTGACGGAGCCACCAGATGTCGGCCTTGTTGCCTGCGAGTCGGGTGCAGTGAATGCGGCTCTGCTGTCCGGCGCCGATGCCGATAGCCTGTCCGTCCTTTACGTAACATACAGAGTTGCTCTGCGTGTACTTCAGGGTGATGAGGCTTATGATGAGGTCACGCTTTGCCTCTGGCGTGAAAGTCTTGTTCTGGGTGGGAATGTTCTCGAATAGCGCAGGGTCGTCCAGGCGCACCTCGTTGCGTCCCTGCTCGAATGTTATGCCGAATACCTGCTTGTGCTCGATGGGCGCGGGCACGTATGCAGGGTCAATCTTGATTACGTTGTAGGTGCCCTTGCGTTTCTCTTTCAGTATGGCGAGCGCCTCGGGAGTATAGTCGGGAGCTATCACTCCGTCGCTGACCTCGCGCTTGAGGAGCGTAGCTGTTGCCTCGTCGCACGTGTCGCTCAGTGCCACAAAGTCGCCGTAGCTGCTCATTCGGTCAGCTCCGCGGGCGCGTGCGTAGGCGCATGCCAGTGGCGAAAGCTCTATCTTTACGTCGTCAACGAAGTAGATTTTCTTCAAGGTGTCGCTCAGCGGCAGGCCTACGGCTGCTCCCGCGGGCGATACATGCTTGAAGCTGGCAGCTGCGGGCAGGCCCGTTGCGGCCTTGAGCTCCTTTACGAGTTGCCAACTGTTGAGCGCGTCGAGGAAGTTGATGTACCCCGGGCGGCCGTTAAGCACCTCGATGGGCAGTTCGCCTTCCTCCATGTAAATGCGTGAAGGTTTCTGGTTCGGATTGCATCCGTACTTCAATGCTAATTCTTTCATATCCTGTGGTTTAACTATTCCAGGTGCAAAAATACTGCAAAATCGGCGTAATTCAAAATAAATATGCCTAAACCGTGCGTTTTGCTGCGCCGTCATGTTACGTGCGGGGCATGGTCATGCCTTGTCGCCGTCGTTGTTCCGGTTCTTTAGAAAGCTCGGCGCAAGCAGTCCGATACCCACGCCGAGGCACATCCCCACCGCCAGATTGTCGAATATAATGCCGAATGCGACGCCGAAACAGATACCGATGGCAAGATAACTGCCTGCGGCCTGCTGATTTTTATCCTGCTTGTTGTCCTCTTCCATAATGCTGTTTGTATTGATATTGTGAAACAAAGATAGCGAAAAAATTGTTTCCGGCAAAGCGTTGCATAGCGTTTTTCAGCACGTTCCGTGGCTGGCCTGTAACCCGCTGATAATCAAGGATGTTGCAAAAGGCCGTCTTTTGCCTCCCGAAAGGCCGTCTTTTAGCGTGCGATTGACGGCCTTTTGGAAGGTGATTTGCCGTCAATCGCAAATCGTCAGAGATTCTGGTGTATGGCGGTATGCGCCGCATGGCCACGCCGTAAGCCTTGTTATTTTAATGTATTGATTGCTTATTACGGGAAATTTTCTTAACTTTGCACGAGGTAAATGCCAACTAAGATAATGACAGACGACGATTTCGATATAAGGAATAATTCTCTAACGTCGGCCGAGAAGGAGTTTGAGAACGCCCTGAGGCCGTTGCGCTTCGACGACTTCAGCGGCCAGCAGAAGGTTGTCGACAACCTGCGCGTGTTCGTCGAGGCGGCCAAGTACCGCGGCGAACCGCTCGACCACACCCTGCTGCACGGCCCTCCCGGTCTGGGAAAGACCACGTTGAGCAACATCATAGCCAACGAGCTGGGCGTAGGTTTCAAGCTGACGAGCGGCCCAGTACTCGACAAGCCGGGCGACCTTGCCGGCATATTGACCTCGCTCGAGCCTAACGACGTGCTCTTCATAGACGAGATTCACCGCCTGTCTCCCGTCGTTGAGGAATACCTTTACTCGGCGATGGAGGACTACCGTATCGACATAATGATAGACAAAGGGCCGTCGGCACGCTCCATACAGATAGACCTTAACCCCTTCACCCTTGTCGGGGCTACTACCCGCAGCGGCCTGCTTACCGCACCCTTGCGTGCCCGATTCGGCATAAATCTGCACCTCGAGTACTACGAACCCGAGACGCTTACGAGGATTCTGAAGCGTTCGGCCGGCATATTGAAGGTTCCGATAGACGACGATGCGGCCGTTGAGATAGCCGCGGCACGCCCCGTATAGCCAATGCCCTGCTACGCCGTGTGAGGGATTTCGCCCAGGTGAAGGGCACCGGGCGCATTGACACAGCTATCTCGAAAATAGCCCTGACGGCGCTTAACATCGACCAGTACGGCCTTGACGAGATTGACAACAAGATACTGCTGACCATCATCGACAAGTTCCGCGGCGGTCCGGTGGGTATCACCACCATCGCGACGGCCATCGGTGAGGACGCCGGTACCGTGGAGGAAGTGTACGAACCGTACCTTATCATGGAGGGATTCATCAAGCGCACGCCCCGCGGACGCATGGTCACGGAGCTGGCCTACCGCCACTTCGGCCGCAACATGCTCGGCTCTAACACGGCGGAACCGGACCTATTCTTTAATTCATAATTGGCTTTCGCCGAACTTTGTTTCACAATTCATAATTAGCTAAACGCTGACTTTCAGTTCATAATTGGGCAGACGCCATGAAAGCAAACTGGTTATGAATTGTGAATAATGAATTAAAAATGCGGCATACTTGCTAAATGGACGACAATAAAATCATAATATACAATACTCCTGACGGTGAAACGACTGTCAGTGTCAACCTTGACGGCGACACGGTGTGGCTGTCGCAACAGCAGATGGCCGTGCTTTTCGACAAGGACAGGACGGTTATAACCCGCCATATAAACAACATTTACAAGACAAAAGAACTCGAAAAAAGTTCAACCTGTGCATTTTTTGCACAGGTTCGCAATGAAGGCGGCAGGGCCGTTGAGCGTAAAATACCGCTATACAACCTTGACATGATTATCTCAGTGGGCTACCGTGTCAATTCAAAACGCGGCACGCAGTTCCGCATCTGGGCCAACAAAGTATTGAAAGAATACCTGGTAAAAGGTTACGTAATAAGCAACAACATAACTGAACAAAAATACAGGGAACTTCAACAGCTGGTAGCCGTAATGGCAAGAACCGTGAAACGCATAGGGGACACTGCCGGAAAAGACCACCAGACGGACAGCTTGGTGAGCATGGTGGCCGACTATGCCTACGCCCTCGACACACTCGACCGCTACGACTACCAGCAATTGGAAGTTGGCGGGACAACAACAGAAGAACGTTTCCACGCCACTTACGACAATGCAATGAAGATGATAGACAGCCTAAGGCGTAAATTCGGTGGCGGAACACTGTTCGGCAACGAGAAAGACGGTTCGTTCAGAAGTTCCATCGGACAGATATACCAGACTTTCGGGGGCACGGAACTCTATCCGTCAATCGAAGAAAAGGCGGCCATGCTGCTGTATCTCGTAACGAAAAACCATTCGTTTAGCGACGGCAACAAGCGCATAGCAGCCACCCTGTTCCTATGGTTTCTCGAACGAAACGGCATACTATACCGACCTGACGGTGGCAAACGAATAGCCGACAACGCCCTTGTGGCGCTCACGTTGATGATAGCCGAAAGCCGCACGGAGGAAAAAGACACCATTGTAAAGGTAGTAGTAAACCTGATAAACAAGAACAACAGATAAACTGAAAAAGGAAAGTTGTTAATTATCAAACTGCCAACAGCGCAGCCTAATTATGAATTGTGAATTATGCATTATGAATTAAAAACTGCCGTTTTCCCTGGCAGCTTTGACCCGTTTACCGTCGGGCACGACGCCATCGTGCGCCGTGCGCTGCCCTTGTTTGACCGTATTGTCATCGGGGTTGGCGTGAATATCAGCAAGAAATATCTGTATAGCGCGGAGGTCAGGGTGAGTGAAATTGCCCGTCTGTATGCCGACGAGCCGAAGATTGAGGTCAAGGCGTACAACGATTTGGCCGTTGACTTCGCGCATCGCGAGGGCGCACGCTTTATCGTAAAGGGGGTGCGCAGCGTCAAGGACTTTGAGTATGAGCGTGAACAGGCTGACATCAACCTGAGAATAGGCGGCGTGGAAACCGTCTTCTTGTTCTCCGAGCCGCAATACGGAAGCGTGTCGTCAAGCATGGTCCGCGAACTGCTGCACTTCGGAAAGGACGTGAGTGAGTTTCTTCCGGGAAATTAAGAATTATGAGTTAAGAATTAAGAAAATATGCTTTGCTGCTAAGCAGAAACTTTCTTAGTTCTTAACTTCTTCATTTTTAACTCCCAAAGTCATATTTTCTTAATTCTTCATTCTTAACTCTTAATTAAAAAAATGATTTCCTACAGCACCGACGGCGTAAAGATGCCGCCAATAAAGAGACGCGAGACGACGGCCTGGATTAAGGCCGTGGCAGCCAAGTATGGCCGCAAGACGGGTGAGATAGGCTACATGTTCGTAAACGACGAACGGATACTTGAGGTCAACCGGGAGTATCTCGGGCATGATTATTATACCGACATCATAACCTTTGACTATGACGAGGGTGACGTGATAAACGGCGATATAGTGATTTCGCTCGACACGGTGCGTACTAACGCCGAGCAGTTTGGCAAGGAATATATCGACGAACTGCACCGTGTAATCATCCACGGCATACTCCATCTGTGCGGAATAAACGACAAAGGCCCCGGCGAACGCGAGATAATGGAACAGGCGGAGAACGAGGCACTTAGTCTAATTAAGAATTAAGAGTTAAGAATTAAGAAAGTATGTCTTGTTAATTAATAAGCTTATTGGCCTGATATTTACGAAGCATACTTTCTTAATTCTTAACTCTTAATTCTTAATTTCTATGCTCTTAATTCTTAATTTCCTCCACTCCCTTCATCACGATGTCGCTCGTCTCGTTGATGATTTGGAAGTATTCGCTCATGTCGAACAGGTCGCGGGCGACGAGAGCCTTCAACTGTGCCTTGAGGTAAGGTAACGTTTTTTGCAGTTCGGCGTCGTCTTTCGGCTTCACGTTCTGCTTTTCTCCCTCTTTGATAACTTCGTAGATAAGCTCTTGCGGAATGTTGAATCCGTCGCGGAACGTCTCGAACGTTGGGAAGAGTGACTTCAGTTGCTTGCGGTGATTGTCGATGTATTTCAGGTCGGTGTTGATGACTATGCCCTTCAGCACGAGCTGCCTGTGGAAGTTTGTGTACTGAAGCGTGTCGAGCGGAACGAACACGTCGGGCATTATTCCGCCGCCACCGTACACCGCGCGGTGCTTGCGCAAGGTGTAGAACTTCAGCGAATCGGCAAAATGTATGCTGTCGCTGTTGGTCAGTTCGCCGTGTTTCAGACGCTTGTCGAAGTCAAGGGCGTAATCCTCAAGGTCTCCCTTGGTGTACGGTTTCTGTATGCAACGGCCTGAAGGGGTGTAATAATGTGCTATTGTAAGGCGTATCATTGAGCCGTCGGGCAGGCCGATGGGGCGCTGTACGAGACCCTTTCCGAATGTGCGCCTGCCTATTATGGTGCCGCGGTCTTGGTCTTGTATCGCTCCGGAGACAATCTCGGCTGCCGAAGCTGTGAACTCGTTGACGAGCACATAGACGCGTCCGTCCTGGAATTTGCCGTTGCCACGCGCCTTATAGTCCATGCGGTCAACACGTCTTCCTTCGGTATATACAATTAGGTCGTTCTTCGGCAGGAATTCGTTTGCTATTTCCACGGCAGCCTGGAGGTATCCTCCGCCGTTATCCTGGAGGTCGAGGATGAGGTCTTTCATTCCCTCTTTCTTTAGCTTCTCCATTCCTTCCATGAACTCGTCATAGGTCGTTGCGCCGAAGTTACCTATCCTTATATATCCTACATTGGGGCGAATCATGTACACGGCGTCTATGCTTTTCACTGGAATCTTGTCTCTCTTTACCGTAAACTTGAGTACTTCAGCCACGCCGCGGCGCACTATACCGAGGTTTACTTTCGTCCCTTTTGGGCCACGCAGGCGGCGCATAATCTCCTCTTTGCTCATCTTCACGCCTGCAATTGCTGTGTCATTGACGGTTACGATACGGTCGCCGGCCATTATTCCGACCTTTTCCGACGGGCCTTTGCTTACGGGTTGGATGACGAGCAGCGTGTCGTCAACCATGTTGAACTGCACTCCAATACCCTCGAAGTTGCCCTGCAACGGTTCGTTCATCGCCTTAACTTCCTCCGGATTGGAGTAAGACGAGTGGGGGTCGAGCTTCTCCAGCATACCGCGGATACCGTCTTCAACGAGCTTGTTCTCGTCAACAGAGTCAACATACAGGTTGTTTATGGCCATCTCTGCTATCTGGAGCTTGCGTATCGGGCTGTCGCCTGAAAAGTCGATGCGCATTTGCGCGCTTACAGGTAAAAGTGTAAAAAGGTAAAAAAGTAAAACTATTGGTGCTTTATTTTTCATCGCTTGGTGGTATTATTGGGGCGTATTGGGCTAATTATGCTTATAAGACCAATTGACTTAATAAGCCGGATAGGCCTTGATTGGCCCAATACGCCGTCTTTCTTAATTAGCTTAACGCTGACTTTCAGTTCTTAACTCTTAATTCTTAATTGATGTCTTCTTCCTCGGGGCGGTCTTCCTCGATGACAAGGTTGTCAATAATGAAGTTCTGACGCTCTGGCGTATTCTTGCCCATGTAGTATTCGAGGAGCTTCTGTACTTGGTCGTTCTTGTGCAGTGTGACCTGTTCCAGACGCATGTCCGGGCCGATGAAGTTACGGAACTCGTCGGGGCTTATCTCTCCGAGACCTTTGAATCGAGTTATCTCCGGGTCTGGACCAAGGGTTGATATGGCGTCAAGCCTCTCCTCTTCGCTGTAACAATAGCGTGTGATAAAGTCGCCTTTTGTACCTTTATTGTCCTCGAGAACTTTTTTGTTCTTTATTTTCGAGCGGCGGTTACGTACGCGGAAAAGTGGTGTCTGGAGTACATATACGTGGCCTTTCTTTATCAAGTCAGGGAAGAATTGCAGGAAAAACGTGATTATCAGCAGGCGGATATGCATGCCGTCGACGTCTGCATCAGTGGCTACTATTACCTTATTATATCTCAAGGAGTCAAGTCCGTCCTCTATGTCGAGCGCCGCTTGCAGCAGGTTAAACTCCTCGTTTTCGTACACAATCTTCTTTGTCAGACCGTAAGAGTTGAGCGGTTTGCCCCTCAAGGAGAACACCGCCTGCGTGTTAACGTCACGGCTTTTGGTGATGGAACCGCTTGCCGAGTCGCCCTCGGTTATGAAGATGGAGCTTTCCTCCTTGCGTTCGTTCTTAACGTCGCTGAAGTGTATGCGGCAGTCGCGCAGCTTGCGGTTGTGCAAGTTGGCCTTTTTCGCGCGTTCGCGGGCCAGCTTCGTCACGCCGGCCATTTCCTTCCGCTCCTTCTCCGAGGCCTGTATTTTCTGCAGCATTACCTCCGCAACGTCGGCGTGTTTGTGCAGATAGTTGTCCACTTCGGTCTTGATGAAGTCGCCAACGTATTTGTTCACGCTTACGCCGTCGGGCGACATGGTGAGCGAACCGAGCTTTATCTTTGTCTGGCTTTCGAACATCGGTTCTTCCACATTTACCGCAATGGCTGCCACAAGGCCGTTGCGTATGTCGGTGTACTCGAAGTTTTTGTTGAAGAACTCCTTTATTGTCTTGGCTATATGCTCTTTGAACGCGCTCTGGTGGGTACCGCCCTGAGTGGTATGCTGGCCGTTTACGAACGAATGATACTCCTCTCCGTACTGGTTGGTGTGGGTGAAGGCTATCTCGATATCCTCTCCCTTGAGGTGTATTATGGGATAGATTCCGTCGGTGGTCATCGTGTCGTTGAGGAGGTCTTCCAGTCCGTTGCGGCTCAGTATGCGGCGTCCGTTGAACATGATGGTAAGCCCCGTGTTGAGGTAAGTGTAGTTGCGGAGCATTGTCTCGACGAAATCTGTGTGGAAACGGTAGTTCTTGAACAGCGTATCGTCAGGCTCGAAGAATACGTATGTGCCGTTTTCGTCCTGCGTGTCTTCGGTTGTGTCGTCTTTCATCATGCCGCGTTCGAACTTCACCGTGCGCACCGTGCCGTCGCGGTATGAGCGCACCTCGAACTTTGAACTGAGCGCGTTGACAGCCTTTATGCCGACACCGTTGAGGCCGACGCTCTTCTTGAACGCCTTAGAGTCATACTTTCCGCCGGTGTTCAGCACGCTTACTGCCTCGATGAGCTTGCCTTGCGGTATGCCGCGTCCGTAGTCGCGGACGGTCACGCGCAGTTCCTCGTCAATGTCGACTTCAATGCGTTTGCCGGCGTTCATCTTGAACTCGTCTATCGAGTTGTCGATAACCTCCTTCAGCAAGACATATATTCCGTCTTCGGGCATGGAGCCGTCGCCCAACCGTCCGATGTACATGCCGGGGCGGGTGCGCACGTGTTCCATGTCGGAAAGATGTCTTATATTATCATCCGTGTAAGCAGTTGTAATTTTATTCTCTTCGTTCATAAAGTCGTTTTTTCAGTAGTCAAAGTAGTTAGAGTAGTTATCGCTCCCTGCGGTCGCTAAGTAGTTAAAGTCATTACCTTTATCGCTTGCGGATGTCTGAGCCGGAAAAGCGTTTTGCTTTAACTGCTTAGCGACCGCAGGGAGCGATAACTACTCTAACTACTTTAACTACACGGAACTATAACCACTTTTTATAGCAGCGTCTTCTCTTGTGCAGCGTGGTGTCGAGATACTGCCATTGGCTCTGCACGTTCTCGTTGGTCTCCATTTCGACCTGGCTCTCGCCCCACTTGAATCCGTATGCCTGGTAGCGCGGAATGAGGTCGGAGAACATCAGGGCGTTGGCTCCCTTCATTCGGTATTCGGGCAGTACGCCGAGCAGTAGCAGGTCGACGCCCTCGGTCTTGTGGGCTTTCAGGGCACGCAGCACGTGCCACCAGCCGAAGGGGAAGAGCCGTCCGCGGCGGCATTTCTGCAGCGCGCGCGACAGTGATGGTATGGTAATGCCAACGGCTACGGGCTTGTTTCCCTCGTTCCAGTCTTCCACAACGGTTATCAGGCTGAGGTTGGCCAGCGGGAAGTACATGCCTATGTATTGCTCGATTTGCCGCTCTGACAGCTCCGAGTAGCCGTACAGGTCCTTGAAGCATGTGTTGATCAGGTCGAACATCTTTTTGCCGTAGCCGCCCTCGAACACGTCTTTTTTCGTCAGCTTGCGCACGTGCAGGTTGTAGCGTTTCTGTATCATCTCGGCTATCTTCGTGTATTTCTCGGGCACTTTCTCGGGCACCATTAGCTTGAATTCCACGTAGTCGTTGTCCTTGTCGAAGCCGCCGAGCTTCTCCATGTGTTCCGGATAGTAGGGATAGTTGTATATCGTGGCCATCGTGCCGAGCTGGTCGAAGCCCCAGGTGAGCATTCCCTCGGGGTCGAGGTCGGTGAATCCGAGCGGGCCTATCATCTCGTCCATGCCCTTTGAGCGGCCGTAGTCCTCGACGGCTTTGAACAGCGCGGCAGATACTTCGATGTCGTCGACGAAGTCTATCCAGCCGAAGCGCACGCACTTTCTGCCCCAGCGCTTGTTGGCGCGGTGGTTTATGATGGCCGCAACGCGGCCGGCCATGCGGCCGTCCTCGTAGAAAGCCATGAAGTATTCGGCCTCGCTGAACTCGAAGGCTGCGTTCCTCGTCTTGTCGAGGGTCTTCATCTCGTCTGAGAAAAGGTTGGGCACATCCTGCTCGCAACCATCGTACAGGTCGTAGTGGAAGTCGATAAACTTCTCGAGGTCCTTCCTCGTCTTGACCTTTTTTATTGTTACTGATGACATTTCCTGATGTTGTTAAGACTACTTAAACATGCAAAGATACTCTTTTTGCCGCTAATATGGAAATTTTTGGTGGTTAAAGTACCTTTTTTACGTGGACGTACGTTTTGCGAAAGACCGTCTTTCGCGTTCTGAAAGGCCGTTAACCGCACGCTAAAAGGCCATCTTTTAGCGTGTAAAAGATGGCCTTTCGCAAAGCATTGAGTATCAATATGTTGTAAGATAGGTATGAACCGTGTCTATTGTCCGGTGGCTTGCATGTACTCACGCTTCTTTATCTGGTAGCCGGCGTACGCCTCGATGTACGAGTAGCGGCTGTCCTGGTACAGCGTCTGGGCCTCCAGCAGGTCGCTCATCGTAGCCGTTCCCGCCGTGTAGTAGTCGGTGTGCAGGCGCAGGTTTTCCTCCGCCTGCGTTATCGACTCCTGCGCTATGCGTATCTGCCGGTAAGCGTCGTTCATGTCGTTCCATTTGTTTTCCATGTTGATTACCAGCAGTTCGGCGTTGTCCCTGAGTGTGTTCTCGGCGTTGCTCACGGCCAGTTTCCTCTTTTTCATGTCGTGAGAGCCGCCCCACCAGCCCGAAAGCGGTATGCTGACCGTGGCGAAGCCTACCCACGACTGCTGGCTCTTGTCCATGAAGTTGTTGTAGAAGTATCCGCCGCCGATGGCCACGGTGGGCAGGTTCTCGCCCAGTGACATCTTGTATTGCAGCCTGTTGGCCTTCACGTTTTGCTCGAGCAGGGCGTATTCGCTTGTCGACACCAGTGCCGCCGTCGGTTCGGCGTACAGCGCGAAGGGCGGTTCGGGCATGCCGTCGCCCATGTCGGCCGCCACGTCTACGCTATCGTCTGCATGTCCCGTGTACTGTGCCAGCAGGCGGCGTGCCGTGGCCAGCGCGTTCTCTACGGTAATCCGGCCGCTTCGGGTCTCGTTCCTGCGCAGGTTAACTTGCAGCAGGTCGTTCCTGTCAGACACCCCGGCGCTTACCGCCGCGTCGGCATTTTTCGCGAATTCGGCCAGCTGCTGTTCGACGGCGGTTATCGTCTTGAGCTTTTCCTTGAGCATTACCACCTGCCAGAAGTATGTTTCGGCAGTAAGTACTACCTCGTTTTCCGACAGCTTGCGTTGCAGGCGGCTCGACTCAACGCCCACCTCGGCCAGTCTGTTGGCGTTGATTATGCGTCCTCCCGTGAACAAGGGCAACTGCGCCGATACGCCTCCCGAGATACCGTTCTTGAGCAGTCCCATGCCCATACCTTCTCCAAGGCTCATCTGTAGCAGCTCGTCGTCGGCCATGAAGCCCATTCCCGTGGCGCTTACCGTGGGGAAGTATTTTGTGAAAGCCTGCTTTTTCGCCTGCCGGGCGGCCTCTACGTCGTTGCCGGCGTTCTTCATTTTCACGTTGTTCAGCAAGGCGTCGCTGACGCACTGGTCAATAGTCATCACGCACTGTGCCGTAATCGTCGTTGCTGCCAGCGACAACACCATTGTCAATATAGTTGTTTTCGTCGTCATTGTTTTCATTTTTAATGCTTTGATTTTATTGCTCTTCTATAGCGTCCACTCTTTTCCTGCGCTCCGTGGTGCCGCGGAATATCAGCAGGTAGGCAGCCGGCAGCACGGTCAGGATGAACATCATAGTTATCAGCGTGCCGTAGCATATCACCGTGCCCATGGGCATCCACAGGCCGCTTCCGCCCAGAATCATCGGTATTACGCCCATCGACGCTGCGGCCGAGGTGAGGAATATCGGGCGCATTCGGCGTTGCGCCGAGTGGTATATGGCCTCTTCGGCGTGCATTCCTTCCGTCGCGCGCAGCTCCTCCGCGTAGTCGAACATTATTATTCCGTTGCGTACCAATATACCCATGAGGCTCACCACGCCCAAGATACACGTTATGCTGAGGTCTACGCCCTGTATCAATATGCCGGCGGCGGTGCCGAACAGGCATAGCAGCAGGCTCGCGAAGATGAGTGCCGCAATGCTTATCTTGCGGAAATGGAGCAGCAGGATGAAGAATATAATCACCGCCGCGATGACTAATCCGCCTATGATTGAGGGCATTTTTTCAACGCTCTGTTCCTCTTCACCGCCGTAGCTGACGGTTATTCCGGCCGGAACGTTCATTTTGCCTACTAATTCTTTCACCTCTTTTGTAACGTTCATGGCGTTTGTCTCGCGCGTTATGTCACTCTCTACAGTTACGGTGTATATGCCGTTTCGGCGTACTATCTGCCCTTCTTTCCATTCAGGCTTTATGTCGGCAACCTGCCTCAGCGGCACCGTTGCCAGCCCTCCGGCGGCGGGAATGCGCTCGTCGGCTACGTCGGCGTTGGTCGCACGCTCTGCCTTCGTGCCTTTCAGAACTACGGGAATGTCGTCATCCCCCTCCCATACGGTAGCCACTGTCGTGCCGCTTCCGTATCTCATGGCCAGTGTCGACTCAACGGTGAGGTTGCTTACGCCGAGCCTTGACGCCTCGTCTTCCTTAAGGATGATGTCACCCGAGGCCAGAGGCTCGTTGCAGTCGATGTGCACCTGCGTCAGTCCGGGTATGTCCTTCATCTTGTCGCGCAGCTTTTCGGCTTGCGTCTTCAGCTCATCGAAGTTCTCGCCGCTGAGCCTTACCTCTACCGGATATACCGCCTCGCTGTAGCTAAGCTGCTTGAATCTTACGCGTGCGCCGGGGAAGTAGTCGCCGTATTTCGGCATGTACTCGTCCAGAAGTTCCTCGGTTGCCTCGATTCCGGTTGTGTTTACGATGAACTGTGCGTACGAGGTGCCTGCTATCTGCGGAGCGTATGCCGTGTGGAAGCGTGGCGAGGCGCAGCCCTTGAATGACGTTACGGACACTATGCGGCTGTCCTTGCGCAGCATGTTCTCCAGACTGTCGGCTATTTCCGCCGTGCGTTTGACCGACGTTCCGGTAGGAGTGTATATCTCGACGGCAAACTGGTTGCGGTCGGCCGCAGGCATCAGCTTCTGCGGAACATACCTCATCATAAATACTCCTGCGGCCACTGACAGTACTCCGACGGTCACCGTAACCTTCGGATGGGCGAAGCAGACGTCCAACAGCTTGTTGTATGACTTCTGGAGAACGTCCAAGAACGAGAATGGTTTTCTGCCGTCAGGTTTTTTCTTGCTCTCCATCGGCTTGCGGATAAACCAGAACTGCATGAACGGGACAAGCAGCGTGGCCACCAGAAGCGATACCATCAGCACGATGGTGACGCCCCACGGGAACATAACAATGAAGTCCTTGAACATTCCCGAAAGCGTTAATAGGAACGGGAAGAATGTAACCGTGATGGCCAGCGTGGCCGAGAAGATGGACTTGAAGAAGTGAGTGGTACTCTGGATGGAGGCGTGCCAGCGCGACATACCTGTCCCGATGCACTCCAGGTAGTTGTCAATGATGACGATGGAGTTGTCCACTATCATTCCAAGCGACATTATCAGCACCGCGAGAGTTACCGTGTTAAGCTCTATTCCGAAAGCGTTGAACAGTCCGAGGGATATGAATATTGTTATAGGGATGGTCGATGCGGCCACGAGCGCTACCCTCATGGGCAGCAGGAGCATAACGACGATTACCACGGCGACGATTGCTATGAGCAGCTCTTCAAGGAAGTTGGCCACGCTGTCGCCCACAACCTTGCTCTGGTCGGTTATCCTGTATATGCTGACTCCTGCCGGAAGGGTTTTCTGGAAACCGGCCATCACCTTGTCGATGTCGTCGCCCATCTTGACGATGTTCTGTCCTTTCTTCATCTCTACGCTAAGGAGTATGCACTTGGTGCCGTTGTTCGTGATGTACGAATCAGCCTCGGGGTACTCCCTTCGCACGTCGGCTACGTCCTTGAGGCGTATATTGTTGCCGTCGGGCGTGGCGAAGACAATCATCTGTTCGATGTCGTACACCGAGTTGAGCGACTTCTCCACGTACAGCGGCTGCACGTAGTCGTCGGTCTTAACGCGGCCTCCGCTCGTGGTGAAGCCCTTTTGCATGAGGGTAAGAGTCAGCGTCTTGTCGTTAAGTCCGTAGTGACTCAGGCGCTCGTTGTCGAGATATACGGCTATCTGTTCGTGCCGCATGCCGCTTACCGTCATGCGTCCTACACTCTCAATGCGCCGCAGACTGTCCTGCAGGCAGTCCACGTAGTCCTCCAGTTCGCGGTAAGTCTTGTCCTTGCTCTCCATCGTTATCAGCAACGCCGAGGTGTCTCCGAAGTCGTCCATCACCTTTATGGCGAGCACGTTGCTCGGCAGTTGAGCCTTGAAGTCGGCCACTCCGTGCTTGAACTTGCTCCAGAACTCGTCCTTGTTGTTTACGTCGTCGTTGAGTTCTACCTGTATGTATGTTATCCCGTCACGGCTTTTCGAGAAGGTCTTGGCCTTCTTCACCTCCTTATATGTAAAGATATAGTTCTCCAGAGGCTTGGTAACCTGCTCGGCCATCTCGTCCGACGGCACGCCGGGAGCCACCGCTACGACGATACCCTGGCGCACGGTGAAGTCGGGAAACTCGTTTTTCCTCATGCCGGGCAGGCTGTATATGCCGAAGGCCACGAGGCAGCTGAATATGAGGATGACGATTTGCCGGTAGTGCATCGCCCATTCCACAAAGTTGCGTTTCTTCTGTTCCATTGTTTGATTTTTTTATGTTGACAAGCAGACGGGGTACAAGCTGGCAAGGAGATGACCCTTGTCGGGTGTGCCTGCAGTTGTCGGCCGGATTGAACGTGATGTTCCTTGTATGCTTGTTTGCCTGTTACCTGTCTGCTTGAGGAATTAGAATTTAACCTCCGTACCTTCGCTTACTTTCTGCTGTCCGGCAGTTATTATCTTGTCGCCGTCGGCAAGTCCGGAGATTATCGTTACTCCGTCGGCGGTGAAGTCGCCGCATTCAACTATGCGCTTTACGGCCTTTCCGCCTGCTGCCAGCCATACAAACTCGTTGTTGTTCTCGTCAATCTGTACGATGTGTGCCGGTATGATGCATGCCTGTGACTGTCCGTTGTCTTTGAGGGTTACCGTTGCTACCATGCCGGGCATTAGCTTGCGTGAGGCGTTGTCGACATTAATCTTTACGTCATACGAGCGCGACAGCGGGTCGGCCGATATTCCTTTCTCGCTCACGGTGCCGCTGATGGTCTCTCCGCCGAGGGCGCTTACGGTGATATTGGCCTTCTGTCCTACGTTCACTTGCGCTATCTCGTTTTCCGGTACGGCAATTTTCACTTTCACACGGCCTACGGCCACGAGCTTGGCGATGGTAGTTCCCTCAACCACGTTCTGTCCTTTCTCGCCCGTCTTCTTTGATATTACACCGCTGAACGGTGCGTACAAGCGGCAGTCGCGCAGCTGCTTTGCAGCCACTTGCTCTGCGGCGCGGGCGCGCTCGAGCGTGGTCTGGGCGTCAACCCATTTTATTTCGGGCAGACTACCTTTGTCGTGCAGCTCTTTCATACGGCGGTATGCATCGTCGGCTTGCGCCAAGGCAGACTTTGCCGCGTTATAGTTGTTAGTCAGTTGTTCGGCGTCGAGCGTGGCTATGAGTTGTCCCTTGGCCACGCGGTCGCCCTCGTCAACGTTCATTGTCCTTATCGTTCCGGGCACAGCGAAGCTCAGCAGCGTGCCGTTTTCTTCCTCTACCGTGCCCGAGAAACGGCTTGTGTTGTCTCCGTTGACGGTCTTTACCTGTGTTACTTCCACCTTTACAGTTTTAGGTTGGTTGTTCTGGTTGTCTTCTTTCTTACCGCATGAGGTCAGCAATGTAGCTGCCAGCAACATCGGAATAAGGTGATAGTTTCTCATCTTGATATTGTTTTTTTATTTCACAGTGCAAAATTAGGGTGTTTTTGACCTCTTTTTCTCTTTTGGATGTCTGCGTAAATGTCCTATTTTAGAATAAAATGAATTTTAGGACATAACTATTCACTTATGGATAATCTTTCTGTTGCCAATGTAAAAACTACCGTATGTATTTTGACTGTTTTCCTGTTTTATTGCCGTTGTTGACAACTTGAATTACGGCATTCGGTGTTCTGTTCTCCATATATATAATAAGGTATAAGGCAAATGTGCCGTGTTTATCGCTGCCATGCAGCTATAAGCGTTGTAGAAGACGGTCAATCGCAACGCAAAAGGCCGTCTTTTGCAAGCTAAAAGGCCATCTTTTACATTGTAAAAGGTGGCCTTTTGTAACGCATTGAATGTCAATGCGATACGGCGTAGATGGCCAAAGGCTTTACCGGAAACCCGTTGTGGACAGTCGGGAGACGGTCGGGCGCATGTCGGTTCTTGCCCGTCGGCATTACGGAACGAACTGTTTTTTATTCTTAAAAAAGGACTTTCAGAGTATTTCTAATTACTTTTGGATAACCGTAATGTCGCAGAAAATGATTTTCTTTGCATCCAAAAAGGATTATGGATGTAAAAATCGGAAATCTTGAGAACCCTGAGATCAGGCAAAAGCTGAAATACACTGACGGTAAGATAGCCTTGATTGACGAACTGACCGAAGTCAATCCACGTAACGCCTTGCAGTTCGACGGAGTGTACGTGTTGCTCTGTCTTGGCGGTAAATATACGTTCGAGATTAACGGGAAACAGTATGTTGGGCATAAGAACGACGCTGTGATATGCTCTCCGGAGTCGATATTGAGCAACGTGCTGCTAAGCCCTGACTTCAGGTTTCGCTGCGTGTTTATTTCCACCGAGTATGCCGAAAAGACGCTGCCCCTGCCCGCCCAAGGGTGGAATTACAGGCTTTTCATCGAGCACAACGCCTTGATTTCACTTCTGGACAGCGAGACTGAGGGCTTCTGCCGATATTTCGATTTGTTGAAAGCCAAGTTTTCCGATAACACAAACGTGTTCCGCGACAAGATTCTTGACGCCCTTGTTCTGGCCTTTGTTTACGACTTCGGCAACGTGCTCGGCCGTATCGCCGGCCTTCGCCCGCGCCCGATGTCGTCGGCGGAGAACATCTTTGACAGGTTTATAAGCTTACTGGCACAGTCGTATCCGAAGCGCCGCGACGTGGCGTATTATGCCGACAGGCTGAACATAACGCCTAAATACCTGACCGTTGTGTGCAAGAAGACGGGCGGAAAGACGGCCTCTAAAATCATTGACGCCTACGTGACGAAGGACATTGAGCGCCTGCTGAAAAGCACGAGGAAGAGCGTCCCCCCCCCCCCCCACCAGCAGCAGAATGCCCAGAATACAGTGCACCGTCTGCATATCCGGCAGCACGCCCCGCAGCGCAGGGTCGGCGTAGGGCACGGCATAGTCAAATTGCAGCAGGCAGACCGTTCCGTCCTGCAATTTTGACGTCATATAATACTGCGTGTAGCCAAAATGCCAGCGGGTTTTCCCCTGCCGGTTCTCCATTGCCCGCTGCAAGTGCCCGGCATCCATGTTGGTGGCCAGCACCTCGCTGCTGTCCGGCGCGGCAAACAGGGCGTACCGGCACAAGGAGTCCAGCTGCGTCTCGTCAAAGGTGGCGGCGGTCATGCTCGGCAAAACGTCCTGTGCGGCTTTCTGACAGGCCTGTGCAGCTTGATTCGCGGGAAGAAACAGCCCGCCGTTCTGGATCCACAGCATCAGCACCAGCAGCCACCCCACCGCGACCAGCAGGCAGGCCAGCGCCGTGCGCACCAGATATTGCAGCAGCACGCTGCGCAGAGAAGTCAGTCTTCGCTTTTCCATCGGTACCCCACGCCCCATACGGTATTGAGCAGCTTTTCCGGCTCCGGCACGCCCGCCGCCCGCAGCTTTGCCCGGATATTTTTGATGTGCTGTGTCACGGCGGTGTCGTCCGCAGTGCCGTCAATACCAAAAACCGCTTCGTAAATTTGCTCCTTGGTAAAGGTCTGCCCTGCGTGCAGCGCCAGATACTCGCAGATGGCATACTCCGAGCGGGTCAAGGGCAGCGCCTTCCCCTCCACCGCCGCGCTCCGGGCG
>ERZ779669.723-NODE-723-length-18401-cov-30.752644_pt1 | contig 18401 bp, 8 predicted proteins | sample MGYA00511372_ERZ779669 | MGnify/ENA primary metagenome ERZ779669 (study PRJEB29588, sample SAMEA1967891) | human gut metagenome | biome: human gut; feature: human-associated habitat; material: faeces | place: Denmark | collected 2008/2010 ... | reverse complement strand
GTTCTTGCTGGCGAGATAGATGTTGCCCAGGGCGTCCTGCTGGATATCCTGTGCGTTCACGCCTTCGGTACCGACAAAGTGGGAGGTGACTCTACCATTTGTTTCTTTGCGATACAGTTTTCCGTCTTCGGTGACAATCCAGAGTCTGCCCAATTTATCTTCCAATAATTTGTGGATGTATTTCAGTTTTTCCACATCACCCTTCATTGCATGGCATACCTGAGCATCCGACTTTTTGAGCAGGATGCCATATCCGGATGTTCCAACGGCAAGATCCTTGTTTCGGAGTCTATAAACCAGGGTTACGTATGTGGTGAGTTCTTTGCCTTTCGAGTCGAACATAGGGATTTTTCGGAATCCACTTCCCGTAAAAGCCAGCAAAGAGTTGTTGGTTCCTAATATAATATATCCCTTGTCATCCTGGGTGATACTATTGATGTAGTTGCTGTTCAGCCCCTGACTATTGGGCAAATCTTTCTTCATGATAGAGATATGGTAACCATCGTAAGCATTCAGTCCGTTACGGGTAGCAATCCAGATAAAACCACTCTTGTCTTGGAACACTTGTGTGGCAAGATTGCTTGATAGTTGATTGTCTGTATTGAACAGTTTACCGCTCTGCCCCAATGACGGGAGGATAGAGAAAACTGATAGAATGAGTATCAGAAGGATACTTTTCACGACTAAGTGGCATTGTGTATTCATTGCTAGTTTAATCATTATTGGTTTATCAAGCGAGCTTATTGCTAGCTTTTTCTGAGTGCAAAAATAGTGTTTTTTTTTGGATTATTCAAGTAAAAACAAGGATTTTTTTACTTTGAGTGAAGAAAATGTTACATGTCGTAAAGTATTTGTTACATCCTGCAAGCGATTAGAAAAGAAATCGTTACTTGTAATAAAGTACATATTATATAATAGCAGTATCTTTGCAACTGAAAAAAAGTTTGTTTTTTTTAATAGGTTAGGTTTAATAGTTAGGTTTATTAATAGTTAGGTTTACTAACGTTTAGATTTAATTTGGTTTATAACATTCAAGATATCATGTTGCTATAGGCTCATGATTAATTGGTTTTCTAAGAATGGTGCGTAGTGATTACGCGCCATTCTATTTTACAAAATATGATAGAATCTAAAAACAACAACTAGATATGAAAAAGAAAATAATACTTGGCTTGGCGATGACCATGGTGTCATTGCTTGGCAATGCGGCTGACAATCTTCCTGCCCTGCATGTAGAAGGAAAGAACCTTGTCGATGCCACAGGTAAGACGGTTGTCTTGCATGGCGTAATGGATACGCCAAACCGATACTTCAACGGTTGGAGATGGCAGCAGTGGAAGGCTGACTATTCTGAAGCCGACATCCAGCCTTGCTTGGAATATTTCTCTAAGCAGTTTGCTGCTATTACCGACAAGGAGCAGGGAGCTTACTGCACCGTGTTCCGTCTGCACATGGATCCTTGCTGGACCAACGATCCATCGAAGAAGGCAGAGAATGAGGCTGACATCTCGGCGTTCAGCATGGCGCGTTATCGCCTATATCTCCAGAAACTTTATATACCATTGATTAAGGATGCCATCGCTCATGGGCTTTACGTCATCGTTCGCCCACCTGGCGTCTGCCCGGGCGACATCAGCGTTGACGACAAATATAATCGTTATCTGAAGGCTATATGGAAAGCTTTTGCTGCTGATGAGTATATCCAGCAGAACTCTGGATTGATCTCCATCGAACTTGCCAACGAGCCGGTGAGGGTTCATCTGAGTGATGGCTCTAATTCTGATAAAGCACTGCATGATTTCTTCCAGCCAGTGGTTGACGAGATTCGCACACAGGGCTTCAAGGGCATCATCTGGGTGCCGGGTGCGGGCTATCAGAGCCAGTATCAGAATTACGCCAAGTATCCTATCACCGACAGTGAGGATAATTTCTCGTATGCTGTACATGTATATTCCGGCTGGTATGGTAACATGACCGACAAGAACTGCAATCACGATACCTTTATCCGCAACTTCAAGAGTCAGGTGCCGATGGTAGAGACAAAGCCAATCATGATAACGGAGATAGACTGGAGTCCGGAAGATCCTGACAAGGCGAGTGAAGGTCACTACAACGAGTGGGGACAGTGGATACAACCTAACCTGGGCAGCTGGGCAACAGCATCTACCTCGAAATGGGGATTGGCATGGAAGGCTGTTCATGACCATTTCGGCAATATCGGCATGACCCTTACCCATCCGCAGGAGTACTATGACATCGATGAGTATCTGAAGACCGGCAAGGTGATTCCGGGTTTCCAGAATGCCAAGAAGCACAATCTCTTTGAAGAGTGCTGCGGCTATGCCTGTATGAACTGGTACAAGGAATGGTACATGAAACAAACAGAAACGGGAATTGAGCAAAAAGTGAACGATGCTGAGGTTGTCGCCACCTATTTTTATAATATAGCTGGTGAAAAAGTGAATAAACCTCAAAAAGGTGTCTATGTAATAAAACAAGTGTTAAAAGCTGGTAAGATTCGTTCTTTTAAAGTTTGTTATTAACGGCAAAGTATCTGTTACAAGAGACAAAGTGCATCTGAAATGAAACAAGTATCTTTGCACCCGTGAATAGACAATCATATAAAATGTGAATGCATAAACTATAAAACATAAATCAAAAATGAATAGAACATGATTGAACAAGTGTTAACAATGAAACGGACAGCAGCCTTATGCTTGGTGGGAGCTTTCTGCAGCCTGAATGCTCAGGCACAGAATATCCAGGTCAAGGGTAATCTTGTTGACGGTACAGGTGAGCCACTGATAGGTGCCACTGTAAAAGTGAAAGGTAATGCCAGCGTCGGTGCGGTCACCGACTTTGATGGTAATTTCAGTATCAGTGTTCCTTCAGAGAATTCTACCCTGGTATTTACATACGTGGGTATGAAGGCCAAGGAAGTAAAGGTAGGTACGAAGAGAGAGTTCAAACTTACTCTTGAAGACGACAATGCCATTGGCGAAGTTGTAGTTGTTGGTTATGGTCAGCAGAAGAAGGCTTCTGTCGTAGGTTCCATCACCCAGACTACTGGTGAGGTTTTGGAGCGTGCAGCTGGTGTTAGCGACGTTGGTTCAGCCTTGACAGGTAACCTCCCAGGAGTTGTTACAATCCAAGGCAATGGTATGCCTGGTGAGGAGGAACCTCAGATTATCATCCGTGGTTCTAGCTCATGGAACAATTCCGACCCTCTCGTTCTCGTTGATGGTATTGAACGTCCTCTGAGCAGCGTGGACATCTCTTCTGTGGAGAGCATCTCTGTACTGAAGGATGCTTCTGCTACTGCAGTCTATGGTGTGAAGGGAGCCAATGGTGTCATCTTGGTTACCACCAAGCGTGGTCAGGAAGGCAAGGCTAAGATTGACGTTGGTTTCAATGCTACGTTGAAAGCTCCTTCTAAGTTGCCTAATAAGTACGACTCTTATGATGCGTTGATGCTTCGCAACCAAGTGGTAGAGCGTGAACTGGGCATTTATCCTGAAGGTGTTTCATATCTTCGTCCTCAGTCTTTTATAGACAACTATCGAAACCAGACTACGGAGGAGCAGCGTGAACGTTATCCCAATGTGGATTGGCAGGATGCACTTTTCAAAAAGTCTGCTGTGTCCTATAATGCCAACGTGAACGTGAGTGGTGGTACAAAATTCGTTAAGTACTTCGCTTCTGCTGATTTCGTGCATGAGGGTGACCTCTTCCGTGAGTATGACAATGGTCGTAATTACAACTCTGGCTATGGATACAATCGTATCAATGTTCGTAGTAACTTGGACTTTGCCATCACAAGTAGCACTACTTTGAAGGTAAATGTGGCTGGTAGCAATGGCGTAAGAAAAGCTCCTTGGAGTAACATGAGCAATAGTGAGTGGCAGATTGGTCAGCAGTGGGCTGGTGCTTATAGCATCGCCCCAGATGTGTTCTTGCCACAATATTCTGACGGCACATGGGGATTCTATCCAGCTGCTTCCAATGTAAGTAACTCTGCACAGAATCTTGCTATTGGTGGTACAGCACAGGCTACAACCACTCGTATCAATACAGACTTTACCCTTGAGCAGAAATTGGATTTCATAACCAAAGGCTTAAATTTCCGTGGTACTATCTCTTGGGATAATGTTTTTGTTGAGACAGGACGAGGTATCAATGACTTGTATAATGATGCCCAGACTAAGTATATTGATCCTGAAACAGGTCAGGTTACTTATGGCAAAGAACTTGACGGACAGAATAAGTTTGATTGGCAGCAAGGTGTGAACTGGACAACGGAAGGTGGTTCTGTAGATAATAACCAGACTGTTCGCAACCTCTACTATCAGTTGCAGCTCAACTGGGCTCGCAAGTTTGGACAGCATGATGTATCAGCCATGGGCTTGTTCTCACGTCAGGAGAATGCACGTGGTAGTGTGATGCCAACTTACCGTGAGGACTGGGCATTCCGTGCAACCTATAGCTATGCAGGTCGTTATAACATCGAGTATAATGGTGCCTATAACGGATCAGAAAAGTTCAGCAAGGACAATCGTTTTGCCTTCTTCAATTCAGGTGCTATCGGATGGACTATCACTGAGGAAAACTTCATGAAGTATCTTCGTGACAAGCACATCATCGATATGTTGAAGTTCCGTGCTTCCTATGGTGAGATTGGTGATGACAACATAGGTGACCCATTTGATTCTTCTCGCCGCTGGTTGTATATGAGTCAGTGGGCGTATGGCGGCAAGACTACTATGGATCTTGACCATACAGAGAGCATCTACACATGGTATCGACAGAACACTCTTGGAAATGATAATGTGAAATGGGAAACAGTTAAGAAAACCAACTTCGGTATTGATTATGGTTTCTTGGGAGGCTTGATTACTGGTTCTTTGGATTTCTTCTGTGATCGTCGTAATGACATCTTGATTTTCGGCTCCAACCGTTCTGTTCCTTCTTATTTCGGAACGACAGCACCTACTATTAATAAAGGTAAGGTTCGTACTAGTGGTTACGAGTGGGAATTGAAACTTAATAAGGTGTTTGCTAATGGCTTGCGACTCTGGGGTAATTTCAATATGACCCATGCCAAGAATAAGGTAATTTTGAAGGATGATGCCATCCTTACTCCAAATTATCAAAAGGAGGCAGGATTTGCCATGAATCAGTATCGCTCTTATATAGATAGGGGCTTTATCAATAATATTGATGATTTGATAGGTTCTCCGGCGCACGACTCCAATGACAATCACCGTTTGGTTGGTGACTATTACATTGTTGATTTCAATGGTGATGGTGTAGTTGATAGCAAGGACTCGGCTCCTGTAGGTTATAGTAGTAGTCCGCAGAACACCTATAATGCTACTATTGGTTTCGAATGGAAGGGGTTCTCTGCTTTCGCTCAGTTCTATGGAGTAACTAATGTGACCCGTGACGTAGGATTGGGAAGCTTTGGTAATAAGCTTGATAATGTTTATGATATTGGTACTTGGTGGAATAAGAATCAAACCAATGCAGAATGTGTCCTCCCTCGTTGGGGTGCCACTGCTTCAAGTTACTTCGATGGTACACAGTATATGTATGATGGCTCTTACATTCGTTTGAAGAATGTCGAGATTGCTTATACCTGGACCAAGGGTTGGATTAAGGCATTAGGCGTAAACTACCTCAAGATTTACTTGAATGGTAATAACCTCTGGCTCTGGACTCGTATGCCTGATGACCGTGAGGCAAACCTCGGTGGTGGTGGCTGGTTGGGAGCATACCCTACGGTTCGCCGCTTCAACTTAGGTGTTAAATTCTCATTGTAATTATAAAAAAAATATTCAGATGAAAAATAAGATAAAGACATTATTGTTGACGGGATGCGTCTCGCTGGCTCTCGGTACTTCGCTGAGTTCTTGTCAAGACTACTTGGACAAGGAGCCAGACTCAACAGTTTCTGCAGACGATGCCTTTGCCAATTTCCGTAATTTCCAAGGTTTCGTTGAGGAAATATACAACTGTATCCCTGATAAAGAGAAATGTAACTATTGTCCTTCATGGAACTGGGGTGATGATGAAATCTTCAATCCTGAGGCTGATAATAGAATGACCCATCAGGTTGATTTAGGTAACTTCCGTGCATGGGAAACTACTGGTAACTGGCTAAAGCGTGATGGTTCTTCTACTTCCACAGATAAGTTCGCACACGGTATTTGGAACCATGCGTGGTATTGCATCAGAAAATGTAATCTCGGTTTACAGAATATCGACAAGTTTGTGACTGGAAGTGCTGAAGAGAAAAAACTGATAGAGGGTCAGCTCTATTTCTTCCGTGCATGGTGGCATGAGGAAATGATGGAGTATTTTGGTGGTATGCCTTATGTGGATACTTATCTCGATGCCAATGCCGAGCTGAATTTGCCACGCCTTTCTTATCGGGAATGCGCTGATAAAGCGGCAGCAGATTTCCGCAAGGCTGCCGATTTGTTGCCTATTAATTGGGATAAGACTTCTGCAGGTGCTGCCACACAAGGTAAGAATGATCTTCGCATCAATAAGATCATGGCTCTTGGTTATCTTGGTAAAACCTATCTTTGGGCTGCTAGTCCTTTGATGAAGAATGGTGCGCAGACTGGTGCCAGCAAGAATGGCAAGACTTATGATTATGATCAAGAATATGCTAAGAAGGCAGCTGAGGTTTTTGGTGAACTGCTCTCTCTTGTGGAAGCTGGTCAGACACAATATGCATTGGCAGAGTTTAAGTACTCAGACATCTACAATCATGAGAAATCTTCTGATGCCAATAGCTGTTTTTCTGATATATTCTATACCAAGAAGCAGAACTGGAAAATGCCTGGAACGGTTGAAGCTATCTTCCGTGGTCCATCTGCTGATTTCAATGGCTCTAACTGGAACACCTCTAAGGTCTTTGGCCCTAAGGTACAGAAAGTCGTTGCTCATGATAATGTCATTCACCAACCTACGGCCAACCTTGTAGAGGCTTATGGAATGGCTAACGGAGAACCAATCTATTTGGTTGAGAATGGTCAGTATGTACTTAATCCAAAGTCTGGTTTCGACCCTGCCCATCCTTTCAAAAATCGTGATCCCCGTTTCTACCACGATATCGTCTTTGATGGTTTTAAGTATTTGAACGGATCACCTGGTCAGTATGCAGATTTACAGTATTGCCAATTATATACGGGTGGTAATATGCGCCCAGTAGCAAATGCAAGCCGTACGGGTTATTTCATTCAGAAGTTGGTGCCTCATACTTGTAATGAAGTGGATAAAGATTACGACTGGGGTGCAGCTTTCCACTGCTATTTGCCATATATGCGTCTTGCAGACATATACTTGATGTATGCAGAGGCTTGTGCTGCATTCGGTGGTGCTTCTGGAAAGTCTTCAAACTTTGGTAAGACCGCAGAAGATGCAATTAATACTCTTCGCGACCGTTGTGGTGCTGGTCATGTTGCTGCAGAATTTGTTGCAGACAACCATAAGTTCATGGACGAGGTTCGTCGTGAGCGTGAGGTAGAACTTTCTTTCGAAGGATTCCGTTTTTGTGACTTGCAGCGTTGGTTGCTTCTGACAGAGGCACCATATAATCAAAAATTCTCACAGGAGTTTGATCGTGTGGAAAGTGCTGACTTCTTTAAGAATCATGATCCTAAGGACGCTCAGGTTGCCAATTATCGCAGAGAGTTGATATTGACTCGTAATTTCGGTACCAAGCACTATTGGTTCCCATTGCCAATCAAGGAGACTCAGCTCTATCCAGAGTTTAGACAAAATCCAGGCTGGTAAGGTTTAAAATTATAAATTAGTAATACTAAATGAATAATGATAGTATGAATTCAATATTCAAATCATATAATTATAAGCTTTTTGTAGCAAGTCTTGTGGCTTTGGCTCCTCTTGGTGCCAATGCCAAGACTGCACAGACAAGCGAATCCGACACAGCCAGTGCCGACAAGGAGATGGTTCAGGTGGCTTACCGAAAGGTAGCCAAGGATGACCTCTTGGGCGGTGTGTCTGTAGTCGATGTAGAGAACTTGATGAAGAAGAACTACCATACTTATAGCCTCGACAATATGCAAGGTTATGTAGGTGGTTGGAATGGCAATTCTCTCTGGGGTATGGATGCCGACAACGCTGGTTATCTCGTCTTGGTAGATGGTGTGCCTCGTGAAGCTAACAACGTTCAACCAAGTGAGATTGCACAGATATCTTTCCTCAAGGGTGCGCAGGCTGTGGTGCTCTATGGTAGCAAGGCTGCCAAGGGAGCTGTAGTCATAACCACCAAGCGTGGTCATAATGATGGCTTGAAGGTCGAGGTGCAGGCTAATGCAGGTTTGAATGTAGCAATGTCTTATCCAGAGTATCTTTGCAGTGCAGAGTATATGACTCTCTATAACGAGGCTCGTCGTAATGATGGTCTGTCTGAACTTTATTCTACTGAGGACATCTATAATCATGGAGCAGGTTTGAACCCTTATCGTTATCCTAATCTCGATTTCTATTCTTCTGATTATCTCAGAAAGATGAACAGCCGTTATGAGGCTACTGCAGAAATCAGCGGTGGTGGTAAGCGAGCTCATTTCTATAGCAATATCAACTATTATCGCCAGGGCGATTATATCAAGTTTGGTGAGGCAAAGAATAATAATACCCAGCGCTTCAGCGTTCGTGGTAATGTGGATATAGACATTACTGATGATATTAAGGCTTGGGTCAACTCCAGTGCAACCTTCTATGATTCTCACTCTGCAAAGGGTAATTACTGGGATGCTGCTGCTACTTGGCGTCCTAATTTTCCACAGAATGCAGCTCCTCTTATCTCTACAGATATGATAGCCCCTAATGCTAAGGCTGCTTGGGACTTGATGAGCGTTGCGAAGTTGGTTGATGGCAAATACTTCCTTGCTGGTACTCAGGCAAACTCCTCTAATGTTTTTGCTGATATCTATTCTGCAGGAAGTAGTAAATTTACTAGTCGTCAATTCCAGTTTGATACGGGTGTCAATATCAACTTGCACAAGGTGTTGAAGGGCTTGTCTTTCGAGACTCATTTCGCAGTTGACTATGCCACCTCTTATAATACTTCTTTCGATAATAGCTATGCTGTTTATATCCCAACATGGGCTAACATCGATGGCAAGGATATGATTGTCGCATTGAAGAAGGAAGGTGAGGATAAAAAGTCTGGCAACCAGAACATCAGTGGAAGTACAGATAACCAGACCATGTTTTTCTCTGGTCAGTTAAACTACAACAATACTTTCAACAAGGTTCACAATCTGTCGGCAATGTTGATAGCTTCTGGCTTCCAGCAGTCGAAGTCTGGACAGTATCATAAGAACTCTAGTGCCAATCTTGCATTCGATGCTTCTTACAATTATGCCCAGAAGTATTACGCAGATTTTGGATTAGCTGCCATCCACTCTGCCCAGTTGGCTCCAGGTCATCGTGAGGCTCTCTCACCATCACTTTCTTTGGGTTGGAGACTCAAGAATGAGTCTTTCTTGAAGAATTCCAAGGTGGTAGATGACATGATGATTAGTGTATCAGGTAGTATTATCAATGAGGATATTGATATAGCAAATGGTGACAATCGCTACTATCTCTATCAGAGTATTTGGACTTCTGATTACGGCTATGGATGGTATGATGGATCTGACGATAAATACACCTATTCAAAAAGAGGTGAGAACAAAGACCTTGATTTTATCAAGCGCAAAGAGTTGTCTCTGAATTTCAAGACATCCTTGTGGCAGAAATTGGTGACATTGGATGCAAGTTTCTTCATCAATTCGATGGAGGGTTATATCATCTCTTCGCCAACATTCTATCCATCTCATTTGAATACTGGTTATCCTGCGGCTTCGTTTATGCCTGTACTTAATTACAACAATAATCGAAGAGTTGGATTTGATTTCGCAGCCAACTTCAATAAGAAGGTAGGTGATGTGGATCTCTCACTTGGTGTGACAGGTACTTACTATACAACCAAGGCTACCAAACGAGATGAGAACAACGTTGAGCAGTATCAGAACAGACAAGGAAAGGCACTTGATGGCATTTGGGGCTACAAGAGCGCAGGTCTCTTCCAAAGCGAGGAGGAAGTCAAAAATTCTCCAGACCAAAGCTATTTTGGTGGAACAGTTAAACCTGGTGACATCAAGTATGTGGATGTAAATGGTGATAATAAAATTGACCAATACGACCAAGTCTTCTTGGGTAAGGGTGGTTGGTACGGTGCACCATTCACGCTTGGTGTCAATCTTACAGCTAAGTGGAAGAACTTTACCTTCTTCGCTCTTGGTACCGGTAACTTCGGTGCTTGGGGAGTCAAGAATAATTCTTATTGGTGGGTAAAGGGCGATAGCAAATATTCTGCTGTAGTTCGTAACCGATGGACAGAGGAAACCAAAGAGACTGCAACCTATCCTCGTTTGACATCTCTTGATGGTAACAACAACTTCCAGACATCAGACTTCTGGATGTACAAGACAGATGCATTCCGCTTGGCTAAGGTCCAGATAACTTACGACTTGCCTAGTACTTTGTTCCAAAAGACATGGCTTAAGGGGTTGTCGGCATACGTAAGCGGAGCTAACTTGCTTACCATTTCAGGAGAGCGCGAAGTTTTAGAGATGAACGTTGGGTCTGCGCCTCAGACACGCTATTATAATATAGGTGTTAAGGCAACATTCTAATCATTTTAAAATGTAGAAAGAAATGAAAGTAAAAAATATATTTATATTAGCAGCAATGTCGCTTACCTTGGCTTCTTGCTCAGATCTCTTCGAGCCTGCAGAGGAAAACAACCGTGGCTTGGATGAGATTTACAATGAGCCAACATACGCTCAGGGACTATTGGGATATGGTTATGCGATGCTTCCTTACAATACCAAGAGTGTTACTGATGTTGCTACAGATGACGCTGTAAGCAATGACTTGACAAATGGCTTTCTCAAGATGGCTACAGGTTCTTGGACTGCTAATAACGATCCTATGTCTAAATGGACAAATGGTCGTGCTTGTATCCAATATCTCAATATCTTCCTTCAGGAGGTAGATAAGGTAAACTGGGCAAAGGACGAGAATGCCCGTAAGATGTATTGTGATAGCCGTAAAGGTGAAGCTTATGCTTTGAGAGCTCTCAACTTGTATTATCTTTTGATGAATCATGGTGGATGGACAGCCGATGGCAAATTGCTTGGCGTTCCTAATTTGACAGAACCAGAGACTTCTACTGATGATTTCAACAAGCCACGTAATACATTCCAAGAGTGCTTGGATCAAATCTATAGCGATTTGGACGAGGCTGCCAAGCTTCTCCCTCTTGATTACAATGATTTGACAGATGATAACGATGTTCCTGCCAAGTATAAGGAAATCGGAGTAAAGACCGCAGGAGACTACAACCGTGTGTTTGGTACCATTATGCGTGGTCGTATCAGCGGTCGTATCGCTGAGGCTATTCGCTCACAGGTATCTTTGCTTGCAGCTAGTCCTGCTTTCTCTGAAGGTACAAACGTGGATTATGCTAAGGCTGCTGACGATGCAGCTACCGTTCTTGACCGTATCAATGGTGTGAATGGTTTGTCTGCTACAGGTAATAATTGGTTTATGCAAACCAGGGAAATCGATGCGCTTGGCTCAGGTGCTTGTCCTGCTGAAATTCTTTGGCGTGGCAGTCGTACCAATGGTTCTGATGACTGGGATCTTGGTCTGAACCAAGAGTCTGATAATTTCCCTCCGTCTCTTTATGGTAAGGGTAGAATCAACCCAACTCAGAATCTGGTCGATGCATTCCCTGCTGTAAATGGTTATCCTATCACCGATGCTCGTTCTGAGTATGATATGTTGAATCCTTACAGCAATCGAGATCCTCGTCTTGACCTTTATATCATTCATGATGGTAGTACTTATAAGGGAAAGACCATTCATACAGACATTACGACGGCTAATAACAATGATGGTTTGAATAAGATTTCCAATTCTACTCGTACAGGCTATTACATGAAAAAGCTGTTGCGTGAGGATTGTAATCCTGACCCTAATGCAAAGAATGCTCAGTATCATTATCCTGTGTATATTCGCTATACTGAGATATTCCTTGATTACGCTGAGGCTGCCAACGAGGCTTGGGGACCAAAGGGTAAGGGATCTCACAACTACTCAGCTTACGATGTAATCAAGGCAATCCGTGAGCGTGCCGGAGTTGGCGAGTTTGGCAAGGATCCATACTTGGATGAGTGCGCTGGTAGCAAAGAGAAAATGCGTGAGTTGATTCGCAACGAGCGTCGTTTGGAACTTTGTTTTGAAAATAAGCGCTTTAGTGACCTTCGCCGTTGGAAAGCTCCTCTAAATGAGGCTGTGCGTGGGGTTGAAATCACTTCAGAGGCTGGTGTCCCATCATACAAAGACATGAAGGTTGAGGATCGCAGCTATAAAGATTACATGTATTACGGTCCTATACCACAGAGCGAAATGTTGAAGTGGAGCAACTTGCAGCAGAATAAGGGCTGGGAAGTAAAAAATAACGACTAATATTTAAAATGATGAAAACAATGAAGATAAGCAAATATTTGTCCATGGCTGCATTGGGAATCTTGGCTTTAGGCTTTAACTCTTGTGAGAATGGCGACCAAGAATTTCCTGATTTTGAGGGCGGTACTACTGTATATTATCCTTATCAGTATATCGAACGTTCTGTAGTTTTAGGCAATGATGAGAATCGAGATAATACGGATGATAACAATCATGTATTGTATATCGTATCTACAATGGGTGGAGCATATAATGGAAAAAACATCACATTGAATGTAGATGTTGATAATTCATTGTGTGACAATCTGTATTTTGAGGATGGAGTCACTCCTGTAAAGCCAATGCCTAGCAATTATTATACAATTCCTACCAAGACGGTTGCGTATAATGGGAAATTGCAGGGACGTCTTCAGGTTAAGTTGGAGGATGCTTTTTTTGCTGACCCTGATTGTGCAAAGAATACATATGTAATCCCAGTTCGCATCAAGGAAATGGTGGGAGCCGATTCTATTCTTTCGGGTTCTCCTGCCGTTGCAGGTTCAACTCCTGTTCGTACTGATGCTTCAGCTTGGTCTGTTGTTCCTAAGGATTATATCCTTTATTGCGTTAGGTTTATGAATCCATGGGATGGCTATTATTTCCGTAGAGGAACTGACAAGATTACAGAGAATGGACAAACTAAAGAGGTAAAGCGTGAAGGTGCAACTCTTGAAAAGGATGAAGTGAGTCGAATTACAACCAAGAGTTTGAAGGAATGTAATTTCGAAGTCTCTGTAAATAAAGCTGACGGCTCTAAGGTCACTTGCAACTTGAAACTTACGTTCGATGATAATGGTAATTGTACCGTTACTTCTGATACAGAGGGCATGACTGCTTCTGGTTCAGGAAAGTTTGTTGAAAAGGGAGCTAAGTTGGCTTGGGGTAACAAGGATCGTGACATCCTGACTCTCAATTACAAGGTTGATTTCGGTTCTGGTATTGCATTGGAAACATCCGATCAGTTCGTTGCTGAGACTCGTGGTAACACCAATGGTGTTGTTCAATTCAGTCCTCAGTATATCAAGAAGTAATATTCTTGATAGATAAGTGTCATTCTAATAATTTGATTATTATGAAATTGAAAAATATTAATTTAGGTTTAGGCTTGATGGCTCTCTTGGCTTTGTCTTCTTGCGCTGATGACAAGTTCTCGGAGTACAGAACTGATATGACCAAGAATTTGAAGGATTATCAGTATCTGAATAACTACGAGCCTTTGAAGAAATACATGGAAGATATGAAAGCTGCCGGCAAGTGCAATCCCGACTTTAAGTTGGGCATTGCGCTCGAAGCAGCCGAATTCAACAAGCAGGGACTTGTATATTGCCTTGCTGGTAGCAATTTCAATGAAATGACTGCTGGTAATGCCATGAAAATGGCTTCTTGTGTGAAAAATGATGGCAGTATGGATTTTTCGTTAGTCAAGGAGTTCGTCAAGAATGCGCAAGATGCAGATATGACGATTTATGGTCATACGCTGGCTTGGCATGCTCAGGCAGCCAATAAGTACCTCAAAAATCTTATCAAGGATAAGGAGTTGCCACCTGATCCAAATGGTGGAAACAAGTACTTGGAGATTGCTTGTGGCGAAGCTGGTGTCAATAAATGGGATAAACAGATTAGTTATGTGTTGCCTAAGGCATTGGTTAAGGGACAAAGTTACGTGATGTCCGTTAAGGTAAAGGCTTCGGATGGTGGAACTTTTGCTGCTTGGCCTATTTGGGAAGCAAGTGATAATAAAAACCAATGGGGTGGTAGTAATGATGTGCAGTATATGGCTGATTATGACATCACTAACGATTATTCTACTTTGACTTGGGAGTTTACAGCCAATTTCCCTATTGATAAGCTTCAGTTTGTGTTCGGTAACGTAGGAGGAACCATTTCTTGCGATGACTTTAAGTTGACGAAAGCTGGTTCTGATGAGAATCTTATTGAAAATGGAGACTTTGCAAAAGAGTCGGCTCATGGTTGGACACCGACTGGCTGTACCATCAAGGTGGCTTCTGCAGCCGCATCTGTCGAGGTAGAACAACTAGTTAATGAGCAAACCTATACTGATGGACCTTTCCCATTCTATGCTATGGGATGCGAACCACCTGTTGTGAATGGTGCTATCCATTTTGTTCCAACAGGAGCTTGGTCTCAGTTCTTTGTTATGCCAGGTAGCAACAATACGCTATCTGAGGGTAATTATGTGGTTTATCTTGACTTGTCTGCTTCAAAGGATGCTAGTGGAGTAGAATTGACTATGCAGAATGGTTGGGGTGCCAGTGATCAGGCTATTACTGTAACAGTACCTGTTTCTGCTGGTCGTCATAACGTAAAACTTCAGATGCCTAATATTGCTGGAGGTAATTATGATATTATCTTGAAACCACAGACTGCAGATGCTACTTTGGATGTACATTCTGTTCAGGTTTGTCAGGTCAAGAATCTCAACTCCATTCCTCTCACCGATGAAGAGAAGAAAAATGTTCTTACCACTGCCATGGGAACTTGGATTGATGGTATGATGGAGGCTACTGATGGTTATGTCACATCTTGGGATGTTGTGAACGAGGCCCTTTCTGGTGCCGATAAAGATGGTGATGGCAAGTACGACTTGCAGTCTGCTAAACGAGGCAACGTTTCAGCTGACGATGCAAAGAACAATTTCTACTGGCAGGATTATCTTGGCGACCTCGACTATGTTCGCTTAGCCGTGGCTGATGCTCGCAAGAGTTTTGCCGACCATAATGGTGACCCTGAGAAATTGAAACTCTTCATCAATGATTATAACCTGGAGAGTGATTGGGACGACAATGGCAAGTTGAGGAGTTTGATTCAGTGGATCAAGGATTGGGAGGCTGATGGTGTTACCAAGATTGATGGTATCGCATCTCAGATGCATATCTCTTGCTATGCTGATCCTAAGACTCAGGAAAATAAGAAAAATCATATCGTCAAGATGTTGGAGTTGATGAAGGAAAGTGGCAAGCTTTGCAAGATTTCTGAACTTGATATGGGTTATGTCGATGCCGCTGGCAATTCTGTAACTTATGATCAGATGACCGAGGAACAACACAAGGAAATGCGTGACCTCTACACCTTCGTTCTCCAGAAGTACTTCGAGATTATTCCTGCTGCTCAGCAGTATGGCATCACTCAGTGGTGTGCTACAGATTCTCCTAAGGATTCAGGTTGGCGCAAGGGTGAGCCTACAGGTCTCTGGGATCTCAACTATCTTCGCAAGCATACCTATGCAGGTTTTGCTGCTGGTCTTGGCGCTCCTGAATATTGGAACGACGCCAAGTAATTACTCTAAAAGACATTAGTTTTAGGTTTTATCATACAAAGATTAACCCAAAAAAGATGTTAGTCGTTAAGGTTGGCTGTGTTGTGATGACACGGTCAACCTTTTTTATATAGTATAAAATGTTGCTTTATTAGGAAATAGATTATTTTATATCCCTTTTCCCTTTTTTCATAAACTATTTGTAACACCACATAAAGTTATAACTGACTTTTTATACTATCTTTGCCAACAGATTAGAGAAACAACTCAATCTTATAACTGAATTTATTAACTTAATAACAAATTGTGCTTATGAAAAAGTTATTTACTTTGCTGGCAGCATATCGCCATTGTGGATGATATCGCCAAGACTATCATGACTAACATGACTAACATAACATTCATAGGTATTATGGGTGCTATTCTTTCTAGTGACAAATACTCACATAAATATAAATTTAGTGTAAAACATAAGTTCTATATTAATGTAGGACGATAACTGTTTACGTATGAAAAAGAAAAATATCCAGACCTCCATTTTATCAATGGTCATTGCTGCATGTATGATATCTCATCAGCAAAATGCGCAGGCCGGAGAAAATCAGTCCCTGCAAAATGATTCCGTACCTTATGTAACCATGCCGGACGTATCCCCAAAACTCACCACAGGAGATGGAAATCCCCTGCTGGATTTTATGTTTACAGCGGATCCAACTGCAGTAGAATATAATGGCAGAATTTATGTGTACGCAACAAACGATCAGCAACAATATGATTCAATAGGCGGTTACGGAAAAAACTCCTACGAATACATCAAATCTCTGGTGATGATGTCTTCCGATGACATGACAAACTGGACCTATCACGGAATTATTAAAACAGACAGCATCGCCCCATGGATACAAACATCATGGGCACCGTCGATCGCAAAACGTGAGGAAGCGGACGGCAAGACTCACTTCTACCTCTATTTCTCCAATAGCGGGGGTGGAACCGCAGTGCTGACATCCACATCCCCCATAGGACCGTGGTCAAGCCCGCTGAATCAGAGTTTGGTAGACACAAACACTCCCGGCATAGCAGGAGAATGCAAAGCTGCTTTCGATCCGGGTGTAGTCATCGATGACAAAGGAAAAGGTTGGTTGACAGTAGGCGGAGGATGTGCTCGCATTATGCGTTTGGGAAAAGACATGATTAGTGTGGATGGCCCGATAAAGCCCATCAGGGCTCCCCATCATTTCGAAGCTAACGAATTAAACTACATCAACGGCACATACGTTTATACTTATAACATAGATTGGCAAGATTTTAGCGACTGGCCTCTCCCGACAGAGAAACCAACCACCTGTTGCATGAGTTACATGACTAGCAAAACTCCGCTGGTAACCAAAAGTTGGAAATACCAGCACAACTATATGAAAAACCCTGGAGATTATGGATTTGACTACAGCAACAATCATACACATCTACACAAATTCCGCGGGAAATGGTATGTATTCTATCACACAATGAGTTTGCAACATAGTTTCAATACAACAGCTGGTTTTCGTAATGTTTGTGTCGATGAAATACAAGTTGACGAGAATACTGTGAATATCCACATGGGTAGTCAGACTCTGAAAGGCGTAAAACAGATACAGCCTATGAATCCGTTCATCATCCAGCAGGCCGAAACCACAGCAGCCACACAAGGCGTCAAGTTCACAAATGGAAAAAGCATCGGGGACATGTATGCCGTTACCGTTCCCAACAAGACTGGCATCATTGCTGTCAGAGGTGTGGAATTCAACAAAGTACCTTCCAGTCTGGAAATTAAGGCATCCGGAAACGGAATCATAGAAGTTCGCCGGGATAGGCCGGACGGAGAAGTCATAGCTTCAATCAAAGTTGGTACCCCGCAAATGAAACTCATAGAATCCCAACTTCAAAAGAATATGACAGGCACAATGGACCTCTGTTTTGTCCTGAAAGGAAACAATATCACATTCGACGAATGGAAGTTCAAATGATACCTTCCTGATGACAAGGAGGGTGCATTGCCCATTATGATGCACTCTCCTTAACTTCCTGTACGTATCCCGCGCTGAGGAGACTTTGCATGGAAGCTGTGCTATCAAACATAACTATAAAGGCAATGTTATCAGAAATAGAAAAAAGATAATTCAGTAATTGATATTTAACATATAACAAATGAGACGTTTAATAATTATCGCATCTCTTTTCATGAATCTGTGCCTTCCTATGGGGACACAGGCAAGTAATGGGGGCAATGTAAGCCCCGATCCTAATTTTCAAATTTATCTCTGCTTCGGACAGTCGAACATGGAGGGAAATGCCAATATCGAAGGTATCGACCGGACAGGAGTAAATCCAAGATTCATGGCAATGTATGCCGTGGATGATGAAAAGGCTGGATGGAAAAAAGGACAGTGGCATACTGCCGTTCCTCCTCAGGCACGACCAGACACTGGCCTTACTCCTGTAGATTATTTCGGAAGAAAGATGGTGGATAACCTGCCAGACAGCATCA
>ERZ779669.721-NODE-721-length-18434-cov-2.625714_pt1 | contig 18434 bp, 17 predicted proteins | sample MGYA00511372_ERZ779669 | MGnify/ENA primary metagenome ERZ779669 (study PRJEB29588, sample SAMEA1967891) | human gut metagenome | biome: human gut; feature: human-associated habitat; material: faeces | place: Denmark | collected 2008/2010 ... | reverse complement strand
TATAGCGAGTTTAGTGGTTTAACTCCAAATCAATGGCAAGGTAATAAAACTGAACAAGGTCGTGGCAGCGAACAAGATGATTCCGAACAACATGATTTGAGGGAACACATTCAGCGTAAACATCCCGATGAGCAATACCCACATCATCCAATTGGAAGCAAAAGAAATGACCGGCACCAGACTACTCCTCATCTTCAACGGGGCATAAGCATGGGCGTGCTGCACGGCGTGGCCGCATTCGTGTGCAGCTACGGCTGCCGCTGCCACACTACACGTATCGTACACATCCTCACTCAAATTGACCGTCTTGTTGGCCGGATTGTAGTGATCGGTCAGCGACCCCGACGTACTTACCACTTCCACGTCATATATCCCGTTGTCATGCAACATCTTCACGGCGATATCACGTCCGGTCAATCCTCCGTCGATAGGAATTTTCGAATACTTTTCGAACTTGTTCTTCAAATTAGCCTGTACCAACCAACTGGCCAAGGCAATACCGATAAAAAGAATCCAATACATATTATATTTATTAAATGGTTTTGTAAAAACAACGCTTCAAACATCATGCCAACGCACGCAAAAATAGCGAAGAAATGTCGAATACGATAAATAAAACAAGAATAAGACCGGTCTTTTTTGAATAATTAGTATATTTGTAAGTCAGTATTCACAAATAAGCATAAAACACATGAGAAAAGGTCTGATATACCCTCTGCTTTCAATGGCAGTCGCTGCAAGTCTCTTGGCGGGATGTACCGGTGGACAACAAAGCAAAGACTATATGGAGGAGAATGATTCTGTGACGGTTTATCCGCCCGACACGGCTTTCTACGGTCATTTGGGAGAAGGCACGGGAATGAGCAGTCTTGAGCTTATTACCGACGACGGCGACACACTGGCGTTAAACAAAACCAACGAAAAAACAGGGGAACCGGGACGTATATTGGGCGAAATAGCGAACTACACCGACCAATATGCCATTACGACGTGCGACGACAACCAAAGTGTAAACGTGGCTCTGAACATCAACCAACTCGCCCAAAGGAAATGGCAATCGGACACTGACAAACAACACGGATTCCAATTGGAGATGAACGGTAAAGCCCGGTCTTTAGCCACCGGCCCATATAAGTACAACCAATGGAGTCTGTACAACTGCAAATTAATTCTGTTACGGGAAAGCGAAGGCGTACACGGAGCGGAAACGAGAAACGACACACTGGACATTTTGAAACTGACACCAGACTCCTTAGTGCTGCAAAGCAATCGCAAGAATATTCCCGAGAAGTTCCATCGCATATCATAAAAGAGTATTATGGCTGGCAATAAAGACAAAATGGTAAAGTGCTACAACTGTAAGCACGGCAAATACATGCAATGGATGAAAAACCCCATTATCTGTGAATGCAACTGGACCGGCGAACGCTACGTGGCCGAAGCCAAACGGCTGTGCAGCCGCTTCGAAGAAAATACAAGCCGGGAAACTCCCGAAATCACACATTACGATCATTATTAGAAAGTTTCCCGGTTGTAATGAGTAGCCAGCCTTATTTGACGGCCACGCATTCCACTTCCACCAACGCACCTTTAGGCAATGCCTTTACGGCAACTGCCGAACGTGCAGGAAAAGGTTCTTTAAAGAAAGTGGAATATACTTCGTTCATAGCGGCAAAATCTGCCATATCTGCCAAAAAGACCGTAGTCTTGACCACATGCGACAAGTCGATGCCGGCTTCCGCCATGATATGGGCGGCATTTGTCAACGCCTGACGGGTCTGCTCTTTGATACCGCCTTCGACAAATTCTCCGGTAGCCGGATCAATAGGTATCTGGCCGGAAGCAAAAACAAATCCATTCACTTCAATGGCCTGACTGTAAGGGCCGATGGCAGCAGGTGCCGATTTCGTGTGTAAAGCTTTCATAAAATCTTTTTTTATTTATATTAGTTTTAAACCTGCATTCTTCAATGCAAGCTGGAGTTCCTGTACATGTTCCGCATTACGGGTTTCCACCTGGACACGCAACCAACAGGCCGTGACGTTGGACGTATCGTCATTCCGCTCATGATACACGCTGATGATATTCGCCCCCACCGACGCGGCAATCTGACTGACCACAAACAACTGCCCCGGTTTATCGTCCAGTTCCACGCAAAAGGTGTATATCCGCCCGCTTTTGGAAAGCCCGCGGTTAATCACGCGGCTCAATATCGTCACGTCGATATTTCCGCCGCTCACTACACAAACGGTCTTGCACCCTTTTACGGGCACCTTGTTGAACATGGCGGCAGCCACGCTGACGGCTCCGGCTCCTTCCGCAATCAGTTTATGCTGTTCTATCAAAGCCAGAATCGCGGCACATATCTCATCTTCCGTCACCGTCACGACCCCGTCGAGATACTGTTTGCACGTCCGGTAAGTAAGTTCCCCCGGCTCTTTCACCGCTATTCCGTCAGCAATCGTAGACACAGCATCCAGGCATTCTATCTTCTGGTGCTCGAGGCTCTGCAACATGCCGGGCGCTCCACAGGCCTGCACGCCATACACCTTTATTTTCGGATTCAAAGTCTTGATGGCAAAGGCGATCCCACTGGCCAACCCTCCGCCTCCTATCGGTACAATCACCGTATCCACGTCCGGCAACTGTTCAATCAGCTCCAAACCGATCGTTCCTTGTCCGGCTATCACCCTCTCGTCGTCGAAAGGATGTATGAAGGTGTACCCGAATTCATCACGCAGTTCCAAAGCCTTACGGTAGGCGTCATCGTATACGCCGGGTACCAAACAAATGTCGGCTCCCAACCGACGTGTGGCCTCCACCTTGCTGATCGGTGCCCCTTCGGGTAAGCAGATCAAAGATTTAATGCCGTATTTGGCGGCCCCGAGCGCCACTCCCTGAGCATGGTTTCCAGCCGAACAGGCAATCACGCCCTTGGCCTTCTCCTCATCGCCCAACTGCGATATCTTATAACAAGCTCCCCTCAGCTTGAAAGAGCCGGTCACCTGCAAATTTTCGGGTTTCAGGTAAATCTCACTTTCCTGATTGATTTTGGGTGCATAAATCAAATCCGTCCGACGCACCACATTGCTCAAGACATACCTGGCCCTGTAAAAATCATCCAAATTCAACATAGTCGTATTTTTATATGCAAAAGTGCAAAAAAGAATTCAAACCACCTCTTTTCCGCGCACTTTTTCTGTTTCCCCCGACAAGTATTCTTCGTGAAAAAACATAATTAATCAGAAAATCCATTTTCAACCATTGTTTTTTCTCACAAATGGTCTTTACGGCACAATTTTTTTTGTATTTTTGCGCAAGATTATTCGACTCAAATTAAAAGAACAAAATTTGTTGAATCAGCTAAAAGAAGGATAAAAATGAAATTTACAAAAATTGCAACGGTTCTTGGTTTAACGGCTGTTTGTGTACCGACTATGGCTCAATACGAAGGAACGAGAGTGTACGACCGTATTGGACATGGGCAAGACAGTATCACGACCTTAGGTAATATCGTAGCCTACAAAGACAGCTACAAAGCCCAGGATTACGTAGGGGCGTACGAGCCCTGGAAAGCCGTGTTCACGATGGCTCCGTGCGCCGAAGTGAGCACGTATGCCTATGGTGCCATGATTTTGGCCAACGTACTGGTCAAAGAGCAGGACATGACGAAGAAAAAGGCATACTTCAACGAATTGATGAACTTATATGACACGCGTCTGAAGCACATGGATGCCCTCAATTCTTTTACGAAGGCAGACAAGCGTGCCACAAAGGGTGACATCCTGGCCCGTAAGGCTTTCGACTATGCTTACTACGGTGCGGGTGTGGCCGACGGTTATTCGCTGGACAAGGCCTACACCATGTTCCGCGAGGGTATAGACCTTATTAATAAGGATGGCGCAAAAGAGGTCCCCGGTTTCGTATTGGACAAATTCTTTGAAATCTCATATCAAAGATACATGGCCGACTCTACCGCTTTCCGCGAGCAGTTCCTGAAAGATTATATGGAAAGTCGCGAAGCTTGCCAAGGCATGTTGAGCTTGGCCAACGAAGCGACAGACTCCGTAGCGGCTCAAAAGATCGTGGCACAGTACGACCCGACACTGAACCGCATCGAAACCTTGTTTGCCCAGTCCAAAGCTGCCGACCGCGAGCAACTTATTGCTATTTTCGGTCCGAAAATCGAAGAAAACAAAACGAATCTGGCTTATCTGAAATCAGCGCTGACCTTATTGGCTGCTAATGATTGCGACGATACCGACATTTATTTCAAGGCAGCAGAATACGCTTACAACATCGAACCGAGCTACGAATCGGCCATCGGTACGGCACAGAAATACTACAAAGACGGAAAAGTGGCCGAATCGGTGCAATACTTTGATAAAGCCCTTGAATTATGCCCCACCGACCAAACTAAAGCGGCCATTGCATTGAAGATTGCCAATGCCGTGTCTAAAACGGGAGACTCCGCCAAGGCATTTTCATATCTGGACAAAGCCGTACAATACAACGCAGGTATTACGGGAAAGGCTCATTTGGTGCGCGCACAGATTCTGGCCTCATCCAAAAACTTCTCAGAGGCTATCTCGTATTGTACGAAAGCTGCTCAGGAGGACGTCAGCATCTCAGGTTCTGCCAATCGTCTGAAAGAGAAGATTCAGGAAGTACAGCGTAAGAACGCAGAGTACGAAAAGGCCAATGCCGAATATAAGGCTCAGAAAGCAAAAATAGAGAAAGAAGAAAATTTCTGGAAAGCCGGAGGCAAACAATAATCTACGGAACATCATCAAAAATACTCCGTAAGAGAGGGATATGGCAGGCAGAGGGGTTCACAAGACCTTTCTGCCTGCTTTCGTTTTCACCCCTAAAGGAAACGGGTACACCTGCCGGACATGCACCTCGCAGGGGATACGGAATATAAGGATTTCAGACAAAAGAACTGCATTCTGCATAGCATTGGTTTTCAACTGATTGAGATGGACAAAAAAATCTGCTGAGAATGAAAAATCAATCTCAGCCAAACGAAAAATCATTCGGCTGAGATTGATTTTTCGTTTGGCGCAGAAAAGAAAACCCTTCTTTGGTGTAAAATAAAACGTACTCTACGATTCTATTTCCTCCTTCACCGCCTGCCGCTCACGAAAGGAAGCCGCCCGAACCACTCTCGGCTTAACTTTTTTTAAAGCCAAGACTTATTGTAATTCCCTTTCCGGTGAAAGCGTATGCCGCATTTCTGCCGGAGAAAACTGTACCCTACGCTCCGAGAGCAAAGTTGCGAACGATAAAAAACTGATTATCTGTATCCAAGAAAAAAACTCCCGCATCAAATCGTACAGTAGATATGCCCCGTACATTTTTCCGGAATCAGGTAAAACCCCGTACCTTATCATACTAAAGATGAAAAGTAGTCCCGAAGCCCCTTGATTATATGTTATATAACATAAAAAAGGTATCTCCCATTCCCCTCCCGCCATACTATCTTTGTATGCAAAATACGACAATACGATGAAAAATCCCCTACGCGTCGATGAAATGATCAATCCTCACGTCTCTGTTGACTGTGTCGTATTAGGTTTTGACGGCGAACATCTCAAAGTGCTTCTCGTAAAGCAGACCGGCCACGAAGAAAGCGGCTACTATAATAACATGAAATTGCCGGGCAGTCTGATTTACAATGACGAAGACCTGGACGAGGCGGCACAGCGGGTTCTCTATGAACTGACAGGACTGAATGAGCTTCACCTCATACAGTTCAGGGCGTTCGGCTCTAAAAATCGGACCAACAATCCGAAAGACATCAAATGGCTGGAACGCTTCCACCAATTAAACCAGAAAGTGGAACGCATCGTCACCATCACCTACCTGACGATGGTAAAAATCGACAAGAAACTTACCCATTTGTCCGACCGCTACGAAGCCTGTTGGACGGACATCGATGCGCTCTGCCCTTTGGCTTTCGACCACAACCAGATTATCGGCGAAGCCCTATGGTTCGTGCGGCAATACGTGCAGACGCAGCCCGCTGCCCTGTTCGACCTTCTCCCCAAGAGATTCACCGCAGCCGAACTCCGCACACTTTACGAAACGATATATGACCGGAAATTCGACGTTCGCAATTTCCACAAACGGATTGCCCAAATGAAATATGTGCTTCCTCTGGAAGAATTCCAGACCGGCGTAGCCCACCGGGCCGCGCGGTACTACAAATTCGACCGTAAGTTGTACAACAAACTGCACGGCATGGGCAAGTCGTTCAGTCCGGACGAACATAATGAAATTTATTAATTTAACATCAAACGAATCATCATGAATTTGACACAAGAAGGAGACAGACTGTACTTGTACTCCATTACCACCGTAGCCATCTTGGGCGGACTGTTGTTCGGCTACGACACGGCAGTGATTTCCGGTGCCGAGAAAGGCCTTGAAGCCTTTTTCCTCACCGCGACTGATTTTCAGTATGACAAGGTGATGCACGGCATCACCTCGTCCAGTGCATTGATAGGTTGCGTCATCGGCGGCGCCATATCCGGCTATCTGGCCTCCCGTCTGGGGCGACGCGATTCCCTCCGTCTGGCTTCCGTCATGTTTTTCCTCTCCGCATTGGGTTCCTACTATCCGGAGTTTCTTTTCTTCGAATACGGAAAGGCCAACTGGGACTTGCTGATTGCCTTCAACCTCTATCGTGTGTTGGGCGGAGTCGGCGTCGGACTGGCTTCTGCCGTCTGTCCGATGTATATCGCCGAGATTGCCCCTTCCCACATCCGCGGCACACTGGTGTCGTGCAACCAGTTTGCCATTATCTTCGGCATGCTCGTAGTCTATTTCGTCAACTATATGATTATGGGCGACCATCAGAATCCGGTCATCCTGAAAGACGCCGTAAGCGGTGTGATGTCTGTCAGCCCCGAGTCCGACATGTGGAGCGTGTACGAGGGTTGGCGTTATATGTTCGGGTCCGAAGCCTTCCCGGCCGCCTTGTTCGGCCTGTTGCTGTTCTGCGTACCCAAGACTCCGCGCTATCTGGTGATGTGCGGTGAAGACGAAAGGGCATTTGCCATTTTGGAGAAAATCAATGGCCGCAATGTAGCCGGAAGGGTACTGGAGGAAATCAAACAGACGTCCAAGGAAAAGACTGAAAAGCTATTCACATACGGTGTGGCTGTCATCGTCATCGGCATTCTTCTCTCCGTCTTCCAACAAGCCATCGGCATCAATGCCGTGCTTTACTATGCCCCACGCATATTTGAAAGTGCCGGTGCCGAAGGAGGCGGTATGATGCAGACCGTCATCATGGGTGTGGTCAACATCCTCTTCACTTTGGTAGCCATTTTCACCGTCGACCGTTTCGGACGCAAACCGTTGCTAATCATCGGTTCCATCGGTATGGCTGTCGGTGCCTTTGCCGTAGCCCTTTGCGACCAGATGGGCGTCAAAGGTATCGTTCCGGTTCTGTCCGTCATCGTGTACGCTGCATTCTTCATGATGTCATGGGGGCCGATTTGCTGGGTTCTCATTGCCGAGATCTTCCCCAACACCATCCGAGGAAAAGCCGTGGCCATCGCCGTAGCGTTCCAATGGGTGTTCAACTACTTGGTGTCGTCCACCTTCCCGGCTTTGTACGATTTCAGCCCCATGTTCGCTTACAGCCTGTATGGCATCATCTGTCTGCTTGCAGCCCTGTTCGTCTGGAGGAGCGTGCCCGAAACCAAAGGTAAGACATTGGAGGACATGACGGCACTCTGGAAGAACCGCCTGAAAAAGAAAGCATAAACCTAACGGCGGCTTCTGCCACCAAGGTTCATCCCGTAATAGAAACTCCTCCGGCCGACCACCGCAAAGCGATGTCAGCCGGAGGAGTTTTCTGTTTCAGTTTCTGCCTGGGCTGTCCTCATTCAGGAGTTCCTGAATTTCGCTACCACCCGTTCGTATGTCGGAGCCTCTATTCCCTGTTTCCGGCAGGCATCCAGCATATCGAATAATTGTCCTTGTATTTCAGACTCCCGCCCTTTCTTCAAGTCTTTCTGCAAAGAAGAAGTCGTCTGTGGGTCTAAGGCATCTATGACACGCAGGTTGGCCGCCACAGGGTCTTCCCGGAAACGGATGCCCAAGCGCTCTCCCAACGCCGTGCTCTCCTTCGTCAGGCCGATGAACACGTCCCGTTCCTCGCCTTCTCTCTGTACGGCTCCCATCGGTGCGTCAAAGAAAGCCCCCGTTCCGGCCATCGCGCTGATAAATCCCCATTTGGCAAAAGTATCCCGGTCTATGTCTTCCGAAAGAATCGCTTTCACTCCCGCGTCCGCCAACGTGCGGCGAACGGTTTCGAGTTCTTCCGGAGAAACACCGTCCCCGGGACGTGCCCCAAACACAAGTTTGCACACCTGACCGCTCTGTGTCACCTCGCCCGGAGCCTGGATATACCCTACGATGTAAATGCAACCGTCGATAACCCGTGAGCCCGGACAGGCACGGGCGATTCTGGGCCCCGAACCATACACATTCAGGATGGGCAGCACCACGGTACGCTCACCCGAAGCACGGACGATGCAATCCGCCACGGAATCGACGGAATACCCTTTCACGCAGACCAATATCAGCTCGGCCTTCCCCCGATAAGTTTCGGTCGTAGCCACACCTATCTCTCCCGGACGTTCCTCCGTCCCGTCGTAAACATAACACGGGACGACCTGCTCTCCTTTGATTCCCGAATGGAAACGCAACCCATGCGCCAACATTTTTTCCTTATGCTCCCCACGGGCCACACACGTTACTTCATTCCCGGCCAAGGCCAGCAGAGCAGCCAAAGAGCCGCCCACACCTCCGGCGCCTATCACTAAACATTTCATAATCTCAAACTTACTTTTCCGTATCTTTGATTTCCTTTAATACACGTTCTATCTCGTACGTCAAGTCTTCCGACGTCGCCAAAGGAGAGTCCGTAAAAACCGCCCGAACGACCCGCGACGCATCCACGACATAAATGCGGGGTATGGACGAATAAGCAAACAAATGGTAAACCGTACGGTCGGTCTGTGCGGAAAAAGGTATCGTAAGTCCGTTGTCCGCCCAATACTCTCCGACAGCTAATGCGTCCTGCTCCCGACTGATGGCCATAAAAACCATACGACCGTCCGCTCCGTACCTTTCGTACATTTGTTGTACGAGCGGCAATTCACGGCGACAATCCCCGCACGCCGTATTGAAGAACAATATGAACGAAGGTTGCCCTTGCAAACTTCCGCTCTCCACCGTCCGTCCGTCATTCATCACTACGGTAAATTCCGGCAACATGTCTCCCACTTCCACCGCATCCGGCTGCATGCCGGCATCTTCCTTTTCATTGACGCAAGAAGAAACCAGAGACAGAAATCCTATTATAAAATAACGTACGTACATTTTCATGTCACACTTCCTCACAAAACCTATCGGCAAATATACTATTTTCCGAAAGAAGAAAAAAGCTTTGCATGCAGATATTGAAGAAGCCCGCCCGACAATACCGGGCGGGCTTCACCTGCTCTTGATGCGTTCATTCTGTCCTATCGGACGAATTTCACACTCCTTACCGTCTTTCCGTCCGTCACGCGGACGATGTAAATGCCCGGAGCCAACGGAGCGGTGTGTATCGTATGCGTACCGGTTCCTAATCGGGTACGCATTACCGGACTACCGGCCATCGTGTAAACCGTCATACCGACCACACTCCCGGACGTAACCGTAATCCCTGAATGTGTCACGTCCACCGTAAATGCCGCATCGCGCACCACAGTCTCGGAAATACCTGTTTCGCCTCCGTTGCCAGTCACCTTTTCCAATACGAATGGGAAGTCGGAAGGCATCTTGTCAGCCTGGTCGCAAACCAACGTCTCGCCGTCGGTTTCCCAATAATAAGAACCGTAGCGCTCCGGTGTCTGCACGAAGCATTCCAATTCCTCTCCCCCTACCAACGTATATAAATAGAAGCTGCTACGCGCTTTGCTGTAAGTGCGGTCGGTCAGCGTTCCTTCGTTGTTCAGATAAGCCGAGTCGTTGTGGTTCTGTATCTTATAACGCTCCACATCCTCTAACCATGTGCAGTGCCAAACGAAAGCCGTCGAATCCCCATCTCCTTCCAATGCCTCGAACTTCATCGTACGGCTGTTCAGGTATTTCCCCGTAGCACGGTCTTTCATACGATAATAACCGTCTTCCAGCGTCCGTCCTTCCTGATACACCTTGACTTCAAAATCAAAATTAGCCTCGTATGTCTTTATGGAAGATGAAGTGTCTATTCAGTCCAAATGGCGGTAGATGGAAGATTGTACGTTCTCAAAAGAAATGGACTCCGTATGCTCGCCGGAACTCCAAGTGTAGACTCCGTTCCGATAAAGGACGGAAGTTATCTTACCTTTCATTACCACATCATGCCCTTGTGTGACAATGGCTCGCAAAGTCTCCTGCTCTTTCCCGTCCACCGTTAACGTAGGAATTACCACCGAATTCTTAATCGTGAATTCCCGGCTTATCTCCACGCCGGACTCGTTGGTCAGCACCACCTTGAAAGTCTGGTCGGAATTCCCTTGCCGGAATGTATAAGAACCACCGGAGCCCAACAGCTTCCCCTGACTGTCATACCATCTGGTGGAAGCCACATAGTTCCAATTGGCATAATCAGCCCCGAGGGTCACGTCCCTTCCGTTGACGGCACTGAACTCGCTCGTCTGGTTCATGCGTACCCCGTCGTACTCTATCCACGGGGTCAACGTGGCGCGAATGCCCTCTCCGTATACGGAAATGCAAAACATCTGCACACTCTTCACCCCCTGCGTATTGGTGTAAAACAAACGATAAACACCCGAAGCATCGGCCGTAATGTCGCGGCTCGCTCCTTTCATGCCGTCTTCCCATTCCCAATTTCCCGTGTCGGTTTCGCCATCGGGCAATACAGCCCGCAAGGTTAACGGCGTACCCTTCTTCACTTCTTTCATCTCGGCGTATGGGCGTACAGTACCGTCCTGCACGATTTCCGGAGAAAGCACGGTGGGCTTCGTCTTCTCCGTCACCGCCTCGTCCGCATGCATCAGCGTCCCGAATCCCGTATGGTCGAAACCGCCGCTATTCGTACCGTAGGAACCTCCCCCGGCCTCTATCCCCACAATCTTGGACATCCGCGTGCAGTACTCCATTGGCATTCCCATACGGTTCTGATAGTGATTGATGAACAACTGCCATATCGGCCGCCATTGTCCGCGCCCCGTACCGCTCAATCCACCCATCCACCAATTCTGAGTGTAAGGAATATCGGCGGGGTCTACTTGATTGCAGTTGTACATAGCCACATATTCCGCCGCACCGGCCACCATGGTCTGCCCCGCCTCACCCGGAATCAAAGGGTTATATAAGTTACAAAAGGCATTGTCTCCCTGATTGTAGGCCGACTGAAGGGCGTATGACAACAAGCCCAACGCCGCCATGGCATGCCCTTGGTCGCGCCCGCTCTCTTGCATTTGGTTCAAATAACCTAACGGTCCACGCTCGTCTTTATGGAACCAAGGTATCAGTCCCCAACCATAGCCGCACAAACCCTGTCCGAACGCATCGGGATGAAGGGCCGTCACGCAAAGCGACTCATTGCCCGGTCCTTCTTTCAACCAATACATACCGTAATTATATATGTCCGGTAAGTCGCATAATACCCCCAAAGAAACACAGAAAAGCGCATTTCCCAATCCCCAGTTACTATGGTAATGATACCAGTTTTGTTCGCGCTCTACCGTATCATGCCGACGTTCCAAAAAATCTTGTGCCGTAGTAAACCATACATCTATCATGTATTGCTTAAACAATTCAAAATCTTCTTCCGGCCATTTCTTATAATCGCGCATGATTTCGGCAGCATTGATAAACTGGTAACCGATAAATCCGGGAATCAACGAAACATTCGTATTGCCGACAAGTCCTTTGTTATAGATACGGTAAGCATTCAATACGTCTATGGCCACGTCGCCATAGCCCTCATCTCCCGTAATCTTCCATAACAATGCACATTGATAAGCCCGCGCCGCATTACGGTAAGCATTCATATAATTCTCCTGACCGGATATTCCACGTGAAATATACTCGTTCACGCCCCAGTTATGTCCGTGGTCTCCATTTACGGGAGGAGCCGTACGCAAGGCTTCCAAAGCCTCCAAAGCATGCTCATCTCCTGCGGCCAAGCGGGCACGCACGGCCTCAAAGTCCTCCTCCGAGTGTAGCAGGCCAGGGTGGCGGAAAGCCGCCTCTTGGGCATATAACGTGCCTGCCACAAGAGCTACACTAAATAAACACAATAATAATCTTCGTTTCATGACAATAAAACTTTTCTATCCATATATTAAAAAAAAGAATGCCGCCCTTTCCCCAAAAAGGATACGGCATCCCCTCTATTTCGTAAAGGACTTACCAAATATCCCATCCTCCGTTTTTATTCGAATACGCCTCGATGATATCATGATCAGAAGCGTTACCGCCATAACCGATATTCACATCACCACCTGCATTCACACTGCAAGCCATCATATCCGAGACTTCCATCTTTACCATCTCCATACGGGGAGACTCATACATTTTCTTTTCCATTGTTTATTGTTTTTATAAGTTTATACCTTTTATTTGATTACTTTCTTTCCGCCTACGATGTAGATGCCGCGCTCCAAGCCACTGAGAGCTTCAGCCTTCTTCACACCGGCCTTCACCTTCACACCACTCTGAGTAAACACATCAACCATCTTTCCACCATCTTCCGCCGTATTGTCCAACACTTCACCGACACTAGTCACCGATCCGTCTATATCGATGAGCAAGCGGTTGACACCGGCAACCGGAGATTCCGAATCCACATTGATATAGGCGCGGAAGCCTTTCAGGCTTACCTTATCTGCTTGGTCGGCCAGATAGAACATATCATCCTTGATAAAGTATGCTCCTTGCGGTACTGTGGTGGCATCGTAGTTTCCGGTCATCGAAACCAAATTCATCGGAAAAGCTTCCGGCTGTTTTGCACTGACCATCACACCATCAGCTTTGATTTCCGTCACGACTTCTTCCGGCTTCACCAAGTAAGGCACACCGGCTTCCACGGCATCCACTTTGTCGAAATCCAACGTAATGCCCTCTCCCGAGGCTTGCATTCCACTCAACTGCCTTACCTCGCCCAGTTTATTGGCCTCAACCTGTTCGGCTGTCAGGGCAAAAGGCACACAGAAAGTATTCCACTTCCCGGCCACCAACTTGCGCTGAAGGGTCACATCAGCATACATGTCAGCTTTCACGTCATAAGCCCTAGTCTCATCCAGAGCCAAAGCCTCGGCCTTGGGAGCCACTTTATAGAGTTTCATGTCGTTACAGCCTATCCAGTTGGCCAGATTGCCCTCTTCCGTCTTCACGCCCAAACGCACTTCCCCTTCCGTACTCTGACAGAAAGAGACCTCACGATAAGCCAATGTTGTAGACTTCACCTCATCTCCTCGTTTCTCCCCAGCATATAAAGCCGCCTTGGCTTCACCCGTACCCGGCACATTATTCACCGGCCCCGCAAAGGTAGCCAGACGCATGGTATAAAATCCTGAAGACAAGTTTACCGTTTGATATATAGCCCATAAGCCATCCGGTAATACGCCATCGGCATAACACTCAAAGAAAGCATCACTACTCGTTTCACCGGTTTGAGCTATATTATGCTGTGCACGAATCCCCCAACCTGCTACATGCGCATCATCACCACTCCATCCTTCTACTGCGCTCCAACTATTGAAACCTGAAACATCCGGATTCTTCAACATAAACGTCATATCGAACTGCTGTTCCCCCATAGGGGTAGCCGATTGCACAAAAGCCCGCCGGACATTCTCCAAAGCATCATAAGCCGTCCTTAGTTCCTCCTCCGTGTCACATGACGCTTTCTCTGCGTCCGCAATAGCGGATGCAAATGCACTCTTGATTTCATCCGAAGCCTCTGAATTCTGTTTATACTCCTTACAAGTCTCAATCAATGCAGCAATAGGACAGTCCGTCATATAACAATGACATACCTCATAAACCAGCTTCAAAGCCAGATATGCTTCTGCCCAACCGTCCACAGTCTGTTCCGGCTCTTTCGCCAAAGCCTCTGCCATACGTTTTTTAAACGTTTCTGGCAAACCGGACACATCCATAGCCTGAGCTTTTTCTTTCATATCATCGTACAACTCCTTCACTTCAATCATTCCGCTCCCGACTTTTTCCAACCGGAAATTATCAAAGAACAAATAGCAATTTTTATAAGGAGAAAAAAGATTCACTCCGATTTTTAATTTTCCATCAAGAACCAAAACATTGTTAATATAAGTACGCCCAATCTCTTTGTCCCCATCCCAAATTTTAGCAACCTCTTCGTACTTTGCATTTCCATTGTCTGTCCATCCCATGACCTCACGCAATCCAGCCTCTTTTCTTCCTGTTGCACCGTCGACATAGCAATTCACCCGGCCACCAATTCCGGCTTGTCCTTGAACGGAAACATTATACACCCCATTAGGCAATTCTACTTCTTGCCAAAAATCCACTACAGAACCATTAGCTTCCCAATATGGCATTCCCTTATCTATACGATTCGGTTCAGCATTTCTCTCCCATCCTTTCAACGCATCGTCAGTATCGTTGAAATCCGGATTTACCATTTTTGAAGTCAAATCTTCTATTTCGGATACCAAACCAGCTTTTTGGCTATTATAGATGTTTTCAACTTCTTCTGCCGTCAACGCCTTGTCATACAGCCCAAGCTTATCAGCCTTGCCCTCAAACGTTCCCGTAAACGTACCTTTTCCCACATAAAAATGGGTAAAATGGTTGGAAATGTTCTCCAATATGCCCTGATATAAAGTAGAAGGGTCAGCACTCCATCCAGAAGGACCATATTCCACCTTCTTCCCATCCACATAGAACGTACAACCGTCCTTTGCAAACACCATCGTGATCATGGCAAACCTACCAGCGGGAATGGCATTGGACAAAGAACCACCAGGACCACCATTAAAGTCAATCCACGGACCACCTATCTTAGCCATGTTATACACCATATAAGTATTGGCCTGAAAGCCTAACATTCCACTCGTATTTTGATCCTCATAACCGTCTGTTCCCAATCCAAATCCCTAAATGGAATTGCCTGCGGTTCCGGTACGATACACCCACAAAGAAATTGTGGCGCCGTTGTCAAGTGCCTTACCTTTAAAAGGATTTGCGATTTGCACATACCCCATATTTTGAGTATCGGATGCCCTAAAGTCCAAACATTGTTCCGTTGCACTGGCCATTGAGAATTCCGGCTTTGTCCCGTTGCCAAAGCTTTTCAGTTCATAACTGTCTTCCGTTCCAGACTGAAAATCATAAAAGACCAAAGGTTCGGGTAGTTCAGTCCCTTCGTCCATAGGCATAGCCCAAGAATCCTCTACTCCATTGACACCCCGCACATCAACCCATGTTACCTGTGCGGTACCAGTCATGGCACTCATCAGTGCCGCCGTAAATAGTAATTTACTTTTCATTTTTTGTTTTTTAATGATTTACATTTAGGTTAATATCACATTTTTCATTTATATAGGATTACGAACAAGCCTCCCTAAAAGCACAAAGAACACATCCATTTATACTTTCTTCACACTATAGTTCAATACACCTCCGTATTCAAATCTATTAAAAGCAAAAAACCGTTCATAAAACACAATAAAACAAAGATTTATTTGGGAAAACGGACAAAAAGCCTTATTTTGCAGAAATTTTCAGTCTGTAGCCTATTGGGAAAATGGGCAGACTCACGAAAACAAGGAAGCGTATGGCATTAAAAAATATCTTTGCGTGCTGTTTTTGCTTGGTATGTGGAGTAACGACTGTTCCGGCTCAAAAGCAACTCACCGGAAAAGCCACTTATTATTCCGACAAGTTACATGGAAGAAAAATGAGCAACGGCGAGAGATACCACCGTGACAGTATGACTTGTGCACACAAGAAGTACCCTTTCGGTACCCTGCTGAAAGTACGCAACCCGCTAAATGGAAAAGAAGTGGTGGTGAGAGTAACCGACCGTGGCCCTTTTTCAAAACGTTATGTCATCGACCTGTCCAAGGCGGCGGCACGTGAGTTAGGATTCATCCGGAAAGGTTTTTGCCAAGTGGAAATCACGCGGATACATCCCAACCGTATCCCATTCAGACCGGAAGATGCCGAGGAAATTCCGGAGCTACACTTAGAATATCAGGATATAGTGACTTACCCTGTACCGATATGGCAACAGGATACGCTACAGGATAAGAAGCCGCAACCGACAAGAATCAAGAAACTTAAAATCGACAAGAAATAGAATTCAATTTGTAGACACAAAATGGAAAAGAAACTCAGAAGAGAGTCTGTTTGCGTACAGGCCGGATGGACGCCCAAGAAAGGCGAACCGCGCGTTTTACCTATTTATCAAAGTACTACTTTTAAATACGACAACAGCGAACAAATGGCTCGTTTGTTCGACTTGGAAGACACGGGATATTTCTATACCCGATTGCAAAACCCCACAAACGATGCCGTAGCAGCCAAGATTGCCGAACTGGAAGGAGGCGTAGGCGCCATGCTGACGTCTTCAGGACAAGCGGCCAATTTCTATGCCGTTTTCAATATCTGTCAGGCAGGCGACCACTTCGTCACCTCTAACACTATTTATGGAGGCACATACAACCTGTTCGGAGTCACCATGAAAAAGTTAGGCATCGAATGCACGTTTGTAGATCCGGAATGGGACGACAAACGTATCGAAGCCGCTTTCCGTCCGAACACGAAATGTTTTTTCGGCGAAACCATTTCGAATCCGGGCGGCCACGTGTTCGACATAGAACGCTTCGCCCGGATGGCCCACAAACACGGTGTGCCCTTGATTGTAGACAACACCTTTGCCACACCAATCAACTGCCGCCCGTTTGAATGGGGAGCAGACATCGTCACCCACTCCACTACTAAATATATGGACGGACACGCCACATCGGTAGGTGGTGCCATCGTGGACAGCGGTAACTTCGATTGGAACGCCCATGCCGACAAGTTCCCGGGACTTTGCCAACCGGACGAAAGCTACCACGGGTTGACTTATGCCGACGCTTTCGGCAAGATGGCTTACATCACCAAAGCCACGGCGCAACTCATGCGAGACTTAGGTTCCATCCAAAGCCCCCAAAACGCATTCTTGCTCAATCTCGGCCTTGAAACCTTGCATCTGCGTATGCGGCAGCACTGCGCCAACGCACAAGCCGTAGCAGAGTACCTGGAGCAAAACGAACGTGTGGCTTGGGTGAACTACTGCGGACTGAAAAGCAACAAATATTATGAGTTAGGACAAAAATACTTGCCGAACGGGTCTTGCGGTGTCATCGCATTCGGCCTGAAAGGCACAAAAGAAGATGCCATCCGGTTCATGGACAGCTTGAAGATGATTTGCATCGTGACGCATGTGGCCGACGCCCGCACATGCGTATTGCATCCGGCCAGCCATACGCACCGCCAGCTCTCCGACGAACAGTTGCGCGAAGCCGGAGTGGCACCCGACCTGATTCGCCTGTCAGTCGGTATAGAAAATGTAGAAGACATCATTGAAGACATCCAACAGGCGTTGGACGCATCGAAATAAGTGCCGGTAGCCGTGGCTTCGGTTTCCACCACGCCCCACGGCCATCCCCTATTATGCCCAACCTCCCCCGGAAAACGCTGACAAATACGTTTCCGGGGGAGGCTGTTTTCAACGGACACGGTTTCTCAATGCCCCGATTTACCACCCAACTTCTTCCGCAAGATTTCGCGCACCTCGTCAGCCGAAGCACCGACGGCCAACAGGGTACCGTCGCTGTCGACAAGGAAAGTGCCTCCACCGGAGTTTCCTATACCGTGTAAAGCCCATACATTATTGGCATCTTCTACCTCGGCATAACAAGCCCAAGGGTAGCCGTCTTTTCGCACCGCCTGCTCCATGTCGCTCCGGCACTTCTCGCGGGCTATGCCCACCACCGTGAAGCCTTTGTCCTTGAACTCCTCATAAACGGGAATCATGGATTTGGAATTCGCGCGGCACGGCCCGCACCACGAAGCCCATAAGTCTACAAGGGCAATCTTGCCGCGTATCAGGCCGGACATACGCAAAGGACGGCCGTCGCTACCCGTAATCTCATAATCGGGATAAGGCTGTCCTTCGGCCAATGTCCGGCATTGGCGCAAAGCGTTCACGACGGCATGGTAAGGATGCCCCGGCAAATAACCGGCATAGACGGAATCATAAACCGCCCACAACGCTTGTTTCAGACTGTCCGGATGATCGGTATCATCCAACTCGAAACGCAAAAAAGACAAGCCGGATACCGAAGGCTTGTGCGCCGCCTCACGGAGCCGCCACGACTTCTCTT
>ERZ779669.720-NODE-720-length-18487-cov-3.604221_pt1 | contig 18487 bp, 9 predicted proteins | sample MGYA00511372_ERZ779669 | MGnify/ENA primary metagenome ERZ779669 (study PRJEB29588, sample SAMEA1967891) | human gut metagenome | biome: human gut; feature: human-associated habitat; material: faeces | place: Denmark | collected 2008/2010 ... | reverse complement strand
GCCGTTATCTCGGTGTGAGGCTCCTGCTCGCGCGCCGGCCCCATCACGCTCAGGCTGCTCAGATAGACAAAGCGCCTCAGCCCCGTGTTCTGTCTGCGCAGCGCCAGCGCCAGGTTGGCCGTGCCTTCGGTGTTCACCTTGAAGAAGTCGCTGCTGTGCAGGCATTTGGTTACGCCTGCCGCATGCACAACATAGTCAAACTGCTGTCCGCTCAGCTGCTTCTCCAGCTTGTCCAGGTTGCCCAGGTCGAGCTCTATAAAATGTATTCTGCTGTCGTTTAGATACTTCCTTGAGCTGCTTTTTCTTATGGCTGCCCATGTCTCGAATCCTCTTTTCAGCGCCTCCTCGACAATGAAGCTGCCTATGAATCCGCTTGCGCCCGTTATGAGTATTTTTTTCATTTATAGGATGTTGCTTCGATTTCAGGCCACAAAGTTACTAAAAAATCCGGCACAATTGCGCAAGTTGTTGTTATTAAAGTCTTTAAAACATAGTTTTGTGGCTGTTTGGGCATGCCGCCGCATGTTATAAAACATGAAAAAACATAGGCGTTAGCATGTATTATTAAAATATTTCGTTAGTTTTGTCAGTGGTTGTGCAGATTGCGTGCAGTCTGTGTTGCCGATAATTTTAAATTAACGACAAACATTTAAAATCGAATGATTATGAAACCTTTAAATCTTTTTCTGGGCATAGCCTTTGCCTGTGCGGCCTTTGGCTGCAGTGCCAATTCACCCAAAAGCGATGCTGCCGCAGCAGCCGACACTGTCGCAAACCGCTCTGAGGCCGTGATATCAACTATAATGGAGCGCCGCAGCATACGCAAGTATAAGCCGCAGCCGGTTAACCGCGACACGATGAAGATGATACTGAAGTGTGGCATCAACGCGCCCAACGGCATGAACAAGCAGTCGTGGGAGGTGCGCGTGGTTGACAATCCTGAGTTTATCGACGGCATTACGGCTATCTACAAGAAGTATAATCCTGAGGCAGCGGCAGATGCGTCGTTCAAGAATATGTTCCGCAATGCGCCCACCGTGGTGTTCATAGCCAACGACCCGTCGTATGACTGCTCGCAGATAGACTGCGGACTGCTTGGCGGCAACATGATTCTGGCAGCCCAGTCGATGGGCATAGGCTCATGCTGTCTTGGCGGTCCGGCCCGCTTCATGCGCACGCCCGAGGCTGCCGAATATCTCAAGAAACTTGAGTTCAGCAAGGGCTACGAGCTGCTCTACTGCATAGCCTTCGGCTATCCCGACGAGGCTCCCGAGGCTAAGCCGAGAAATGAGGCTAAGGTGAGGTTTATTGAATGATGTCTTTAGGAGATATTTATTTAGGAGTTAAGGAGTTAGGGGGAGTTAAGGAGTTAAGACAAATGCCTTTTGGCGTTTTTCCCGGCCTGTTAGGTCTCATCAGCCTTATTAGTCTCATTTCTCCCATAATTCCCATTCCATGAAACAGGGGCTAAGGCGAAACGCCTTAGCCCCTTATTTTATGGGAGTAATGAGGCTGATAAGAATGATAGCCCGCATACCCACAAGACCATGTGTCTTGACTCCCTCTAACTTCTAAAATAATTACTTAACATACTCAGCAAAGTCTGTCAGATGCATGTCGCCCTTGCGCATCAGAGTGTCGTGCATGGCGAAGGCAGCTGTCAGGCAGTGGCGTGTCTGTCCCATCTTGGCAATCTTCAGATAGTCGCGCAGCAGCGGACGGTAGTCAGGATGAGCACAGTTCTCTATGATGAGGTGTGCACGCTCTATTGGGCTCTTGCCTCTCAGGTCGGCCACACCCTGCTCTGTAACTATGATGTTTACATCGTGCTCAGAGTGATCCTGATGGCTTACCATCGGTACGATAGAGCTGATGCAACCTCCCTTAGCCGTCGACGGACAAGAGAAAATAGAAATGTAGGCACTGCGCTCAAAGTCGCCGCTTCCGCCAATACCGTTCATCATCTTCGTTCCGCTGATGTGTGTAGAGTTGGCGTTGCCGTAGATGTCAACCTCGATGGCAGTGTTGATGGCAATGACGCCCAGTCGTCTGATAACCTCAGGCGAGTTTGAAATCTCGCTCGGACGCAGCGTCAGGTGCTGCTTGAAGTAGTCCATGTTGTCGTAGATCTGCTTCAGACATTCGTTAGACACTGTCAGCGAGCATGTAGACGCGTCCTTGATGCGTCCCTCGAGCATCATGCCCACCACGCTGTCCTGCAGCACCTCGGTGTAGATGTTGAAGTTAGGCACGCTCTCGTCGTGTCCCAGTGCGCCCAGTATGGCGTTGGCAGTGCTGCCCACGCCGCTCTGCAGCGGCAGGAACGACTGCGGTATGATGCCTCTCTTCATGTCGCTGATGAGGAACTGTGCCACGTTGTGTCCAATCTGGTCAGTTATCGGGTCGGCATCCTTGAAGGCTCTTGCCTCGTCGGCTATGTTACATTCTACAACGCCCACAATCTTTTTGGCGTCTATCTCTACATAGGGTGTGCCTATGCGGTCGTTCACGTGTGTGATAGGTATCGGCTGGCGGCACGGCGGGTCGAGCGGCTCGTATACGTCGTGCAGATATTTTGCCTCGGGGCTGTGGAATCTGTTAAGCTCCAGCACCACGTGCTTTGCCAGGCGTGCCACTGTGGGGCTGATGCCTCCGGCAGCCGTCAGGTAAGCCTTGCATGTGTCGGCGCCTTCCTCGATGTCGCACACCTCAATTATCGCCCAGTCAACCTCTCCCATAAAGCCGTAGCGCAGCTCCTGTGCCATGTGGCTCAGGTGGATGTCGTTGTAGGCTATCTCGCCTGCGTTTACGTGCTTGCGGAAGTCAGAGTTGGTGGTGTAGGGCGCGCGGTATTTTATAGCCTGCGCGTTCGATAGGTCGCCGTCGGTGCTCTGTCCTGTAGAGGCGCCGGTGAACAGTCCTACCTTAAACTCTCTGCCGGCCTCGTGCTCAGCCTGAGCTATCTTGGCCAGCTCCTTGGTTACGGCCTTGGCGGTGCCTGCGGGCGTAAATCCGCTCAGACCTATGTTCTCTCCGTTCTTAATCATTGCCGCAGCTTCGGCAGCAGTTATGCGTGTATAAGCCATGGTGAAAAAATTAAAAATTATGTCTTTATTCAGGTTAAACTTTTGGCAAAGTTACCTAAAATCAGCGGTAAAGCAAAATAAATGGCCTTATATTTTTCAGCTCGGCAAGTTAAATTATGTCATGCCCGATGTGCCGGGGCGAAAGTATGCGCGCCCGCGTGTACTTTATATTATGCATATATGTTTTGTTTGTCCCGTTTGTTCCGGCTGTTCTGTTCCGGCTGGTTTCATCTTGCATGCCTCTTCATTCATTTAATTAAGTATCACCGCTTCGGGTGATGCCTCTTATGTGTCTGAATCCGTGGGTGTACCACCCACGGTTACTGAGGTGCAGCCCTTTGGGCTCGTGGTGTGTGTTGTCTTGCTTTATAATTTGCTCTTTTACATGTCAAAGTGTCATTTCATTTTTGTACGGATTTTCTGACGAAATAGAAAATAATGAGCCATGCATGGCCGTGCTTTGGTAAACAATATTTACATTTATGTCCAAACGGGCAGCTATTTCTGAATAACTCGGCCACTTTTGCATCAAAAACGGGCCGTTTCAGACCTTGAAACCACCCTGTTTTTTTATTGAAATAATGGCTTTTTTGTCCTAATTGGGACAAAAAACATTGCACACATTGCCTTCATCCGGCGTAACGCCTTATGCCGTAGGGCGTTGCGCTTGCACACGAAAACTGCCCGTTTTTGCGGCCGGATGATTTTAATTTCTGAATACTTCAGTATGAGAACGTCAGCCCGAATCACATTGTAAGCGTATGTTCTAATATTCTTTCATTATGTCATTCTGTCGCTGCATATGCTTACGCAAGCCGAAAATGTGCGTGATGATATATTTTCGTTGGCTATGCTTGATGTATGTAAGTATTTTTTTCTTGCCTGATGCCTGCATTTCCCTGTATTTAAGGCAAAAAAGTATATTTCTGACACCAAAACTTTTTATTGAGAAAAAGTGCCTGATTAATGATTTTTAACGCTAAGAGGGACCCTTTGTAATTACTTATTGTTATTTTTGCAATTGAAAAGTTTTAAGATAAATATTCCTTAAATTAAGGTGTGTTTTTTACAAACATGCTGCTTGGAATAAGAACTTTAGCACAAAAATGTCGAACGAGCTTAACCTTAAATGGTGCCAGCATTCGAACTACTAATGTGAAAAACCTGTAATCGGTAAAAATAACATATACGAACCTATCAGCATGAATGGCCACGCAAGCATGGCTGTAAACTAAACTGCTAACTGAAATTGTCATAAGGCAACAACACAGTCTGAGAATGCAGTTTTACGATGTGAAATGATTGGTCAACGATGATATAAAAACCATCTGCTGAGATAATATAACTATAAATAAAAACAAGATTCCGAGAAATAGAAAAAACTAAAATATTTACAGGATTTATGATTAAACGCATATTAAGTACAGCACTATTTGTGTTGGCAACTTCAGCCACAATGCTGTCACAGAACGTGGCGTTGAAGACCAATGCATTATACTGGGCTACCACAACTCCTAACTTAGGGATTGAAGCCTCAGTAGGTAAGAAAAGCACGCTGCAGCTGTTCTATGGTCTTAATCCGTGGAAACAGTCGGGCGGCGACCAGTCGAGTCTGCGCCACTGGCTTGTTATGCCTGAATACCGCTATTGGTTCTGCGAGAGCTTCAATGGCTGGTTCATCGGTGCCCACCTCATGGGCGGACAGTTCAACGCAAGCAGCGTTGAGTTGCCTTTCGGGTTCTTCCCCGAGCTTGAGGACCACCGCTATGAAGGATGGTATGCAGGCGGAGGCGTAACGGCAGGATATCAGTGGGTGATGTCAAAGCACTGGAACTTTGAGGCATCCATAGGCCTGGGATACGACTACATAAAGTATGACAAATACAAGTGCGGAACCTGCGGCGAGAAGCTCAAGTCGTCGCACACCAACTATTTCGGCCCGACAAAGGCCGCGCTGAGTCTTATTTACATCTTCTGATACTATAAACCACCAAGGACATGAAAAGATTATCTATATATTGTGCATGCCTGCTGGCCGCGCCGCTCGCGCTGCAGGCACAGAGCGTGGAGCCTAAGCTGGCCGGACGGACGGTGACGGTAGAGAATATCAAGGTAGAGAACACTAACCAGACTATGGTGGTTGACCTCGACCTCAATATGGACTCGCTGAAGCTGCCTTCTAACATGAGGCTCGTCTTCACGCCCATCATCACTAACAACACCGAGGAGAGGCAGATGCCGCAGATAGTAGTGAACGGACGCAAGCAGGACATCTCTTACCGCCGCGGCGGACATAAGGACTTTCCGGCAAACGTGGTGGCCGTAAGACGTAAGAACAACACCGACCAGACGCTCCACTACAGCGCCGTGCTGCCCTATGAGCCCTGGATGAAGAACTCTAACGTCATCGTGGCTGAAGACCTCTGCGGATGCGGCGACGTGAAAGACCAGAACACCGTTGAGCTGAAGCGCCTGCGCACGCCGTTCATGCCGTATATGCGCCCGGCAGCCGAGGCACAGAAGGTGCGCCATGAGGAAGGACGCGCGTTTATCGACTTCCCCGTTGACAAAATCACTCTCTATCCCGAATACCGCAACAACCCGCGCGAGCTGGAGAAGATTGTGAACACAATCAACCTCGTGAAGAACGACAAGAACACAACCATAACAAACATCGAAATCCACGGATATGCTTCGCCCGAGTCGCCTTATGAGCACAACGCATATCTGGCACAGAACCGTGCCAAGACGCTCAAGGACTATGTGCGCAAGCTCGTGCATATAGAAGACCGCCTCTTCACCGTATCGTCTACGCCTGAAGACTGGGAAGGCCTGCGCGAGTATGTCGTTGAGGGCAATCTCGACAACAGCGACGCCATACTTAAGCTCATCGACGACAAGACGCTCGACCCCGATGCCAAAGAGTGGAAGATTAAGTCTACTTATCCTACAGACTACCGCTTTATGCTCGACTCATGGTATCCCGCTCTGCGCCACTCTGACTATGTGGTGAGCTACAGCGTGCGCCCGTTCTCGGTAGACGAGGCAAAACAGGTGCTGAAGACCAAGCCGCAGCAGCTTTCGCTCGAAGAGATGTATATGGTGGCACAGACCTACGAGCCGGGCTCGCGCGAGTTCAACGAGGTTATGGAGACCGCCGTGCGCATGTATCCCGACGACCCTACGGCCAACATCAATGCCGCATGCACACGCATGGAGAGCGGCGACCTTGAAGGTGCTAAACGCTATCTCAGCAAGGCAGGCAACTCGCCGCAGGCTCTGCACGCCAAGGGCGTGATGGCCATGCTCGAGGGCAACACCGACCAGGCACGCCAGCTGCTCAATCAGGCTAAGCAGGCCGGAGCACAGGGAGTGGACAAAAACCTGCAGATACTCGACATGTAAAAACACGAGAATTGATAAAAATATTTTTTAAACCAACTCAATTTTTTAAATTATGAAAAAAGTAAAATTATTTTCCTTCGCATTGGCAGCGCTGATGCTGGGAGCTTGTTCAAGCGAGGATGGCATTGACAATGGCGGACAGCCACAGTGGAATGATAAGGGTAAGGGTTATGTCAACCTTGCCATTCAGCTCCCTACGCAGCCTGGTACACGTGCCAACGATAATTTCGACGACGGCACACCGGCAGAGTATGAGGTAAAGGATGCTACTCTTATTCTGTTTGTTAAGGGTACGTCGGATAACGAATTCAAGGTAAACAGTGCTTATAAAATGGATCTGAACTTCTCACCGGAAGGCACTACAACTGACAACATCACAACAACAGCTAAGATTACTCAGGAGATTAACAGCGTGTCTGGTGATATTAAGGCTTTGGTAGTTCTCAACAATAATGGACTCCTTTCTATTGCAGAAGGTGGTATATTGAATGTTAACGGAGCTGCTGCTACAGGTAAAAGTCTTTCAGAACTTAATGATGCTGTCAAAACAGCTATCGGTACAGACTACAGCTGGCACGATGATGGTCTGCTGATGTCAAATGCCATTATGGCTGACGCACAAGGTGGTACTGAAGATCCTACAAGTGCAAATGTTGTAGAACCTCTTGTTACTATCGACGCCAGCAAAATCTTTAAGACAAAGGCCGAGGCAGATGCTCAACCTGCAGCAACAATCTATGTTGAAAGAGCTGAGGCTAAGGTAACTGTAAAGAATGATGCCAATGGTACTGTTACAGACGAATCAGGGCTTACTTATACAATTGACGGATGGGCTCTTGACAATACAAACCAGACCAACAAACTGGTTCGTGATGTTACAGATTTTAATACATGGAAAGCTTATAAGGCAACTCATTCAACCGATTATCGTTTCATAGGCGGAACAGCCATTGCAAGCGGACTTTATAGAGTTTATTGGGGTGATGACTATAATTATAACACTACAGGTGTTGGTGGTCTTACTACTGTTGGCGGTGAGCATGCAACTCTGCCGGCTGTTAATCCTGCTAACGGAGAATTTGCAGCTTATTGTTTCGAGAATACAACAGACTTGGCTAACATGCTTGAGCAGAATCTTACACGTGTTATTGTTAAGGCTACATTCAATGGCGGAACAGAGTTCTATACTGTTGATGGCAACAGAAGCGAGATATGGCAAGTAGCTAATGTAAAGAAAGAAGTTGCTGCACGTTTGCTGAATGATGTTACATTCAATGCTTGGGCTAAGGCCAATGTAGATCAGGGTAAAGCACTTTCATCAGATACAGACTTTGATGTTACATTCTCAACAGAAGCTGCCGGAAAACGTACCGTTGCTACAATTGTTCTTAATGAATCAGGTAAAGGCAAACTGAAGGCTGATGCTGCTGAATATCCTACAAATGCTGCAACTCTTGCTAATGACCATATTACATTAGAGTATTATGCAAACGGAGTTGCTTATTATCCTGTTTACATCAGACACTTTGATGAAACTCAGACACCTTGGGATGCAACTTATGAAACAGACAATAGCATTTATGCTGGTAAATCTGCTGATTATCTCGGCCGTTATGGTGTTCTCCGCAACAACTGGTACGAAATCAACGTTCAAAGCATTAAGAGCCTTGGTGATCCTAACGTAACAGAAGTTACTCCTGAACCTGTTGACAAGAAGGAATCTTACATTTCTGTTGATATCAACGTTCTCTCTTGGGCTAAGCGCAGCCAGAACGTAGATCTCTAATAAGATTGAACTTCATAAAAGTTAAAATTAATTGACAACATCAGTGTGCGGGCCGGCCGCACATTTTCTTAAAAAGGCAGAAGCCGCAGAGGTGTGGCCTGCATGTAAGTCTGCCCGCAGAGACACCATGAGATACGGCGGGGTGCAGCTCCGGCACAGAAAGAGGAGACGTTGCGGAACAATATTGCCGCAAACTAAAACTGACAACAACGAGGCACGACGCTCAAGGGCAAGTGCCCACAACATAAACAGCGACAGCCCAAGGCTAAACATCTGCTTAAGCAACACAGACAGATAGGCATCCGGGCTGGCCCGGCGGGGATAGACAGCAATGTCGCCGCGCAAAGACAATGCAACAATTAAATATGGATAAAGGAAATAAAAACAAAAAATATATATGCTTATGAAGTATCTTTCAATAAAGCGTCTGACTTGGCTGTGCATTGCGGCTTTGTCGACACCGGTGTTCACATCGTGCGACATGATGACCGAAGACAGAGACGACTGTCCCATGGGGCTGTATCTCAACTTCAAGTACGACTACAATCTTGAGCGCGCTGACATGTTCAACGACCATGTGGGAGCTGTAGATGTCTACGTGTTCGACGAAAACGGCAAGTATGTCACACGCCAGTCGGAGGCCAACGTGGGCAGCTCGCTGCCGCTGGCCGTGCCTACATACTCAATGAAGATGGACCTCGACCCGGGCAAGTATAAGTTCATAGTGCTTGCCGGACAAAACTCTTACTCTGAGCAGATGGAGTCGGGACGCGCACGCTTCGTCCGCTCTGACCTTACTGCCGGAGACGACATGACGGCACTCGACGTCAGACTCGAGACAACACAGCAGGGCAGCGACATGCTCCTTGTTGACAACCACGGACTGCCGCTCGACACTCTGTGGCACGGCATGGAGGTTGAACCTGTTGAGGTGTTCGCCGGAAAGCCTACTTACCACACAATCTCGCTCATGCGCGACACCAAGAAAATCAACGTGACAATGCGCGAGCTCGACGACCCCACACAGATGGACGTGGCAAACTATGACATGACCATCACCGACCGCAACTCGCACATCCTCTGGGATAACTCGCTCGACGAGACCAGCACCGTGGTTTACACGCCGCACGCAACATGGAATACCGACGACCGCACGCCGGCCTTCGACCATAACGGCGACCCGATAGACGGAGTGGGCAAGATAGCTCATGCCGACTTTATGACATCGCGCATATTGTATCATGCCGATGCAAAGGACGACGGCATACTGTCTATAGTGAACAAAAACACCAACATGGAAGTGGTGCGCGTCAATCTGCCCGACCTGCTCAGCCGTCTGCGCACGAGCGAGGAGATATACCGCTACTCGGAACAGGAATTCCTCGACCGCGGCTACGACTATCAGCTCGACTTCTACCTCAAGGGCGACCGCCTGGCTTACGTAAACATCAGCATCAGCGTGCTGGGATGGAGCAAGCGGGTGCAGTTTGAGGAACTGTGATTTAAACAGCCAACCAACCTAAAAATCACGAATGTCTATGAACAAGAATATATTACATACAGTTAAGGGCGTTGCGGGATGCCTGCTTATGGCATCTCTTGCGGCCGGCTGTGCGCAGGAAGACATCGACACCGCTCCGTCAGGCGGAGGCGGCATGTCGGCATCTTCTTATGTCTCGCTCAGCTTCGCATCGCAGCAAAGCACGCCTACGCGCTCTAATCCTACGGGAGGCGAACAGGGCGACGGACAGGAAAAAGGGCAAACTAAAGAAAATGAGATAAAGTCGGCCGTGGCCTTCTTCTATCAGGGCAGCGGCACTGACGGAGTGAACAGCAGCGGTACAACTCCAATCATGGCTGTAGCAACATTTAACTTTAACGTTGAAAGCTATACCGAGCCGGGCAACGGCATCGACCGCAAATATACAACAACGCCGCAGCAGGTAGACCTCGACGACGGAACATACAACGTGCTCGTGGTGGCAAATCCGGGCGCAGACTGGTGGACAGGCCAGTCGCTCACGCTCGCCGACGTGCGCAATCATATACAGACCACGGCATGGACAGCCTCAGAGTCAGGCTATTCTGATTTCGTAATGACATCAGCAGCCGACGCCACGCTCACGCTTAATTCTAACCCGGAAAATAATCCGGCAAAGGCTACGGTAAACGTAGAGCGCATGGCAGCAAGGCTCGACTATAAGGCCGAAGCGTCTTATACTTGTACCGACCCGGCATATTCTGGTGCCACAGTTGAGATAACCGGCGCAGCCCTGGTGAACAATCTTACTGCAGGCAGCTATATCATAAAGCGCGTTGCTGATGATGTTAACGGCACCAATCTGTCTTATCTCGGCAATGAAACTGCTGACGAGAACGGCGCAGCAACAAATTACGTGCTCGACCCATGGACGGCAAGCAAGAATGGAAATCTTTACGGAACATGGTTTATGAACGGTTCTTCAGACCCCAACTGGTGGGCAGGTTACGTTCAGCCGGGCACTCCTGTCTCTGACGGAGCCGAAACATGGCAACGTATAGGCTATACCCTCGAAAACACAACGGCAGCCGATGCAGCAGGCAGCGACTACAGCACGGGCGTGGTGTTCAAGGCAAAGTTTAATCCGCAGGGCGTGGCAAATTATACCGATGGAGAAACATTCTTCGCCCTCGGCACTCACCTATTTGCATCAATGGAAGACATGATGACATACGTGTATGGTGCCGACTTCAGTCAGTTTGACGATAAAATCGATGCCTGCGACAATTGGGCAGCCGTAAAGAACTTTGCGGCATCGCTGCTCGACAACGACCCGTCAGGCTATAAGGCTTTCCTGCTGGGGCAGGACGAAGCACAAGATCTTGCACAGGTTAAGGAAAGTCTTAAATGGAGCGCATATATGCTCAGCAATTGCGGCTATTCGGCAAGTCTGAACGAAACTTATAAAGTTGAGCTCGACCAGAACGGCATTGTTACCCGTAACGCCTTGCAGTCTTACGGAGTGCGTACATACGAAGACGCCACATGCTATTACACATGGTGGGTGCGCCACAGCAATGACAACAATGATGAAACAAAGGGCATAATGGAGTATGCCATTGTGCGCAACAACATCTATAAACTCACGGTCAACAGCATCTATTCGCTCGGAAACGACGTGCCCGGCGAGGACGAGAACATCATTCTTGATGTTTACGTAAACGACTGGCTGCTGCTCGACCCGGAGACTCTGCCTATGTGATAAAATGACTTTAACGAAAAAACACTGACGTTATGAACAAAATGAAACAACATATATATAAGGCTATGTTATGGCTGCTGCCATGGCTGTGCGCCGTGCCTCTTGCCTCATGCTCGTTCGACGACGACATCGACCAGGGTGGCGACGGCACTGCTACGCTGCAGCTGAGCATTACGGCACGTGAGGAAGGCGACCTGAACACAAGGGCAGACGAAGTTGGCACCAATGGTGAGTATATGCACAACCTCTGCGTGCTAATTGTAGACGGCACCAATGTTGTTACCAAAAAACTGTTGCCCAACACCGATGATGAATTTGCCGGTAACACCGCAGCGCAGCAGGGCAATCTGAAGTCGTGGGTGTCAGACCCCTTCACGCTTCCCGAAGGCACTTACACAGTTTATGCCTTTGCCAACATTGATACTTATTATGATAATTTATGGGGCAGTCTTACAGGATTGCAGAGTGGTGCTTCACTCACAACTCTGAATGTGGATATAGATAATATCGTGCTTGAAGATCCAGCTGCAAAGCTTAACTTTGCTGAGGGCAAGTTTATCCCCATGAGTGCAAAGCAGACGGTTGTGGTTACGGCTGCTACCAAGAGCATCTCTATCGGTCTCGACCGCCTGGTCAGCAAGATAAGAATGAGCATATCAGGTAAGGCCAGCACAAAGGTTACGGCCCTGTCATTTGGCGGATATGCCGACAAGATAACTCTCTTCTCAGAGAAACCTTTGGAAGGTGAGGCATACTCAACGACAAAGACAATAACTGTTCCTGAAGGTGGTTGGTCTTTGGATAATGATGGTAAACTTATGATTCCTGACTTTTATGTAAACTCTTCACCGGCTGGTCATCCGTTTAATGTCAGCGTTACTACTGACGAGATGAACGGAATTACATACGAGGCAACCACCGCAAGAGGCGAGCTTCCGCGCAACAGCATCTTCCCGCTTACGCTGCAGCTCAACGACTATGGCCTCGACCTTGCCGCGCAATGCTGGGTAAGCCCGATAGGAAGCCTGCCCGTGGAAGTTCAGATTACAGGCTTTGATAATACATATCAAATAGTAGTGCCCGAAGGATGCCAGTTTGAGTTTACCGTAAATGGAGTGAAAAATAGTGGAGGAACAACCACTGTTACTAATCCTGAATGTAATTGGAATATTCCAGAAGGTGTTGACGGCATAATCTTTGAAAGCCAAACTACTAATGTGAAGACTATTAAGGGCCATGTTACGGCATCTGCCGGCAAGACTTTTGATCTTAGCCTTTTGGTTACGTGGCAGGATAATGGCGCAACATACAACCGCACATATACAGTAAAGGTAGTTACCGACGACATTACTAACTTCCCGTTTAAGAGCAAAACGCGTACACCGGAGTTCGGTCTCGACTATCTGCGTCATGAAATGCTTAATATGTTCAAAAAATAAAAAGGAGGACATAAGATATGAAACATATACATAATTTATATAAACTTCTCATTCTTTTCTGCGCAACATTCCTTGCACAGAATGCAGTGGCGCAGGTGGAAGGAAATAAGTATCTGATGATAGACGAAAATTCTAAAGTCAGTACATATGGTGCTGATATTACAGCCAAGACATTAAAAGAGTCTAATGCAAGTGGGTATTATAATGGAATATCTTATGCATTTGATGGCAATACTGGTACTTGGTGGGCTTCAAGTAGAGCCGGGACGATAAATGTTGATATAGATTTTTATGCATATAGAACAATACGTGCGTTTCATTTTCTTAGTGGAGGAAATACTCAGGAAAGAGAAGATGAGTTACACGTTTATTCGTCAAAAAATGGTTATACATGGGATTTCGTTGAAAGTTTTGCTGGTGATAGAACAGTACAGCAGCATGATTATTGCTTGAAAAATGCGATTAACACGCGCTATTTGCGTTTGCAGATAGTTCCTGGACGTTCAGATTATGCACTTGCTATGAACGAAATAACATTGTATTCAGATGTTGTAGATTATTCAAACGTGACCATTCATCATAAAGCTGCCAAATGGTTTGACTTGCGTTCAAACATATCTGAAGCCGCAAAGAATATGGATACGTTTAATGATGAAACTGCATGGTATTCCGGCCCGAAGGGCGATATACAGGCCAGCCATGTATATATGGATACAATCTATGTTCATAAAGGAACATCTGTAACATTGGCTGTGCCTGACAGATTGTCAAACTCTAGTGTTGTATCTTATCAGCGTTGGTACAGCTATCGTACTGATGGAACTTTCCGCACACAAAATACAGGTAGTGACGAGGTATGGGATCTTTTGACACCTGCAGGTACTACGCCATGCCGTTTTGCTAATGGTTATGTGGGCAAGCCGCTTACTACATCTGATGTTATGGATATGAAATTTTATGTCCCGACAGATGAAGAGTTTAAAGCATGGTTTGGCGAAACGGCAGCTCAGACCTTTGACAATAATTATTATCTTGTGGGGTGTGATGTGTCAGGATATACAGACTTTACTAAGAGTTATAGCGACGCTTCCGGCTCATCTTCATTTTATCCGTCAAATCAGTCAGACGGACTGACGTATGAACCAACGCTTACTCACCGTATAATTTACTATATTATTGCCGTGGATGGCCGCGATACGGGAGAGGGTGCCACCGTGACATGGCAAAATGGTATGGGACGCCTGAAAAATACGGCTTATCAAGGAGGTACTACAACAGGAAAATATTTGGAGGAATATGACATCTCATTCCCGTTTACACGTATTTCAAATAATACGAAAGAACTTGTGGCATTGTCAAAGGATGCCCGGTCGTATGCAATTCCTGATGCAGCGATAGATGACGACAATGATGTATTAAATGTAAAACTGGTTGATAACGGGTCTGGAATAACGTTAGCGACAACATCTTTGAGCGGAACGTCACGTATAATTCAGTTTAATTATCCAAATCCTAATTATTCGGATGGTACAGAGTATGTTAATGCAAATAACAGTACTGCAACTATTTATGTTACAAAAACAGTTTCCGGTACAACATATAATATTGCGAAATATAATTTGACTTTTGTGCGTGATACCAGATTGCTGACACAGACACAATTAGAGCAAATTGAAAACGGCACTATTCAGGACAATAACTTGAAGTATTATCAGTTCCGTACAGATAAATATTTGAGTGAGAATTATCAGTTGCTTACCAAGCTAGATTTTGATTACGATCCAAGCGTATCTGAACTTTATGGTCAGCCTGATTTCTATCAATTCCCATTGGATTGGACTTCAAGCAGCTATTCGTTCTACGATGGTGCTGACGGTACTGATTTCAAAGGGCAAAGCGGATATTTCCCTGAGTGGGGATATTATTCAATCATGAATGGATTTATAGAAGATAAATATTGGACTAGTGGTACGCTCAATCATGCAGGAAAACTTCTTCCAAACAGTACTTATCATATGTTTATTGATGCTTCTGACCGTGCCGGAGTTATTGCCCGATTGCCATTTGAACAGAAATTGTGTTCCGGTTCGGAAATGTTCGTAACGGCATGGGTTAAGAGTGCAGGATATAGTTCTACAACTCCTGATGCCGGCATGCTCTTCTCTGTGATGGGTGTAAAAAAGGATGAAGCTACAGGTCAGGATGTGTATGTGCCGATATATCGTCATGCCTCAAGTCAGATACGCCGTACAGACTATCTGACAGGAGGTATGCCCGGAACGGGAACAGGAACAAACGAATGGTTACAGATGTATTTCTCTTTCATTGTAGAGAATGATGCACTTTATGACTCTTATGTTCTTCAGGTTGATAACAACAGTGAATCAACACAAGGTGGTGATATGTATATTGACGATATCCGTGTATATTTGGCAACACCAAGCGCTGAGGTTAAACAATTGGAAGCTACATGTACGAGTGAACGAACTATGATGAGTATTAAGCTTGATTGGGATCGTCTGCTTTCACGTTTAGGTGAAAAAGAAGGAACTGATCAAACTGATGCTATAGATTTTTGTTTTATCGACAAGGCAAAGTATGAGGATTATTTAACACAACATAGTGGAGATTATGAAGGCGCAATAGAATATTCTGTTGTTGAGGTAGGTAATAATAATCCGGATTTGGGCGGAGAGTATTATAACCAAAAATATAATACACTTTATTTCAAATTAGATTTTGACTCGAATACAGATTATGATTTATTGCCACATCCACGTTTGGCAAGAGATAATGGTGATGGAACGGGTAAGTATTATTTTTACCGTACAACTGATGAAGCCGGCACAAAATCATTGGCTGTAGATTTCTACTCGGCATTGACTCCGAACCGTTCTTACCTGATGCTAATTCAGGTAAATGACGGTAACCAGGCTACAGCTGCGGATTTTGCTGAAGATATAAATGATCCGTGTGGTATAAATACACCTTTCCATGTTACAGCGCAGACATTGCTTCGCGTTAATGGTGAGGTTGTTGACCCGACAACAGATTTCTGTGCCGGACAGATATTCAATTTCTCAGCCCAGATGCGTGTGCCTGTATCAGAAGACGACGGAACAGAATCTTATATTATAATAGATAAAGGTGTTTATTTCGACTGGTTCTTTGGTACGGAAGATGAATTCTTGGCTGAAAATCCAGATTATGGTAATGTGACATTATTAAGCGCACTTACTACATTCCGCGACATTTATCCAGACAAAGAAGATCTTACGGATGTGACGGCAGGTGACCATGAGACAATTGACGGACAAACGGTTAATCTGTCGCAGAATATGATAAATATAATCAATTATTATATTACAACTAAGACCGTTGAAGAAGGTATACATGCAAGGCTTATCCTGCATAAGGAAAACCTTGATATAACTCTTTTGAAGTCTGGATTACAGTTGGTTATTCAGCCTATACCTACACTTAAATCGCCTGATGGAAGTATCAGTGATGATATGTGGTCAAAAGTTTGTTGGTCGTATATACCATTGGAACTTAATGCTTCAGGTGACGCACCGCAGTTGCATGCAGGTTTTAATTCTGTAAAGTATCCTGCAGATGATTTTAATCCGGGACTACGTATAGGCTTGAGTCAAATTGAGTCTACTTCTGTCAGTCAGCCGATAAAAGTTAATTTGCGTGGTGCTCAATTAGTGTCAGCGGGTGCAAGTTATATTGGTATGATTACTTCTATATCTCCAGATGCTTACAGCAAAATATATCTTGTGGATACTGATGATCCTGAATATAAGAATGATACCTATTTTCCTGCAGATTTTAGTGAATATTCGTTGCCGATAGGTACATTAAAGTCATTGTATGCAGAAGAATATGATGATCAGTCTTCTTTTGAGGACTACATGGAAATATATTTTGATACGCAGACTACGCAGGCAAATGGTTTCCGTTTCCAACCTAAAGAAGGATATATTTATACCTTTGCTGTACATTTTGAAGAGCATGGTAATAATACCACAAATGCTTGTTTTGGAAGATTTACGGTTGGTATGAAGGTTGTGCCAGAAAATCTTGTATGGAATGGAACCGGTGCTACAAGCAACTGGAACAATGATGCCAACTGGAAGCGTGCCGATGCTAAGGACTTGAAGAATACAGACGGCACATATACTGATAATGCTGAAAATACAACAGACAAAGGCTTTGTGCCGATGCTGTTCTCTAATGTTATCATGCCAGCAGGAAGCAGGGCTGAGCTTTATATGGCAGGATATGGTGATGGCGGTAATGGATGGGTAAATACGAGCCGTCCAAGTTATATGGAACTGCCTACAGAGAATATCCAGTATGACCTGATGGCTTATGAAAAAGACGGAGCGCTCACCACTCAGCGCTACCGTGTGAATATCTGCCGCGACATCCACTTTGAATTGGGTGCACAGATGCTGCATGCCGAGCAGCTGCTCTATAACAAGGCGTGGACAGACGTGGAGGTTACTACGGGACAGTGGACAGCCGTAAGCACACCGCTGCAGGGCGTTGTGGCCGGCGACTGGTATGCTCCTACTGCAACAGGAAGACAAGAGACAGAGTATTTCAAGGATATAAAATTCACTGATGGAGGCTATAACCGTCTGAATCCTGCCGTTTACCAGCGCAGCTGGAGCACCGGAGCAAGTATAGTTGAACAGGGCGGCGCCAACACTCCTGTATCGTTTACTACAGAATGGAGCTCTGCATACAACGACGCAAGCGTGCCATATATTGCAGGTGGCGGATTCTCCATCAAGGGTGTTACATCTAACAGCTCATTGCTGTTCCGCTTCCCGAAGGCTGATGAAGGCTATGATGTAAGTACTGCTGAGGAGGATAAAAGCGTTGACCGTACCAATGCAGGCAAGCTGCTTGTCAGCAACATGGTTGATCGCAGAGATCCGTATACGTATGTTCATTCTGATAAAGTTACAGTTACGCTTACTCCGTCTGCTGACGGCAAGTATCTGATGGTAGGTAATCCGTTTATGGCTTCGCTCGATGTCCAGGCGTTTGTTGCTGCCAATAGCGACGTGCTGGCACAGAAATATTGGATTAGCTCAGATCTAACAACAGCGGCTGTAACTTATGATGAAAGTAATAAGACATGGTCAGAGAACACATCTCTCATTGCACCATATTCTGTGTTCTATGTTGAGGCTAAAACTCCTTCTACAGCTACAGCAGGTGTCGAAGTTAAATTCACTGCTGACATGCAGAAGTTTGAAACAACTTCAACAGGTGAAGGCTCACAGACCGCTTCTCTCAAGATAACGGCAGAAGCCGCTGAAGGCTCAAGCAGCGCGGCTGTGCGCTATGCCGCTTCGGCAAGCAACGGCTTCGGCATGGAGGATGCACAGATGATTAGCGGACTGACAGGCAATGCCGACAACGCTCCTAAGGTTTACACCGTAGCCGGCAACACGGCAGTGAGCGTCAACCAGCTGAAGGACGCACAGCGTATACCGTTAGGCGTTACGG
>ERZ779669.718-NODE-718-length-18521-cov-8.526264_pt1 | contig 18521 bp, 24 predicted proteins | sample MGYA00511372_ERZ779669 | MGnify/ENA primary metagenome ERZ779669 (study PRJEB29588, sample SAMEA1967891) | human gut metagenome | biome: human gut; feature: human-associated habitat; material: faeces | place: Denmark | collected 2008/2010 ... | reverse complement strand
AGGGTGACGGTCCTAGGCAGCTTACGCTGTGGTAAAATTTCTCCGGACAGCTGTGTTGTAGATACAACAAAACGAGAAAAAAGTTTTAAAAGTTTTTTTCCAAATGAACAAAAAAGAGGTATCAAAAGGACTACATCCAGCCTTTTTGACACCTCCATATTGCAAATGAGCATTAATCTAGCTTCAGCACTGCTAAAAAAGCCTTCTGAGGAACTTCTACCGTACCAATCTGCTTCATACGTTTTTTTCCTCTTTTTTGTTTCTCCAACAGTTTACGCTTACGACTTACGTCACCTCCGTAACATTTAGCCGTCACATCCTTTCGAACAGCCTTGATGGTTTCACGGGCAATAATTTTGGCTCCAATAGCTGCCTGAATAGCAATTTCGAACTGTTGACGTGGAATCAATTCCTTCAATTTCTCACACATCCGACGGCCTAAATCATAGGCATTATCAAAATGCGTCAAAGTAGACAACGCATCCACCGACTCCCCGTTAAGAAGGATGTCCAGCTTCACAAGCTTAGAGGGACGAAATCCACACTGATGATAATCGAACGAAGCATATCCTTTAGAAATGCTTTTTAACTTATCATAGAAATCAATCACAATTTCACCCAAAGGCATCTTATAATGAAGTTCCACACGATTTCCAGAAATGTAATCCTGTTTCACCAGTTCACCGCGCTTACCCAGACACAAAGTCATAATCGGACCAATATAATCGGTCGCCGTAATGATGGAAGCATCAATATAAGGTTCTTCAATATGATCTATTAAAGTAGGATCGGGCATTCCTCCCGGATTATGCACCTCCTGCACTCCGCCCTGCTTATCGTAAACCATATAAGATACGTTCGGTACGGTGGTAATGACATTCATGTCAAACTCACGATCCAAACGTTCCTGCACAATCTCCATGTGAAGCAGTCCCAAAAAGCCGCATCGGAAACCAAATCCCAATGCAAGAGACGATTCCGGCTGGAAAGTCAGAGACGCATCATTCAACTGCAGTTTTTCCAGCGAAGCCCGCAAATTTTCATAATCTTCAGCTTCTATCGGATAAACTCCGGCAAATACCATCGGCTTCACTTCCTCGAATCCGTCAATCGCCTTATCACACGGACGGTCAATATGTGTAATAGTATCGCCGACCTTCACTTCCTTTGAGGTCTTGATACCAGAAATAATATATCCTACATCGCCCGTACGAAGTTCTTTCCGCGGCACCATATCCATTTTTAACACACCGACTTCGTCCGCATCATATTCTTTTCCGGTATTAAAGAATTTCACCTTATCACCTGTACGAATCACTCCGTTTTCTACTTTAAAGTATGCAATAATACCCCGGAAAGAATTGAAAACTGAATCGAAAATCAACGCCTGCAACGGTGCATTCTCATCACCTTGAGGAGCCGGAATCCGTTCTACTACGGCCTGCAGAATCTCTTCTACTCCCATTCCGGTCTTTCCAGAGGCACGGATAATATCTTCACGCTTGCATCCCAGCAGGTCCACGATTTCATCTTCCACCTCTTCCGGCATCGCACTGGCCATATCACACTTGTTCATTACCGGAATGATTTCCAAGTCATGTTCCAATGCCATATACAGATTCGAGATAGTCTGAGCTTGTACACCCTGCGAAGCATCCACCACCAGCAAAGCACCTTCACAGGCTGCAATGGAACGAGACACCTCATAAGAGAAGTCCACATGTCCCGGAGTGTCAATCAGATTCAAAATGTATTTCTCACCTTTATAATTATACTCCATCTGAATGGCATGGCTCTTGATCGTTATACCACGCTCGCGTTCCAAATCCATATCATCCAGCATCTGTCCTTCCGTAATCTTGATGGTCTGCGTATATTCCAGCAAGCGGTCGGCCAAAGTGGACTTACCGTGATCAATATGTGCAATAATGCAAAAGTTTCGTATATTCTTCATATATAATATTACAACTTATCAAAATTATTGTGCAAAGATAGGCAAAAAAAGAGATTTTTGTGTATGTTTGCCTTTGAAACTAATTATAAAACATCATTAACACGTATGAAAAAAACATGGATTATTCTCATCGCAGTAGTCGCTGTCATAGTAATTTACTGCGTAAGTTCGTATAACTCTTTAGTCACTCAAGAAGAAACTGTAGGCACTGCATGGAGCAATGTAGAAAACCAATACCAACGTCGTTCCGACCTGATTCCAAACTTGGTCAACACCGTCAAAGGATATGCCGCTCATGAAAAGGAAACTTTCGACGCCGTAGTGTCTGCCAGAGCCAAAGCCACCCAGATGAACATCGACATAGACGACCTGACACCTGAAAAGATTGCCGCATACCAGAAAGCGCAAGGAGAAGTAGGCAGTGCCTTGGGCCGTCTGCTTGCTGTTTCTGAAAATTACCCGGACCTGAAAGCCAACGAGAACTTCAAGGAGTTGCAGGCACAATTGGAAGGAACCGAGAACCGAATCAGCGTGGAACGCCGGAAATTCAACGAAACGGCCCGCGAATACAATACCAGCATCCGCCGTTTCCCGAAAAACATCGTTGCCGGCTTGTTCGGATTTGAGAAGCGTCCTTACTTCGAAGCGGAAGAAGGCAGCGAAAAAGCTCCGGAAGTAAAGTTCTAAACCGGACTTACTCATGAAACGCTACCTCTTATTATTAGGGACACTCTTCCTACTGACCGCTTCTTTCTGTCACTTGCAGGCAGAAGGATACAAGGTGGAAGACATTCCCATGGTACATTTGCAGAATCGGACAAGGTATGTCAGCAACCCCGACGGCGTATTAAGTGAGGCCGCCGTAGCCATCATGGATACGACCCTTTTCGCCTTGGAGCAGAAAACCGGCATACAGACTCTTGTTGTAGCCGTCCGACAAATTGAAGGAAAAGACTGTTTCGATTTCGCCTATCAGCTCGGTGAAAAAAACGGAGTCGGCCAAAAAGGCAAAGACAACGGACTGGTCATCCTGTTGGTTACCGAAGAACGATGCATCCAGTTTGCCACCGGATACGGTCTGGAAGGCATCCTGCCAGATGCCATCTGCAAACGTATCCAAACCCGCTACATGAATCCTTACCTAAGCAAAGGTGACTGGGATACCGGTATGATGGCAGGAGTCCAAGCCGTACGCCAGATACTGGATAAGAGTTCCGGATCCCCCACTCCACCCGAAAGAGAATCCGACAACCTCCTGCTCTTCATTGTACTAGGATGCTGTTTCATATTGGTTCCGACCCTGCTTTGGTATTCGGCACGTCAGCGGAACAAATGTCCCAACTGTCACAAACATACCTTGAAACAGGTTTCCGTCCGTACTATTTCCCGTGTGGGAGGCATACGTACGGAAGAAATCACCTACCTATGCAGCCATTGCGGACATGTGCGCCGCACCCAACGGAAAGTCAATGACGATGATTTCCACCACCGAGGCGGAAACGGAGGGCCGTTCTTAGGAGGACCGTTCTTTGGCGGTGGATTCGGAAGAGGCGGAGGTTTCGGTGGCGGCTTCGGAGGAGGAAGTTTCGGAGGAGGCAGCTTTGGCGGCGGAGGGGCCGGAAGCAAATTCTGATTACAATCACAATTATACTATACAACCATGTACAACAACACTTTTGGAAATATCTTCCGTCTCACCAGCTTCGGTGAATCACACGGAAAAGCTATAGGCGGCGTCATCGACGGATTTCCCGCAGGTATCGCCATCGATATGGATTTCATTCAACAGGAACTGGCTCGTCGCCGGCCCGGTCAATCTTCCATCACCACAGCCCGCAAAGAAGCCGATGAAGTGGAATTCCTTTCCGGTATCTACGAAGGCGTATCTACAGGCTGCCCCATCGGATTTGTCGTCTGGAACACCAACCAACATTCCAACGACTATGACAACATGAAAGAGGTATTCCGTCCTTCGCATGCCGATTTCACCTACACGCAGAAATATGGTGTACGCGACCACCGTGGAGGCGGACGTTCGTCTGCCCGTGAAACCATCGCCCGTGTAGTGGGAGGAGCACTGGCCAAACTGGCCCTGAAACAGTTGGGAGTTCGTATCACAGCCTTCACCTCACAGGTAGGGACCTTCAAACTGGACAAAGATTATACCCAATATGATTTGAGTACCATCGAAAATAATCCCGTACGCTGCCCCGACCAGGAATTGGCTCAGAAAATGGCCGATTTCATCTACCAGACCAAAGGGGAAGGCGATACCATCGGTGGTGTTATCAGCTGTGTCATTCAAGGGTGCCCCATCGGACTGGGACAGCCCGTCTTTGGAAAGCTTCATGCCGCTTTGGGCAATGCCATGCTCAGCATCAATGCCGTCAAGGGATTTGAATACGGGCAAGGTTTCGGAAACATGGATATGAAAGGCAGTCAGCAAAACGATATCTTTTATCGCGAAGGTGACAGAATCGCCTTCCGCACCAACCGTTCCGGAGGTATTCAAGGAGGTATCAGCAACGGACAAGACATTTACTTCCGGGTTGCCTTCAAACCTGTCGCTACCGTACTGATGGAACAACCCACAGTCGACATTCATGGCAATGAAACCATTTTAAAGGCACGTGGCCGTCACGACCCTTGCGTTCTGCCTCGTGCAGTACCCATTGTAGAGGCCATGGCAGCCATGACCATCCTCGATTATTATTTACTCAATAAAACGACCCATTTATAAACAAAACCACATGGAAATCAAACAATACATACAAGCAAACGAAGCACGGTTCCTCGACGAACTGTTCAGCCTCATCCGTATTCCCAGCATCAGTGCTCTACCTGAACACAAGGAAGATATGCTAGCCTGTGCCGAACGCTGGCGTCAGCTGTTGCTCGAAGCAGGGGCCGACGAAGCCATGATAATGCCTTCAGAAGGACATCCGCTGGTCTATGCCGAAAAACGTGTCAGCCCCGATGCCCCCACCGTGCTGGTATATGCCCACTACGACGTGATGCCGGCCGAACCACTGGAATTGTGGAAGAATCCGCCTTTCGAACCGCAAATACGCGACGGACATATCTGGGCCCGTGGAGCCGACGACGACAAAGGGCAGTCCATGATTCAAGTCAAAGCCTTCGAATACCTCGTACGCGAAGGCTTGCTCACCCATAATGTGAAATTCATTTTTGAAGGAGAAGAAGAAATCGGTTCACCGAGTCTGAACGCTTTCCTGAAAGCCCACAAAGAACTGCTGAAAGCCGATGTCATTCTGGTGTCAGACACCAGCATGCTGAGCGCAGACCTTCCCTCCCTCACTACCGGACTAAGGGGACTGGCCTACTGGGAAATCGAAGTGACCGGTCCGAACCGTGACCTCCATTCCGGACATTTTGGCGGGGCCGTAGCCAACCCTATCAACGTGCTCTGCGATTTGCTGTCTAAAGTCATCGATGCAGATGGACGCATTGCCATTCCTCATTTCTACGATGACGTGGAAGAAGTGCCGGCCGCTGAACGCGAAATGATTGCCCAAATTCCATTCGATGAAAAGAAATACATGGAAGCTATCGGCGTAAAAGCCCTGAAAGGTGAAAAAGGCTACTCTACCCTGGAGCGAAACAGTTGCCGCCCGTCATTTGACGTTTGTGGTATCTGGGGAGGATACACCGGCGAAGGCTCCAAGACCGTATTGCCTTCCAAAGCCTACGCCAAGGTTTCCAGCCGTCTGGTTCCTCACCAGCAACATGAAAAGATTTCTCAGTTGTTTGTAGATTACCTCACCCAGCAGGCTCCAGACTATGTGCAAGTAAAAGTCACTCCTTTACATGGAGGGGAAGGATATGTCTGCCCGATTGACCATCCAGCCTATAAAGCTGCAGAAAAAGGGTTCGAAAAAGCCTTTGGAAAGAAGCCGCTGGCTGTACGTCGTGGAGGAAGCATCCCCATCATCAGCGACTTCGAACAGATTCTCGGTGTCAAGACCATCTTGATGGGATTTGGACTGGAAAGCGATGCCATTCACTCCCCGAATGAAAACTTCTCACTCGATATTTTCAGAAAAGGGATAGAAGCCGTATCAGAATTCCATTTGCAATACAAATAACCTCAAAAGCTGCCTCAAAATGGGATTTGAAAAATCAGCAGGAACTATTCTTTTTCCTGTTTTGAGGCAGCCTTCCGCACAGCCTTTTTCTATGTAATGAATACCATTTGTCCGAGATTTGTCCGACCTATAAACGAACAAAAGCTGCAACTTATTCAGTTACAGCTTTTTATCTCGGCACGGGAAGAGAGACTCGAACTCTATGGAAAATTCTTTTCCTCTCCCTTAATCTGATAATCAAGCTGTTACGTTTTCGAATTCAGTTATTTTTCTATAATATTTGTCCGGATTTTGTCCGACCTTCAGCGGGCTTAACCAACTGATTCATTTGCTCTAATAGCGCAATTCTTTTATCTTTCTCTTCAAGCAAACGTTCCAACAACGAAATTTTCTCTTTGTACTGCAGCTCATTATCTTCGTGAGCTGATGGGTAAGCCTTGAAAGGTTTCTCCCGATCAAAAAAGACATCCATCGATACGCCGAAGAAATCTGCTACTTTTTCCAGACGCTTCACAGTCGGATTCCCGTTCACAATCTGGGCTAAAGAAGCGTTAGCTTCAGTACCCAAATATTTTAAAAGTTCCTTATTGGGTATATTTTTTTCTACCAATAACTGTCTAATTATATTGCCATTATACATTATTTCTTCATTAATACTTGAATTAATCTTTCTTTCTCAGCTAACAGTTCCTTGAGATGTTCTACCTCACGTTTCGATTCGTTCAGTAATATATCACTGCTAACATTATTCAGGTTACCGTTTATTGTAACATTATTTCCTATACTCTTCACAGTCTGAATTTCACGAACAAAGAATGTATCGATTGAGACCTCGAAGAAGTCAGCTATCTTTTCAAGAGTATTGCAGTTCGGTATGCTTGTCCCCTTAATGATATTATCCAAGGTAGATTTTGTTATACCTGCATAATTATATACATCTATCTTCTTAGCCCTTTTATTTTCTATTAAATCATTAATAATACGACCGTTAAACATCCTTTCTTCTATTTTTAATGAGTATAAATAAATATACCTATCATCAAATAATGGATAAAATATTATCCATATTAGACAATAAAGAATACCTTTGTGTTATAAAATTAATAATTAAATCAATAGCAAATAATATAATCATCTAAAAAGTAACAGAAATGGTAATATCTAACTATTATTTATCTCTATCGGGTAAAGTAAAAAGTAAGTTCATTCAGGATGTGATTGAATTGTGCGACATATCCTACCCCTCTTTTTTCTACAAGATGAGAAACAATTCCTGGACAAAACTTGAACGAGAAGCGATAGAGAAGTTTATTCAAAAAGAAAATGAAAAATCAAGTTGAGTTCTACAACACGCCATCAGGATATGTGATGTGTGATGACGGGAACTATACAACCCGGTTATCAGAATCCAGCCGGGAAGTAGTGGATGAATTGCTGGATACTATACGAGAATGTTATTCCGATGCGTACCGCGCACTTGAACAATGCTATTCCAAATCGCGCAAAAATTCCAGGTACCAGAAATTCAGAATAGTGAATCGCTTCATACGGTGTAATTGCGGAGAACTAGATACCCAAAAGATAGATTTCATCGACGGGAATATCAACATCGAGCAAGTACATTGTCCTCTGAGAGGTTCCGGTGACTGTCAGTATGAAAATGTGATATGCAATCCTAAACGTACATCAGTCCTTACCGTCAGACAGCTACAAATAGCAGCTGCACTGGCCGAAGGACTTTCCACACAGGAAATATCAGACAGATTATATATCTCAATCCATACGGTACACAATACCATACAGGCCATTAAGGTCAGGCTAAACCTCAAGAATACAAACCAGATAATCACCTGGTACAACAATATGAATAAGTAAAAAATTGATTTCAAAAAATTATGCAATACGTCACAAGACCCATGCTCAAGGCTTCAACGCTTCTTGACAAATTCATCGGATTTACATTTGAAGAAATGGATCTCGCCGGAGACATAATACTGAAGGCATTAGAAAAAGAGCTGGCTAAAACTAAGAAAAAGTATGATAAATATCTAGGCATACAAGAAATCGGAGAAGCCACTACCCGGCAGCAGACAATCCTATGTAAAGTTGAACAAAGATACAATGATTTGGATAACCTTGTACACGACCTTAAAAAACTGATAGATTTCAGTAAGAGAATAAGAGACCCCAATTGGTTGAAGAAACAAGACGAAGTTTAAAGAAAAGGAGGATTAATTATGACAAAAGAAGATTTCATTGAAAAGTTTCCAGATGTGAAAGTTCAGCAGTTTGAAACAGCTGTCGTTTTTAGTTATCGAGAAGTCCAAGAAACAGTAGATGCAGCATGTACTTCATTAGGTTTTGGGCTAATATATGTAGAGCGTCAAGGCCGAAAAATAACCTGCTTTACTTCAGACAAAATGAAAGCCGCATTGGACAAAATGGTGAAAGGTGCAAAACTTACAGATCCGAACACCAATGAAGAAGGAACAGTCACTTCAGACAAGCCGTTTTTAATGGGTGGTGAATATTGTGTGAATGTAGATTTTACAAGTAATTCTGGCGCGTATAGTTGTGAATATTTTATTGAATGATTATGGCATGTAATTGTTTTGAAAAAGCTAAGGAAAAAGTCAAAAAGGCTACAGGTGACCCACATGCAATGATACGAGGTGTATTTACGCCTATTAATGGGAAGATACATTTACTTCCTTCTATAGAGGTTTTATATCGAAAGAAAAAGAAGGATGGTACCTTTTATAAAAGTCAAAGCAGTATTGACTTAACTTACCAGTACTGCCCTTTTTGTGGAAAGAAAATTATAGAAGACGAATGATGGGAATATAGTAACATGAAAAAAATTAGTTTTTACTGTTCTAAAAAGGCAACCGATAAATTGAAAAAAAGAATAGAAGCATGTTATCCGGAAAATTGTTTACGTATCGTAAAAATTGAGGATCATCCTAAATATGATGTATCTGAATTTACTGTAGAATATTACCATCCTAGAATTTTAATTGGCCTTGGTGAGAATAAAAGTCTTGCTGAAATGGATACAGAGTAAATTTAACATATGAAAGAAGGAGATTTAGTTATGGTATCCGCCGAAGCCACAGGCTTTGGAAAGCCAATGGAAGCCGTTGTAGACAAGATTGAAACATTCCTCGGACAAACCCTTGTCACGGTTACATATACCCAACCCAATCATTTATCTGGCTTCGGTGGTTGCTTTATGGATGTACATATAATACAAATAGAGAATAAATGATTTGAGATAGAAATTTATAAAATGAACAGCTAAATCATGAATGCAAAAGACCAAAGGAAATTATGTGAGAAGGGATATGTAATACTAAGGAAGCAAGACAATCCATATCCACACATAAAATATAAAAGCATAAATAATCCATCTAATTGGAAAAAATTAGAAAGCTATTTCAATAAAACCATTCGAGACAAAGAAATGAATAAATTACTTCAAAATGAATATTACATTGAAGACTAACATTTTAAATTAAAAACAGATATATATGAAGTCTATAATAATAACTGAAGACCTAAATTCACTAAAGTTTAGAGCCTATCATTGTGCTGTTGTGCATGGATGGCATGAACAGACAAACAGTGATGAACACTATCTTTGGATGGTAATAACAGAACTTGCTGAAGCTACAAACGCGAATCGGACTAACAAACTTGCTGAAGAAATAAAATTCAAAGATGAATATCAAAACACATTATTTAAAGAGAAAGTTATGCAAGACAATTTATATAAATTCCTTTTCGAGAAGTATATAAAGGATACGTTCCAGGACAAAATATCAGATACTTGCATAAGACTGTTAGATTTAGCTGGTCTACTTGATATAGGACTAACATACATGCAATATGAATTAATTGGTAAGATGCCATATTTCAAAGTTTCATGGACAGAATTCTGCTTTGATTGTGCTAACTTATTATCAGACAAGAAACAAAATACAGAAACAAAAATCAATTACGTGCTGGCAGGGGTTATCAACTTTGCGATTCAGAGAAACATTAATATATACCTCTATATTAATCTAAAGATGAAATACAACGAACTCCGACCATACAAACATAATATATTGTACTGATTATGATTACAAAAATAAAAGTGACACTAGACAACGGCATTACCAGACGGCTTAATCTGGGCATTAAAGACATAGAAAAAGTAGATAAAAACAGACGGTTATTCATCCAACTATGTGACGGTGATGCTATCACCGATGTGCGCAGCGAAGGTGTTTTCACAGAGGCACACGAATTATGCTTGAACATGACCGGCAAACCTGTCAGCTTCTGTGTGCCCGACTACAAGATATTCGGATGGTGTTATGCAGACTAAAAAGTAGCATTATGGGAAACATGAAACTTCACAAAATGGAAGAATGGGAATCCGTCTTCCATACAAAACAGATTGAGCATGTCTATTATACCTCCGACATGCTGGTGCGCAAAGTGACCGGATACATTATTATCAGCCGCAAGTCGCTAAGCAACGGAATCATCAAAAATTCCGAGCGACGAAAGCGGGTGCGATGGGACGGCTTCGGCCGGTGTTACAACATCAACAACAACACCCGTCTGCGTGATCACGACATACACTTCTAATCTATCTTTTATTTACCCGGCAAATACATGATATTTGCCGGTACCCAAAACACTCTAAAACATGATTGCTAACTCAGACATAGAAAAGATCCTCGACCGTGCGGATATTGTCGACGTGGTCGGACAGTTCGTCCAACTACAACGCGCCGGGGTACGGTATAAGGCTTGTTGCCCGTTCCACCAGGAAGACACCCCTTCCTTCATGGTGGACCAGGCACGCGGTCTATGGTACTGCTTCGGAGCCTGTCACGAAGGCGGTAACGTCATTAAGTTTGTCGAGAAAATCAATAACATGAATTTTCCCGAAGCGTGCCACTGGCTGGCTGACAAATACGGTATCGAGATTGAGGATAAAAAAGAGCAGAAGAATCCGGTAGAGATAAAAGAGGCCCGGAAACGCGCGTCTATGTTTGCCATCAACGAGTTTGCTTCCCAGTTCTTTCTTCATAATCTCAAAAAACCGGAAGCTGACGCGGCCCGGGCAAAAATCAAACAAAGGTGGGGCGAACAATACCCTCAGGAACAGGGTATCGGCTACGCACTCCCTTCCTGGTCTGCTTTCTCGGAAGCAGCCATCAAGGCTGGATACTCGGCCGACCTGATGGTGGAGTGCGGCCTGATCCGGAAATGCAAGGACGGTGACGGATACTATGACTTCTATCGTGATCGCATCATGATACCCATCCGCGACCGGTTCCGGAACATCATCGGGTGGACAGCCCGTGACATGAGCGAAGTGGACGGTACGCCCAAATACCTGAATTCTTGCCAAAGCGACATCTACGACAAGTCAGACAGCATCTTTGGTATAGACAATGCCATCAGACAGGCTGCAAAAGAAGAGAAGTTCTACTGTGTAGAGGGCGCACCCGATGTGATGCGCCTTCAGTCCATCGGAATCAACAACACCATCGCCTCACTGGGTGCCGCTTGGACTAAAAAACAGTTCTACCAGATTAAAAGATACGCTACTTCCCTATGTTTCCTCCCAGACGCGGACGCTGTGAAACCCGGCGAGCAGTACGGTACCGGAATAGCGGCTGTAATCAAGTCCGGCCAACTGGCAATGGAGTGCGGTTTCTCCGTATCTGTGAAAGAAATACCATGTGGGGAAGGCAACACAAAGAATGATCCGGATTCTTACTGCACCAGCCGCACTAAGTTCAGAGACCTGGAAGAAGTGGACTACATTACCTGGTATGCCGGATATGCGTTCAAGGCAGACGGTACCACCGAAGACAAGAGCGCAGCCGTCACCAAAATAGCCAAAATGGTGGCAATGGTAGGCGACGAAATAAAAGAGCAGATGTACCTGGAGCAGCTGAAGAAAATCTACAACCACAAGAACCTATGGATTACGGCCATCAACCGGGAGAAAAAGAAGATTTCAGAATCCAAGGCCGACAAGACGCAGACAATCAATCGCGACCTGCTGGCTAAGTATGGTTTCTTCGAGTCCAACAACTGCTACTACTCCACCAACGAGGGAAAGGAGTTCCAATGGTCGAACTTCGTAATGCTGCCCATGTTCCATATTAAGGACTCCCTAAACCCCAAGCGACTGTACCGCATCAAGAACCAAAACCGACAAGAGGAAATCGTAGAGATGAAGCAGGAAGACCTGGTATCGTTATCCAAGTTCAAGCAAAAAGTCGAAGGATTGGGTAACTACATCTGGCTGGCCACCGAAAAAGAAATGACCCGGCTGAAGATGTACCTGTACGAGCAGACGGAGACAGCGGTAGAAATCACCCAGCTGGGATGGAACCGTAAGGGATTCTATGCATTTGGGAACGGAGTGTTTGACACCGAGTGGCATCCGGTTGATGAATACGGTATCGTCCGCCTGGGCGAAAAAGGAAACTACTACCTTCCGGCATCCAGCCTGATCTACCGTGACGACGACAAGCTGTTCCAATTCGAGCGGCGGTTTGTACACCTGAACTACTCTTCCATCAGCCTGAAGGAATACTTCTCCAAACTGGTAGGGGTATTCGGTGACAATGCCAAGGTAGGAATCTGTTTCCTGCTGGCCACATTGTTTCGTGATATTATCACCGGATACACCAAGAGCTTCCCCATCCTGAACCTGTTCGGTCCGAAAGGTTCCGGTAAATCGGAACTCGGTCACAGCCTGATGGCCCTGTTTATCATCGAGAACATTCCGCCAAACATCCAGAATGCGACCATCCCGGCACTGGCCGACCTGGTGGCGCAGTGTGCCAACGCCCTGGTACATATCGACGAATTCAAGAATAACATTGACATCGACAAAAGGGAATACCTCAAGGGACTTTGGGACGGCGCCGGCCGGTCACGAATGAACATGGACCGGGACAAGAAAAGGGAGATAACTGCTGTCGATTCCGGAGTGATTCTTTCCGGCCAGGAGATGGCCACCGCCGACATTGCGCTGTTCAGCCGACTCATATTCCTAACTTTTGCCAAATCAGAGTTCACAGAAGAGGAGAAACGCCGATACAACGAACTGGTGGAGATTCGCAAACGGGGCCTTACTCACCTGACACTTCAGATACTCCGCCACCGGGCGCGGATGGAACAGCAGTTCATCAGCAACTATCATACCTGCCTGTCTGATGTGCTGGAAGCGCTCGGCGCCGAAAAGGTCGAAGACCGTATCTTGCGAAATTGGATCATACCGTTGGCCGCGTTCCGAACACTTGAGGGGGTATTGGAAATTCCATTCTCTTATCAGGATATTCGCAGGGTAACGCTTGATGGCATAATCCGTCAAAATGCAGAATGTAAGAGCAACAACGAACTGGCAAATTTCTGGAACGTGGTTTCCTACCTGCAACAGGATGGCGAAATCTTCATCGAGGGGGATTACCGCATCGAATATCTGAACAAGTTCAAAAGCAGCCTGATTAAGATAGAGCAGGTTTACCAGGAGCCGAAACCCATTTTGATGATGCGAAAGAACCGCGTATTCATGCTGTACAAAAAGTTTGGCAAGCAGGTAGGAGATTCTATCCTTCCTGAAGGTTCTCTAATGTATTACCTTGAGAACTCAAAGGAGTACATGGGTAAAAAGAACTCGGTTCGCTTTAAGAACATCCAGCACGGAGTCGAAGTGCAGAAGATGGAGACGACACCAACCGGCGGCGTATCCTACAAGAAAACATCCACTCCCGATGTAGCTCTGTGCTTTGATTACCGCATGATCCGGGAAACATACAATATAAACCTCGAAGTAGAGGTAGAAGGTAGAGAAACTACCGAAGAGGACATAGATTGAGTCAATGGTTTTAGAGTTGTAGAAGGCGTGGCGTCGTGAGGACGCTGCGCCTTTTTTTATGTGTCCGAGCCAGGATACTTCCTGCTCGCACGAGGTAAAAAAGGTTTCTACACCTTCTACACTTTCTACAATGTTAATAATGAACGATTTATATATTCTACAACTATTCTACAAACCTTCTACAAAATTCTACAAAATGCCCTTTTTGTTAAAACCTTCTACAAAAGACTTCATTTTCTACATGATTTCTACAATTGTAGAAAGTAAAGATTCGTTTAAATAATTGATTTTCAATACAATTATGAATCTGTAGAAATTGTAGAAGGTGTAGAAGGAAAAAAGTGTGTCATATTTCAGAAACTACTTTTCAAATTTAAAGGAACATAAATTCCTAAAAAGTAATATATATATTATCTTTGTAATAGATAATTCATTCATTATGAGCGACATCGTTTTTTACATTAAACTGGAACCTTATCTGAAACAATGGCTGCACAACAGCCTGGGCAATCCCGTTGTGTTTCCCCCACAAAGCAACGAGAACGCTGTCATCCGCAGATTCCTCCGGAAGCGCCCCCCGGAGGTTTCCCCCGAAATGGCTGCCGATGATCTGACGGCCATCGTCATTCCAGACAGCAAAGCCAAGCCCCCACAATATTACAACTACCTAGGCAAAAAAGCCAAGGCCGCTGTAAAGGAGACTATCGAAGACCTGTTCCGGACAAATCTGTGGAACGAAATGAGCGACATGACTCGCCGTAACTGCGGCCTGAACAAGACCATTGCCGCTTGGTGTGAAATGCACGGTATCGATGACGACTACTCAGAGACCGTCCGACAGAAATTCTACCGCATGAGAACAAATTATAGTCGGAGAGGCATTTTTTTAGGTTCTTTAACCCGAAAACGCTCGGACAAGTAAGCTGTATTTGTACAGGCCCGCACAACACCGAACACACATAATCTAATCACGAAAATATGGTACATTTGCTCCAAAACATCAAGAAAGTTGAATGCATCGAAGCCTATCACCTTCAGCACTCAGACATCATATCCGACCGCGGAATCTGGCTGAATGTGTTCCAACAATTCAGTCCAATCTCTACCATCGGACTGAGTTCGGTCGAGATTTCGGACAAAATTGAGAACAAACAACGCATTTTCACCACCAAACTCACCATGTTCCGCACAGCTAAGCTATTACCTGGTTCGAAAAAGCTATGTTTCCGGGTGACGACCATCACCGGCTCCCAGTTCCTGATCGGCTGCGCCGACAAACCCTACCCCATCATCCAGAATGACGAGAATTTTCCTTCAGCAGACACCGGAAAATCCGGAGTCACAGTAACAGTGACCCTAACTTCCACCATTCCAATGCTGTCCATATTAGATTAAGGTCTTTTTATGCAATATATATAAGGTATAATATTGCGTAGACTAATTTTCGACAACATGGATTATAATATTAGTATTGATGCTCACATCGGCCCGTGGGGATATTCAAAGAACTTCGTCCGCAGCCAGATGTCAGGTTTGAAAAACAAACCTGTCAATGTGCGTGTCTCTTCACTGGGTGGTTCGGTGGATGATGCGCTCGACATCCGGCAACAGTTCATTGATCACGGTAACGTGACTTGCTACCTTTACGGATATGTGGCGAGTGCCGCCACCATCCTGGCTACCGGTGCCAAGAAAACTTGCATGTCTCAGTATGCGTTCTACCTTATTCATAAGGTATCAAACTGGGTGGATGCCTGGGGCAACTACAACGCCGACCAGATCCAGCAGCTCATCGACGACCTGAAGGCCAACAAGCTGGAGAACGACAAGATGGACTTGGTGCTGGCCAACCTCTACGCCAACAAGTGCAAGAAAAAAGTGGACGACATTCTTCCTATTTTAAAGGAAGGGCGCTGGCTTACCGCACAGGAAGCACTCAAATACGGATTCATTGATGAAATTGTAGAAGACGGTTCGAAGCTGAACTTCGACGATGCCATGAAGACCCGCTTCAATATGTTCCATCTTCCTGCATTGCCCGCCATGGAGGACAAGACCGAAAGCCAAGAAGCAGAAACCGCACCCAGTTGGTTCAACAACTTTGTGAATAAATTCTTCAAAGGACACCAGCCGGATACTCCACAGGCACAAAATAAACCACTTAATCATTCAACAACACAAATGAAAAAGGATTATCAGAAAGTCAATTCCATCTTGAAGATCGAGGGTGTGGAAGTTGACAAAGATGGTAAGGTAACACTTACCGAAGACCAGGTCAAGGCCCTCAATGACCATATCGCCAATCTGGATCAGGAATCTTCTGATAAAGACAACCAGATTTCCGAGTTGAAAAAACAGAATGAGAATCTGCAAAAATCGGATGGCGAAGACACCACCCATATTAATGGTGACGAAGGAGACGATGATGATCTCACGAAACTCAACACAGCACAAGAAATGTTTAACGACGTAAAGGAATTATTATAATGGCAGACACTACTGGACACGTAAAAATCACTGACGAACAGCTGGCAAAGTCGGCTATCCGTTACCGTAAAGAATTGCTGATGATGCCGGTACTGGCATTAGGTACCACATTGAAGCACATGAATCAGAGACCGGGAGTGCGCGGCAAAGAAGTTGTCGGTGAACTCTCTGGAGACATTGAACTGGGCCCGTATGACGAAGGCCGAGAAGATACTGAAGGTATGTCAATCAATCCACGTACCTTGGAAACCTTCCTCGGTAGCGTAGTGAAGAAGTTTTCTCCAAACTCCGTGTGGCAAACCGTATATGGGAACTTGATTTCCAAAGGTGAATCCCTGAAAAATGTGGATATTGCCCGTCAGGTGCTTGCCTTCTTGACTGCAAAAATGGGATCAAATCTGAATCTGCATATTTGGGATGCGAAACGTAACGACAACGGAACGAAGACCAAGGAGCTGTTCAATGGTTTTGATACCATTACAAAAACAGAGATGGACTCTTCCAAAATTTCTACAGACCTTAAAAATCTGTTTACCATCGAAGCAATCAGCAAAGACAATGCTGTAGATGTGTTGAAACAATTCTACCGAGCTGCAGATCCGGTTTTGCGTGAGACCCAAACTAAATTGTACATTCCGCAAGGCGTGTATGACAATTATGTCGACGATTATCAGGCAACCGCAGGACACGTACCTTACAATACCAGCTTCGAAAAAACTTATCTCGAAGGCTCCAACAACCTGTGCGAACTTGTCCCACTGGCGAACAAGGCCGGTTCACCTTTTATTCATCTTTCTGCTAAAAGCAACATGCTCGTCGGTTTCGGTAACGGTGCCGATGCGGAAAATATTACCGTCGAAAAGCATCATGCCTTTAAGCTGGATTACATCGCTACAATGTTCTTCGGCACAGAATTCGAATCAATTTCTAAAGAGCGATTACTGGTTGGAGCCATCGACGGTACAACCCCGGTAGTCGCTGGCATAGGAGGGTAAATTATGGCAGTAGATTGTACAAGCAAAGGGATGTACGAATCCCTGTCCTGGTGTCCAGGTCAGACCTCGCAGCCAGGTATTAGAAACAAAGTATATTTCATTCCGAAAAGCTGGATTACAAAATGGCCCAAATTACCGGACATTGATGATGCAGAAAACATGGCTTCTTTGGCGACATACAAGGAAGATTTCGGACTGGCCGCTGATAAAAAATGGCAGAGCATTGCACTCTTGACTACGAAATCATCTATCACTGCGGATTCACAAGGTGAAAAGCCTTCACCTACCTTTTTAAATAAGGCAACTCTTTACCATTCTGGTACAGATGAGGAAGCCTCCGGGTTCTGCCGACAGGCTAACGTTGATGAACTTATCTTCTTATGCCAGCAGCGGAATGGTAAATTTCGGGTGATAGGTTCTGAAGCATACGATCCTTCGGTCACTATCTCACAGACATCAGGTGAAGGTGAATCCGGAACAGCTGGGACTACCCTCACGGCACAGTGTACGGACATTTGCCCGTCACCGTTCTACACAGGTAAAATCGAAACAGAAGATGGCGATATTTCCGGAGCGGATGGCAGCGCTATCCTGCCGGGTGGATAATTAAACAGAGACTACAGTTATGTATATAGATGAACAGTTAACCAAAGACATGCAGGGCTGGCTCGATACGGAGCCAGCCAATCGCGACTTGATGAAAGGTGCGGAAATGGTGCTCAAGCTGAACCGGAACCGCATCCTGTATCAGAATATTTCCCACAACCCGAAGAAATTTGCGAGCAAGATTGAGTATGAGCTGAAGAAATATCTGACCATCCGACTGGATCGCAAAACGATTCAAGACGTAGTCAAGATGGACAAAGAACTGGTTCCGGCCGTTGCGGAGACGCTTGCCACCTTCCAGCCTGAAATCAATTCCGATGACGACAAACCGCAAGAGGCGACCATTGCCAAAGGCAAACGCGCGGATCATGATTCATTACCCGAAGAAATCCGTCAGTTGTGGGAAGACAACAAAGACATCTACTTCCGATTGAAGCAGACTTTTGAAACGCTGAAAACTATGAAGGGTGCTCTTC
>ERZ779669.713-NODE-713-length-18592-cov-49.004100_pt1 | contig 18592 bp, 15 predicted proteins | sample MGYA00511372_ERZ779669 | MGnify/ENA primary metagenome ERZ779669 (study PRJEB29588, sample SAMEA1967891) | human gut metagenome | biome: human gut; feature: human-associated habitat; material: faeces | place: Denmark | collected 2008/2010 ... | reverse complement strand
TGGCTGTGACAGCCGAAAGCAGTCCCAGGAGTGTTATATATAGATGTTTTTTTATCATAATTATTTGTCTTGTTGGCATGTATTTTTATTAATTAATTCGACACAAAGATAACAAAAATAATTGTAAATTGGAAGAAAAATGGTGGATTTTTTGTTGAGATAGGGAAATTTTCCTTTATCATAGGGAAATTCCCCTAAAAACTTCCCTTTTTCCTTTTGAATGGTGTAAAAAATGCTTTATCTTTGCACCAAGTTCTACAGAAGGTGTCTTTTTGATAGATTGATACTTAGTAGCAAAATAGTTTGTTGAATTTTTAAAAGAAGAAAGGATATAAGACGATGAAAAAGATGAAGAAACTTTTGATGTTGATGGCAGTAGCTGTCACTTCATTCACTTTTACTGCTTGTGACGATGATCCATGGGATGATTCTTGGCATGATGATTATTACTGGTATGATGACTATAATCATGGTGGCTGGGGATGGGACCAGGGGGACTGGAATCAAGGTTCGCTGGGTTCGCAAACCCAATGGTTGCTTGATGAAGCTCAGACTTTGGTAGGTGATTGGTATGGAAATGTCCAGCTTTCGGAGTTGGCATCCGATGGTAATTCCAGAAATAACTACCAGTTTGAAGCTAATATGATATTCTATCAGGACAAGAATAACCGCAACTCTCTTAGTGGAAGCGGCATAGAGATAGATTATGCTACAGACGGAAGTAATGACCAACAGACCTTGAAGTTCTCTTGGTATATTGATAATAATGGAGATATTTACATCAAGTATGCTTCTGGTGCTACTTATGTCATGGATGCCAACGCCAGCCAATACGGTTTCCATTTGGGAGCAGAGCAAGGTAAGAGATATGATACATTCTTTGGTTATATGATAGGTACCGGTATGGCGAAGGGCGATATCATATATATTGATTTGGAACGTAACTCTTCGAATGGTGCTAGGGTTTCCAGAAGCAGTACTTCTACAGGTTCTTCATTTGGTAAGGGAACCGGTCGTACTCCAATTAAGGGAACTGTCAAGGGGTTGCCGAAGAGATAGAAAATGATGCTTGTTTTTAGTACTATATATACAACTTTCTCTTGAAAGTTCATTCGTTATTAAAAAGAAACCGCTCCCTCAGTATTCTCGCTGAAGGAGCGGTTTTATTAGTTTATGGATGTAAGGAAAAGCCCCATCTGGTATCTTTTCCTTTAATACTTCTTTACTTCTTAATCATCTTCTTGCCGTTCTTGATTACAATACCCTTGTAAGCTGCGTTAACCTTCTGACCTGCAAGGTTATAAGCTGGAGCATTGTCCGCTGTTGTTACTGTGATGTTAGAAATGCCGGTAGATGTTGGTACAACAGCTTGAGTAGGGATAATCTCTGGAGTGCCCTTGAAGATAGCACCATAGAGACCTACTACGTTATATTTCTCACCTTCAGTGAGTTCTGCAACACCACCAACTTTGTTGAACTTGTCGTAAATCATAATCTTCTGCTCGCCATCATTAGCGTAGTAGTTGAATCTGCCTTCCTGATACTCTTCCTTGCTGAATGTGAAGCCTTTGATTGTTACAAGGTCGTTCAAATACTTGTTAGCGATGATGTCTGCTACTGTAGCCTCGATAGGTTGTGCTGCTTCAGTGCTTTCTGTAACGGTGATTGACTCATCGTCGGTACCTGCGTTGGCAGCGAGATAAGGAACACCGTAGTTGAACTTGAGATCTACCTTTACTTTACCGGTCAAAATGCTGTTTACTGGCATGTTGAAGCCGAGTGTACGAAGCTCGATAGCTGCATCGCCCTCACGAACGTAAGTATTGATTGTACCGTTGTACTCGTTTACATAAGTAACCTTAGCGTTGGTAAGAGTAAGGTTAAGGTTTTGGGTATCTTCTGTATAGTTAGCCAAGAGATCCTTTACGCTTGCCACGTCTGTGTAGGTTATCTCTACTGGTGGCTGAGGAGTGCCGCCCTCGCCGATGGTAACGGTCATGGACTTGATCTGAGTGTTACCAGCGATGCTGTAAACCACCTTGTTGGCAGAACCGGTCCAGTTGCCCGTATTATCAATGGTACCATTATCTACTTTATAATTGGCGTTCCATTTCTTCTGGGCAATATCAATCTTGGTAATCTGTTTACCTTCAGGAGCCTGGATGGTGAAAGTTCCTGAGTACATTCTCAAACGTGGAGAACTGGTCCAGATTCTGTTGGCGTTGGAATTTCCTTCTTCCTTTGCAGAAACTGTAACTGCGATGCCATCTACTGTGCAAGTGGTAGCCTCGTTGAAATCTCCGTCGTTAGATCCCGTAGATGATGAAACACCTGGAAGATTTGGGAACAATGTCTTGTAGTCTTTGTCGAAATCAAATGTGGTTTGTGCGAATCCCACGCTCGCTACAAGAGCGAAAACCAATGTTAATGAATAGCGTAAATACTTGTTCATAAGCTAATTAATTTAAGTTGTTAATAATAAGTTTTTTCATGTTACCATGATTATGTTGCAAAGATACAAAAAATAATTAGATGTCTTGTTAAGATAGTGTTAAATTGTTGAGTTTGTGGCTATTTTAGTAGATTTTAACGAGAAAAAGATGGAAAAATCAGGCGGCGGTGGATAGAAAGCTACTTTCAAAAACACTCTTCACTCTTCACAAATACACTGTAAACGGCTATTGTACAGTAGTTTAGGTGTGTGAAGAGTGGTAGCCTGCTCTTCACCACTCTTCACCACTTTTCACCCCTCATCTACAGTATCTTATGCTGGTGGAAATTTTGAGTACGTGTGAAGAGTTGTGAAGAGTTGTGAAGAGTGGACTACCACTCTTCACCTCTCGCAACCCCTGTGTTTATCGGGGTTTCAGGCTAATCTGTGAAGAGTGAAGAGTAAAAACGAAAGTAAGGTTTTTCACGAGCTAAACCACGCTTCCTGCAGCCGGAAAGCATATTCCGAATGGCGATGGTAGACCTCCCGAAATTTTTCTCCCGACGCATCACTTTGCGCCCGGCAATGGCAAAAAGTTGCCCCAGTAGAGGGCAATATTGTGCCATAGTCAGGCAAAAAGTGGAATGAGCCTCTTTTCTTGCCCTTACTTAAATCCCCAGATATTCTTTATAGCTTGTACGTCCATTTCTTCAACCTGCTTCTCTATGTCATCAGGCAAATTGCAGAAGAAATCGATGCCTGTTCGCTCCTCCAGGGTCTTGATGTTGACTACATAATTGCCTAACTTGTCGTTCTTGGAATCGAAACTCTTGTTTTCATGTTTAAACCAATAACCGAAGGCACTATAGCCGTAACTCTGAGTTTTTGTATTGAATTCCTTTTTCAGTACTGCAACGAAGAAATATTTTGGCACAGGGATGTAGCCTGGTAACTTTACGTCGCTGGATGCACCGTTCTTCTTCCATCCCAGGAGGTTGCTTTCGCTTCCTACGGCATCAATAGTGCCACCCTTTACGATAAAAAGAGTATCGCTGTCAATCTTTGGAGCCAACTTGCGGAGCTCTTCCTCCATCTTATACCAGGTACCCTTCTGATTGAAGTTGCTATACTGTGGCTGCATGTTGGTCATGAAGAAAGTCTGCTTCTGTTGGGTAAGGTTCAGCTTGCGGTCGGCAGAAGGGCAGATATGTCCATGGTCGAATCCCTGCTTGGTTGGGGTAGGGTCTTCGGTGAAATCGGTGATGCCCCACTGCTCCTGCAGGTCGGTATCCCATGGATACTGACGCTCACCCTGAGCAGGTTTCCATCTATCTACGTTAGATGCCGTGTTTGAGGTGTTGAAAGTATAGCAGCTCCAACGCTGGCTTTTCATGTCGTCATCCCATTCGGTAGAGAAGTTCACCATGCCCGTGGTATTATCCATGTGCACGATGGCGTAGCTAGTTCCGTTGCTCTTGAGCTTTGGGAACTCCAGGCCGTTGATGGCGTTCTTTACCACGGTTGGCATCTTATCTGTTGCCACATTCTTGTTGGTGTTATTCTTATCGGTAGATTCTCCGGTGCTGCCGCCAGTATTTCCACCACCATTGTTTCCTCCGCCGTTATTTTCTTTGTCAGGAAAGTTAAACTGAAGAGTATCATCAGTACCGCAGGCTGAGAAGGTCATCACCGCGATGAGTGAGAGGATAAGTAACTTAGTATGTTTCATTTCTCGTAATTGTTTTAAGTTATAGATTACTTTCTTTATAATAATAGGAGATTACTTTTCAGAGAATAAGAAGTTAAAAAGTGATTTCCTGTATGTATAAGAAGAGAAAAAGTGCATTCCTACGTATATGCAACTACGTTGGAACGCACTTTGTATCTTTCGATAATAATATATCCTTATGAAAAAGGTATATATATTACTTCTTCAACTTACCGTAACGGTTCATGAAGCGGTCTACGCGACCAGCTGTATCAACGAGCTTGCTCTTACCTGTATAGAATGGGTGAGAAGTGCTAGAGATTTCAATCTTTACAACTGGATAAGTTTCGCCCTCGAATTCTACTGTGTCGTTTGTCTTGCATGTAGACTGTGAGAGGAACATATCGCCATTAGACATATCCTTAAATACTACAGGACGATAGTTCTCTGGATGAATACCTTTTTTCATTTTTTCTTTTTTATTTTTATTTGGTTATTAAAAATAGACGTCATGGGGATGCTTTCGCATCATTTCGTGTCCCTCATCGGGGCATGCCCATTATAGCCTGTTGACAATTTCAGGGTGCAAAGTTACACTTTTTTCTTGAATCCACCAAATTTTTCCTCTTCTTTTTAAGAAATATTTGAGAATTAGCGCTTTACTCCGCATAAATAATCTTAATGGTCTTCACGCGAAGTTGAACACCACCACCAGTGGACTCTGTATAGAGATTGGTATAGGTAGCAGTCTTGTCAGAGAACTCGATGGTGGCTGTGGCATTGCCCACGTAGTTGATGCCGTTGTAGCTGTCGCAGGTCATTACAATCTGCTTAATCTTCTTGATGCCCTTGAAGATGAGCTTGTTGTTGGCATATACGCGAACGCCCTTGGTGTTGGTGTAGAACTTAGGACCGTTCTCTTGACCATTGGCATCGAAGGTTACAGTGGAACCATCTGAGAACTTCACGGTTTCTACGGCTGCCTGGTTGGCCAAACCTAATGTATTGAGATTCAGCTCTACGCTGGTACCTGTGGTTGTAGCTGCCGCATTGCTCAGTGTAACGGTGGTGCCATCGATGGTCAAGCCTTCGCCTGTGGCTGGAGTATCTGGCTTGGATGGGGTATCTGGAGTGCCGCCGCCCTCACCGCTGGTCTTGCCGTTCACGGAGATGAGCTTACCGCCCTGGTTGGTCTCAGGTGTGTTGCCCATGTAGTTGATGAGCTTAGCGCAAACTACGATTTCATCGCCTTCCTTCAGCGTCATGTCGCCTTCTTTCCACTTCTCGCCACCGAAGTAGTAGATGCGGAAGATATAGAACTGGGTGCTGTTGGCATCATCGGCAATATAGAATGAGCCGTTGCCGAAGGCGGCTGAGAACTGCTCTTTCACGCTCTGAACCTTACCCTTGATGTAGAATTCCTTGTCGGTAACAACTCCCGCCTCCAAAGCAGCTGTATATTTTTGAGCAGCAACGCTATTGAAAGGATTGGCAGCAGTACCATCACCCTTTGCCTCTCCTGCAGTTGGAGTGTCTGGAGTAGTGCCTCCTGCAGTCTTGCCATTCAATGATACAAGGTAAGTCTTGTTGGCTACAGTCTCCGGTGTATTGCCCATATAGTTCATCACTTTGGCGCATACAACAACCTCGTCGCCTTCTTTAAGCTCAGGATCGTTGGTTGTCCACTTCCTGTTGCCCAGATAGAGTGAGCGGAAAATGTAGAACTTTTCGCTGGTCTCATCATCGGCAATGTAGAAAGAGCCGTTACCGAAGCTGGTAGAGAACTGCTCCTTTATGCTCACTACCTTACCCTTGATATAGACCTCCTTGTCAGACTCTACGCCTGCCTCCAGGGTCTTGCAGTAATTGGCTACAGCCACACTGTTGTATGGGTCAGCTGCGGTACCGGTACCCTTAGCCACACCTTCTGTGGTGCCGCCAGTCTCCGGTTTGGTTGGCATGGTGTAAGGTTCTGGTACATCCTCACAACTGCTGAATGTGAAGGCAGCCATCGCCGCCATCAAAACTGAAAATATATACTTTTTCATATTGTTGTCTTTTTTATTGGTGTTACTATATATAATTAAGGTGTAATTTACTTGATGCTAATGAGCTGGTTGCCCGAGTTGATCTCTGCTACGCCGTTGTAGAGTGTCAGGGCTCCCAAAATAACTACCTTTTTGCCTACAGTGAGAGTACCCTTGGTTTCCTCGGTCCACTTCTCACCACCGATATTGTAGCCACGGAACACCTTTAGTGTCTTGCCTTCTGCTACCTTGCCATCCACAGAGATGGAGTAGGTGGCGTTGCCGTAGGTGCCAGTGTCGATGTCGTTTACCTCGCAGATGATACCAGTGGTATAAACTTTATCTGTTGTAAAGGTACCGGCATTGATGATTTCAAGAGCCTTGGTTACCGTATAAGGATCTTCCAACGTTCCGCTCTTGTCGAGTACAACAGGGGTAAGATCATCTGTGTTGCGGATGATGATCTGCCATACATTATTATATCTGGTGAAGATACCGGTGATGTCGAAAGCACCATCAGGCAGGATGGCATTGGCGAATCTGGCATAACCGGATGTTCTTACTACTACTGTGTTTGAACTGATCCACTGACCTGACTCTGCATCCTTCAGGTTTTGGTTGGTTGTTTCGTCATTAGCTGCCCAAACAGTCTTTCCGTTTGCACTGCTGAACTTCACGCCTTTGATGGTCATCAGCTTGCCTGCATTCTCTTCAAGGTAAGTAGCATCAGTAGCCTTGGTGAGATCAAAAATCTCGGCCTTCACATTGCTGGCATCAGCTTCATCAAGAAGCTTGAAATGCTTCTGCCAGGTAGGGCGATCCATCTTACCTACGGATGTAGCCCCCGTCTTCAGGTTGGTATAGATACCGCCAATTTTTGCCTGCTTGCCGTAACTTCCAATGTAAAGACCGTTGAGGTCGATGAGAATCTCCTGTCCTACAGGAAGATAACCATGCAGTCCGCCTGCGTTGATATCAACGAGGATAGCCCCCGTTTCGTCTTGAAGAGCAACTTCTTGATAGAGGTTGCCGCTGATGTCATTGCCTGTGATGTAACCTTTGATCATCATCGGCTTATCAATGAGCTTGTAGCCACCACCATTGATGGTAGTCTTATAATCGCTCTTGAGTTGTGCAATGGAAACTACGTTTTTCTCCCTAAGCTGGTTGTTACCGTATGGCGCAGCAGGGATAGTCTCGACCATATCAGGGTCAGCGTAGCTGTCACCCATACATGATGCCAGCATCATTCCCGTCATTGCCATTAGGGCCATTGCTATGAATTTTATCTTTTTCATTGTCATATTGTTTTTAGAATCGGTATCCTATCTGGAACATACCATTGGTACCAAATGCGTAATACTTCTTAGGATTCTTTGAGAACTGATAAATACGAACATTGTTGACCTCTCCGTCTGTGGTGAGCGTATAGCCAGAACGTGAATTCTGTTCGTAGCCACCAGTAACCATCTTCTGGTTGTTGAAGAGGTTGGTAATCATGAGGTTGAAGTTGAGTGAGCCCTTCTTCAATCTTACGCTCTTGCCGATGCTCATATCTACCATCCAACCGCCATGCCCCTTAGCCTGTGCTACAGCTTCTGGCAACCAGCTGTTTCCATCTTCTGTAACTACTGCCGGGAATATCTCTGGATACTTCTGGTGAGCCGACTGACGGTTCTTGAGCACTTTCTCGTAGCGGTAGCTAGGAGAATAAGAGAGGTAGATACGGTCATAGTAGTTGGCATTCACATCGATGAACCATCCGTTCAGATGTGTGCTCAGACCGATGCTTCCCACAGTGAGTGGAGTTCCGCTCTCTCGCATGTCAAGAACGTAAGCCTTGTCGGTATAAACCTCAGCACTCTTAGAGAGCATATAGTTGGCTGTTACATTGTTGATGTTCTTTGCCTCGCTGATAGCTCCCAAGGTCTTGAGGTCGAGCCATGAAGTGAGTTTGAACTTCAAGCCAGCTTCCAAGCCATAGTATTCCTTCTTCAGACCGGTCATACTTACGTATGTAAATGAGTTCTCATCATCGTTGTAGAAGTTCTGCCACTCTGTAACATGTTCCAGACGGCTATAGTAACCGCTTAAGTTGGCATGCAGCCATGCATTGCGATACTGGTAGCTGAATTCTGAGCTGAAGATACGCTCGTTCTTGAGATTGGTTACGAAATCATTGTTGATTTCTGGTGCGATAAATGCAGTATTAGCCATAGGGGCACGCCATTCGTAGCCAGCGCCAATGCTGAAAGCATGACCTCTGCCTAAGTCTACATTCAGGCTTCCCTTCATACCTCCATCCAGGAAGTTGGCAGTCTCGCTGTTACCGTAACTGTTGTTGGCTGCCATACCATTGCGCATATATCCATGACGCTTCATGCCTGTATAACCGATACGGCCACTCAACATTGCTTTCATGCGGTAGAATTCGCTGGTATAGGTGCTCCAGAGGTTCGCCTTGTTTACATCGATACGATAGTCGTAACCGAATTTGTCACCCTCATAGACAAGTTTACCAGTGTTGTTTGGACCAGCTGTGTTAAGGTCATACTGTACACGTGGGTCTGTGATAGGATAATCACCGATAGCATAAGAGTTTACGTTGTGGAATATGGTTCCGCCGAGCATATCCTCCATGGTCTGATAATGGCGATTGCTGTTAGTGCCAAGCACGAGACCTGTAGCCAGGCTAGACTTCTTGGTCAACTTGGTGTTCAGGGTTGATGACAAACTTACATTGAGGTTGTCATTATGCTTTGCCTGCAGATAGTACATGGTTTCCTGACCATTCTTAGCAGCCTGCTGGTTAGAATAGTAGAGACGGTCCCAATCAATCTGTCTGTTCGCCTTGCTTGCTGTCCAGTAGTTTACAGCGTTGTTCCAGCTGTCCCAGTTATAAGCATTGTTACCGTTCTTGAAGTCGCCCCATACGTAGAAGTTAGCCGATGGCATGTTCTTCCAATAGTCTGGCTGAGGGTTCTCGGCGTTGTTGTAGTTGAGTTTGGTGCTCTTGTACATCGAGTATTTGCCAAACAGTGAGGTAGTGAGCTTCATCTTGTCATTGATGTCCCAATCCCATGTAGCGATAGCAGAAGGTGCAAAGTCGTTCACTACGCGTGAGTTTCTCTTGTGCCCGTTCTGATAACCCCAGTATGGGTTGTAATAGTAGTCGTTGGCAAGCCAGTAAGCCTCATCTGTAGATGCTCCCTGAGTACTTCTTTCGGTAGGGTTACCCCAGGTAGAGAAGCTCAGTGAGTGACCGTTCATCCATTTCTTCTGTACTCCGAAGAAATAGGAGAGAGCATTGTAGAAGGTTCCCTCTACATATCCACGGTTTGCCCAGCGATAGGTCAATCCGGCAGTGATAGCCCAACCTTTCTCATTGAAACCGCTGGCATAGGTGTATAATCCACGAAGTGTGTAGTTGCGGTTGGCAGCAGCCACGCTGGCATACTGACCTTCCTGCATGCTTCCTGCACGGAAATCGTAGTTGTTTGAACCCGCCATACCTGTCATAGAGTAATTGTTGGCTTCAAAAGGTAAAGAAAAGTCTACATTTCTGGAGAAACGGTTCAAACCACCGATGTTGGAAAATCTGAACTGTCCCGTCTCCATATCGTTCATGGCTGTTCCATTAATATAGACATCATTGTACTTCTGGTTGAAGGCACGATAGCGGAAACGGACGGGCGAGAACAGGTAACCTGCCTTGCTGGCGTAAACGTTGCTGGTTGAATTGAGGATGGTGACATTTGAAGACATGTCATCGTCCTCACCCAACTGTGCCTCTGAGAAGGTAAAAGCATTCTCGTCAAGACCCTGTGCTATGTTTTGCTCTGTTTTTTCATTTTGAGCCATAGTAAGCGTACAGGAAAAGAGTGCTAACGTTGCTAAGTTTACTTTCTTTTGCATAGTTTATCGTTATTAAGAATTAATAATTACTTATAGACGGTACCTTTATAAGGTTCTTGCCTAAAGATAATTATAAATTTGTTTTTAATGCTGCAAAGTAACAAATAATTTTTTGAAAAAGAAAGTCTTTTTAGTTAAAAATGAATGAATTCTGAAAAAATATTCATTTTTATGGGGAAATCTGCGGTTTTTGTACTATCTTTGCCCAACAAAATCGCACAGTTATGTGCTGTGTGCATACTAAAAAGTATATAACTTTAATATAAAAATAGGTGGTATGAGAAAACAAATGCTTTTTTTGGCAGCCTTACTTTTTATAAGTTTGGGTGCTATTGCCCAGAAGAAATCAAAGGCTTCTAGTGGTAAACAGTTTCAGGTATATGCTGTTGGATTCTACAATCAGGAGAATCTCTTTGATACCTGTCATGATGCGGGTAAGAATGATTATGAATATTTGCCTGCCAAGGGATGGAATGGTATGAAGTATACCAACAAATTGAAGAATATGTCCAGAGCCCTTGCTGATATGGGTACTGATGTGCTGCCTAACGTGGGATGTGCATTTATTGGTCTTGCCGAGGTGGAGAATGCCAACGTCTTGAAAGATCTTACAGCTCAACCTCCTTTGAAGGCTCGCAATATGCAATTCTGTCATGTTGAGGGTCCTGATAAGCGTGGTATTGACTGTGCTTTAATTTATAATCCAGCACTTTTTACAGTCAAGAATGTAAAGTTGGTTCCTTACGTCCAGGAATTGGAAAAGGATTCGGCTTTCATGACTCGCGGATTCCTTACCGTACGTGGTGAAATGGGAGGTGATGATGTGGCTGTCATTGTATGTCACTGGCCTAGCCGTTTCTCTGGACCGTTCTATCGCGAGAGTGGTGCTCGTCAAACGAAAGTTGTGAAAGATTCTCTGCTCCGCCTAAATCCTGGGATGAAGGTCTTTGTGATGGGTGATATGAATGATGATCCTACCAATGAGAGTATGCACAAGGTATTGAAAGCAAAGGCAGAAATCTCTGAGGTTGGTCCTGATGATATGTATAATCCATGGTATAATATCCTGGCTAAGGAGGGTAAGGGTACTTTGTTCTATAATGGCTCCTGGAACCTTTTCGATCAGATTGTGCTTTCGCCTAGTCTTTTGAATAAGGATCCTAAGAACAAGGATTACAGCAGCTTGAAGTATTGGAAGCACCACGTATTCCGCAGAGATTATCTGATTCAGCAGGAAGGACAGTACAAGGGAGCTCCTTTGCGTACCAAAGCCGGTGGCAGATGGCTCAACGGTTACAGTGATCACTTGCCTGTAGTTTTATATTTGGTGAAGGAGAAAAAATAAAATGGTTGAAGAACATCCTTTTGAACCATGGTTACCGGGCAATGCCAAGTTGCTGATGCTCGGTACCTTTCCACCCGCAGAGAAGCGATGGTGCATGCCCTGGTATTATCCTAACTTCCAGAACGACATGTGGAGAATATTCGGACTGATTTACTTCGGAGATAAATTCCATTTCGTAGATGTGGAACATAAGACTTATAGGCTGGATGCCATCAAGGATTTTCTGAAAGAAAAAGGAGTTGCTATCTATGATACCGCCCAACAGGTGGTTCGAACCAAGAATACGGCTTCTGATAAAGACTTGCAAATTGTGCAGCCTTCTGATCTGGATGGTATGCTTGCCAGATTACCCGAATGTAAGGCGGTTCTTACGGCAGGACAGCTTGCCACCAAGGTCTTTTCTGACCATTTTGGCATTCGTTCGCTTCCCAAGATGGGAGAATTTGTAGAGTTTACTGTCGGAACTCGTCAGCTTAGGCTTTACCGCATGCCGTCCAGTTCCAGGGCTTATCCGATGGCGGTGGAGAAAAAGGCTGAGTATTATCGCAAAATGTTTGAAGAAATCTTATAGAAAATGGAAAAGATAGATAAGGTAACGGTGATAGGTATTGCTGGAGGTACAGGTTCTGGCAAGACAACAGTAGTAAAGAAACTCGTAGAAGTGCTGCCGCCGCATTATGTAGCAGTGGTGCCGCTCGACTCTTATTATAATGACACCTCGCATATGACGGAAGAGGAACGCCATCAAATTAATTTCGACCATCCGTCGGCTTTCGACTGGAAACTCTTGCATCAGCAGCTGGCTGATTTGCGTGCAGGCAAGGCAATAGAGCAGCCTACTTACAGTTATCTCAAATGCAATCGTGAACCGGAGACGATTCTTGTAGAGCCAAAGCCGGTAGTGATTATTGAGGGTATCATGACCTTGGTGGATAAGAAATTGCGCAGCTTGATGGACCTGAAGGTATTTGTAGATACCGATGCTGATGAACGCTTGATTCGTAATATTCAGCGTGATACGATAGACAGAGGTAGAACGGTATCAATGGTCGTAGACCGTTATCTCAAGGTTCTTAAGCCTATGCACGAGCAGTTTATCGAGCCAACCAAGCGTTATGCAGATATCATCATTCCGCAGGGAGGTGAGAATGAAAAGGGTATTAGTATCCTTTGTCGCTATGTAGAGGGACTCGTAGAAAAATAATAAAAATAGCCTCGCAAGTTTGAAGATACTTGTGAGGCTATTTTGTTTTCTATTCAATAAAAGTAACTTCTTCGTTTTGGGTACTGGCAGAATCTGAGTCTACTACGATGTTGTTCTTTTGGTTGTTCTTTCTCTGCCAGTTACGTCGGTTGTTGGAAATCTTGAAGGCATTGGCGCATTCTACTACACCGTATACCAACATGGCCCAACCGATGATGAGCAATGGGGCTGAGGCTAAGGCAGAAGGCTTGATGACTGCCAGTATACCCAAGAGCAGAAGGGCTGAAGGCATAAGCCAGTAGATGATGCCCACACGCCCCATCTTGGCAGCTGTTACCAGATTTGCCATTTGAGTGATGGCACCCAAGATCAGGATTGCCGAAAGGATAAACATCAGCCATGCGATGAATACATTTGGCATCAATGCCAGAATCATGCCGAGAATCAGACTGCCCAAACCAACGATAGGGAAGTTGGGCTTGATTCCGATAATCTGTTTGCCGTTGGCGTCAGAAAGCATCTGGCCTTGCATCTTCTCTGCAGTTCTCTTAGCGCTGAAGTAGGAGATGAGGGAGATGGCTCCTGAAAGGAAAAACAACACACCGATAGCGATGGTAATCCATGTGACTGTCTGTTCGCGGTATTGGATGAGTAAAACACCAATGATGATGGCGCAGACGGCACGAAACAAAGAACTATGTACTACTTTCATACTTATCTTTTTTAAAACGATTTTGCAATGTTATATTAATCTTTATGCAAAAATACGAAAGAAAATTGAGAAAGCATGATTTTTATGATTTATTTAACGCAAATTATTCCTTATTTTCGCCAATTATGAGTAATTTTGTAAGCAAAAACTATAAGCTATGACAAAGTTATATCTTGTGCGCCATGGTGAGACCGTGGATAATGCTGCTCAGATCATGCAGGGGCAGACACCGGGCAAGCTGAATGCGAAAGGTATTGAGCAAGCTGGGGAGGTTGCCAGGAAGATGGTAAACGAACCTATTGATGCCTTCGTTTCCAGTGATCTGTATCGCAGTATTCAGACTTGTAAGATTATTGCCCGTCCTCATATAGAAGTTCTCTCTCTGACTGGTAATCTGACAGATGAGGAGCTTGATGCTCATATCGTTACCACTCCATTGCTGAGAGAGCGGGATTGGGGTGACTTTACGGGTAAGTTCATTCCTTCCTTGCCTAAGGATCCAAAGGATTGGCCTGATAATATAGAAACTTTGGAAAGGATGAAGTCCAGAGCTCAGAATTTTCTTACCTGGCTCAAGGTTGCTTATCCCGATAAGACTATTCTGGCAGTGGGACATGGCATCATCAATAAGGCGATTCAGAGTGTCTATTTCAAACGCCCGATGAATCAGATAGAGAAAATGGCAAATGCAGAAGTGAGGGTTCTGATACTTTAAGTGAAGAATGAAGAACGAAGAGTGAAGAAACAACGTTCGGCGGCCGAAGGGAAAGCTAATTCATATGCTTTACTAATCATAAAGCTCAAAGTTCAAAGCTCAAAGTTCAAAGCTCAACGTTCAAAGTAACAAGTTTAAAAATCAAAGTTCAAAGCAAATGAATAAAATAGCTCTTATCACAGGTGCAACAAGCGGAATAGGCGAAGGTTGCGCTCGCCGCTTTGCAAGAGGTGGTTACAATCTTATTATCACTGGTAGAAATACTGGCAAGTTGGAAATCCTGAAAAAGGAATTAGAGGCAGAAGGCACTGAAGTCTTGGCTTTAGCTTTCGATGTCCGTAATCGTGAGGCAGCAAAGAAGGCTGTAGATTATATTCCTGATGCATGGCGCAATATTGATGTGCTGATCAATAATGCCGGATTGGCTCGTGGTCTGGAACCGGAGTATGAAGGTGATTTTGAGGATTGGGATCAGATGATTGATACCAATATCAAGGGACTTCTTACCATGACTCGCCTGATTGTGCCTGGCATGATTAAACGTAATCATGGTCATATTATCAATATTGGTAGTGTGGCAGGAGATGCTGCTTACGCCGGAGGCAATGTTTATTGTGCCACCAAGGCTGCCGTTAAAGCTATCTCTGATGGGTTGCGTATTGATGTGGCACATACCAAGGTGCGTGTAACCAATGTGAAACCTGGATTGGTAGAAACCAATTTCTCTAATGTCCGTTTCCATGGTGATAATGCGCGAGCTGACCAGGTTTATCGTGGTATCACTCCTTTGAATGGTGATGATGTGGCTGACGTGGCTTACTATGCAGCTTCTGCTCCTGAACATGTGCAGATAGCAGAGGTGCTGGTTCTTGCTACGCATCAGGCAAACGGAACGGTTATCCATCGCGATTAGTCGCATATTATAGGAGTTAAAGGAGTTAAGACGTATGGCTTGCTGCTTAAAATCTACGCCAAAAAGACTGTTGTCTTAACTCCTTTAACTTCTTATTATATAATATGGCAGAGACGGTTGATGTCGCTCTCAAAAGTCTCGCGATTCTTTGCCTTTGCTCTCATCCCCGATTTATAGTTGTAGATGGTCTGGGTGGAATAATGCAGCAGGGTGGCTATCTCCTGACTGTCGGTTATGCCTAGTCGCATCAATGTATAGATACGGATTTCCGTGGTCAGGGTGTGGGTAGTAGGAAGTTCCAGCTGGCATTCTGGCAGCAGGAGCTTGTTCAACTCCGTCACGAAACCGGGATACAGTTCCATGAACGCCTTGTCGAAGCGGTTGTAGAACATCTGTGACTCCTCCTCTTCCATCTTGTGGGTGTTGAGGGTTTTCAGCAGGTCGGCAGTCTGGTTAGCCTTGATCTTTCGGTTCACCAGTTTGCGGTAATCTGACAATTTTCTGATATATGCCGCACTGATGTCCATGAAGAGTCGCATGTAGGTCTCTCGCTTGATGTTTGTTTCTATCAGCTGCTGGTTCAGCTTGGTGAGCTGTGCGTTCATTTCTTTCTGTTTCTCGTTCTGCTCTTCTATTTCCTGCTTGTTTTTCTTCAGCTTGTTCTTCTGTCGGTTGTTGACGAAGGAGAGAATGAGGATGATGATGAGTGCTACGCTAACGCCGATGAAGCCGAAGAGGAAACGGGTACGTGATTTCTCGGCAGCCTGCTGGTTGGCAGAAGCGATGACAGGGAGAATATTGGAAATTTCCATCATGCGCAGTCGGTTGTTGAAGAACTGGGCGTCTTCCATCGTGTGCTGGATGTATTTGGCTGCTCTCTTACTGTTGCTTGCATCCTTTTTAAAAAGAAAGTAGGCAAGTTTCTGCAGGGCTACCGTTTCCTTGAGCTGGCATAGGCCATCACTCACAGATGCTTCCACGAGATATTTCTCGTAGAGATCGAAGTTACCTGTAAGTTTGTAATATCTGGCGACACCGTATGCCGACATGGCATGGATGCGTGATTTGGCTGGAGACATCTTCACAGCCTTCATGAAATGGTAGAGCGACTGCTTGCTGGTAGGCTCATTCAAATAGATGTTTTCGCCTAGCAGATAATTGTAGTAGACGGTGTTTCTGCTATCTTCTTTGAAACTCTGGAGCAAGAGATTCATGTAATGCTTCCTTTGGGTGCGGAATTCTTTTGCGTAATCAGAGTTTTGGGCGTATGATTCCCAGTAATTATAGATCCAGGCGAAGGTATAGTAATAGTATAACTTCAGCTTGTAGGGCATCGTGTCGGGATGGAGTGATTCGAGCAGAGCTTCGGCTTTGTCATAGAATCCCCTTACCGAGAGTACTGACGCCCGGTTAATTTGGTTGAGAGTTATATAATAGGTATCGTTGACCTTCTTTGCCAACTCCAGTCCACGCTGCATGTAAGCGTATGCCGAGTCGTAGCGGTAGGCGCTGTAGGCACGGTATATGCTGTCAAGGAAAAGGAGACGGGTCTTGTCATCTTCTGCATCAAAGGCTAGCTGTTTCAGATGTTTGAGCTCGTTTTCCTTGATATCTTGATAATGCTTGTCGTTATCAATCATGTAGTCGATACGCTCCAGGAGCTTTTTCTCGTCGGTTTTGCTTTGAGCGAGCAGTGGCATCATAAGCATAAGAAGTATTAGTAATAGTCTCATCTTCTGTTTATGTTTTGTAAATGACATAATTGTAGTCTGAAAAGGATAAAATTAGTCTATTTGTCGTTTTTGTGTTGCAAAGATACAAATAAAAAATGGTATTATAGTATTTACTTTGATAAAAATGGTTAATTTTGTAAGTTTTTGATTTAAAACAAGTTAGAAAGGTGGAATTTTACTTTCCATTTACTTTTCTGCTACTTAGGGATACAACTGTAGATTTTTTGTAGTATCTTTGCAATCGAAAAAAGAAAAAAGTAGTTATTATACTACCACTTCAAGTCTTCTAAGGTAAATATTCCTTTTGTTGATTTAGTATGTTGATTTAAATAAAAAACAGGTTTTAGTTTATCTAAGGGAAAAGAAAATTAGTGTATTAGGTTAAACCCGTCAGGCTCTTGTGAAAGATTCTGGCGGTTTTTTGTCTTCTTCATTTTCCATTTTTAGGGTTTACACCTTATTTATATATTATTAATACAAATTCCTCTGCTATTTTTTGGGAATCTCAGAAATAATCTGTACTTTTGCCACATAGTTTTATTAAAAGGTAATATTTAACGACCAATGAATATTTTAGTAACAGGCGCTAATGGCCAGTTGGGTCATGAAATGCAGATTTGCGCCAAAAGAAGCAATCACAAGTTTGTCTTCACCGATGTGGCTGAAGGCTATGAGAAATTGGATATCACTAATCTTGACGCTATCCGTGCCAGCGTAAAGGAGAATGATATTCAGGTTATCGTTAATTGTGCAGCTTATACCAACGTGGATAAGGCTGAGAGTGATTTTGATTTAGCCAATTTACTTAATAATACTGCGGCTGGCAATTTGGCTCAGGCAATGAAGGAAGTAGATGGTACCCTCATTCATGTTAGTACCGACTATGTGTTCCAAGGCGATAAGAATATTCCTTGTAAGGAAGATTGGGAAACCAATCCGCTTGGTGTATATGGTAAGACCAAATTGGCGGGTGAAAAGAGTATCGAGGCTACGGGCTGCAAGCATATCATTATTCGCACTGCTTGGCTCTACTCTCAGTGGGGAAAGAATTTCGTGAAGACCATGCAGAGTCTCACGGCTAGCCACGACACCCTGAAGGTGGTATTCGATCAGGTGGGTACTCCTACTTATGCCGGTGACCTTGCTGCTGTCATCTCTCACATCATCGAGACCAACCAACTTGACAAGACCGGCATCTATCACTTCTCTAACGAGGGTGTATGCTCCTGGTTTGACTTTGCCAAGATTATCTGCGAACTCAGCGGCAACACCTGCGATATTCAACCATGCTACAGCGAGGAGTTCCCAAGCCCAGTGAAGCGTCCTCACTTCTCTGTGCTCGACAAGAGCAAGCTGAAGCAGACCTTCGGTTTTAAGGTGCCATACTGGACTGACAGTTTGAAGAAGTGTATCGCCGAATTGGCGGAAGCAAAATAATAAAGAGTTAGAATATTTGAGTTAGAAGCTTTTGTAGCTTCTGCTCAAAAAAACGAATCATAAAGTTCAAAGTTCAATTTTCAAAGTTCAAAGTAAATGAAGAATATCATTATCACGGGCGGTGCTGGTTTCATCGGCTCACACGTTGTAAGACTTTTCGTGAACAAATATCCTGAGTATCACATCATCAACCTCGACAAGTTGACTTACGCAGGTAACCTGGCTAACCTCAAAGACATTGAGGACAAGCCTAACTATACTTTCGTTAAGGGCGATATCTGCGATTTCGACCAGATGTTGAAGCTGATGCAGGACTACAAGGTGGATGGCATCATCCATCTCGCTGCCGAGAGTCATGTAGATAGAAGTATCAAGGATCCATTCACTTTCGCTCAGACCAACGTGATGGGTACCCTGTCTCTGCTCCAGGCGGCAAAGATTTACTGGGAGAG
>ERZ779669.711-NODE-711-length-18599-cov-6.290390_pt1 | contig 18599 bp, 12 predicted proteins | sample MGYA00511372_ERZ779669 | MGnify/ENA primary metagenome ERZ779669 (study PRJEB29588, sample SAMEA1967891) | human gut metagenome | biome: human gut; feature: human-associated habitat; material: faeces | place: Denmark | collected 2008/2010 ... | reverse complement strand
ATAGCCACTTCGAGCGGTGTATTCCTCATCAGCGACGACTGCAACACGCAGATCGAGCACTTTACTACCGACAACTCGCCGCTGCCTTCGAACACGGTCTACTACGTGCTGGCAGACCCTAACTCGAACATGGTTTATTTTGCAACGGAGAAGGGTCTGTGCTCGTATCAGAGCGACGCAACCACACCGAACGAGAAGATGACGAAGGACAACGTTTATGCATACCCTAACCCCGTGACGCCCGACTACACTGGATACATCACCGTGGTGGGTCTGAGCTATAACGCCGACGTGAAGATTGTGACCTCGAACGGCACTCTCGTAAACCAGGGCAGAAGTACGGGCGGTTCGTACCGCTGGAACGGATGCGACCTAAAGGGCAAACGCGTGGCGAGCGGCATATACATGGTAGAGGCAGCCACCGAAGACGGCGGCAAGGGAACGGTCTGCAAGATAGCTGTTATCAACTAACTCTCGGTGGATATGATTTCTGTTTGCATCGCTACATACAACGGCGCAAGGTACATAGCCGAGCAGTTGGCGTCGATACTCAAGCAACTCTCTGCCGAGGACGAAGTGGTGGTGAGCGACGACGGGTCTACGGACGGCACTATCGACATTGTGCGCAGCCTCAACGACCGCCGAATACGCATCGTTGACGGACCGCGGCGCCACTCGCCTACGCTCAACTTCGAGTGGGCGCTGCGCAATGCCAAAGGCGAATACATTTTTTTTGCCGACCAGGACGACGTATGGCTTGAGGACAAGGTGACGAGATGCGTGGAGGAACTGCAGAAGTGCGACTGCGTGGTGAGCGACGCGAGGGTTACAGACGGCCTTCTGAATACAACAAGCGAGTCGCTCTTCCAACTGATGCACGTAAGACGCGGACGTCTCTCGAATCTTCTCTGGCGCAACGGCTACACGGGCTGTTGCATGGCGTTCAAGCGTGAGGTGCTGAGCAAGGCGCTGCCCTTCCCTACCGACATCCCGATGCACGACATCTGGATCGGCAACGTGGCGGCTTTCTGCTGCAGGCTGCACTTCATCGACGACCGTCTACTGCTGTTCCGCCGACACGACACGACAGCTTCGTGCAACGGCAAGGGAAGCACTTACTCGCTTTGGCAGAAACTTTCGTTCCGCTGGCACACGCTTAAGAATATCGTCAAACTGAAAACCGGAATAAGATAACCTTTTCTCAATACGCGATAGAAAAAAACGTAATCTATGACTCTTAGCATAATAATACCTATATATAATGTGGCAGACTCGCTGCGCCGATGCGTAGACAGCGTGCTTGCGCAGCGCATCAGCGACTGCGAACTGCTGCTCGTCGACGACGGTTCGACCGACGAGAGCGGACGAATAGCTGACGAGTATGCCGCTAAGCACGCTTGCATCAGGTGCTTCCACAAACCGAACGGCGGACTCTCCGATGCTCGCAACTTCGGACTGCAACATGCCGTGGGCAGATACGTAACGTTCGTGGACAGCGACGACGAGGTGGCGACTGATACGTATGCGCCGCTGCTCGATGCGCTCGCCAAACATGCCGAATACGACATCATCGAATTCACGATGCTGCAGAAGCCTGGTTTGCCCGACGAGACGCTGTTCCAGCCTGGCGAACATGTCTTCGACGATGCGCTCGACTGGCTCGCCTACATGGGTACGGAGCATTGCTGGGTGTGCAACAAGATATTCAAGCGCGAGCTGTTCGACAACGTGAGGTTCCCAATCGGAAAGAAATTTGAGGATATGCTGACGCATATCGAACTGATAAAGCAGCACCCGTGCATAGCTACCGTCAACCACGGACGCTACATCTACCATTATAATGCGGAGGGCATAGCGGCAAAGGACAAGGCTAACGGACTGACTTCGCTGCTCGAAGCACAGCTCACTCTGGTTGACAAACTGGGCATAGACACCCGTCAACGACGCTGGCACCGCCTGTATATGAACATGCTTACGGCGCAACTCTACACCTTCCGCCGCACAGAGACCATACTTCTGAAGCCTCAGCGTATAGCCCTTTCGGGTTACGCTACGTGGAAATACTCGCTGAAGGCGCTGCTCGTAGACACAATCGGTCTGCGAATGACGTGCCGTTTATTCAAAACATTAAGCCGATAAGATTATGAAGATTGTATATATTGTTGAGGATTTCGCCGAGAACGGCGGTGTAGAACGCATTGTCTCGCTGAAGGCTAACGAGCTTTCAACAAAGTACGGGCACGATGTGACGATAGTGTCTGTGTACAAGGACGAACGCCCCGTGCTGTATAGTCTCGACAAGAGCATAGGGTTCGTGAGACTCGACGTGCCGTTCGCCACAAAAAGCCACGGACGCATTGCGACACTCGCAAGTAGGGTGGCGACGCTCGCACGTGCTGCAAGCCGACTCAACAAGGCGGTGAAGCAGCTCGACCCCGATATCATCTTCTTCACCACAACGCTCGGCGCACTGCTTCTTCCGTTCTGTCGCACGAAGGCAAAGCGTGTGTACGAGTCGCATCTTGCGCGTCCGTTCAACCCGTACCAGCAGTTGTTCTGGCTCACAAAGCGTAGCGCCGACGCCGTTATCTGCCTCACGATGGGCGACATGCACGCTTTCGGAGACGGCAGGAACGTGCGGCTGATACCCAACTTCATTGAGCAACCGAAACGCAGCGTGGCAGACTACGGCAGGAAGAAGGCGATAGCTGTGGGCAGACTGGAGAATCAAAAGGGGTTCGATATGCTTATCGACTGCTGGAAACGGGTGGCTGAACAGCATCCCGACTGGCATCTGGACATATACGGTGTGGGGGCGCTCCACGACAAGCTGCAAGAACAAATAGACCAGCTGTGTCTGAACGACTATATCACACTCTGCGGACGCTCCAACAACATAATGGATGTCTACCCAGAATACAGTCTGCACATCATGTCGTCGCGCTATGAGGGTCAGCCGATGACGCTCATCGAGGCGCAGGCGTGCGGTCTGCCTTCTGTTGTATTCAACTTTAAGTTCGGTGCGGCTGACATTGTGCAGAACGGCGTCAACGGCATCATCGTGGAGCAGAACGACTGCAAGGCGTTCAGCGAGGCACTTTGCAAAATGATGAGTTCGGAGGATATGCGCAAGAAGTACGGAGAGAATGCGCTCGAAGTGGGCAGACAGTACTTCAAGGATAATGTTTTTGGAAAGTGGGTTGAGCTTATCAACACCCTAAAACAATAGGTTCGGTGACCGTGCGGCGAACGCGGTCCGATTGGATGGCGAACGCGGTCCGATCGGGCGGCGTACGGAATCCAATCGGATTGCGAACGCCGCACGATGCTAAAGACTATAATTTAGCATGCTAAAGACTATAATATAACTGTTCATATTGCTTCGCTACAAGGCGATAATCGTGATACTTATGAACAAACTGTATACTCTCTTGCGCCATTCTTTCGAGCATGCCGTCGGTGAAGAGGGCGCGCTCTATCGCCGCGATGTTCTCCTCGTCGGGCACATCGGGGCGCACGTTGATTATCGGGCGCAGCGTATCCTCGCCAATAAACTCATAGTATTCTTCTTCGCCTCCACCTATGACAACCGTTCCGCGTGCCATTGCCGCGAGCGAATTCATCGACGGGGTGTAGCTGTATAGCTGGTCGACAAGCACGTCAGCCTCAGCAAGCAGGTGCATGTACTCGTCGTAAGGCACTCCTTCTACGTACTTAATCTGCACCTTGCCGGGATGTCTACGCGCCACCTCCTCAACGAAGGCTGCTATCTTCATTGCGCCCTTCATGAAGTCGCGCTTGGGCTGAAGACCGATGAGGAGGGTGAGAGGGTGAGGTGGTGAGGTGGTGAGATTTGTTGGGAGTTGAGAGTCGTTGGGGTGAGAGGGTGATGGTGTGTCATTACCCAGACATTTCACCATCTCACCATCACACCATCTCACCATCTCTTCACACTCCATGGGCAGCGGGATGTAATGGAGTTTGGCTGCATAGGGCGGTTCGTTGTAATCGAGCCAATACTCGTAGAGACAGGGCACGAGGGCATCAGCCATGTGGGTTGTCTTACGCCACGAAGCCTCAGCACCGTGCTCAACGACTTCAGCGATGCGGTCGCGATGCAGCTCGGCGTTCTGCAGCTGTCCGCTCCAATAGGTGTCGGAATAGGCAGGTACGCCCTGCGCCTGACGGCGGAATATCTGCGGGTCGTCGCCGAAGCAGCCTTTCACGACGCGGCGGTTGGTGAGTTTGAGGAAGCGCAGCAGCAGCGTGTTCCAGCGATACATGAGCGGCACAAACTGATAGTTGTGTATCTGCACCACGTCGTTGCCGCACAGTTGCGGCAGATGGCGCAGCAACTGCCACACCACTCGCAAGCCGCCGAGCTTGCCCCAACGCCCGTCGCGGCGCAGGTCGATGTCGCGCGGAGCATCGTGCCAGCCATTGCCGTCAGACATGGTCAGCACGCGGTGTCCACGCTCTACGAGTCCTTTCTTCAGTGTGTTGTGAAGAAAGCTCGCCTCGCCTATCAACAGTATCTTCATATATCGTCTTTTTTATGATGGTGATGTGGTGAGATGGTGATGTGGTGAGATATGTGGGGTAATGTCAACACCTCAACATCTCAACATCTCAACACCTCAATATCTCACAACCGCTTGAAGTTGCCGTTACCGTCGAGCACCTCGTAAGTCTCTACCGTGACACGCTTGCCCTTTATCTGCAGCACGTCGAACGAAGCGTTGCCGTCCTCGTCGCGCCAGGCGTTATTCACCTGATGGATGTCGTAGCCACGATAGTGCTCTACCGACTTGGTGTGAGTGTGACCGACAAAGAACGCAGCGAGGTTATAGTGCTCAAGAATGTCGAAGAGCTGCGTGCGCTGCTCCTCCGTCCACCACTCCAACGCCCACGCGTCGAAGCCGTAGTGCTGCACGTAGACCACCGGCTTGCCGTCGGAAGCGTACTTCTTCAGGTCGTCGGCAATCCACTGCATGTTGCTCTCGCAGTAGGTGGTGTCGCCGGCAGCGAGTTGTCCGCACACGAAGTGAACACCGCCGATGTCGAACGAGTAGGAACGCGACGAGCGGTGTATGTTCAAGATGCGTCCAGCCTGCTTCATGTCGAGCAACGTAGAGTCGAGGTAATGGAGATTGAACTCCATACCTATGCGATTCTGCTCTGGTCTGCCACTCTCGGGCGAGATATCGTGGTTGCCGAAGGTGGGATACGTGTCGTAGTGAATCTGACGGTAGCCGGGTCCTCGTTCCCAACGCTGTCGGTAGAGGTCGAGAATCTTCGGATTCGACTTGTCGAAGAGGTCGCCGGCGAGTATCACGCCGTCGATGCGTCGCTGGTCGCCGAGCGCATTGATGGCGAGCACATGGTGGAACTGGTCGGTCTCTGGCGGCATATCGAAATGCAGGTCGGCAGCAATGACGACGGTGCAGTTTGCCTCTCGCTTCTTCTCCGACGCGTAGCCGTTGAGGGCTGAGAGCGCAAAGAGCAGAAGTGTGGCGAATATCATTTTTGTAAGCATAGTGAGATGTTGAGGTGGTGAGATGATAAGATGTTGAGATATGTTGTGGTGGTAAGATGTTGTTATGTTGAGATGTTGAGATATGTTGTGGTGATAAGATGTTGAGATATGTTGAGGCGGTGAGTTGTGCGGAGTAATGTCAACATCTCAACACATCAACATTACATATCTCACCATCTCAACACCTCAACAGCAGAACGCAACTAAATTGCGTTCTGCCCAACCTTGATCTCCTTCTCCACACTCTCGCCGTCGCCCCAGATGAGCGTCAGCTTGAATGGGATATTCGTATTGATTGTAACTTTCGGTTTCTCGTTAACAGAACTGCGCTTAGCCACCTTGAACGAGATATTGCCGTCGGCACCGAGCGGATAGCGGTCGATGCCGTAAGCGTCGAGCAGCTGCACATCGAGCGTCACGTGCGAGTCCTGTATGTCGGCACGTATGCCGAAGATATACTCGATAAGGTCGGCGATTGGCGGCAGACCGGTCCAACCGACAAAGTCCTTGCGAGCCATGAAGCCCGGCGCAGCATCCTCCGGAGCATAATACTCCCAGAACGTGCCCGTCTTCTTATACACCTTCAGCACGTTGTTGTAATGGTTCATCACGATGTCGTGAGCCAGTCGGCGATAGCCTTTCTCCACGAGTCCCGAAACAACCATATAGTTGGTTCCGGGCCATACACCGCCTTCCCAGTAGCGTCCGTTAGCCTTATACTTCGGGTTGTCGGCAGCAAGCGACGCCACGCGGTGCGGACGGTTGAACTTGCAGGTGTCGTCGAGATGCTCCACGAGTCGGTCGAGGCGCTGCTTGGGCAGCACATCGGTATGCAAAGCCCAGTAAGCATAGATGCCCTGCGTCGTAGAGAGCGAGTCGTTGGCATACTGGTCGTAGAGGAAGCCGTCGCGCTCGCTCCACATATTCTTGTTGATGTACGCCGAGAGATTCTTTATGTCGTCCTCGAACTCCTCAATCTCCTGCCAGCGCTCAAGGTAGAAGCCCATCTTCAGCAGAATGTTCGCCACCATTATCTGCTGCAGGCAGGCGTCGAGCCATATCATGTGACCGTTGCTGTAGATAGTGTTGTAGCCTTCGGGCACACGTGGCATATTGTCCATGCCCGTGCCCCATCCGCTGCTCCAGTATGTACCGTTGCGCCAGGTGCGGTTGAGCTTGAGCCACTTGTAGTAGGCGGCAAGCACGGGGAACACCTTGTTCAGACGATTGTCGTCGCCGAACTGCGTGTAGTAGAGCCACTCCGACCACGGCAGCAGGTTCGGACCAGTAGATGTAGGGTCGTAGCGACCGAAGCAGTCGGAGCCGTCGGCGCGTATCTCGCGGCATATAAAACCGTCGGGATGCTGCTTGGCGTAGAAGTTATCGAGAGTTTTCTGGAACGGGAAGAAGTTTCGGCCATAGCGGCAGAACATGGTTATGAACGCGTCGTCCCACATGAATATGTTGCCGTTGTAGGCCGGGGCGATGTAGCTTGTGACGAATCCCGAGTCGTCGAGCGGCTGGCAGATGTTCTTTATTCCTATCTGCCATGCTTTCCAATACATTTCAATCTCCTTGTCGTGACCGTCCCAATATGGAGCGGGCAGAACCTTCCTGGCCTGTTCGAACGTGCCCGGTGTGGTCTTTTCCACCTTTGCCGTGCGGAAGGTGTTCTCGGCTACGAGGGTCTGCATGACGTACGTGTTCTTGTACGGCAGCTTGTACAGCGGCGAACCGGACGATATCAGGTTCTGTGCGCCGGCCGTTGTCGTGATTGCGGCGAGCGCAATCAGCATTATGCTTTTTCTTATCATGTTGTTTGTATGAGATGTTTTATTTGTCGGTTGTTTATGACGCATGACGCCGGATGAGGCTTATACGTCTGAGCGTGGGCGCGTAATCAGCGTTCCATCAGCGCCTTTATCTTCCAGAAAATGTCGGTGTTCTCCATTATGCCTGTGAAGTTCTCCGCGCCCGGACCGAACGCATAGACGGGCACCATTACGCCGGAATGGCTGCCGGTGGAGAAGCGGCATGTTATCTTTCCCTGCTCTTTGTCGCCGTCGATGAGCGTCAGTCCGCCCGTCTCATGGTCGGCTGTCACCACGACAAGCGTCTCGCCGTCCTGCGCCGCCCACTTCATCACCTCGCCGATGGTGCGGTCGAAGTCGTGGGTTTCCTTCATAAGCATGTCCAGTTGGTTGAAGTGTCCGTAGTCGTCTAGCTGCGATCCTTCTATCATCATGAAGAAACCCTTTTTGTTCTGGTTCATGAGCGATATGCCTTTGAGTGATGCACGTGCCAGAAGGTCGCCGCGCTCGTCGGGCAGGGGAGTGTCCACGTCGTAGGGAACGGCGAACACCTTGCCTTTGTTCCATGCCGAGAGGTCGTCCCATGAGCGTGATATGTGGTAGCCTTTCTGCTTCAGCTCGTCGAAGATGTTGCGGCCGTCCTTGCGGTTGGTGAAGTATTTTGCGCCGCCGCCGAACGCATAGTCGATGCCGCAGTCAACATAGTCGGCTATGATTTCCTGCTCGTTGTCGCGGTCGGAGTTGTGACAGCAGAAGTCGGCTGGCGTGGCATCCCACAGGCGGCACGTGACGGCTATGCCCGCATCCTTGCCGAGCGACTTTGCCACATCGCACAGGGTGGTGAGCGGTTTGCCGTCAGGATCTACTCCCACAGAGTGGTATTTGGTCTTATGTCCGGTGGCAAGCGCGGTGCCGCCGGCTCCTGAGTCGGTGATGAGCTTGTCCGTGCAGTAGGTTTTCGACAGTCCGGTGTATTGCGCGTTTTCCAGCCACAGCCGGCCGTGGTTGGCTGTCCATGCTGAATATACGTGCATAAGGCTCATGCCATCGCCTATCATCAGTATGACGTTTTTCACCTTCTTGCCTTTAGGCGGAGTGATTTTCTCCACAGTGTACGGATTTTCGCAGATGTAAGTCTGCGGCTTGTCGTTTTGCGATTTTGCCGGTTGCATTGTCAGCACCAGTGCGCAGATTAGCAGAATACTTCTGATATTCATAATAGATAAGTTTTATTGTTGAGCGTATTGTGCGCCATGGCTTTTGTCGTATCAATTCATACGGCCGGCATACATACGCGTAATGACACAGACAAAGTTACAATTTTTTTGTTTATCATGGGCTTATGGCGGAAAATAAGTTGACGGGTTAGGGAAAGGAAAATAAAAAACGGATGGTGCGGACCGCCATATATCAATCCGTTCCATCCGTTTATGGTTATGCTCGTGGAGCACGTTTGTTTAGAGTTTCACCTCAATGCCGTCAGTCAGATTGCCGCTTGCCTGGCGCACACCATTGTCTGTTATTACCTTGACTATCGCCATGTTTCCTGATTTCAGGCTCATGAGTCCGTCCTGTCCGGTAATCTTCACGACAACACTGTTGCCTTGTTTCTCGGCCACATACTTCTGCATGCAGTACTGTTTCTTCTGGAAGTCCCATCCGTCGCCGGCGTCCCAGTAGAGCTCGCCCTGCGCCTTGCCGTTCTCGTCGAGACATACAATAAGTGTCAGAGGGTCGAGAGACTCTTCGATGGTGTTCTGTATCACCTTTCCGGTCGGGATGATCGCGCCGCCGCGTATTTTCAGGTTGGCCTGATATTTGTCTGTCTTGTCGCCGTCAACCAGTGAGAGTTCGCGCCAGATGCCTTTAGGATAGTTGGCTTTCTCTACGAATGCCGGTACCACCATGAGGTTGTCGCCTACGAGGAAATATTGCTCCTCGGCACGCAGCGACAGGTCTTTCGGGTCGGCGAAGAATGCCGGGCGCATGATAGGCATGCCATCGGTGGCAGCCTCGTGCATCAGTGTGTAGAAGTAAGGCAGCAGGATGTAGCGGCGCTCTATGGCTATGCGCGATGCCTTTTCCACTTCCGGACCGAACGCCCATGGCTCCTTGTTGTTGGTGCCGGCGCAGGCATGACCGCGTGAGAAAGGATAGAACGCACCGAAACCAATCCAGTTTCCGAAGAGGTCGCCGTTGGCATTGAAGAGGAATCCGCCTATGTCGGCACCGCTTATCGGTTGTCCTGACAGACCGAGTGTGAGCGACATCGGGATTGAAAGTTTCATGTGTTCCCATGTCGAACCGTTGTCGCCGGTCCATGTTGCGGCGTAGCGCTGACCTCCGAGGAAGTTGGAACGTGTGAGGATGAACGGACGTTTATCGGGACGTGCGCTCAACATGCCTTCGCGTGACGACCTTACCATCAGCATGCCATACACGTTGTGATACTGCAGATGAGTGCCCTGTGGCAGGTCGCCGCCTCCGCGGTGTATGTTGTCCTCGGGCATTGTCTTGTTGGGTGTGTCGTTTATCTGCGGCTCGTTCACGTCGTTCCACACACCGTCAACGCCCTGAGCGAGGAAGTCTTTGTACAGTCCTGCCCACCATTTCTGTGCTTTCGGGTAGGTGAAGTCGGGGAATGCGGCTGCTCCCGGCCATGCGTCGCCGTGGAAATTCTCGCCTTTTGCGGTCTTCACCCAGATGTCGTTTTCGGTTCCTGACTTGTAAACGAAGTAGTCGGGATCTACTTTTGCGCCCGGGTCAATCATCCATGTGGAGTGGAATCCACGCAGATGAAGGTCGCGGTTTACGGCTTTCGGGTTAGGGAACTTTTCGGGACTGAACGTGAAAATGCGGTAGCCGTCCATGTAGTCGATATCCATCCAGATGGCATCACACGGTATGCGCTTGTATCTGAATGTGTCGGCCACCTCGATGACACGGCTGTCCGGCTGATAGGAGAAGCGGCACTGATGATATCCAAGAGCCCAACGCGGTATCATAGGTGTGGTGCCCGTGAGCTCGGCCAGTCCGCGCACGACAGCCTGCGGCGACTCTCTGTCGATGACAAACACTCTGAACGGTACGCCCTCGCTGCGCAGTTCAATCTTGTTGTCGGTGCAGCTGAGGATGGCTTTCCATGTCGTGTCGAACAGGATACCGAACGCCGTGCCGTCTTTTCTCACACCCATCATCCACGGATGCGACTGATACAGGCGTGTTCCGTTGTCCACACTGTATGCTCCTGAGTCGGTGTTCCAAAGCTTTATTGTCTTTCCGTTTCTCAGCAACGGGCCCGTAACCTCGCCTCCACCATACAGACTGGTGCCGTCGGGTACTCTGAGTACGGCGTTTGCCTTGCCGTCTGTGGTGGAGAATTCCGGAATGAGTTTCCATCCGGAAGGCAGCTTGCCCTGCTCCTGCGGTTCTTTTACTATTGCCAGCGAAGGAATCTTGCTTGCGTCATAGCCTTTCGGTATGAACTTCGCAATGCCGTTTCCAACCATTACGCTGCGCTTGATTTTTACATTTTTTGTGGCTGCCGAGACCGTTGCCGGTATGGCAATGAGAGCCAGACATACCACAAAGAGCTTAAATCTGAGATTGCTTTTCATACTATTATTTATTAATTGCATAATTGTCTCCTGTAATTTTTATGGTTGTTTCACGGCAAAAAAGGTTCTCGGTCGTAGGTAATTTTACGCAAAGATACAGAAAATATTGGTAAAAGAAGCAGGTTTTTCAATGCAAAGCATCATAAAATGTGATTTTATCTGTCATATTGTTTAAAATACATACTGCTAAGGTTGACATGTGTCAGAATGCAGTTTGACGCACATAATATAAAAACCGTGTCCGGACCCGGCATCATTCTGTAGCCTCGTTGAGGCTTTTATTGATGCTGTAGGTCCGGACACGGTCGTGCTTTATCCACCTGTTTGTGGTGGATTATGATTATTCTCTCAGGCTGGAAACGTTAGTCTATCTCCTCGTCTGCCTCATATCCGCCCATCTCGCGGATGGCATTCTTCAGCATGGTGTATTGCTGGTAGAGGTTGTTCACGGCTTCCTCGCCCTTGGTGAAGTCGTGCATCGGACTCTTGAGGAAGAAGCTCAGGAAACGCTGTATGCCGTAACGGCCGGCGCGGGCAGCAAGGTCGCTGAGCAGACACAGGTCAAGAAGCAGTGGAGCAGCGAGGATGGAGTCGCGGCAGAGGAAGTTTATCTTTATCTGCATGGGGTAACCCATCCATCCGAAAATGTCGATGTTGTCCCATCCTTCCTTATTGTCGTTGCGTGGAGGATAGTAGTTTATGCGCACCTTGTGATAATAGTTGGTGTAGAGATCCGGTTGTTCCTCCGGTTTGAGAATTGTCTCGAGAGTTGACAGTTTGCTCACTTCCTTGGTGTGGAAGTTGGCCGGTTCGTCGAGCACGAGGCCGTCGCGGTTGCCGAGAATGTTGGTTGAGAACCATCCGCTCAGTCCGAGGCATCGTGTGCCGATGATTGGAGCGAATCCGCTCTTCACGAGAGTCTGTCCGGTCTTGAAGTCCTTTCCGGCGATAGGCATCTTGGTCTGCTCTGCCATTTCCCACATTGCCGGTATGTCAACAGTTGTGTTCGGTGCGCCCATGATGAATGGTGCACCTTCTGCCAGAGCTGCGTATGCGTAGCACATGGACGGAGCCACGTGCTCGCGGTCGTCGTCTTTCATTGCCTTTTCGAGCGCAGCGAGAGTGCCGTGCACCTCTTCGCAGTAAGGCACATATATCTCAGTGGAAGCCGCCCAGATGACAACGATGCGCTCGCACGCGTTCTTCTCCTTGAACTCGCGTATGTCCTGACGCAGCGCCTCGGTCATCTCCCAGCGTGTCTTGCAGTCTTTCACGTTGTCGCCGTCGAGACGTTTGGCGTAGTTCTTGTCGAAAGCCGCTTTCATCGGGACGATTTTCTCCAGCTCGTCGCGCACGGGTTCGATGTCCTTTTCCTTCAGAACCTCGGCATACATGGCTGCCTGGTAGGCGTTCTGAGGATATACATCCCAGGTTCCGAAGACTATATCGTCGAGCTTGGCCAGTGGCACGATGTCGGCGTAGTGCAGATATTGCTTCTCGCTTCCTTTGCCTACGCGAATCTTGTCGTATTGAGTCATAGACCCGATGGGCTTAGTCAGTCCTTTGCGTGTCATGAGTACACCGGTCATGAATGTCGTTGCCACGGCACCGCATCCTACGACCATGATTCCGAGTTTCCCGTTTGCGGGTCTAACGTTTGTCTGTTTCATTTTGTCGTGTTTTTAATTATTATGGGTTTATAATTTGTAATAATCAGGTATAACAGGCAGTCGCCGCTGCCATTGGAAAAACATTCCATAGCCCGCAAAGTTAATTATTAAAAACTTTACGGTGGTCCAAATGTCTTGTTTTTTTATCATTAATTAGTAAAAATGAACTTCATTTTGTTTTTGCTGCATATACAAAAGTAATGAAACATTAAAAAAATGTTGTATCACTTTGTGTTGCCAAATTAAAATACTAACTTTGCAATCAGTTAGATAGATAAAACGAAACGTTTTAAGTAAATTTTAATAATTATGGTAAACTACAAAGATTTAGGCTTGGTGAACACACGTGAGATGTTCAAGAGAGCCATTAATGGAGGTTATGCTATTCCTGCTTTCAACTTCAACAACATGGAGCAGCTGCAGGCTATTATCAAGGCTTCTTCTGAACTGAAGTCTCCGGTTATCCTTCAGGTTTCCAAAGGTGCGCGCAACTACGCAAACCAGACACTTCTGCGCTATATGGCTCAGGGTGCTGTTGAGTATGCAAAGGAACTCGGATGCAAGCATCCTGAGATCGTTCTGCACCTCGACCACGGTGACAGCTTCGAACTCTGCAAGAGCTGCGTGGACATGGGCTTCTCTTCAGTAATGATCGACGGTTCATCACTTCCATACGATGAGAACGTAGCACTGACAAAGAAGGTTGTTGACTATGCTCATCAGTTCGACGTAACAGTTGAAGGCGAGCTCGGCGTTCTGGCCGGTGTTGAGGATGAGGTTGCTTCTGAGGAATCTCACTATACAAAACCGGAAGAAGTTATCGACTTCGTAACAAAGACAGGTGTTGACTCACTTGCCATCTCAATAGGTACAAGCCACGGTGCTTATAAGTTCAAACCGGAGCAGTGCACACGCGACCCGAAGACCGGTCGTCTGGTTCCTCCTCCATTGGCATTCGATGTTCTTGACGCTATCATGGAGAAACTGCCGGGATTCCCAATCGTACTCCACGGCTCTTCTTCTGTTCCGCAGGAGTATGTTGACATGATCAACCAGTATGGCGGAAAACTGCCTGACGCAGTTGGTATTCCTGAGGAGCAGCTCCGCAAGGCAGCCAAGAGCGCTGTTTGCAAGATCAACATCGACTCTGACTCTCGTCTGGCCTTCACAGCAGCTGTACGTAAGGTATTCGCTGAGAAACCGGGTGAGTTCGACCCGCGCAAGTACTGCGGACCGGCTCGTGACCTCATGATCCAGCTCTACGAGCACAAGATCAAAGAGGTTCTCGGATCTGACGGCAAGCTGGCTCAGCTCGACTAATAACAACCGGGCATACCGGTAAAACAGATATAAGTCCTTTTGCGTAAGCCTTTCGGGGCAGAGCAAAAGGGCTTTTTTTATGCTCATATAATAACAATCGGTGTAATTACTTTGTCTTTCATTCCCTTATATAAATTCTTGTGGAGAGGTTTGTCATGCGTGATAAATAATGTGTAGCAATGTCTTTGAAGCATTGCGGGAATCAAGAGATGTTCCTTATCTGTTTTTATAGGAAAGATCTGTTTTTAAACCGTTGGTATGATGTGATATTATTAATAATGAACATATGGTGTAGGTTTTATTTCAGAAACTCTTTTTCTCATTATGAAGCCGGCGGATGTGCAAACATAAAAAAACGATGCACGCTGATAATGAGAGTGTGCATCGTTTGCGGGTTACCGACAGCTGGAATTTAGTATGTTGTTACCATTCCGTGGTCCACGACGAGTTGTTGTCTTTAGCTCCGATGTTGTCTTCGTCGAAGCCCGGGTCTGTATCCTCGCCCACATCTATTGGTGGCGTACTTTCGTCTTTGTTTGGTGTCCATTGAAGTCCGTTGCTTCCGGCCAGTATCTCAGTGCCGATGATTCTTATGTCTTCTATTTTTGGTGCTGAATAAGTTTTCTTCATATCTATCATTATTTTATGATCAGTTTCTTTCCGTTGATGATATATATGCCTTCCGGCAGGTTGTCAGTATTCTCTATCTTTTGTCCGCTGATGTTGTATATGTGGCTGTCGGCATTTTCTATGTTGTCGGTGATGCAGTCAATGCCTGTCGCCGTGTTGTTTACGCTGAACTTTGCTAGTGGAGTGTCATCATCTGTCTGATAGTCTATCCAGCAGCGGTAGCCTTTCATCCAATATTCTTTTGATGTGTGGAACAGATTGCCGTTGCTGAAGATATAGCAGTCTATAGGCAGAGGCTGGTTGCTGACGTAGCTTCCAAGATAGCTCAGCTCGGGAGTTTTCTCCGACGTCACCTTTATTACAGTGTTTTTGTCGTTCTTCATCTGATAGTCCACGCCGGAATTCACGATGTATATCGGGCCCTGTACCACGCCGTCTTCTATCGATTCGTACTGCTCGTCGGCAGGATGTTTCTCTGTTTCGGCTTTCTCAATGTAGATGATGTAAGGAATATTTTCCTTGAGATATGTGCCGTCTGATTCCTGTACGGTCTTGAAGTTTATGATTCTGTTGTTGCCTTCATTTGTCACACAGTCAATTTCGGAGAGACGGGCGCCGATGCCGAATGCTTCGTGGAACTGTTTTTTGGTGAGTGATACGGGCAGTACGAGTGAGTTCCACTTGCCGCCGTTGAATGTGCGGCGCAGTATCATGCGGCAGTTGTTGTAGTCGTGGCTCTTCTCCAGGTCAACGGTCTCGTCAAGCACGAGTTCCTGAACGCATGGTTCCGGGTCGAGCTGGTCGGGCGTACCGTCCTGATTGTAGTCGTTGTTGATGGCCATGCCGTAGATGCCGAATGCGTTAAGGGCATCTAAGACTTTCACCTGCGTGAGCTTTATCTCATCGAACTCATAAGGAGAGGTTATGCATATATAGCCTTTGGTGCCGGTGTAGCCGAGTACGTTGGCATTGAGTACTTTGAACTTGGTGTCGCTGCTTGAGTTTGATGCTACTTTCTTACCGTTTCTGTAAAGCTCGAACTTGAAGTATTCAGCCAGTCCCAGACCGAGCAGGGCGTTGCCGTTGGTTGTCACGAGGACGAGTTGCTGTTTAGGTGAGATGGTCTTTCCTATCTTTACTGCCACAGTGGTGCCGTTGCCCACAGTGATGCCTATGGGGAATGTGTAGGCATTGTCGAGATCGTCGTCGATCAGGCGGGACAGGTCAGACGGTGTCTTTCCTACGTTGGCGACACTGAACGATATTGTTTCCTTTGCGTCGATAGATGCTCCGGTGTTTTTCAGTGAAACTATTTTTGAGCCGTGGAGAGGATCGCTTTCGCCGTCGGTGTTATCGACAAACGCGTAATAGATGTTCATCTGGTTCAGATCAAGACTGAGTGCTCCGGATGTGTAGAGCACCATTGCGTCGAATTCGGTCCCGACAGGAACGCTTACAGAGAATTTCACGCGCTGTGTGTTCTCGTCGCCTATGAGTCCTGTAGAGAGTACAGAGTTGTCTTTTATTATTCCGCTTTCCACTACCTCGCCGTTCTTATACAAGCGTATGTTGAGGAAGTTGAGCAGTTTGGCGTTCAGAACATTGTTTCCGCCGGAAATGACAAATCCTGCCTTCACGGCTTCTGTTCCGTCGCTTATCAAGCCGTTTTTGGCCTTTACGCCTATAATGTTTTTGTTGGATAGCAGCTGTACGCCTCCTGTGTAGTAGGCATAGTCGCGTATTGATGGTGTGACGAGCGCGTTTGCATTGCTGAGATTGCTCAGCAGGTCGATGCCCCAACCTTCGCCGGTCATCACCTCATATTTGTCGTTGTCGTTGCTGTTGGTGAGTGGTGTCTCTTCGAGTTTGACGGTCGGTATGCCGTAGTTTATCACGACGTCTTCCGTGCAGCCGTCATCGGCTGTGGCTGTGAATACGTAACGTCCGCTTTCGGTCAGCCCTGAAACCTCGCCGGTCTGTTCGTCAAGAGTGAATCCTGACTGTACTTCGCTTTCACGGCTGATGCTCCATTTGACGTTTATTGCCGGATTGTGTAACAGTTTGTAGTGATTGTCGCAGTCGCATATGTCGAGGTCGGCAGACGGGTTGATGTCGCAATGATGCTGTCCTTTTTGCGGTTCCAGATCGATGAATGCGTATTTTGCTGATTTTCCACCCAGGTCAAGTCCTACACCGGCAAAATAGAACTTGGCTTCGGAGAAGTCCATGCCGGCCCGTACGGCAAATGTCGCGTCACCCACTTTTGCCAACGCCACCTTCAGTACGTCTGTTGACAGAGTGTGTGTCTCTGTTTTACGGTTGACATCGGTAAGTGTTATTACTGCTGTAGTGCCTGCTCCGATTTCGGCTATAGATCCCTGATTTATGACAAAGCCTACCTGTGTGCCGGCTGTGAACGGGTTGGTACCGTTTTGGGCGACACCTTTCACGGCAACGCTTCCGTTTACTCCCAATACCTCCAGAACGCTGAGGTCTGTAAGATCGTCGTTTATGAGATTATAACTGTTGCGGTGTCCAATTCCATTTGAGTTTGTCCAGTCGTCAATATTCCATTTTCCGTATGGCTCGACATGTGTTCCGATATATTCGCTGTATGCCGGCATTCCGTTGTCGGATTTCTGTGTTATGGTGAAGTGACGGGCTTTTCCTGCGAATGCATATTTCACTTGTATGGCCTTGCCCACATCAGCGCTGATGCCACCCACCTGCACTATTTGTATCTCGTCGAACTCGCCTGGCGCGTTGGCGTGTATCTCTCGGCTCATGTCTTCACCGCCTATCTGTATGAGCGAGATGTCAACTCCTGTGTTCATGTCTGAGCTCACGGTCTCGCCGACATACGAGTCGTCGGCGTCTTCTGGTTTGACGAGCTCGCCGTTCAGGTAGAATCTGATTTTGTAGATGCTCACTACGTCGATGCCGAGTATGGACGATGAACCGCCGAGCATGAATCCTGCTTGTGTGCCTGCGGCATACCTGTTGCCAAGGTCGCGCACACTCACTAACGGGCTGTATCCTATGCCTACATCGGCTACACACGGAATGGTGGCGTTGTTTGTAAGGTCGTCATCGCAAAGGTTCTCAAGGTTGGTCTGGATGTTCAGCACCTTGATGCCGTCGCTGCCGAAACGGTTGACCATACATCCGCGACCCACGAGTGCCCTGCGGTTGCTCAGATAGTTCTCTTCGTCAGAGTTGCTTTCCTGCCACAGTTTCCTATCGTCAGAAACGGAATTTTCGGCTCCTATGGCTCCAAGGGATATATATCCCAATAAAAATAGTGCCAGAAATCTTCTAAGCACATACGTACATTTTAAGTTCATAATTGTTTTTGTAAAATATATAATTGTATGTTCATATATGATACTAATATCATGTCATTTGTGATGTCCGTTATCTGAACGCGTTTTTAGAATACAGAAAGCAATTTTTTATTCATGTTTATTGCTATGATATAGCATGGAATTTTGAAGAGTATATATATCCTTGACGTATGTGTCAGGTGTCGGTGGATATGATATGCCTCCTTAATTAATTTTGGGTGCAAAATTAATAACGTGAGTCCTAAATTCGTCTTTTTTTTTTTTTTTTGATAAAAATTAAGATTTCGGGGCAAAAATGTATGATGTGTTCTTTTCTGTATGATATTTTTGGTTTTGTGTTTTCAGAACACAGACCGATGCCTGTCGTCCAAAAAACTCTGTATTATTGTCGGGAAGTCCGGCTGTTGGTTTGGTTGAGGTTGTGGTTGGTGGCGTATGTACAAAGTGTTGAGGAAATGTCGGGATGAGCGTGAATCAAGTCTGATAAACCGACAATGACATAACAATAAATCGATCATATAACAATAATAAATCGACTACGCCATAACAATAAAATATTTATTGTGCCCTTTTCATCACCTAATATCACCGTTTTCGAAGGCAAACTGAAGGACGAACTTACGATTTTTCTTGATTTTATTTTGACAAAATATTTTCGCAAAAGAGGTGTA
>ERZ779669.708-NODE-708-length-18719-cov-7.159826_pt1 | contig 18719 bp, 14 predicted proteins | sample MGYA00511372_ERZ779669 | MGnify/ENA primary metagenome ERZ779669 (study PRJEB29588, sample SAMEA1967891) | human gut metagenome | biome: human gut; feature: human-associated habitat; material: faeces | place: Denmark | collected 2008/2010 ... | reverse complement strand
ATTTTTATGCTTTATAGGCTGCCGGAAAGTGAACGGGTATGCTCCGGAATATGTATTTTGTGTTTCCTTTTTACAGAAATCAGCATCAGCAGGGGATAATTTACCTGCTTTTCCTACTAATTCATTCTCAACGGTACTCATTATTTACGCTTGTTTACGGTTAAACTTAGTTTTATGATTACTTTCACGGAGTATCTCGAGTACACCATAGACATCAAACGATATATATTTCCCTTTATTGAAGGTTACATCGTCCAGAATTCCTTCCGCTCTCCATCTCGCTACTGTACTCGTCGATACCTTTAATATTCCAGCAAGTCCTTTGATTCCAAAAGCCATCCGTGGAAGATTCAGATAATCAGTTGTGGAAGTTTGGTTTGCTTCCTTTTCCATTTCTACCTTCTCTTTCAGCAAGAACTTTTCCAGTTCTTCACCTTTAGCGTCTATTACCTTATCAGATAATAGTACTTCTGGTTTGTTTGTTTTTGATTCCATAATGATATTATTTTTAATTAATAATAATTTGTTCTTGTCAGAACGGATACAAAGGTGAGTGTCTTTTTTTAGGTAAACAAAGGTGTTACAAGTTATATCACGAAGTTACAGGTTGTTACAATAGGATATAAAAAAAGCGTCCTTGAAGTGGACGCTTTGTCTAAAAAAGAATTTCCATTATAGAATTTTCTTCACTATATCATATATTCTATTTGAGTTAGTTTCATTTGTTTGTAAAGTTCCTTTTGGGTCAGTATTTCTAGAATAGGAAGCTTTTATATTATTTGTTTTAGTTCCGAAAAAAGATTCTGTTTTTTTCCAACACTTTTCTTTAGAAACTCCTAAAGTCTGAATAAATACCCCAAGAGATTTATCATCTACAATCCATTTTAAATTTTCTATTTTATCAGGCTTCCCTTTTCCTGTGAGACGATAACAAAACAAACGTATATCTGTGTTAGCGTCCAAGAAAGTACCTTTTAATTCATTATATAGATACTCTACTTCACTTGATTTTAATGCTAAGCCAAAATGTTGTTCTGTATCCTTATCCGGTGATTCAGAATCTATATAGGACAGATTATCATTCTTTACTATTATCTGTAACGGAACTTTCTTTTTATCCAAATCATAGTCAACTATACTTATTTTGTTTAAATCCAGAATTCCCTCAAAAAAAGGAAATGGCAATGACAATCTCTCTCCTGTTTCTTTACACCACCACTCATATTCATATTGAATCAGTCCGGCATAATCTTGTTTTTGAAATGAAGGAATCATAGCCCTATTGATGTTACTAGAGAGCATATCTGACATTAAATAAAATCCCAGTTTTACGATATGTTGAGGGGCTTCATAGATAAAATAATACAAAATAAAAAATAAGTCTAATAGTATGAAATCGTATTTATCGTCAAACTCTTCAGATACAGTATCATCCAAATCTTTAAAAGATTTGAATTTAGTACTATTATTGATAAAAAAATCAATTATGTCTTGTGGTAAAACATCTTCAATATTACATCCTTCATTAAAAAATAATTTAGCTGTATCTTGAATAATAATCATCCGTTCTTTATATATTAAATGATATTTTTCGACTGTATATTTCACATCTTTAAAAAAGTAAAATACATTTTCCCAAGATTCACTTTTACAAGCCTTTATGAAGCTACTTCCATAAAAGCTTATTATGCCCCATAAGGACAAACGAAATAATTTATCATCATTAACAAAAGAATGCAAATAATCATATATTTCAAGAATCAAATTAAATGATTCTTCTACATTATCTATATTTTCTATATTATTCACTTTAGAAATAAGACTTCGTGCATCCTCTACTCCTAACCTTTGTAACATATATTCAGGATTAGAATGAGTATTGATTGCTAATCGTATTCCCAAAAATAAAGAATAGTTAGAAAATATAATTGTAGTATCACTAATAGGTAAATTTCCAATATCTTCCCTACTATTATCATTGTTTATAGTATTATTTATTAAGGATATAAACTCATTATTCACCTTATCCGCTCCACGATGAGGGAAAGTGTTCTCATCCAATTTTGCTATACCTTCTATTATCCTTAATGCAAAAATTTCTCCGATATTAGTAATACTTGTATTTTTAATATTAGGATTATCATCAGAAAAAAAATCTTCTAAAACCTTTTTAGCAAATTCTTTGTACTCAGCATTAGTCATAACACCTACAATTTAAAGTTTAAACAAAAAAAGCAGTACCCGATAATCAACCAACCGAATACTGCTCTAAATATAAGAATTTATCTTCAAGCTATTTTCTTCACATACTCAAAAAGTTTTTTTAACTGTTCAGAATCCATTTTATCAAGCTTCTCAATGATACCTGACTTATATTGATGGGTATTCCATTTGTCCATCTCCATTTTCTGAGTTTCATCCGCTACTTCAATATAAGGTTTCATACTCTCATAATCCGAATGTCCCGTGCAGCTCATCACTACACTGGGAGGAATGCCAAGAGCTAAAGAACAACATACAAAGGTTCTTCTGGCATCGTGACAGCTTATCTGTTCCCAAAATTTATAGGTATCTTCATGCCGAGTGTTACCTTTGAAATATACCTGTGTTATTTCTCTGTCTAGCCCAGCTAATTTCGCAGCTTCTTTCAGGTAATCATTCAGTTTCTGATTTGATGGTACCGGAAAAATAGTATCACCTTTATACCAAGCGTACTTATCAATAATCTTTTGAGCGTGTTCGTTTAGAGCGATACGAAGTTTATCATCTGTTTTTTCGGTACAGAAATCCAAATAACCGTCAATTACATTGCTTGGTCTTAGTTTAGCCAAGTCAGAATATCTTAATGAAGTGAAAGCCATAAAGCAGAACATATCACGAGCCTTTGACAGATATTCCTTCTCTTTTGGAAACTCATATTCAAAAAAGTGCATCAGCTCCTTGTATTTGAGGAAAGTTACAACTTTGGGAATAACCTTTAATTTAGGTTTAAACTCCAGCACACCAGGTTGTATTACATATCCATTTTTAGAAATCCAGCGAAGAAAAGATTTCAAAATTCTAAACTGCTTTACAATGGTACGGTTACAATAATCATTATCAATATACCAGTTAGTAAGTTGAATCATCTTATTCTTATCCAAAGCATCTAATTCAATTGCTTCATCACAGCTCGTCAGTTGTTGCCACATTTGCTCATATTTGTATTCAGCTTCTTTACTCCAATTCCCTTCCAAAGCTCTTGTAGATAAAAACTCCTTAAATATATCCTTCAATGTCTTTTCTTTATCATTTTCAACAACTTTAGGTTTGTTTCTCCCTAGCTTCTCATTTACCAATTCTTTCAAGTCTGCATTACCCGGTATTTCATTATGAAGTGAATACTCAGTAAAAACTTCTTCAATACACCCTAATACAGTACGAATTGTATTATTGATTTCACGTGCATACACTGTCTTTCCATTAATACGGTGAGTACTATTGGCTTTTACAAGTTGTTTTGTAGAATCCCATTTTGTTGGATCAATTGTATAACCTACAGAAAAAGCTACCTCATTCTTCTTGCTATTCCATCTTACTCTAATCATTAATTGCCCATTCCTTGCAACATAGGCTCTAACATTAAAACTAACCTTTATCATCTTTAGACATTTATTTATTACAAAAAAGATTTTCAATTATGAACCACACTACCGCATTATATAAGAGTTATATTACCATAAGTAATGCATAAATTCAGTACGAAGTTGATGAATTACGCTAAGAGAATTTACAATGAATCTTTTGAGTCATAAAAACTCTTAATACATCAACCATAGACCAACAAAGAATCTAAAATAAAAACGCCACACCTTATCGTAAATTAAAAATAGAATTTTCAATTTGTGCGTTTCGATTATTTTTATAAACTTTACACAGCAAATATATAAGACCATTTTAATTACAATTAATATTTAAAACATCAATGATATGATACTTCCCGAGCATTAATATGAATGTTATTTCACCTACTATATTTTGGAATTACATAACCCATACTATACACATTTAAAATTTGATTACAAGGCAAAAATAAGAAAAGTTATTGAGGGGGAATAATGTCATTTAACACTCCCCCCTTTTTTGATAGTATATGAAATCAATAGAATGTAGAAGAGAACAACAAATTTCAGTATTATTTGATAATCAAGACATTATAGAATCGCATAATACTATATGAAACCATTCTGACATTCCTGTATGCTCCACTTTTCTTTTCCCACCCCGTGGGAGTTTTCTCCTGATAATCCATAAACAAACCTTGCTCCCTTATCCATCCACACTTATTATGTACAGCATTTTAATCATAGAAGACGATAAAAGGGTGGCCGACCTCCTGAAAACCGGATTGGAAGAAAACGGTTATACTACTTTCGTGGCATACGACGGTACCATGGGACTCCGGCTTTTTCAGTCACATGCTTTCCAACTGGTCATTTCGGATATCATTCTCCCCAAATTGGACGGATTCGAGCTTTGCAAGGAAATACGCAAACTCAACGCACAGATTCCCATCCTCATGCTGACGGCCCTCGGCTCCACGGATGACAAACTGGACGGATTCGATGCCGGAGCAGACGATTACATGGTGAAACCTTTCGATTTCAGGGAACTGAACGCCCGCATAAAAGTACTGCTGAAGCGGAAAAGCGAAGCGGAGAGTCCGGCTTCTCCTCCCGACAAACTGAATTACAAGGACCTGCAAGTGGACACCAGCCGCAGGGAAGTTACCCGCCAAGGGATTCCTATCCGTCTCTCCCCCAAAGAATATAACCTGCTGACCTACATGGTACAGCACCCGGAAAGAGTAATCAGTCGGGTGGAAATAGCCGAAAAGGTATGGAATACCCACTTCGATACCGGTACCAATTTCATCGATGTATATATCAACTACCTGCGCAAGAAAATAGACAAAGACTTCGACACCAAGCTGATTCACACCAAACCCGGAATCGGATTTATTCTTACCGACGAAAAGCCATGAAAATAAAGACCACCCTGACGCTCAAAAATACCGGAGTCATTGCCGTGGTATTTCTGTTGTGCATGAGCCTGATCTATCTGGTCAGCGAACACATCCGGAGCAACACTTTCTTCCACAACCTGAAAAGTGAGGCTGTGACCAAAGCACACCTTTTCCTCCAGGATCAGGTAGATGCCCGCATCATGCAGTCCATCTATCTGAATAACAAAGAGTTTATCAATGAAGTGGAAGTGGCGGTCTATACCCCCGACTTCCGCATGCTTTACCACGATGCCGTCGAGAATGACATCATCAAGGAAAGTCCGGAAATGATCCGTCACATTCTTCACGAAAAAAAAATAGAATTTTACATCGGAAAATACCAGGCTATCGGGATGGTCTATCCCTTTCAAGGAAAGGACTACATTGTGACCGCCGCAGCTTACGACGGTTACGGACATACCAACCTGCTGGAACTTCAGAAGACCTTAATCATTCTGTTTCTCTTCGGACTGCTGCTCTTGTTCGTGACCTGTTATTTTCTGGTACGGGCCTCTTTAAAGCCTATTCGGGAAATCGTAAGGGAAGTGGAGAATATCACGGCCTCCCATATCGACCGGCGATTGCCGGTGAGAAACGAGAAAGATGAACTCGGAGAACTGAGTCTGGCCTTTAATGACTTGCTGGAACGGCTGGAAATTTCATTCAACGCACAGAAGATGTTTGTCAGCAACGTATCCCACGAGATGAGAACGCCGTTGGCTGCCCTGATAGCCGAACTGGATTTAGCCTTGCAAAAGGAACGGACAGAAGCGCAATACCGCCAAGCCATGCAAAACGTATTACAGGATGCACGACGCATGACCAAACTGATTGACGGACTCCTCAATCTGGCCAAGGCGGATTACCAGAAAGAGCAAATCAAAATGCACGAAATCCGACTCGACGAACTGCTGTTGGATACCCGGGAACTGATTCTGCGGGCCCACCCGGAATACCACATCGAACTGATTTTCGAACAGGAAGATGCCGAAGACGACCGGATGATTACCGTCATGGGTAACTCCTACCTGCTGAACATCGCCTTTGCCAACCTGATTGAAAACAACTGTAAGTATTCGGAAAACAAATCCTCCTTCGTCCAAATCTCCTATTGGGACAAATGGGCGATTGTCCGCTTGTCCGACAATGGGATTGGTATATCGGACAAAGAAAAAGAGCAGATTTTCACCTTATTCTACCGAGGGGAACAAGACAAGCAGACAGAAGGACATGGCATCGGCATGGCACTTGCCCAAAAGATTATCGGGCTTCACCAGGGACATCTTGCCGTACATTCCAAGCAAGGAGAAGGTACGACTTTTACCATTGAGCTGCCTCATATCTAAATATCTTATTTTCAGCTTCCACACCACACTATCAGAACAACGGCCGAAAACAACCGGAAGGATTCTAATAGTTTTCTAATACCACTCTAATTATCCTCTAACAGGCCCTGCCAGAAGTATCGCTTACTTTTGCCGTGCGAAAAGGAAAACAGAGTAATCACCCCTACGAATTAAGGTATTATGTGGAAAAGAAGAAAAAGTAAGGAAACAAGCACATTCAATGCTGAAAAGGTATTTCTGGCAGCTACCCAGCCTCTCAACACCGTATGCAATTATTTCCAGACCAGCAAAAACGGACTGAGCTCCGAAGAAATCGAGAACCGGCAGTCCATCTATGGAACGAATGAGGTAGCACACGAACAGAAGAAGAATCCGGTTTCCACCTTCATCAAGGCCTTCATCAACCCCTTCATCGGCGTACTGACCGTGCTGGTGGTCATCTCTTTCGTACTCGACGTGCTGCTGGCCAATCCCGGTGAACAGGATTGGACGGCCATCTTCATCATCCTTACGATGGTGATTGCCAGTACCATCCTCCGCTTCTGCCAGGAATGGAAGGCTAACGCTTCGAGTGAGGCATTGCTCAAGATGGTCACGAACACCTGCTACGTGAGACGTGCCGGACAGCACGACGAAGAAATCAACATCACAGAACTGGTACCGGGGGATATTGTCATGATTGCCGCCGGCGACATGATACCAGCCGATCTCCGCATCATCGAAGCAAAAGACCTGTTTGTCAGCCAGTCATCCTTGACAGGAGAATCGGACCCGATTGAAAAGCGTCCGGAAACGAATGCGAACAAACACCGCAAAGGCAGTGTCATAGAACTGGAAAACATCTGTTTCATGGGCTCCAACGTAGTCAGCGGTTCGGCCACCGGCATTGTCTTTGCCACCGGAAACGACACTTACCTGGGCACCATTGCCCGCAGTATTGCCGGACACCGTGCAGCCACCGCCTTCGACAAAGGAATCAGCAAAGTCAGTTTCCTGCTCATACGCTTCATGCTCATCATGATTCCCTTCGTGTTTCTGGTCAACGGAGTGACCAAAGGCGACTGGCTGGAAGCTTTTATCTTTGCCGTATCGGTAGCCGTGGGCCTCACACCGGAAATGCTTCCGATGATTGTGACGGCCAACCTCGCCAAAGGAGCCGTAGCCATGTCCAAGAAGAAAACCATCGTAAAAGACTTGAATGCCATTCAGAACTTCGGGGCCATGAACATTCTCTGTACCGACAAAACCGGTACCCTCACCTGCGACCAGATTGTATTGGAAAAATACATCAATGCCGACGGGAGCAGCGATGAAAGCCGCCGTATTCTGCGTCATGCCTATTTCAACAGTTTTTTCCAGACCGGATTGAAAAACCTGATGGACAAGGCCATCCTGTCGCACGTCAAGGAACTGTCATTGGAATACCTGAAAGACAACTATGTCAAGGTGGACGAAATACCGTTCGATTTCACCCGGCGGAGAATGTCGGTCGTGGTGGAAGACCGACAAGGAAAACGACAGATTATCACCAAAGGTGCCGTAGAAGAGATGCTGGCCATCTGCTCACATGCCGAATTCGACGGAGAGGTACATCCCATGACGGAAGCCCTGAAAAACAAGGCACATCGTATCATCGAACAGATGAACAAGCAAGGTATGCGGGTCATTGCCGTAGCGCAGAAAAGCTACCTCGACAAAGCATGCGACTTCTGTGTGGAAGATGAAAAAGAGATGGTACTGATTGGCTATCTGGCCTTTCTGGACCCACCAAAGCCATCGGCAGCCAAAGCCATACAGCAATTGCATGAACACGGGATTGAGGTCAAAATCTTGTCTGGAGACAACGATGCCGTGGTGCGTACCATCGCCCGGCAAGTGGGTATCAACACCACCAACGCGCTCAGCGGTCCTCAACTGGCCGACTTGGATGAGGAGGAAAAGATGAAAGCGGTACGCGAGACGACCGTCTTCTCCAAACTGACTCCCGTGCAGAAAACGGAAATCATCACCCTCCTCCAAGCACAGCAAAATACCGTCGGCTTCTTAGGTGACGGCATCAACGATGCGGCGGCCCTCCGCCAGTCGGACATCGGTATCTCGGTCGATTCAGCCGTAGACATCGCCAAGGAAAGTGCCGACATCATCCTGCTGGAAAAGAGCCTGATGGTATTGGAAGACGGGGTACTGGAAGGAAGAAAGACCTTCGGCAACATCACCAAATACATCAAGATGACCGCCAGCTCCAATTTCGGCAACATGTTCAGTGTCATGGCAGCCAGTGCTTTCCTGCCCTTCCTGCCCATGCTTCCCATTCATCTGCTGATTCAGAACCTGCTGTATGATATTTCGCAGACCACCATCCCCTTCGACCGGATGGATGCGGAATACCTCCGGAAACCCCGGAAATGGGATGCCTCCGACCTGAGCCGCTTCATGATTTTCATCGGTCCCATCAGTTCCATCTTCGACATCGTCACTTATCTGGTGATGTGGTTCGCCTTCGGCTGCCAGAGCATGGAGCATCAGACCCTCTTCCAGTCTGGATGGTTTATCGAAGGCCTGCTGTCGCAAACCCTGATTGTACACATGATACGTACGCGGAAAGTGCCGTTCATACAAAGCCGTGCCTCCTGGCAGGTAACCGGACTGACCCTGCTCATCATGGCTACAGGCATCCTGATTCCCTTCACCCCGTTTGGGACCTCCATCGGTCTGGAAGCTTTGCCTGCAAGCTATTTCCCCTGGCTGTTCGGCATCCTGCTTTCCTACTGCGTACTGACACAACTGATTAAGAACTGGTACATCCATCGTTTCACCAAATGGTTATGACAAAATTCATCAAATACATACTGGTCATTGCAACGGTATCCCCCTGCCGTTGCTTTGCCCAGGAATTTCTGATAAATTATACCACCGAACTGCAGAGCGATTTCAAGAAAGGAAGCAACTGGGTGAATTTGTTACGGCTGGATTTTTCCGCCCCGCTAGGCCCGTCTGCCACCCTTGAAGCAGCCACCCTCAGCACAGCTAGGACCCGAACCGAGTCGTTGGCCCATGATTGGCAGACCTTTTCCAACATCGAAGAAGACAATCATCCGCTGGCCATGGCCGTACTGGGTATCCGGCAGCCAATGGGAAATTCCAGCCTGTTCATTGGCATCCGTAACCTGAACGAAGACTATTTCACTTCGCCGACCACTGCCCTGTTCACCAACAGCTCATGCGGCATCTTTCCCACCCTGTCGGCCGATTATCCCATAGCCAACTATCCGGTGTCTTCCATGGGGGTACACTACGAACTGCAACAGGCTCAATGGACTCTGCAAGCCTCTTTATACAACGGGAAAGGCTCCTATCGCTTTACAGGGAAAGAAAATGTATTCCGTTTCTGCCCGCAGCATGACGGGATACTCTGTCTCACCTCATTCAACTACCAGCATCATGACAGCAATTATCACATGGGCTTTGCTTTACATAGCGGGATGTATCGGAATTATGCAGAAGGAGATACGGAACAAGCATCAAAAGAAGAAAAGAAAGAAATCCGGAAAATAATCTGGGGATACGCAGAACAGACCATCGCTCCCCGCCTGCAAGTGCTCTTACAGGTTTCTGCCCAATGGCACGCCAACCAAGGATGCAAACACTATGCAGGAGCAGGCCTTGTATGGCAATGTGGAAAAACAGAAGGCGGACTATTCACCGATTATGCCCGGTTCTCCCATTCACACGAATGGGCCAGTGAATTCACTTGGAAAATTCCCTGCCTGGGCAAAGGGTTCATACAGCCCACCTTGCATCTGATTCATCAGCCGGAAGCACACTACCTGATTGGTTTGTTGCGCTTCGGGTACGTGCTTCCGGCCCTCTGATATAGAATTATTTCACTACAATCTCGTCGGTAAACAAGAATCCACCGGCTTCAGGATTGATGTCAGCCTGTACCCGCACGTAACGAGCCTCGCAAGTGCCCTCCCATGCATAATTCTGGATAGTCAGCTTTTCATCCGTAATAGGCAGTGTCGTCGTAATCGTTTTCAACAGCGTATATTCCTTTCCGTCGTCCGAAACCAAGAAGCTGACCTTCTGCGGCAGGAACACACCCGGACCAATCAACTGCATGAAGTCGATGGAAAGCTGACGGATAGGCTGTGATTTTTCCAAATCCACCACCGCGTCCATTCCTTTTCCAAGGAATCCCTGCCAACGCAAATCGGTATAGACCCATCCCCCATGGATGCCGTTGGTCAAAGCTCCGTCTCCTCCTGCCGGATAAGAATCTGCCGCATAAGGCCGCAGATACTCTACCTTCTTACCTTTTGCCAGATGATTGTCGACACTCAGTGCCTCCGGACGGTTGCCCACTTCATTCTTCAAGTCAAAAGTATTGTAGCCCAATGAATCCAGCACTTCCACTTCCTGCAAAGCCTCTGCATGGAAACGCTTCCAGTCCTTCCGCTCCGGATTGGTCCAGGCCACCTCAGCCAAGGCCAGCAAACGAGGATAAATCATGTATTCCGTATGTTCCGGCGTAGACAAATATTCCGTCCATACATTTCCCTGGACTCCCCACACACAATCCAGCTTATCTGCCGGGAAAGCCGGGGTTACAGGCTCATAAGAATATACCTTTTCCAACGGAAGATACCCTCCAATGGCTTCAGGCTGTGTGCGCGGCGCATCCTGATAACTGTCAAAATAGCAATAGGCACCCGGCGACAGAATCGTGCGCAGCCCTCTTTTCACTGACTCGGCTCCTTTGTCTTCTCCACGCCACACGGTCACAGCCGAAGTTTCATCCAACTCACCAGTCAGTATTTCGTCCCAACCAATCATCTTGCGGCCATTCTCCCGCAAGAACTTTTCAATTCTTGAAACAAGATACTCCTGCAGTTCGCCTTCTTCTTTCATCCCTTCTTCCTTCATCCGTGCCTGGCAGTCGGGACACTGTTCCCAATGGTTTGTGCTAGCCTCATCCCCTCCGATATGAATGTATTCCGACGGGAAAAGCGCCATCACTTCCTTCAACACATCGGTCAGGAAAGTGTAAGTCAATTCTTTTCCAGGGCAAAACTCGCCCCCGGGCTTCAAATCACCCCCGCAGGCCAGCTGCGGAAGGGCAGCCAAGACTTCCTCCGAATGAGCCGGCATCTCAATCTCCGGAATCACCGTAATATGACGCTGACGGGCATATTCCACAATCTCTTTCACATCTTCCTGCGTGTAGTATCCTCCGGAAGCCCCCGGAGCATCCTGCCGGCAATACGTCCGTCCGCCGTTCCACCAGCTTTTCCAGTCCGGGAAAGGACGATAAGCCGTTTCACGCGTCAGTTCCGGATATTTCTTGATTTCAATCCGCCATCCGGCCCCATCGGTCAGATGCCAGTGGAAGCGGTTCAGTTTGTAACGAGCCAGCGCATCCAACTGCTTCTTGACAAATTCTTTGGTATAAAAATGACGTGACACGTCCAAATGCATACCTCGGTATGCAAAACGCGGTGTATCCTCAATGGTCACTTCCGGCAACAGGAAGGTATTATTTCCCGCCGGCTGTACCAACTGATCTATCGACTGAAAAGCATAGAACAAGCCGGAAGCAGAAGTGGCCTCCACTTGAATCCCCTTTTTCGTCACTTCCAACCGATAGGCTTCCTCCTTCATCTGCGACTGTTTCGGACTGACCAATTTAAACACAATATCCGTCTTTCCCCTCTTTTTATAAGTCAATGCAAAAGGAGACTGACCGACATACTTTACAAAATCTTCCTTATCTGCCCCTTTCAGGTTGCATGAGAAAAAAGCATTTTTCTGAAGTACAAAATGACCTTCACCCACCACCATCTGTTGAGGATAAGGAATGACATAACTCTCCGATACAGAAGAAGCCACGGCCGAAAACGCCATCGCCACAAAGAAATAAAGGAATAACAAGGATTTCATCTGTTGCTTGTTTTATAAAGATTTTCAAATGTTTTTAAAGTTAACCATTTCCACATTAAAAAGCAAATAAGAAAAAACATTTCTCCAGTCAATGCTTCCAATGGGCAAAAAAAATCCTCGTAAAACCTTGATTTTACGAGGACTAGTAAAACTTTGCGGAGAGACAGGTTCTATAACCTACCATTTCAAACAATATCACAAACTCGTAATATCTTATTAATTACCAAGTTATTACAAAGTAAACAGAAAATAAAATATCTCTTAATATCTTTGCATATCTCACTTTTTGGGTGTATTTTTGGGTGTCAATTTTCAAACACACCCAATTATGAATATCAAGAGAAACATCATTTTCGCACTGGAAAGCCGGAAGAAAAACGGCGTGCCAATCACAGAGAATGTACCTATCCGTATGCGTGTGATATTTGCAAGCCAGCGCATAGAGTTTACAACGGGCTACCGCATTGACACAGCCAAATGGGATGCGGACAAACAAAGGGTAAAGAACGGATGCACAAACAAGCTGAAGCAAAGCGCATCCGAAATCAATGCAGACCTGCTAAGACAGTATACGGAGATACAGAACATCTTCAAGGAGTTTGAAGTACAGAACGTACTACCCACACCCGCACAGATAAAGGACAGCTTCAATGCAAGGATGAAGGATGCACCAGCCACAGAGCAGGAAATAGCCGAAGAACCTAAAACCAGCTTTTGGGAGGCGTTCGAGGAGTTTGTAAGGGAATGCGGAAAACAGAACGACTGGACAGACGCAACCTACGAAAAATTCGCTGCGGTAAAAAACCACCTGAAACAGTTCAGGAATGAACTTTCCTTTGACACGTTCACCGAGAACGGTCTGAATGACTATGTGGACTTCCTGCGTAATAAGAAGGACATGCGCAACAGCACCATAGGCAAGCAGATATCCTTCCTGAAATGGTTCCTACGCTGGAGTTTCAAGAAAGGGTACAATCAGAACATGGCTTATGACGGCTTCAAACCCAAGCTGAAAAACACACCCAAGAAAGTGATATTCCTCACATGGGAGGAACTGAACAGACTGAAAGACTACAAGATACCCCCGACCAAGCAATACCTTGAACGGGTAAGGGACGTATTTCTGTTCTGCTGTTTCAGCGGGCTGCGCTATTCGGACGTGTACAACCTCAAACGGAGCGACATCAAGCCCGACCATATAGAAGTGACCACCGTCAAGACTGCGGACAGCCTTATCATAGAGTTGAACAACCATAGCAAGGCGATATTGGAAAAATACAAGGACGTACACTTTGAAGACCATAAAGCACTTCCGGTCATCAGCAATCAGAAGATGAACGATTATTTGAAAGAGCTGGGGGAGCTTGCGGAAATCAACGACCCGGTAAGGGAAACTTACTACAAGGGAAATGAACGCATAGACACCGTCACACCCAAATACGCCTTACTGGGAACCCATGCCGGAAGACGGACATTCATCTGTAACGCTTTGGCATTGGGCATCCCCGCACAAGTGGTGATGAAATGGACGGGGCACAGCGACTACAAGGCGATGAAGCCCTACATAGACATAGCCGATGACATCAAGGCTAATGCAATGAACAAATTCAACCAACTGTAACCTCAAGAATATCATGGAAGATAGAATAACCTTAATGATACCCCGTTACGGGAAACTCAACAAGATATACACCGAAATAATGTCTGGCGGCAGTTTCTCTTTTGCGCAGCAGCAGTTCATTTCCGATTTTTACAGAGAGTACGGGGACACGCAGACCTTTGAAACCGCACTTATCAGCCTCATGCTTGAAATGGACGCCGCGCACTTCTCCATATTGCTGAACAGCCTGAAACGGGAGATTGAGAACAATATATCGACCTACAATACCTACAAGGAGTTTTTCGACCGTCTCGATACCGGATATGTCTGCCGACAGCATGAAAGCCGTTTTGACTGGGGCATTGACAGACAGATGAAAGTCACAAACGGATATTACCGGGAACTCATGGAAGCTAACGGCTCTTTGGAGGCGGTAGGCTTCAGGGAGCATGACCGTCAGGAAGAAGAACTGCTGGAAAGAAGGTACGAACGGTGCAAACGGGAATACGACAAGGAGAAAACCAAGCTGGATGAACTGTACAAGCAGAAGGAGCAGGCAAGGCGGGAAGCCCTGCAATGCCTGCAAAACCGTTGCGGGGAAATTTGCAGGCTGGGCGGCTCACTATTGGCAATCATTGAAAAATACCTGACCGACCAAAAGAAAAAGGAAGGGGAAGAAAAGGAAATGTCCGCATCCGGTACCACCCCGGCAAGCCCGCCCGCCTATTTCCCCATGCGGCTGCTGTCAGCCATTTATGAGAAATGCAACGGTGTACAGTTTGAAACCGTTTCCGAACTGGACTTCTACGCCAACCTAAACCTGCAACCATACGAAGGCAGACTGAAAATAAGACCGAGGGAGAAGGCGCGCGTATGCTATCTCATTTTCCTTATGGGTGAAACGCTGCCCAAGCCGGACAGAGAGAAATGGAAAGAGGGCATCATGAACCTGCTGGGAATAGAAGATACATACTACAAGTCAAAATACAAAGAGCCTGTTTCCGATTTTCCCAGTGACAGCAATCAGGAATTTGCCAAGGAAATGCGCTCAATATTCCGATAGCCGGTGATATGTCCCGACATTCCACGACACGACCACTTTTACCACTCAAAATAATTTCCACCACTCTTTATTACTTACTGATATTTAACAAGATAGCGTGATACCCCAATCACGCTATCCACATCCTTACCACCCGTACCCGGAACTAACTTTGCACTGTTCGAACGAGGTAAAAAGCCCATGCGCAGGGCTTACAGTACAAACGTTAATTTCATTCTGACATGGAAATTAGAGACCTTTTATCAAAGCCCGTATGGCAGATGACGGGCGAAGAATTCATATTCTTGAACCGGCACGCCTTGCAGGGAAGCGGAACGAAGCCAGCCCAACCGGCAGCCGACAAGGAAAAGAAGTATGTGTACGGGATAGGCGGCATAGCCCGGCTGTTCGGGTGCAGCATACCCACAGCAAACCGCATCAAGAAAAGCGGGAGGATAAACAGAGCCATTACGCAGATAGGACGCAAAATCATCGTCGATGCGGACATGGCGCTGGAACTGGCAGGACGCAAAAGCGGGGGACGCGGATAGGGAGGTGTAGTATGGACAACAAGGAAAGAAACATCACCCCCGAAGAGGCGGTAATCCTATGGCATGCCTCGCGGCTTGACCTCTCGAAAAACCACGAGCAGGCGCCCGAAATCCTGAAAGTGCAGGGCTCCGTCATCGGCACACTGGGAAATTTCAGCGCGTCAATCGGAAAAGCCAAAAGCAAGAAGACGTTCAACGTCTCCGCAATCGTGGCGGCTGCGCTGAAAAACGGGACGGTACTGAACTATACGGCGGAACTGCCCGAAAACAAACGGAAAATACTCTATGTGGACACCGAACAGAGCACCTACCACTGTGAGATAGTGGCAAGGCGCAGCCTTCGCATGGCGGGGCTGCCGACCGACAGCAACCATGAGAACCTCGAGTTCCTCGTCCTGCGGAAGTACACGCCCGAAGAGCGCATAGCAATCGTGAGGGAGGCAATCTACCGTACCGAGAATGTTGGGCTGGTAGTCATCGACGGAATACGGGACATGGTGTATGACATCAACAGTTCCAGCGAGTCCACGAAGGTAATCTCCCTGCTGATGACATGGACGGGGGAAAGGAATATCCACATTCACACCATACTGCACCAGAACAAGGGGGACGAGCATGCAAGGGGGCACATCGGAACCGAGCTAAGCAACAAGGCGGAAACGGTGCTGCAAGTAGAAAAGGACGAGAAGAACCCCGGTGTAAGCACAGTCAAAACCGCACATATCAGGGCAGTGGACTTCGAGCCATTTGCTTTCCGCATCAACGGGGAGGCATTGCCCGAACTGCTGGAGGACTACCAGTTCAAGGACAAGGATGAGACAAAAGGGAATAGAGGGAAGTTCGACCCGTATAGGGACATCACCGAACAGCAGCACCGCATTGCACTGGAAGCGGCATTCACCCTGAAAGACGAATACGGCTACAAGGAACTTGAAGGGGCTTTGCGGGAAGCATACGCCTCTGTCGGTGTCAGACTCAGTGACCACAGACTGCGTGACCTCATCACCGTATTGAAAAACAAGCGGATGATAGTGCAGGAGAACGGAAGGAAATACACCTTCAAGCCGGACTTCCACTATTAGCGGCGCAGACCGGAAACCGCTTCACGTCAACTGGGGTATATATATATGGTGAAGTGAAGTGGAATATTCCAGAATATGGTAAAAACCGCTTCACTTCATTCCCGTACCTATATATACGGAAGTGAAGTGAAGCGGATATATACAGACCGTACCGCAAACATGTACGGGCGAAAAGAAAAAACAATATCCACTTAAACAGAAATTTACATGAATACGAATGAAGCAAAGCAGATACGCATAGAGGAATATCTGCACAGTCTTGGCTACAACCCGGTAAGACGGCAGGGAGACAGCCTATGGTACAAGTCACCGTTCAGGGACGAGCAGGAACCGTCCTTCAAGGTGAACATGGAACGCAACCTATGGTACGATTTTGGCGCGGGCAGGGGCGGGAACATCATCGCACTGGCGCGGGAACTCTACGCATCCGACAGTCTGCCCTACCTCTTGGAACGGATAGCGGAGCAGGCACCCGGCGTGCGCCCGGTATCCTTCTCTTTTGGCGGGCAACCACTCTCAAAACCAAGCTTCCAGCAGTTGGAGGTGGTGCCTCTTTCTTCCCCCGCCCTATTGTCCTATCTGCGGCAGAGGGAGATAAATACGGAACTGGCAAAAAGAGAATGCAGGGAGGTGCGCTATCTGACTGGCGGCAAACCCTACTTTGCCGTTGGTTTTCCCAACCGTTCGGGAGGCTACGAGATACGCAACAAGCTCTTCAAGGGCTGCATAGCACCGAAGGACATCACCCACATACGGCAGGAACAGCCGAAGGAGACCTGCTACCTCTTTGAGGGCTTCATGGACTACCTCTCCTTCCTCACCCTGCGGCTGGAAAGGTGTCCTGACCGTCCCGACCTTGACGGGCAGGACTACATCGTACTGAACTCGACTTCCAACCTCTCCAAGGCAATCCGACCATTGGGCGGTTACGGGCGCATCCACTGTTTCCTCGACAACGACAAGGCGGGAATGGAAGCTGTTCAGGAACTGCAAAAGGAATACGGGCTGCGCATACGGGACGTATCGTACATATACGGAGGCTATAACGACCTGAACGACTTCCTATGCGGTAAACGGTCAGAACAAACGGAGAGGCGGCAGGAGAAAAGGCAACGGCAGGCAGAGCAGCCGGGGAAGAAAGGCAGGGGCATCAGAATGTAACCGTACAGTCACCGGAAGGCTTTGAAAAAGCCATAGCTCATTAGGGCTTTTTCTTCACGCAATGCACGCATCGCTAAAAAGGCCCCAATGAGCAAAAGGGACGCCGCCCCTTTTGAAACCCCGGAGCCATGCGGCATGGGAACAGGGCAAGGGAAGTATTAACCGAAAAAATGTATTACAGTTATGGGATATGCAGTTTTGCATTTGGAAAAGGCAAAGGGTGCGGACGGCGCAATGTCCACACACATAGAGCGCACCGTCCATCCGAAGAACGCGGACAGAAAGCGCACGCACCTGAACCGGGAACTGGTGCAGTTTCCCGAAGGGGTGAGGAACCGCACGCAAGCGATAGCGCACCGGATAGAGACGGCGGGCATCAAACGCAAGGTGGGCACCAACCAGGTGAAGGCAATCCGGGTGCTGCTCACCGGAAGCAACAAGGACATGAAACAAATGGAAACGGACGGGCGACTTGACGGCTGGTGCAACGACAACCTGAAATGGCTCCGGGAAACATACGGGGAGCAGAATCTCGTATCGGCAGTCCTGCACATGGACGAGAAGACGCCGCACATACACGCCACTATCGTACCGATAGTGACCGGGGAGCGCAGAAAAGCCAGAAAGGAAGAACAGAACGGGAAAAAGAAATACCGCAAGAAGAACACGCAGGATGTACGGCTGTGTGCTGATGACGTCATGGCAAGGCACAAGCTGAAACACTATCAGGACACCTATGCACAAGCCATGAGCAAATACGGCTTACAAAGAGGAATAGACGGTTCACTGGCAAAACACATCTCCACCATGCAATACTACAAGGAACTGGTAGAGCAACAGGACAGCCTGCAGGAGAACATAGAAGCTCTGCTGGGGCTGGAAGAGGAAGCACAGAAGAAACTGAAAAAGGTCAAGGGGGAAATCAACGTGCAGAAGATGAAGGGTGCGGCGGT
>ERZ779669.706-NODE-706-length-18742-cov-1.993792_pt1 | contig 18742 bp, 20 predicted proteins | sample MGYA00511372_ERZ779669 | MGnify/ENA primary metagenome ERZ779669 (study PRJEB29588, sample SAMEA1967891) | human gut metagenome | biome: human gut; feature: human-associated habitat; material: faeces | place: Denmark | collected 2008/2010 ... | reverse complement strand
AATTCTATGGTCACTACCATATCCTTCAGCAGGTCGCGTTCTGTCAGTTCGCGAGCAATTTTTTCCTGCAATGCCCAGCGACTCAGGCCTGCTGCATGAATCTTGCCTAACACTGGGAAATCAATATCTCCATTATTGTCCACTACGTAGCCTGACAGATATTGGTTGCTGGCATAGGATTCAACCGGAACACCCGCGCGGTTTGCCTGTACCGACATGTTGAACATTGCCGCCAATTCCGGATCCTTAGTTGAAACAATAATCGACAGCATGTCTTTAGGCTGTATGATGATACTTTGTCGGCTCTCAATCGGCTGTGCTACTCCAGGCTCAATATCCTGTATGTAGTTGATTTTTTCCTGAGTCTTGCACCCCGTCAGACAGACAAGCAGGCATATAATTAGAAATATTCGATTCATATTGTTGATTAATTTATTTACAAAGATAGCATAATTCTTGATACTAAAATGAGGTTTAGCTTTCTATAATATCAAGCATCTTTTGTGCCAATTTCTTTCTGTCGAAATCTATTGACAGCTGGCGGCATCCCTGCTTGCATTTCTCATAAAGGTTTTTGTCATTGAGAAGGGCATTCAGCTTTTCGTTGAAATCCGTTTCGTCTTCGGGTTTAAAACACAATCCGGCGCCGTAACTTTCAATTATTTCTTGAGCTTCGCCTTCTACCCCCATGATAATAGGGATTTCCATACCTGCATTCTCAAAAATTTTTGAGGGGATTACCGTCTTGAACAGTTCTGATTTCTTTAAGTTGATAAGGCAAAGATCCAGAATGGATATATATTTGCTGACTTCTGTTTTGGGTACAGAATCCAACATGGTCACATTGCTGATGTTCAACTCTTCCTTCAAGCGTAGTAAATCGGCTTTGGCAGCTCCCGAACCGATAAACAGAAAATGAAAATTGTTCTTCCCCTCCATATGCTTTGCGCAACGGAGAATGAAGTCCAGCTTATGTGCCATTCCGTGTGTCCCGATATAGCCTATGATGCGCTTGCCTTCCAGTCCTAATTCTCTTATCAAGTCTTGATTTTTGGGAACAGGCTTGAACAGCTCTCGGTTGGCACCGTTTTTCACTACAAATATTTTTTTGGGGTCAATGCCACGTGCTACAAGCGTTTTCTGAAAGGAATCGGTAACAACTACAATCTTTTTGGCCGATTTGTAGCAGCGCATCTCTTCCCATTCAAAATAGCGGATAAAGGCATTGTCCTTCATTGCTCCTACGGTCTTGATGGATTCCGGCCACAAGTCGCGCACTTCCATAATCCATGGAGTGCGTTTCCAAAACGACAGTGTCCGTCCGCTCAGTGCTGTGAAAAATTGGGGAGAAGTGGCGATGATGATGTCCGCTTTTTGGAAAAGTCCGGCAATGAACGAAGAAACGGAGAAACTGATGTAGTCTAATGTTCTTTTCAGAAAACCTTTGTTTTCGGCAATGTAAGTCCACACTCTCACCACTTTGATGCCGTCCATCATTTCCGTTTGGTAGAGTTTGTTTTTATAACCGTCATATACCTTTCCTTTTGGAAAGTTTGGTGCGCATGTAATTACGGTGATGTCATGGCCTGCTTTCTTCCATTCCCTTACATGATCGTAAGTTCTTGATGCCGGTGCATTTACTTCCGGCGGAAAATTATCGGTTAGAAATAGAATTCTCATAATCTTAACGTATAGAAATATTATAAGTTGTTTTTCCTTTGAAATGTATGTCGATTACTTTTGTCGAGTGAAAAGTATTGTATTCTGTTGAAATCATTTCATCGCGGATTTCAATGCGCGTTGCATTATCGATACCGATTCTGGCATGCGTAATGATGATTTCATTTTCTGCAACTTGTTCCACCTTTTCTTCGTGCCATAGATGAATACGGCTGATTGCTTCCGCCGCTATTTCATCTTCAACAGAAAACGTATTGCCGTTGATGCTGAATTTTCTATTGCAGGCTATTCCAAATCCGTTGTGAGTGGCTTCGATACAGTTTGCGGTATCTTTCAATAGCTTGACTTTTGCTCTTTTCCCGACTCGGAATCCTCCCCACACTTCACTCGAATTACGATTCCCGATGCTGACCGTGTTGTGTGCGGCTGTGCTGCGTTCATATTGCCTGCGGGCAGTTTTATTGTAAGTCGATATGCCTGTGTCGACAACAATTGGCATTCCGTCAATACGGAGTTCATAGTTGAAGGTATCGGCGTGTGTATGTCCCGGTTGATAGGTGGCGGTAATGTTTCCGGCATCAACAAACGCTTCCATCCGTTCCGATTTCAGTTTTCGATACCTGCATTCACCTAATGCAATGTTGGTCCACTTTAAGTTTAGGCGTTTGGCGTATGCCATTAGCATTTCGGGCGTTGGTGCTATACCGTTTGCTGCATCGTTGAACAGCGGATAGGTTTTGTCTTGGTAAACAATACTTTCCAGATGTCCTAACATCAACACGCTGTAGTCTTTGAGCTTACTTGTGATGATGTTTTGACCAGTAAACCGTTCATTGTTGACAGAAAAATTATAACAGTCCAAAAGACGGTCGAGCAGGATGCAATGATACATGGGAGACTGCTCATAATGTGAACCGTCGGCGAGAATCTGTTCCTTTAGTTCCTTTAGTAAGAGTTTTGAAGCCTTGCTGAACATTCGCTTGTCCTTGAAATAGATGGCACTGATAAACCATGCATAAGAGTCTTCCAAAAGATGGTTGCCGAGCAAATGGTATTCCAGTTTCTTTTCCAGTAGCCGGACTTGTGAATATAGCGAGTCATTCCACCTTTTCAAATGTTCGCTGTCAACATTATGTTGTGAAATGAATTTTATCCAATTGATGCTTCGTAAGGCAATCGGGTAGGGGTCAAGACCGATACGGTTGTGTGGCAGCTCTTCAATAAACCGATCTATCCATTGGCTGGCTTTAGTGTAGTCAATGTCCTCTTGTTGTAGCCAGTCCATATAGTTTAGGTTATAAGTCCAAAGCATTCCGTTTTCCGTATCGTTCCACGAAACAAAAGGCGATGAAATATTGAGAAACGAAAACTCTCCGTTTTCATAGCATTTGTATTTCGGAATAAATGGTATGCAGAGGCAACCACCAACATTTTTATCGCATACAAATTCCGTATAAGTCGCTTTTTTCAAGCGATATTTAATTTGGAATACGATTTGCGTAGGCTTTAAATGTATAACCGTCCGAAGTATGAGTGGAATGTTCATTTTGTTAATAATGAAGTGTATAAGTTTTTGATACCAGTGACTGTTGCTTCTGTGAAATCTGAGTTATATGTCTTTATTTTTGCTTGTTCGAGTGCTTTGGAAAAACTTTTTGAATTATTATATTCAAACAAAATTACCTCTTTGGGACGGGGGACACGGTTTGTTGCGATTGTAGGCTTCTTTAAGTATAGTGCTTCTTTTATTGATATGGCATCACCATCGGTCGCAGTTGCACGTATCATGACGTCTGCATTTTTTAGAACAGCAAAGAAAGAATGGATTTCGGATATAAAAATAACATTCTTGAATGGTTTGTTATAGTGTTTTATATAGTCCTTTGATGGGTCAGATACAATTAGAATCGAGTCATTAGCGTAGTCTGAAAAGTAATGGATTAAAAAGTCAATACCATAGATTTCTTCTCCTTTATTTGTGAAACTTCTTGCAGATGCATTTGTGCAATAAAGGGTTTTTCCATCCTCCTTTAATTCTGCAATTTGTTGTAAGTAACAAGTTGGAACAAATCCATCTTCATAAGGTGGAATGAATGCTGACATTAATCGTGTCTGTTTGTTCCATTTTTTTGCTTTCTCAAAACTTTTGTCATTGATGACAATTGGAACTGTGCATAAACTGACAGCGAGTTTGTCAATCCAATTTTTTATAGCAGAAAAGCGTCCAAGATCTCCATGAACTGTTAAAATTGATTTCTTTCCGAACAACATGCTTATTGCGACATAAAAAAGTCTTAATATCGGATGTGACGCATGGATATGAATAATTTTATGTTTTGCAATTTGCTTTACTTGTTTATTCAACGATGTTGCCTTGTAGTCACAAAGGTCTACATCAAATGATTCTTTTTCTAACCATTTGATTAGTCGCTCAATATGAATAGTAACACCTCCAATTCCTGCAGTTTTTGGGAGAGTACCGATAATAAGAATTGGAGAACTCATTTTGTGTATTTTAAGATGTGAGCAGGAACCCCTGCAACAACAGCTTTGTCTGGTACATTTTTTATAACAACAGCATTGGCTCCGATTATAGCATTGTTTCCAATAGTTATTGGCCCTAATACGCGTGCGCCTGCGCAGATTTCAACATTATTCCCGATTTTGGGAACCTCATAGTGTCCGGAACGCCCTCCTATAGTTGTATTTTGTCCGATAAGACAGTTGTCTCCAATTTCTGCTCTGGCATGAATAACAACACCAATACCTCCATATCCAAATTTTGTACCCTTTCCTATTTTGCAACTTGCAGGAACAGAGCTGTTGAAAAGGATGTATTGAAAGTAATAAATAAGTTTTGGAATAAAAGGAATATGGTGTCTGTATAAGAAATTAGCCAATCTATACCAATGAATAAGCATGATAGTTAAATTAATTGATTAAATAATGAAATATAATTTTTTGCACATTGATTCATGTCAAAGCGCTTGAATGTATTAAGTGACGATGTCTTGATTCTTTCTATTTCACTGTTGGGTAGTTGGAGAAATTTTTTAAGCATGGTTTCAATGTCTTGTGGGGTAGAACCTTTTGCGAGAAGTCCGTTTTCTCCATCTTGAATCATATTGACAATCCCTCCAACAGGTGTGCAGAGTGGTACAGCTCCTACGGAAAAACATTCGATAAGTGTAATTGGCATTCCTTCATAGATCGATGAAAGACAAAAGGCATCGGCTGCACGCATATAATCGCGAGGATTTGTGCGTATATCTAATAGATGCACGTAGGGGCTGTTTAAGGCCACAATATCATTTGTAATTTGCTTGTTTGCTTTTTCTCCTATGATTGCTAATTCAATGGCATAGTTTTGTTTGTTAAGATTGATGATTGCTTTTGCTAATGATAACTGATTTTTGGGAGGTTGTATACGTGCGATGTTAACTATTATACGGGCATCTTTGTTTGTTTTGACTTTGTTGAGCTCTTGCAGAACTGCAGAAATATTTGTATTGATATCGTATGATGGCCGACCATTGTAGATTAAGGTGGATGGCAAGTGGTAAAATTTTTCAAATGAACGTTGTGATTCCTCTGAGATAGTTACCGGATGTACACGTTTCAGACCAAAAGCATATTTTCTACACCATTTGCTAATACGTCCTCCTGCTTCTTTTTCCGCATCGCTGTGAATGGTATGAATAAACTTGATTTTTGGAAAAAAAGTGAATGATAATATCGTATAGAGAATGGCTCGTAAATGCGTATGGACTACATTTGGTTTTTCTTTTTTTATCAATTTTGCTATTTTAAAGAATAGATTCCAATCCATGCCCATCTGCTTATTAATGTTTATGAGACGGACATTTTTACTCAATTCTTTAAGGAAGAAGCTGCGATTATCCGTGTTGTGTAGCACAATGAGTACTACTTCGTGCTCTTTTGACAATTCGTTGCAAAGGTCAATGACAAACCGTTCAGCTCCTCCTTGGCTGAGTTGTGGAATTATTTCAAGAATTTTCATGCGTTATAATGTTTTGAAAATTGCATATGATAGTTGATACAGATTTGAGAGTATCAATAAATAAAAACAGTTTTTAATAAAACGAGAACGAGGCTTTTTATATAGATATCCAGCAATAAAGAACGTTAAAGGATATAGCGATGCATCCCAAAATCTATTAGAAAGAAATGCTGAAACTTCTTGGCCCATAAATAAATAGGATATATATATTAGCCAATAAGAATATTGTAAGAATATTTTTAGAATGTAGTGAACACTTTCTTTTTTGAAGAAAATGTTTCGTATACTGTAGAATAGTAAAAGAAAAATAGGAAGACGTGTAATAAATAGCTGTATTAAGCCATTAATGTTTACTTCTACTCTAAAGTCAGATTCTAAGTATCCTGTTCCGGATTCTTGAGATGTCTCGTTTGCAAATGAATTGAGTAATATATATGAAGAAATAAAAGTCACTGATTTATAAAGTATCGGAAAAGCTATTATAGATGTAATCAGTAGTTTCTTTCCTAAAGGGATGAGAGCAAATCCCATTAAAAGTATGTATATAAACATACTTTTGTGTAGAGAGAAAGACCAAATAATTAAGATACTACCGATACATAGTGAAAAGAATTTATTCTTTTTGTTTGGTGAAAAAATGATGACAATTGCAAGATATAAAACGACAAATCCTAATGTGTTACGTGGAACTGCAAAATAAGTCATTAACAGTAGTGTAAAAACAAGCACTGAGAAACCGGTGGGGCACTTTAATTTTTTGAAAATGGAGATAATGATGATTGTGGATGTTGTCAAAATTATAAATCGCCATAAATGATAACTATGCGGAAGCGCCTGTGTGAGGTAATAAAAGAATTCTTCAACATGAATTGCATAGGAAGAGCGATAAAGATTCTCATACAGTTCTTTATAACTATAATAATCTCCTGGCATAAAGTTAAATGTGCAGAATAGTGTGACAATAAGCCAGAAGAAAAAATATGATTTATTTTCAAAAGTCGTTTTTTTTATTTGAGAAGAATAACGAATTAGTAAAATAAACCATAAACTAATTGGAACAAGAATCGCTTGTGTCGTTGGTTCCATATATTAACCTAATAATATTTTAGTGTATTTGTTTTTATTTAGAGCAGAGCTGAGAATGCAAGAAAGAATAAATGTTATTATAAATCCAATCCAAGGAGTCATAAAATCTCCAATATATTTAGCGATTTCTAATTTGTAATAAAGAATTCGGAGTATAATCTCTTGTAGAATATAAATGCCAAAGGAAAGCGAAGATAACGACAATATTATGTTTCTCCATGTTGAAGATAACCGAATATGTGTACCAACATAATAGAAAATAAAAACTGCAAATATTGAATAAATGAAACGGAAGAGATTATGGGTGTAGATTAATCCAAATTTAGGAAGAAGAAGTGTTGTACTGTCAAAAAGTATATAATTATCGTTTACATAAGATAATGAGAAAAAAGCAACAATATAAAGGACACATAAAAACAAAAATTTTCTTGTCGTGAAATATGATATGATAAACTGCTTGTTGCTAGCTATTATAGAACCTAAATGAAAAAAGAAACAATAATATAAATTGAGTTTTAATATTGGTACTGTCGGAAGAGGTATGGCTGATAATAGTGCTAATAGGAATATATATTTTTGAGGAATATGCCTGCCTATAAAAAGTTCAAAAACCATGCACCAAAAGAGCATAGGAAGGAACCATAAGTGTGCAATTCCATTAAGAATAGAGATAAAGAATGTAGGTCTTGTAAAAAAATGGATGTTGCCTAAAATTAAGATGAAGATTATTCCCCATATTATGGTAGGGAAATATAGACGTTTGATTTTTTTTAAGACTATCTTTTTGTAATTAATCTTTGGTTTGTGAAATGTGAATGAAAAAATGTAGCCTGATATCATTACAAATGTTTCCAACATTCCACTATAAAAGAATTTGCCCAACCAATAGTATTCTTGAATATTACAATTTGTATCGGGGATTTCTTCCCAGCCTTTGGTGTATGGGGCGAAGGAATGAAATAGAACTAAAAGAATGATAACAATACAACGAATGATATCAATTTCGATGATTCGATTGTGTACTAGTTCTTTTTGCATAAATGAGTTTTTAAAATTCTTGTGGAACGCAAAATGGATAGCGTTAATGACAAGTGGCAAGTTAATAATATACCAGCAATTTTAAGTGTTCTACTTGATGCTGGTTTTGAAATAATATCTTTAATACAAACATCCTTAAATAAGAAAATTTCTTGTTTGTAATATTTTAAATTACCATAAAGGGCAATGGTGCAAATGATTCCTGCTTTGAAATACCTAAATGCTTGCAGTAATTGTCCTGTCGTAAGGTTATTGTCAAAAAATGCTCGCATCAAGCGAATAAGTTCAAATGCATTCTTTTGATGGGTAAGGCTCATTTTTGTTGCCGTGTATGATGTCGTTTTTGTTAATATATAGTTGTAAAATGGTTTAGGAATATATGCTATTTTTTCTGTAAAATATAACAGACGAAACATAACGGACAGGTCTTCTCGCATATTCAAACCTTCGATGAAAGTAATATCATGTTTAAGATACAGAGTTCGCTTAATGAGTTTATTACATAAAGAAGAGTGCACTTCTCCGGTTAAAACTTGCTGCAATAGTACATGTGGATTTAATGACGGATTTACGTGCAGGTGTTTCGTTTGGTTTGGATAGATGTACATAAAATCACAAATGGTTATGTCTGCGCTTTCTTTTTCTGCTATAGTAACCATTTCTTCTATCATTGTGCTTTCGACATAGTCATCACTGTCAAATTGAATGCTATATTTGCCAGTAGAATTCTTCATGCCTGTGTTCCGGGCGGATGCAACACCTTGATTTGTTTCAAAGTTTATAACATGTGTCTGTTGTTTGCGATGGGGATAATCGTTTAATACGTAGTTGAGAATCTCAATGCTATTGTCCGGGGTACTGTCGTTTACGAAAATGATTTCAAGGTTTTCGTAAGTCTGTTCGAAAATCGACCGAGCACAACGTTCGATGAATTTCTCTACTTTATAAACAGGTATGATAATTGAAACTAAAGGAGTCATCGCTTAAATATTTTGTTAATAAATTTATCTTGTATCATTTCTTTTTCAGTTTTTTGCAGCCCTAATAGGTAGATGCATAAAACACTTGATAATAGATAAATTATTGAAATTCCAATAAATTCAATGAATTTGTTAATGTCACAATAGTAATGAATTATAGTAGGAACGATTAGTGATGCAACCGTTACAGTTGTAACCGGGAAAATAATTTTAGTAAAGAAGTAATGAATAGGCAGTTGTATTTTGGGATAAGTGATAAAAACTCTTACTAATTGGGTCATTGCTTCTATAATAAAATATACAAAAAATACTGTTTCCGGATTTATGTGAAAGAATTTTAGTAGAATGTATGCAACTGGTACAATGGAAAGTAGCATGGAACCTTCAATGATTTGGAACTTTTTAATGTCTCCTGTTGCATGGATTGCTGCTGTGGTCGGATTTTTAAATGTGTAAATCATACTGACAACCAACATGATTTGAACAAATTCCACAGTATGTTCTGGAACTTCTTTTAACCAAATCCCAAGAATTAAGTCTGCGTGAAATAATATTGGAATGGATATCAGCAACATAAGATAATATGACAATCGAGAACTTGATAATACTAAAGTGTGCATATATTTCAAGTCTCCTTGTGCGTAAGATTTTGTAATTTGTGGATTTACCGCGACTTGAAAATTCGTAAAGAATTGCGATACGGCACTTTGTACTTGGACAGCAATGCCTCTTGCGGCATTAACGGCCGGACCAAAAAACAAATTTAATAAAATGTTTAGGCCTTGTGTGTATCCAATGATTGCAAGGTGGCCGTTCATAGTCCATCCAGCATAACTGAAAATTTTTCTTGACCGCTTTTTGTCCCAGTTAATTTTATAATGACTCTCGGTAAAATTTCGTTTGCAGTAGACAGTGTATGCAATTCTGACAGAAACTTGAACCGCAACAATTAGTAATGCATAGAATATTAGTTTGTCTATTGGGGAAACGAATAATAGAAATACAATTCCAAGTTTTGCAAGCGTTTCATATATTGAAATATAGGCAAAGGCACCCATCCGTTCGTGAGCGATTATCAGTGAATTGAATGGTACGGATGCAATCATTATGACGGATGATAATACTGCACTTTGGTATACCCAAAATGAAGCTGTCTGTCTTTCAATGGGGATTACGAGTTTGTTCATCACAAACCAAAGTCCAATAGTTTCAGCAAGGATAAATACAATTGCAGCTATTAAATAATGAATTGTGACAATGCTATTGAACGTAGCTTGTACTTCTTGTTTGTCTCCTTTGCCAATAGCGTAAGTTATGAATCGTGATGAAGCTCCACTGAGGGAACTGTTGATGAAGCCAAACATAGCAACAACTCCACCTACTACATTGTAAATTCCATAGTCGTCAATGCCTAATGCCTGCAAGATAATTCGGGATGTGTAGAGTGTTACCCCCATTATCAAGAGCATCCGGATATAGAGCATTAGGGTGTTTTTAGCTATGCGTTTATTGTTTGCTGAGTTATCAGACATTTTCAGGGTTTACAGTTTACGGATTATAGTTTACTGCTTTTTCCACACAGCAACGGTACTCTGGCCAGAATTTTTGTCCAAGCTTAACAGATTCGGTTTTAATCATGAACTTAGATACCATAAAACCAAAGGTATCAGCATCATCTTTAGTTTTGAATACGTACATGTAGAATCTACTAAATTCATCTACTACTTCATCCAAAGGTCTTACTGGTAACAATAGATAACCATCAGTATATAGGTCCTCAGATATTAAAGCTACCCAGTATTTTTTCTTTCCTGGTTTTACTTTATACCTAAACCTTTCCTTGAGTTTAGTGTGCATCCAATCCGGTACCCTATTAAGTAGATATTTGATGTATATCTTATCTTTTTTATTCGACCGTCTTTTAAATGCAGAAGGCTGTTGTAGCATCCTTGGAAGTATTCTAAAGTTATTCCACCTATCAAATTCAAGAATTAATCTTAGAGTATCTATGTCCCATTCATCCTCAGACTCCTTTAACCTCTTCATGTTTCTCTCTATATTTTTAGAGTTTACCTTTGGGAGTAATTGAGCTGAGTCTCCTGTGAATAAGCTTGCTTCTTTTCTTTTTAATCGTTTCTCTAAACATCCCTCCATATAATCTTGGAAATTCCTCTCACAGGGGCAATCTGGTCGAAAAATAGAAGTGTGTTTCTCAAAAAAATCCGAGAATAGCCTAAAGAATTTCTCTGACCGTTCCCGGATTTCAAGATACTTGTAATGAGATAACTTTAAAATTTCACCAGCTTCCCATGAAGATTTACTTTCTGATAGTTGAAGGAATAATGATTGTTGTTCTTTATCAATTAAACAACTCCAGGCTTTTTGTTGAGCTTCGTTCATAACATTAAATTCTCCTATATCTCATTATACTATCAATTGCTTCATTGGTTATCTGATTAGGGTCATATTCCCCAGAATTAGCATAAAGCTTATCTGGATCATGATTTAAATATACACTATAGATAACGTTGTCAAAAGGTAACCATACTTCCATTCTTCCCATTTCAGGGTATATAAGAACTTTTACTCTTTTACAAAGATGGTCAACCTCTAATACTGTAGCATCTACTCCCTCATAAGGATAACCCCGTAATACTAAGTAATCTCCAGGCTTTACATTGACTAAATCATCTACTGAAAACTTCTTATTCTCTCTAGCAATACGTTTAAATCGCCTTACTTCTTTTCTACTACAAGTAGCCACTAAAGAGAAATCATCAAAGTCTTCTGCATTGTCAATCCTTACCTTTTTCTTTCTTGGGTGCATTGTCTCGGTATTACGTAACCAAGTTCTGATACCAGATATATTTCTACGTAACTTATTAAGAAAAGGCCTTGAGAATGCTAATTTAGTTGGCATTCTCATAAAACCGTAATTGAATAATACTGGTACTTCTTCGAATACCATCTTACCCTTTGTGGTTTTTCTTAATACGTTTACCATAGGAATAATTGCCTTGATTTGGTCATACCCCTTTTCTTTGAGTTCTTTATTGATTTTATCACAGTACTTCCTTTCAAGGTAAAATATACAATATGAGTATGGGGTATGCTTCTTCATAGGTTACCGGTTTTTAAGAATTAACTTAGCTTGTTTATGTACTAACTTATAGTTTACATTCTTCAGTATATCACTAGCCATAAATACATAAAGAATCTCACCTATCTTTGGTACATCAATTACCATAATATTGGCTTTATCGAATAGTGGTTTATAGAATACGGGAGATAAATCCTTTCCAACTACAAAGAAAAATTCTTCTGATGGCATTGAATTATATCTCATACAGAGTATGGGAACTTTATTTGCTCTTTTTGCATCCTTAGAAGCTTGTTCCCAGAATTTCAATATATCGCATCCCTTATTACCTAAGAGTAGATGTTCAAACTTAATCTCTTTATAATTCTTGCATTCGATAGATATCTTACATCTATGAGCATGCCTTTCATCAGTACAGGTTAAATCAGAAGTGGAGTCCTTGTTTGAATGCCAAGCTCCACTCCCTGCTCTATTTCTTTCAAATTTGTACCTGGTCCATTTTGTAAACCAAGCACCTATCTTTCTTTCGAATCGATTTCCTTTATTCTTAGAGTTCATAATGTATTGTATTTTATATATATATCGTTATAGTTTTAAAACCTCATCGTAATAGCCTACTTTATATTTCTTCCAGATTCTACTTATACCTGATGAGGATATTTTAGTTAAACCTAACTTTTGAATAATAACAGTATTAGTATACCCAGCTTCTTTTAATTTAAGTATACTTCTAAACTGTTGTTCATTCAAAGACGTATTTAGCTGCCAGCCTCTCTTTCCCTTATTAGGATTTGATTCTTTAGTGAAAGGAGTATACCATCTCCCATCTCTAATCATTTGATGTAAGTTTTCTTTATGGGTGCCCCAATATAGATTCTTATAATAATCATTAGTAGGATTATTATCTTTATGACATACTTCTGGTTTACCATTAAGGTTTGGGATATAGGCTAAAGCTACTAATCTATACCGATTCATTTTAATCTTTCCTAAAGTTTCATGAACTATAGAAGTTTTATACCTACCATTAGTAGAACTCAAATAAAATTTCTTTTTAATCCACACAGTAGAGAGAACTCCCTTGGAATATCTAGACCAAAGGTGCCCTCTCTTACTTATGTAGTAACCTGGGAATCCTGGGATGTTATCATACTTTTTCATGCCTGTAAATTTGGTTTACAAGTATTTATAGTATGATAGCCCTTTTTCTTTTGTTACTTGTAATATTTTAGAATGACTGAATACCACTCCCTCAAGATGAGTAATCACAAATACGGTTTTTCCCTCTGAATATTTGCGTATTAAAGAAGTAACTAATTCTACATTATCCGAACTTAGGGATTCGAATACTTCATCGAACAATATAATATTTACCCCTTTACTAGCAGTTAAAGCCTCATGCATAGCTAGAGCCATAGAGAAATTGCATAGGGTTTTTTCTCCACCGCTAAGTTCATCATAATCAATTATTTGCCCATCCCTTTCAATAAGAGTAACAAATTCTTTTCTAGCAGTGCCCAAATCAATATTAAATTCAATCCTAAATCCCAATACCTCTGAATACTTATCAAGGCATTTATTTAAGAACTCAAGGGATGAATCAAATAGATAAGCCTTAATCCCATTATTACCCAATGGGTCATTAATTAACCAGTTATAATTCTCTAACTCTAACTCTTTATTGTGAAAGTCTTCATCAACCTTCCGTAAATTCTTCCTAATCTCCTTAAGTTTTTGTTTATACTTTGGAGACATGACCTTAAGCTTTTCTTGCTTGAGCTTAGCCAGGTCTTCGTCAATAGAAGCAATATCAGAAGCAATATCATCACAGTCTGATTTTAATTTCTTATACCTATCATTTACACTACTAAGTTCTTCCAACCTTTCTAATGCCTCCTGATACTCCTTATCGTATTTATCAAGGTCAGAGAACGCTTTATATATTGATTTGGCATCACGTAATGCACGTTTGTAGTGACCTTCTTCTAACTGTATTACTAATTCTTTAATTACTTTCTTAAGAGGTACATTTGATAAATTCTTGGCATCTTTTATCTTACCCCTCAAATCAAGGATTAGTTCATTTTGTTTTTTAATCTTTATCTGAAGCGAAGCATCTACTTCATCCTTAATTTGTTTTTGTTTCTCAATCAGTAACTTAGTTAGCTTTTCTCTATCTTGCTTTAACTCTCTTCTTTCTTCTTTGATTTTTTGCTTGAAGGATTTTTCTCTGTCTCTCATATCGAAGTAAGCTTCCTTGTTAGCCTCCAATTCTTTCTTAAGCATTTGAGACTCATGCTCTACCTCGTTTATTTGAGATACCAGGTTATTTTTATCCTGCAAGGCAATGCCTTTAGCAAGGTTTAAGAACTCTAAATCAAATACTTCTTCGAATATCTTTTTCTTATCCGAATTAGACTCTTGTATAAGTCTCTTTATACCCTGTCCAAACATAATTGAGTTCATAAACAGAGTATACGATAAACCTATTTCTCGGTTTATAGAATCTTGTATCTTCCCCTTTCCTTTTATATCAACTATGTCCCCATCTTTCATGAAGATAAGTCTGTCTTTGCCTTTAGCACCATCCTCAAGTACTTCATCATACTTTTGACATCTAACTATCTTATATGTATGAGAATCTTTCTGAAAATATACTTGTACCTTAGTACCCTTGTAATCTTTAGGCCTTACTTGCTTCCAAGTATTTACCTCAGAAACACCCTTTAGGTTTTTCCCATATATTGCCCATACCAAGGCAGAGAGAATAGTTGATTTCCCTTTCCCATTTGGTGCCTTGATAAGTATGGTACAAGTTGGGTTTAATTGTAGGTGTAAGGATTCTATTGAACAAAATCCTTCTGCCTCTAAGTTTAAGAACGTTAACATGACTCAGCCTTTTTAAGTGTTTCAATTAATAGATTAGTTTTAACCTCATCTTTAATACCTTTCTCTCTTAGGTATCTCTTTGCTAGAGACTTCTTAGAAAGTTGCTTAGTAATCTTATGTTTGTTATTAACTGGAGTACTAGCTTTTTGAGGGATTACCGTATAATAATTGCCATCATCATTAATATCCTCTTCCCTTTCTACATCGATGAACTTTGGGAAATTTTTCAAAGGTACAAACTTCAGAGACAAATCTTCATAGATTTTCCAATACCCCAATTCACAATCTCTATCGGTTCTCCTTTGATGGTTAGGTGCCCCAATCATATAAACCTTCTTTGATAATCTTTGGGGTTTGTGTATATGCCCACATAATACTAAATCGAACTTATTGAGAACATTCACATTTAAGTTTTCTACGGAATCTATTTCCCTACCATCTGTATCTTTTGCACCAGGATAATCGGTGTGTAGTAAAAGAATATTCTTTTTACTTTTATCTAATTCTAACTTCTTTAAGTATTCACTTAGACCCACGTTATTATCAATATAAGGAACCCCATATACCATAATATCTTTATGTGTAGAAGATAGTTGAGTTTTTTCATAATCTAATATCATGATACCATACTTCTCTACTTGATAAAGCCAGCTAAAGGGTTTAGTACCAACCTTACTTATTTTCTTAATATCATGATTTCCAGATATGGCATATATCCAAAATCCTTCGATTAGTTCATTATAACATATCTCTGCTAATTCTTGGTCCATTGTTTCGGCCTTATGAAATAAGTCTCCACAAAATAATGCAGGACAGTTAAACCTTCTACATAATTTCCGTATAATCGACAAAACCCTGAAACTATTCAGGGTCCTGTGATTGTTCTCATTAAACTTAGCCCATAGATTTATATGTAAATCTGAAAAGGCTATTGCTATTACTTCTTTCCCCATATCCTATCTAAATGGTAATTGATTTGTTCCGTTCTCATACCTAAATCGAGCTCAGATATACAAATAGTGGGTATTTCCCAATTTGCAAGCAATTCCCCCATAAGAGATGATATCTGAACTTGGAAGAATCTGTTAAGTATTCTCTTACCATTATCTTCCATTGACCAATGCTTATAAGTATCTAGATTTAATGGTAAGAAGATTGCTACATCACATTGATCTTCCATTAAAGTCTTACATTGACAGAAAAAATGTTCCATTTCACATTCTGGTAAAGTTCTTGATTGCTTATACCAAAAATAAGCAGCCAAATCTGCATAACTCCTATCAGTTACGAAGTATTCTCTATCCTTGAATAACCTATTCCTTTTGTTCAGAAGTTGAAAATCTGCTTTATACATTGCCTCCGAACCGAGGGATAATATTTCATTATGTGATACCCCTTCAGTAGCAGGTAATAAATCTGACATACTACCAGAAATAAAAGGTAGATCTTCTCTCTTAGCTACATACTTAGCTAAAGTAGTTTTCCCTATACCAGAGGGACCCACAAACATAATTCTCTTACTCATGATGTAATGCTTTAAATGGTTTTATAAATTCATTTGTCAAAAATGATGCTAAAGAGTATTCGATACAAAGCTCTTTGAATTTCTCATACTTAAACTTCTTCTTTGACTTAATTGGTAACTTATCCAATGGATTATGTCTTACAAACCAGAAAAGGTCGATTAACTGTTCATTCCTTTTCCATATTTGAAGATATTCTTTGTTCTTACTCTGGGCAATAAACTTCTCAATTCTACCCTCATCAAGGATTTTCCTTGCTTTTACTGGGCCTATACCCGGGAACCCTGGTATATCATCGGAAGTATCTCCAACCATTGCAAGGTACTCTACCGTTTCATGAGAATGATAACCGAATAATTCTTTGCAGTTATCCATTCTTATCATCTCATCTTTTCTGGGAATATATATCCTCAGGTTATTTGATAGCAACTGGTTAAAGTCTTTATCCGATGATATAAGTATCATTTTCTCGGATTGGAATTTTTTAATTGCAAGGTATGCTAAGAAGTCATCTCCTTCATATACTGTAGATTTCTTTTTATCGAAGATATAATTAATTCTTAGCATACCCAGCATTTTCATTATAATTGCCTTTTGCTTTTGCAATGATTCGTAATCTACAGATATATTTTTTCTATGTCCCTTGTAATTGGGCAATAACTTCGTCCTTACTGGTGAATGACCATTATCGAATGAAATATAAACCTCATCCGGTTCGAACCTTGTAAAATACATATGTAGAGATTTGAAAAATCCGAATATTGCCCCACTCGGTTTGCCATCGGTAGATTTAAGTTTTTCGAACTTATGAAAAGACTGATGGAGAATATTCTCTCCATCAATCAGTAATATTGTTTTCTTGCTCATCGTCCAAAATCTAATTCATAAAGTGAAACTTCTTGAATCTTTTCCTCTCCAAGATATACATCTAAATAATTCTCTGGTTGGCTATAAGCATCTAGATACCTAACCCTAGATTCCATTCTCAAATTTTTCTTAAGGTACTCTTTAATTACTTTCTCTATACCTTCTACCTCTTTCTTATTCATCGTCTTCCTCCTCCTCTTCTGAATCTGAATAGTTTTCATATTCTACACCATCGACTGGGAATAGATTTGTTTCTATTTTCTCCAGTTGTTTTTTAGTAGTACCTATGGTATTTACTCCAGCTTTCCGTAAAAGTTTTCTACGAAGTTCATCGTCTTCTTCCAAAAGCTTTTGGAATTTCTCTTCCCCTCTTGCAAGAGTTTTACCTTTCAATTTATACCCACCAGTAGTTTTTTCGATTACATCGGTATCTACTAATACATCCTCTAAAGCATAGCATCTGTCAAACCCGACTTCGTGGAATTTAGGATTGAAATATACAGGGCATTTGCTGATTGTAGGTCGAGGAGGAGCAACTTTATTTTTAATAAGTCTGATAGTGACAAGTTTCCCAGCTTTCCTTTCTTTCCCATTTTGTTTAATGGTAACAGACCTTCCTGAATAGAAAGCAGCTCTGATTGAAGCGTAGAACTTAAGTGCTGCACCTCCTGTAGTTGTTGTGTTATCTTTTCCAAATCCGACATTCAAAGCAGTTCTTAATTGGTTAATATAAATCTGAGATACTCCCAGTTTGTAGAATAATTCACTTCTGATACGAAAGTATTTATAAAGAGCCTTTGCTCTACCTCCCATTTCTGCCTTACCATCAACCATCTTAGCATCTATATTATCAGTACAGTCAGTAGCTGCAATGGAATCGATTACTAAGAGTATCGGTTCATTGTGAGTTAATTGAGAACGTAAATAAATTGCTAAGTCTGCTACTACGTCTGCAATATATTCAATACGGGTATCATTAACAATAGTTACTCTTGCAGGGTCTACTCCATTGATTTCAGCCCATGAATTCATCCAGGATTGTTCAGCATCTACCCATATCACATGACCTCCAAGTTGTTGAGTAGCATAAGCAAAGTTATAAGCCACTAAAGATTTACCAGAGGATTCCTCTCCAGCAATCTCAACGATTTTACCATAAGGAATACCCTTACCAAATAAGTAGTTCAGAGCAAAGAAAGTAGACGGTATATATAAATCGGTATCAGTAACTTCTGAAGCTAATTTAATCATACTCCCATATTTCTTTGCCATCTCATTTGCTGTTGGTACTTTTAAACCAACCTTAGTTTTCTTTGCCATATTAAATTCCTCTTGATTTTAAAATATTCATTGCATGATTCAATACGTTTTTCTCTTCATCGGTAAACTTCATGAGACTACCTTTGTCGAATACAAGTTCTACTATGTGATATCCCATGAAGGGTACTTCAGACCTCTCTCCATTGGGTAATTCTACTTTGGCATACATCCATGATAATATCATTTCTGCCATAAGAGGGTCTACCAATTCCAATATTAAAACAGGATGTTACCAAAA
>ERZ779669.704-NODE-704-length-18794-cov-21.337425_pt1 | contig 18794 bp, 8 predicted proteins | sample MGYA00511372_ERZ779669 | MGnify/ENA primary metagenome ERZ779669 (study PRJEB29588, sample SAMEA1967891) | human gut metagenome | biome: human gut; feature: human-associated habitat; material: faeces | place: Denmark | collected 2008/2010 ... | reverse complement strand
ATGTTTATGCCTTGGTATGGTATCAGGGAATGGATCGTTCGGTAAAGGGCAGTGTCTATAAGTTCTACTCCAAGGACCCGCAAACCTATAAGATCTCATTATCTTATAAGATGAAAGCAGATCAGGGTTTGGATTCTCTTGTTTTTCTGGGCAACATCAGGTATAACAAAAATCTGGCTCGCAGTTATGACTTGGAGATGACTCCTCCAAAGGATGCGGCTGAGTTTATAATGCAACTCAACACGCTCCGTGCTGCCTTTAAGAATGCCAGAGACCAATACCCTTATCTCGTAGATCGGGTAACTCGACGTACCCTCCAGACGGGTGTAGCCAACAAGATAGTCAAGCTCTGTAAGGGGTATGCTAAGTTGCTGAATGCTGACGAGAAGAAATTCTGCGCCACTTCGCTGAATGGGATGAAGAAGGATACAGACGATGAATATCTGCAGAGCCTTCTGGAACTAACTGCCAATTCTTTGAGGAAGTAGTAAGTCCTGGAGGTATAAACTGAGGAAAAAGTGAAACTCTCTCTCTTAAAATACCGTTTCGTGGAAACGAGGTAAGAATAAAGCCTTCTATCGTCAGATTGCCGTTGCAATCGATGATAGAAGGCTTCTTATTTAATAACTAAAAATTAATCCCATTCAGGATTCTGCTTCAAGACACCCTGTGACAAGTCGATTTCCTTTAGAGGAATAGCCCACAGGTAATCGCGGTTAGGATTGAACTTGCGAGTCTCTATCAGAATCTTCTTTCCGTCAGGATCGATGCCATATACAGGCTTGGTAACATCCTTCTCTGTTGTCCTGTAGCTGCGGGTGTCGAAGAGATGGATTCCCTCGAATGCCAATTCCAGACGGCGCTCCAGGCGGATGGCATCGCGCATCTGATCCTTGCTGAGACCCTCTTCCAAACCAGGAAGGTTCACACGCTGGCGAATCTGGTTCACTGCATCATAAACCTTGGCATCTGGAGCAGAAAGGTTCTCATTGCGTGCCTCGGCATAAGTGAGCAGCACCTCTGCATAGCGGATGTAGATGAAGTTGGTCCAGTCGTAATTCTGGATTCCATAGTTGTCTGGATTGATGTACTTGCGCATGCTGTATCCGGTACGGGTATGGCTGCCGTCACCCATATGCTTGTTGTTGAATGTCATCGGACCACAGGTGGTTCCTGGCCAGAAGATAGAGTAAGCCAATCGTGGATCGCGGTTCTCGAATGGCTTGGCCGGGTTGTAGAGTGGAGACTCTGCGATAGACTTACCATCGGTACATGGATAAGCATCCACCATATCCTGGGTAGGTGACAAAGCCTCCCAACCACCAAAGTCGCAAGGTGAGAAGAACAGACCAATCACGCTACCCTCGTTGCCATCCTTTGGATTCTCGACATACTCACGGTCGAAGAGAATCTCGTTGCAGGTTTCTGCTACAGGCTGGAACAGGTCGCCGTAGTTAGAGTACAGACCAAACTTGCCAGTCTGCATCACCTGTTCGGCTGCAGCTTCAGCCACATCATACTTGTGGTTGTAGAAAGCCATACGGGCTTTCAGGGCGTAGCAAGCACCGGCACTAGCCTTGCCATGGTCGGCAGCAGTACGGATTACCGGCAGGTTAGGAGCCGCCTTATCCAGGAGCTTCACAACATATTCGTAGGTCTCTTCAGCAGAACTGCGGGCTGGAAGTGGCTCGTTCAACTGCAGCGGATGATCCAGGATAGGCACGCCGCCCATATATTTCCACAGGTTGTGATAAGCGAAAGCCTCGAGGAACTGCACCTCGGCAGTAAGCTGCGCCTTTGCCTTCTCGTTCATGGAAACTTCTCCGATGTGCTCGTAGAATATCTGGCAGCGGCGGATGGTCTCGTAAGCTGCCTGCCAGAGCTGCAGGAAGTGAGGGTTGCTCGATACGGCTGTACCGGCTGACAAGACTCCCTGCTCTGCACCTACGTGAACCGGGATGGCATTGTCTGTATAGCAGTCGGTCATGATAGTATGGTTCTCCGGCTCTATCAGATAGAGGTAGATACCTGTTGCATATTTGTTTGCATCATCCGCAGTCTTCCAGAAAGATACGTCAGACAGCTGGTCTTTTGGGTTTCTCTCCAGGAAGCTATCGTTGCAAGAACTCAATCCCAGACCGCAGGCAAGGATCAGTCCACTCAAAAAATGATATTTCAATTTCATAATCTACTCGTTTTTAAAAGGTTACATTAACTCCGAATGAATAATTTCTTGTAAGAGGATAGTAGTTGCCTGATACTGCCTCTGGATCTACGCCGTCGAAGCTGGTGATGGTAAACAGGTTGTCGATACTACTGTATATTCTCAATCGGCTAATGCCATATTTTGATGTCAGCTGCTTAGGAAGGGTATAACCCACCTGCAGGTTTCTCAACTTGGCATAAGATGCATCCTGAACCCAGAAGCTGGAAGTTACTCGGTTCTGAGAATCCTTCATTGACAAGCGTGGGTAAGCGGCATTCGGATTAGGATTGCTCTCGGTCCAGCGGTTCATGTGAATATCGGTCACCTTACCGCCATTGTAGAATGCATATCTGATTTCTGGCACTGGCATACCCTTTACGTCGGCTGCACCCTGGAGCAAGGCACTCATATCGAAGTTCTTGTACTGAACAGAGAAGTTCAGACCGAAGTTGATCTTTGGGAAGTAAGAACCCAATACCTTACGGTCGCGGCTATCTACTGAGCCGGAATCGTCCAGGTCACGATACTTCAAATCACCAGGCATTGGAGCTCCGGTAGCCTGAGAAACATGATTCTTCACGTCGGCTTCATCCTTGAAGATGCCATCGCATACGTAGCCATAGTAAGCCCACAAAGGATCACCTACCGACTGTCCTGGAGTGTCACCACCCTTCAGGTCGAGAATCTTGGTGGATACACGGCTGAAGTTGGCGCCTACATTGTAGGTCCAGTCACCGATGCGGTTGTTATGACCTACCTGCACTTCGAAACCGGAGTTGCGAACCTTTCCGGCATTCTGCATTGGAGCACCTACACCCAGTGTATAAGGGATAGGCAACTGCAGGAGGATGTCGCGGGTTTCCTTATGGAAATAGTCGAAGCCGAAGGTGAGCTTGTTGCCCAGGAAGGTAGCGTCGATACCGAAGTCGTACTGGCTGGTCTTCTCCCAGGTCAAGTCTCTGTTAGCCAGCGTGCTGGCGATGGAAATACCTGGATACAGGGTGTTGCCGAAGCTGTAGTCGTAACCATACTCGTAGGTAGTCTGGTAAGGATAGTTGGAACTAACGGTATCCTGGTTACCCAGGAGACCCCATGAACCGCGGAGTTTCAGGTTATCTACCCAAGAAACATTAAACCAAGACTCCTCTGAGATTCTCCATCCTACAGAGAATGATGGGAAGGCACCGAAGCGCTTGTTCTTAGGGAAACGGGAAGTTCCGTCATAGCGAAGGTTTGCCTCGAACAGGTAACGGTCATCGTATGAATAGTTCAGACGGCCGAATACGGAACGCAGAGAGTATTCTGTCTCTGTACCGTAAGTGGTCTGAGTGGTCACTTCACCGGCATTGATCTGGTCGAGTGTATTTGAGTTAGGCAGGTTCTTTCGTGATGCCTGCAGATAGCGCATCTGGTTGTAAATCTGAGAGTAACCCAGCAATGCGCCTACGGTATGCTTACCGAAGGTCTTGTTGTAGTCCAGATATGCCTGGAGATTCAGTTCCACCTTCTTGGCGTCATACTCTGTCAGCTGGTTCTGGGTTGTCTTGACAGGAGTATCTGAATCTGCTGTGTAGAAATTCTGGGTATATAAATGGGTAGGATTGTCCAGCAGGTTGAATGTGGTGGCAGCAATACCACGCAACTTCAAGCCGTCGATGATGTCGAGATCCATTCCCAGGCTACCCTGGAAGTTGTTGTTGATCTGCTTGCTGGTTCCGCCGTTTCGGGCAGAAGCTACAGAGTTATGCTCGTTCTTGAACAGGGCATAGTTGCCGTTCTTGAACTGGATAGGAGTAACCGGAGTCTCGCGGAATGCGTAGTGCATCAGGTTGTTGATGCCTTCTGCTGGAGCAGTCATCACGCTGCGATATACTGCCATGTTGGTAGTAACCTTCAGGCGCTTGTTGATGTAAGCCTCCAGGTTGGCACGTACATTGAACTTGTTGTAGTTGGTATTCTCTATCAAACCGTCCTTGTCGTGGTAGTTGATAGCCAGAGAGTAGGTAATCTTGTTGCTACCGCCCTTGATGCTTAGGTGATGGTTGTGGAAGAGTCCGTTCTCGCTCAGCAAGGTACCCAACCAGTCGGAGTTGGCATAATGATCCGGGTCAGAACCATCCTTGAATTTCTTCAGGGCTTCCTGACTGTAAGGCTCGTTCAATCCGTCGTTTCTGTATGCTTCGTTCATCAGGGTTGCATAGTCGTATGAATCGAGGAACTTAGGCATTCGGGTTGCACTCTGCCAACCTACGTATCCGTCGTAGGAAACGATGGCGCGGCCACGTGAACCCTTCTTGGTGGTAATCAGAATCACACCGTTTGCCGCGCACACCATAGATGGCAGAAGCTGCAGCATCCTTCAGGATAGAGATGTTCTCGATATCGTTAGGATCCACGCTGCTCATGGTAGATTCCACACCGTCGATGACAACCATTGCACTGGCGTTACCCATGGTTCCGAGACCACGTACACGCAGCAGACCGCCGTCAGCACCCGGCTGACCGCTGTTCTGGATAACGGTAACACCCGGCATCTGACCAGCCAGCATGTTGGTTACGTTGGCGCTGGTACGGTTGACCAGCTTATCTGATGAAATGGTGGCAATGGCACCTGTGAGGTTTACTTTCTTCTGGGTACCATAACCTACAACTACGATTTCTTCGATAGCTTCGGTATCTTCCTTCAGTTCGATGTTGTACTCATTGGTAGAGCCTACGGTTACGAGGATGTCTTTGAAACCGATATAGGAAATTTTGAGTTTTACACCCGGACGTGCATTCAGAGTGAAATGACCGTCCAGATCGGTGATGGCAGCATTGGTTGTACCCACTTCGAGCACGGTTGCACCAATCACAGGCACACCACGGCTATCGGTTATGGTACCTGTAATCTGCTTGCCTTTCTGCTGGGTAGCCAGTTCAGTTGCATTAGATGCATTAGAAGGCATAGGAAAAGCGATTCCACCCAAAAAGATCATACACGCACACAGAGAATAGCTTCTGAGAAGCCTTAAATTCTCCTTCTGTTTTTTCTTTTCGTTCTTCATATCATAAAGTTTAGAGTTTTTAGAGCCCCTTTTTATTAGGACTGCAAAATTGTTATATTATAGATAGGTAAAATTTGAACCAGTGAGGGCTGATCATACCAAGTCGTTTAGAGATGTAGGTCTGTCCTTCGTGGTTTTTAATTTTGTTTAAGTGGGGGCAAATATACACAAAACTTTCGTTCTTTTTGCATTTTTATGTAGAAAAAGTCTTTGAATTGTCTATATTTAACGTTTGATAACATTAAAGTGTCAAGGAAACCCACTTATGGCTGATAATTTTGTGGGATGATTGCCGAATATCTTCTTCTAATGGAAATAGTATTTCCTTCACGATCAACATGTTTTTATCATTAGGGAAAATCTTCGTTCAAAAGTGTTGAATGTACGTTCAACGTCGCTGAACGGCGGTTCAACGTCGCTGAATGGCGGTTCAACGTCGCTGAACGGAGATTTTCCCTAATAACAATTACTTTTTCCTCTAGGCTTTTGGAGTTTTTAGATACGGAATAAGTCATCCATAGTGATAACTTTCTGTATTCTTCCTGCATACTCATTGAACTTCAAACCGTATGTTGTGATGAGTGTCAGGTGAAGGGCATTCTTGCATCGGGTTTCTTCCTGAAATGTGCTGAGCTTATGGCGCAAGTTCTTGTCGTAGCTGGCGTTGATGGAGAAGTCATCTTCGCAAAACTTCATTTCGCAGATATTACAGATGTGGTCTGCCCGTTCGATAACCAGGTCTATCTGTGCTCCATCCTTTTCTTTTCTGCTCTTCCATGGGCTTGATTCTGTCTGTACTCCGCTAATGCCAAGCGCCTGTTTGATTTGTGGCAAATGGTAGATGCAAAGTGATTCGAAGGTGAAGCCTCGCCAAGCCGTAAGGGAGGGTGTCAGTAAATTATCCTGCCAAAAGCTGGGATTGGTAGTCTTCTTGCCATCAATGAAGGAGAGATAGAATTTGCTGTAGAAGTCGGTAAGACGATAGTAAACCTCTCTCTTCGGATAGTCGTATTTGATATACGAGGTGATGAAGTCGTTCACTTCCAGAGTCTTCAGAGTTGTGGAGAGACCGCCACCGTCTGCAAGATTCGTCAGTACCTGTATCTCTTTTCTAGTGTACCCTTGTTGCTTTTTTGCCAGTAATCGTACAATCTTCTTGCAGTCTTCTGCATTGGTAAAGAGAGAAGAGTAGAGACGGTCGAATTCTAACTTGAGTTTGGCGTTTGGCTCGAAGAAGAGGCGGTCTATGTTTTGCGCCAGGCTCTTTCCCTTTTGGAGCATAGATATATAATAAGGTATGCCACCAGTAGCCATATAGCATTGTACCTGGTCGAATTTAGACATTACGATATGGTTTGCCTGGTAAAATCTCTCACATTCTCCCAAGGTAAAAGGGCGGAGCTTGATTTCATCTGTAGTTCGATCGAAGAGTCCTCCCTTGTTGTTGAGGAGTTTGTCTGAAATCCAAGAGGTAGCTGAGCCACAGACGATGAGCATTAAGTTCTCCTTGCCTGCTCCCCATCCATTCCAAAAATGTTCCAAGGCGGTAATGAAGCCAGAACGGGGTGTATCCATCCATGGAAGTTCGTCGATAAATACAACTTGTCGCTTCTTGGTGTCTTTTTTTTCCAGCAAGGATATGAGCGCATCAAATGCTTCCAGCCAGTCGGTTGGAACTCGTTTGATATCGCTGCCATACTTGATGAGCGAAGAGTAGAAATTGCTAAGTTGCTGCTCCTTCAGTTTCTTGCCTTGTAATTCGTATGGCGAGAGTCCTGTGTGGTAGAATGCAAACTTGTCGCCTAACAATTCTCTTATCAGAAAGGTCTTGCCGACTCTTCTTCTACCATAAACTACTGCAAAAACAGGTTTGTTTGTTTGATATAGAGCCTCAATCTCCTTGATTTCAGGCTCTCTTCCTATAATCTCTTGTGCCATAATGATGTCGTTATTTTGCTGCAAAGATACTAAAAATATCGTTTCGCGCAAAATAATGAGTCGCTATTTTGCGCGAAACGGGTTGAAAAGGTCATTTCGCGCAGAATAGTGATAGGAAAATCGCATTTATTAGTCGTGGAAATGTGCGGGAAAACAATGGATTTCCACGACTAATCATACTAATAGACGTTTTTCAGTTTCTCAGCATACTCCTTTGGGAAGATGCCGAACTCCTTCTTGAAGCATTTGGAGAAATACTTCGGAGTGTTGAAGCCCACCTGGGTTGCCACTTCGCTGATCAGAATGTTAGGGTTCGACCGGATGATGCGCTGAGCTTCCTTCAGGCGGATGCTGGTGATGAAGGCAATGACCGTTTGCCCTGTTGTGGCTTTCACCTTATTATATAGGGTGGATTCGCTCATCACCATATCCTTGGCAAAAGAATCGCGGTTGTAATCGCCATCTGCAAGATGTTGCATCACTACCTCTGTGGCACGAGTGATGAATGCCTGATCTGGGTTGCTCAAATGTAACGCAGTCTGTGTTTCGCTCTCCGTGCTGGTTTGGAGCGAAACTTCTGCCTGAATCTTCTCTATCATCTTCTTGCGGTTGGCAAGAAGGGCATTGATCCGGACTTCCAGCTCCTCAAACTTGAAAGGCTTGGTGATGTAGGCATCTGCTCCTGCGGCATAAGCCTCGGTCTTGTCCTCTTCCTTGTTCTTGGCGGTGAGTAGGATGATAGGCAGCTGCCAGAAACTCTTGTCAGACTTCAGCTGCTTGGTCAGTTCGATACCATCCATGATTGGCATCATCACGTCGCTCACCACGAGGTCGAGTTTCTCCTTCATGATGATGTTCATCGCCTGCTTTCCGTTCTTTGCCGTAAACACATGATAGTTCTTGCTCAATACCTGCAGCATCAGGGCGAGCAGTTCCTCGTTGTCCTCAACCACCAGAATTTTGCTCGCATTCTTTCTGATGAAGATGCTCTGGTGGACAGGTGCCAGCTTAGGTTTGTCTTCAGAAGCAGGTTGGAATTCTAGCTTCGTTTCCTGGCTTGCCTGTCTGATGGCTTCCCGATTTACTGCATTTGTTTTTTCAGAATTGTCTATTTCATCTGGTGCATACGCACTTTTTCTGATAGGCAGGGTGATGGTGAAGGTAGTGCCTTTGCCTTCCTGACTTTCACATTGGATATCGCCATGATGCAGTTTCACCAGGTCGTGGGTCAGCGACAGTCCGATGCCGGTTCCCGGCATGTTCTGCTTGCGGTAGTCGCCATCGAAGAATCGGGTGTAGAGATGCTTCATCTTCTCCTTCGACATACCGATGCCATTATCGGCGATGGTGATGACCGCCTGATCCTTGCTGAGGCTGAGCGATACATCAATCTTTCCTCCCACCTTATTATATTTAATGGCGTTGGAGAGCAGGTTGTAGATGATTTTATCTATCTTGTCGGCATCAAACCATGCCATACCTTCAGCCTTCGGCTTCTCCAGGGATAGGGTAACCTGCTGGTGTTCAGCCATCGGACGGATATTCTCGCAAGCTTCTTCTATGAACGAAACCAGGTTTCTGCGGCTCACGAGCAGATGCAACTGTCCTGCCTGCGACTTTCTCACTTCCAGGATCTGTCGCAGGAGTCGGGTGGTGCGGTTGATGTGGCTGTCTATCACCAGATAATCTTCCTCATACTGTGGCGCTCTTTCCTTGAGCTTGTAGATGGTGGCAGAGATGACGGTGAGCGGGGTGAGCAGCTCGTGGGTGATATTGGTAAGGCTAACTCCCATCTGCAGGCTGTTTCTGGTCTTCACCCGCTCCTTATACCATCGTGCCGCAGCAAAGATGCCGCCTATCAGCATCAGGATATAGAGCATGAAGGCTATTCTGGATGCATACCATGGCGGCAGCACCTTGATGGTGATGGTGTAGGGCAGTTCCTGCCACTGACCATAGCTGTCGGTGGCCTTCAGACGCAATCTGTAGGTTCCTGCGCTTAGGTTCTGGAAGGTGGCTTTGTGAACATCAGGCTTGCAGTATTGCCAGTCTTCATCATAACCTTCCAGCTGGTAGGCATAGACATTCTTGCTGGCATTGCCGTAAGTGAGGAGTGCAAACTCGATATCAAACTTCTTCACCTTTGCCGGTATGGTAATCTCCTGGGTATAGTGAGGCATTTCTTTCGAAATGTCACTTTTGAGAACAGAGTCCAGCATGGCAAATGGCACGTCGTCTATTAGCAAGTCGGTAATGATGAGCTTGCTGTTCTTCTTGTGATGCTTCATTCCCATAAGAGGAGATGGAGTGAAGGAGAAGAAGCCTGTTCTGCCGCCGAAGAAGATTTCCTTGCCAAACTGATAACTGGCATCCGCCGAAAAATGGACTTCTCCCAAACCGTCTTCCCGGGTAAAGTAAGTGATGTTGCGCAAGTCTTCCGCATCCTGACTTTTCCAGGTAATATAAGCCAGAGACTTGTTGAGCGCTACCCAGATATTGCCGAAAGCATCGCCTTCTATGGAGAAGGTCTGGTCATCCGGAAGATGAATCTTTCTGTTCTGGTATTCAAAACGGTCTTTCACCTTATTATATAGGAAGAGTCCGCCACTGTTTGATATCGCCCAGAGTCTGCCCTGCTTGTCCTCCATACATTTCTGGGCATCATTGATGGCAAACAGCTGGTTTCTAAAGCTGTATTGCTTGTATTTCAGCGATCGGATGTTCTTGGGATTTCCCGAAATGCGGATGATGCCTTCATTATCGGTAGAGACCCAGATGTTGCCCTGCCTGTCCTGGCAGATGTTACGGATGTCGCAGCTGCTGAAGTCGTTCTTACCTTCTTTCATGGTCAGGAAGTAGCCTGTATTGTCTGGATACACGATACTCATACCATTGCGGCTTCCTATCCACATGGTTTTATCCTTTGATTCGAAAACAGCATTGACAAAGTCTTCTTGGATGTATTTGGTATTGCTGCGATTCAGTTCGAAGGCATTTCCCTCCTTTGGTTTGACTACGACACCATAGTTGTTGATGGCAAACCAGATTTCCCCATTGCTTCTTTTGGCAATGCTGGTGATACTCGTGGTTAGCGTATAGTCGTGCAAACTGCCAAAACCTGGAATTTCACTATTATAATAGGTGGCACCGGTGTATCTGTTGTAGAGCGCTACTCCGTATGGGTTGAGCCCCAGCCAGAACCATGCTCCATCGGTGGTTAGTATGGCATTCACGTAGTTGATGGTAGGGGCATTCTGAAGATTTCCCAAATGCCACTGTCTGAAGAGAGATGGTGGGGTGGTAATCTGCAAGACTCCATCATTCTGCGTACAGAGCCAGATATTTCCCGCTCCATCCGTGCTGATATCATTGCAGTAGATGAGAGGGTTGCCGCCAATTTGAGTATATTTGCTCCAGCCTGCTTGTGGCTGATCTTCATCTAAATAGCAGATACCTTCTCTGGTACATGCCCATAGAGTATTGGTGGTAGGGTCTTCTACGAATTTATAGAAGATGTCGAAGTTGTTGGTGGCGTATGGATATTGATGATACTGCGGATTCTTCTGATTGTCCGGATTGCTGATGCACAGCACTCCGTAGCCCCAGGTTCCTACCCAGAGACGATGGTTTCTGTCGAAAAAGAGCGAGTAGGCTGAATTCATGTCATTCAGCTTCGGATAGCTTCGGAATACGTTGCTGCCACGTTTCAGACGCATCAGTCCGGAAGACCAGGTACCGATGAGAAGGTCGCCGTTTTTGTCTTCAGTTACACATTTTACGCTGAAAGAATTGAGGCGCTGTTTCTTTCCGTTTTCATCGATGCGCCAGGCATTCCTGGAAGTATAGGTATAGAAGGATTCATTTTCCGGATTGAAATAAGATAATCCTCCATCTGTACCAACCCAGAGTGTACCATCTCTCGAAACAAAGAGATGGTAGATGATTCTCTGATCTTCGCTTGGCAGGAAATAGGTCTTGAAAACGCCAGTCTTCCGGTTTATCTTTACCAGACCGTTTCGGGTTCCCAGCCAGAGGTTCTGCTCGTGGTCTTCTGCCATGGAACGGATGTCGTTGTTGGGAAGAATACCTGGAGAAAGTGCATTCGATTTGTACGATTTCACTGTATAGCCATCGTATGATTTGAGTCCGGAATTGGTTCCCACCCACATCATTCCTTCGCTATCTAGTATCATGCAATGGCTTTCAGACGCTGGCGAAATGTTAAAAGATGCAATGCTGCGGTATGGAAATGTTTCCGCTTTAGCAATGATGCAGCACACAAAAGTCAGTATCAAATATATTGTTCTCATCTCGATTATTAGTATTTCGTTGTATTTTGGGTACAAATTTACAGCTTTTTCCCGAATTTTTCCCTTATTTTCCCGAATTTTTCCCTAATATATGATAAAAAAGACCGAATTTTGCAATTGTGAAGCAATAAAAGTTGCCTTGGCGAGAGCGAAGGCGGCACTTTACATTTTTTACATAAACAGTATAATATAAACTAACAAATTAAAATACAACTTAAAATGGAAAATCTTAAGCTAATAACATCGTCTAGAAGATTGATGGCTTTGGCAGCTTTGGCAACTGGCGTTGCTTTGCCTCCACAATCTATCATGGCAGCTTCTACAGCTCAGGTTGTTCAGCAGTCGGGTGTCGTTAAAGGTCAGGTTCTTGATCCTTCTGGTGAGCCGGTAATCGGTGCTACCGTAAAGGTTAAGGGTTCCAAGACGGGTACTGTTACCGATATTGATGGTAACTTCTCGCTCAGTGCTGCTCCAGGTGCTATGGTCGAAGTGTCTTATATAGGTTATAAGACCATGACGGTAAAAGCTGGTAATGGTCCGTTGAACGTTACTTTGGAAGACGACAATCAGGCTTTGAGTGAAGTAGTTGTCGTAGGTTTCGGTACTCAGAAGAAGGTAAACCTCACTGGTGCTGTCTCTGTAATCGACAGCAAGGAGATTGCTTCCCGTCCTGTTGCCAATGCTACCCAGGCATTGCAGGGTCTGGTTCCTGGTTTGCAGATTTCCAGCTCGTCTGGTTCTATGGATGCTACTCCTAATGTAAATGTACGTGGTACTACTACCATTGGTGAGGGTTCCAAGGGTACTCCATTGATCTTGATTGATGGTTCTGAGGGTGATTTGAATACCATCAACCCACAGGATATCGAAAGTGTATCTGTATTGAAGGATGCTGCTGCATCTTCTATCTATGGTTCCCGTGCACCTTTCGGTGTAATCTTGGTTACTACCAAGAAAGGTAAGTCGGGTAAGGTTACAGTCAACTATAATAACAGCTTCCGTTTCAGCGGTATGATTCGTGGCAAGCACATGATGAACTCTGTTGACTATGCAGCATGGGTAAACGATGCTCATACCAACGGTGGTAGTGGTGTGTTCTTCGATCAGGAGCGTATGGATAAGATCGTGGCTTATCACAATGCCACTCCTGTAGGTCCTGGTACCCGAAAGGATGCCAATGGTAACCTGCTCTACGGTATCGATTCCAGCAACGGTACAACATGGAATGATGGCTACGGCTTTGGTGTAGATGATGTAGATTGGTATGATGCCTTGTATAAGAGCACTGCCTTCTCTCAGGAGCATAACGCAAGTGTAAGCGGCGGTAATGATAAGTTTAATTTCTATGCTTCTTTCAACTACCTGCACAATGGTGGTTTCATGAAGCTGGATAAGGATAAGAACGACCGTTACAATACGGCAGCTAAGATTGGTGCGCAGATTACTGATTGGCTGCATCTGGATTACTCTACCCGCTGGACCCGTACCGATTTCCAGCGCCCTGCTACTTTGACCAACAGTCTGTATCAGGACTTGGCACGTGAGGGTTGGCCAGTATTGCCTTTGCAGGATCGCAACGGTTACTATTATTCTGCACCTTCTCCTGCCCTCGGTCTGGCTACAGCAGGTAAGGATACCAAGGAGCGTGACATCCTGAACCAGCAGGTGAACCTGTTGATTGAGCCTATCAAGAACTGGAGAACTCATATCGACTTCACCTATCGTTCAGAGAACACAGCACGCCACTGGGACAAGAAGATGCTCTACAACCATGATGTTGCCGGCAATCCTATCGTTTACGACAAGGGTTCCAATGTTCATGAGGATGAATATAAGGAGAACTACTATAACTTCCAGGCTTATACCGAGTACAACTTCTCTCTGGCTAAGAAGCATAACTTCCACGTAATGGGTGGTTTCCAGGCAGAGCAGTTGAGAAAGACCGAATTCGGTCTGCAGCGTGATGGTGTCTTGGATGAGTCTCGTCTGGAGGTGGATCTGACCAATGGCTTGAGCTACGAAGGTAAGGAAATCGTTCCTTCCGTGAATGGTGGACGTAACCAGTGGCAGACAGCCGGTTTCTTCGGCCGCTTGAACTACAACTATGATGAGAAGTATCTTTTCGAGTTCAATATCCGTCATGACGGTACTTCCAAGTTCCGCAGAAACAACATGTGGAAGACCTTCCCATCCTTCTCTTTGGGTTGGAACATCGCTCACGAGAACTTCTGGAAGCCATTGGAGAATACAGTAAATACCTTGAAGCTCCGTGCATCTTACGGTTCTTTGGGTAACCAGAATATTGATAACTGGTATCAGACCTATTCTACAGTAGCTTATAATTCTGTCGCAGGTGCCTGGCTTCAGGGAGGCAAGAAGACCAATATTACTGCAGCTCCAGGTCTGGTTTCCGCAGCCTTGGGTTGGGAAAAGGTAGAAAGCTATGATGTCGGTCTCGACTGGGGTGCTTTCAACAACCGCCTGACTGGTTCCTTCGATTACTATGTACGTAATACCAAGGATATGGTAGGTCCTGCTCCTGAGTTGCCTGCACTTTTGGGAACTGCTGTTCCTAAGACCAACAATACCGACCTCCGTACCACTGGTTGGGAGTTGCAGATTGGCTGGCGCGATCATCTGGAGAATGGCTTGAACTATGGTGTAACATTCAATGTTTCAGATGCTCAGGCTAAGGTAACCCGTTATCCAAACAACCCTACAGGTTCCTTGTCTAGCTATATCGAGAACCGCAAGGTAGGCGAAATCTGGGGTTATGAAACCATCGGAATTGCCAAGACTAATGTTGATATGAACCAGCATCTGGCTACCTTGCCAAATGGTGGACAGAGCCAGCTTGGCGACAAGTGGGCTGCTGGTGATATCATGTACAAGGATCTGGATGGCGACGGCAAGATTTCCAATGGCAGCAATACTTTATCAGACCATGGCGACCTGAAGGTTATCGGTAACAATACTCCTCGTTATCTCTTCGGTCTTGATCTCACCGCCAGCTGGAAGGGATTTGACTTCCGTGCATTCATGCAGGGTGTCATGAAGCGTGATTATAATGTGAATGGTTCATGGGGTGCGAGAGAATATCTGTTTGGAGCTACCAACTCTGGTGTATGGTGGGCAGCAGGTATTACCGGCGTTCAGGACTACTTCCGCGATTCTGAAACATGGTCTGTCAAGAATGGCTACGAATCAGAGAATCTGAATGCCTATCTGCCACGTCCACAGTACAGCGAGAAGAACATCCATACCCAGACACGCTATTTGCTCAATGCAGCTTATTTGCGTATGAAGAACCTTCAGATTGGCTATACCTTGCCACAGAGCTTGGTTTCTAAGGCAGGTTTGGGCAATGTCCGCTTCTTCGTTTCAGCAGAGAATTTGTTCACTATCACCGATCTTCCAAGTCAGTTCGACCCAGAGACCATCGATACCGCTTATGGTAATGGTTATCCTCTCTCTCGCACTTTCTCTTTCGGTGTTAACGTTACATTATAATTAAAAGGAGATATTAATATGAAATTCAAACATATAGCACTTATGTCATTGGCACTTGCTGCATCCTTCTCTTCTTGTAGTGATTATCTGGAGCAGGAGCCACCATCAAGCTTACCTTCTGATGGATTCTTTACTTCAGAGGCAAAGGTGAAAGCTGCTGCCGATCAGTTCTATGGTGATGTCTTGCCAGGGCACGCCAACTGGAGCTACGGTCTTTATGCCGGCGATGTGAATACCGACAACCAGATCAACTGGAATGGTGATGGCAAGTTTGCCACAGGACTTTGGAAAACAGCCAATGATAACGGCAACTGGTCTTGGAATAATATCCGCAACATCAATTACCAGCTCAATTCTATCCTCGAGGCTCAGAAGGCTGGTAAGATCTCTGGTAGTGAGGCTATCATCAACCAGTATATCGGTGAGATCTACTTCATGAGAGCATACTGCTACTTTGATATGTTGCAGAAGTGGGGCGACCTTCCTATTGTAACCGAGGCATTCCCTGATAATGAGGAAATCCTGGTGGCTGCCAACAAGCGTCAGCCTTGCAACGAGGTGGCTCGTTTCATCATGGAAGACCTGGACAAGGCTATCTCGCTGATGCAGGATGGTTTTGACAAGAACCATACCCGTATCTCTCCAGATGCAGCCCGCCTGTTCAAGAGCCGTGTAGCTCTCTACGAGGGTTCTTGGCTGACTTATTTTGCCGGCACAGCTTTCGTTCCTAACGGCGAGGGATGGCCAGGCAAGGCTAAGGAGTATAATGCCAACTATCAGTATCCTACAGGTTCTGTTGATGCTGAGGCTAAGTATTTCCTGCAGGAGAGTGCCAAGGCTGCCGAAATGGTAGCTGACAAGTATAAGGATCAGTTGATGGTGAACACCGGTACCATCCCTCAGAAGGAAGGTGATCCTCAGAACCCTTACTTCAATATCTGGGGTACTACAGATATGTCGGGTACACCTGAGGTTATCCTTTGGCGCCAGTATAGCAAGGAGTTGGGTGTAGTCAATAATGTGGAGGTTGGTGTCCAGCATGGAGACTTTGGTGTAGGTCTTACCCGCTCTATGGTAGAGGGCTATGTGATGAAGGATGGTAAGCCTATCTATAATTCAGCCTATACCTATAGCGACCAGACTATCGCTGATGTTGCTACCAATCGTGACCCTCGTCTCACCATTTTCCTGAAGGTTCCTGGACAGAAGAATGTATTCAAGAATATGTCTGCTCCTGAGGATCACTATGTCATCGACGAGCCATATCCAACCATTACCACACGTAATGCCGAGAATGACTATTCTACAGGTTATGCAATCCGTAAGGGTGGTACCTTTGATAAGGCTAATACAGGTAATGGTAACTGCTACAATGCAGCTGAAATCTTCCGTGCTACCGAGGCACTGCTGAACTACATGGAGGCTGAGTATATGTTGACCAACAGTCTTTCTGGCAAGGTTCTGGAGTATTGGAAGGATGTACGTAAGGCTGCCGGCTTCACAGGTGATGCTGTTAACCCACAGGTTACCATCGATGCTACAGAGATGAGCAAGGAAACTGCCGACTGGGGTTCTTACTCTGCAGGCAAGCAGTTGACCGATAAGATTCTCTACAATATCCGTCGTGAGCGTCGTTGCGAGTTGATTTCAGAAGGTCTTCGTGGTATGGATTTGCAGCGCTGGCGTTCATACGATCAGTTGATGACAACTCCTGCTCACATGGAGGGTATTCATCTCTGGAATACTCCAATGCAGAGCTGGTATAACAACTTGAATGCCGATGGCTCTTCTAATGCCAACGTATCAAGCTCTTCTCTGAGCGAGTACTATCGTCCATTGGAGGTGAACATGACAGCTACCAACAGCTACAAGGATGGTTTCACCTGGCACATGGCTCACTATCTGCAGCCACTTCCTATCAAGCAGTTCCTGCTTACAGCAAGTGATTATTCTTCTGTAGAGAAGAGTCCATTGTATCAGAACCCATATTGGCCAACATCAGCAGGTCAGTCAGCAGAGAAGTAATCTTCTAGACTAAATAAGTATTCTAATAAATAAAGGCTCAGATGAAATTGTCCATTGATGGATAATCTCCTCTGAGCCTTCATTGATTCTGTGAAAATATAAAAACCTGTACGGGCATATTGGGTAATTTCAACCGTACAGTTAGCATTATTTTTCCTGCATTTTCTCGATTTGTGTCCCTTTTATACCGAATATTAGCCCCCTAAAAGGGGCTTTTTTCCTAATTTTGTAACCGAAATAAACAATTAGCGTTTTACTAACTTAATAATAACATCAGCAAAATGAATAAACTATTCACATTTATCATGTTGTGGATGATGTCCTGTCTCCCAACTCTGGCACAGGCTCCGATGGACGGAGGAGTATGGAAAGACAATACCGGCAAGCATATCAATGCACATGGTGGCAACATCTTCAACTACAAGGGTACCTACTACTGGTATGGCGAAAGCCGTTCGCAGGATGGCAAGCCTTACAGCTCTCTCGGCGTAAGCTGCTTTACTTCCAAGGATCTCAAGAAATGGACCAACCATGGATTGGTGCTCCCTGTATCCAATGAACCGGGTAGTGATATCGAGGGTGGTTGCATCATCGAGCGCCCTAAGGTGCTCTATAATCAGAAGACCAGGAAATTCGTCATGTGGTTCCATCTCGAATTGAAAGGGCAGGGATATGCTGCAGCCCGCTATGGTGTGGCAACCAGCGATACTCCTTTCGGACCATTCAAGTTCATCCGCTCAGGCAGAGTGAATCCAGGTCTTTATCCTATCGGATTCTCCAAGCCTGATACCACCGACCTCAAGCATCAGCTTCTCTTCCCAGAATTGAAAGAGTGGTGGACTCCAGCTTGGCGCAAGCAGATAGAACGGGGTATGTTCTGGATGAGAGACTTTCAGGGTGGACAGATGTCGAGAGATATGACCATCTTCATCGACGATGATGGAAAGGCTTACCACATCTATTCTTCAGAGGAAAACCTGACACTCCAGATTGCACAGTTGACAGATGACTACATGCAGCACAACGGTTGCTACGTACGAGTAGCTGCCGGTGGACAGAACGAGGCTCCAACCATCTTCAAGCAGGATGGCACCTACTGGATGATTACCAGCGGATGTACCGGATGGGCTCCAAATGCTGCCCGCATGTTCAAGGCTAAGAATATCTATGGTCCTTGGGAGCAGTTGCCTAATCCTTGCCGTGGTGAGGGTGCCGACAAGACCTTCGGCGCACAGGGTACCTATATATATAAGGTGGAAACTGCAGCACAGAAGAAGATGTTCCATGGCGCCGACTATGTATTCATGGCAGATATGTGGAATCCGAAGCATTTGAGCGACAGTCGTCATCTCTGGATACCTATTTCCTGGGAAAATGGTGCTCCAGTGTTGAAAAAATGATAAAAAACACGGTCGCTCTGCTCGTTTCTAAATTATTTTAATTACATTTGCAGCATGAAATGATAATACTGCAATCATCGTTTAACAGGATTCAACAAACTAACAAAATTGCAACTATCTATGATTCATATATATAAGAGTATCATGATTACCCTTCTTCTGGCTTTGGTTCCGTTCATGGGAATCAGCGCAGCAAAGAAGAAGGCACAACAGCAGAGCGACCGTCAATATTGGTGCTCGCTTGCCTATAAGATGGCTCAGCCTGTGCTGGAGAATATGGCAAAGGGCGAGCTGCAGAAGAATATGCAGACGGAGTTCAGTCCAAGCTTCGACAACCGCAACAGGAAGGTGCTCTATA